>WNFT01012187.1_pt1 | contig 11682 bp, 7 predicted proteins | sample 5400191 | NCBI WGS metagenome assembly WNFT01 (sample SAMN13153359, study PRJNA577476) | soil metagenome | isolation source: 80 cm saprolite under Madrone tree | place: USA:California | collected 2016-06-14
CCGAGAGCGGATGCGTACACAATGATCAAAATGAAGATCGCCATAACAAGATGACGCGAGTAGGGTTTGCCCCCGGCAAACGCGTAAGCAATCGACGCCATCAGGCAGCCAATCACCGCGACGAGCGGCGCCGCGATGTGCAACCATTCTAGGCGGGTAATTCTTTCACCGCCCATGATGTGTGGACCAACATCGAGAATCGCGAGCAGGATCGACACAAACATTCCCGCGGACGCCAATACTACAAACCACGTCAACACTCGAATACCGAACGGTTGCTTCATTTGATCCGCTACATGTCTAATTCTAGCGCTGCGCGCCGTCGAACAAAGTTGTAGATGTGCTTGTGCCAAGCACCTGATGGTTTAGGCGTTTGACACAAACGCCTCTACAATCAACCCGCTAGTCTTTACGCCGAATCGAACCGGCGCCGGTGACATGTTTTTCAACAGTCGCCGGATTACCGGAGTAGGCCACTTTCCCCGCACCGGTGATTACCACTTTTAGCGTGTCCGAGACTGCGACCTCCGCGTCACCGGCGCCGGTGGTGGAGATTTCGGCGGTTTTGGTTTGCAATCCATCCGCTGCCAACTGGCTTGCGCCGGTCATATCAGCCAAAAGTCGGTCGACCTTTCCTTCAAGAGAAACCTCAGACGCGCCTGTTGATTCCAGGGCAAACGAGGGACCGCTCAATTGCTTCGCAGTCAACTTCACGGCGCCCCTGAGCCTGGCGCCTGTCCTGGTTGGGCTGGAGATAACGACCTTAATTCCGTGCGTAGGCCAAACGCGGTCACGCGTGCGAAGATGAAGCGTGTCGTCAGAAATATTATTCTCGATGTACGGCAGCAGATTTTCATCGGTCGTGACGCGGAAAGTCGGCGACCCATTTCCCCATTCGATCTCAAATGCGCCTCCGGCATCTACATTAGCGAAAGCGCCGACAGGCCGGTCCTCAGTTTTAGTGTGGCCATTGCCGCGCATACCAGGCAAATGACAGCCGGCAACCAGAACGACACACCCAGCGAGTACAACCATCGCGATCCGATTAAGGTAGAATCTCATTTTTATCATTACGATGCGCCGACAGATCCGTTTGGATTCAACAAAATTCAGGGGGAACTCCAGGGCGCGCAGCTGCGGGCTAGTCGCTTCGCGGGGCTTTGGCGACGGAGGAGGCGGCCGCTTCTTGCGGTCATTGCACGATTTTCATCTTCAGCGTTTCGACGAGAACGTTATCGACATAAAATTCCACGCGGTAATCGCCAGGCATCCAGCCATCTTGGGGTCGGGCCAGGGTGAACGCACCGCGTGCAGTCGGGGCCTCAGCGACAACGGAAGCCTCGTCCACTTTGTAATCTTGAGGAAGATCCTCGCTAATGTTTTGTGCGATCCACACAGCCTTGACGCTGGCACCTTGTCGCAAGCGCTGTCCCTGCCAGCGCGCATAGATTTCCGGTGTATTCGACGAAAATGTCGTCGTCGGCTTGCCGAAGCGGTCTTTAGCAAGACTCACCGCAAGCTGCTTCGGTGTGGCGTCCGATTTCACTTCGGGTCGCTCGACAATTTTCGGACTTTCTACCAGCTCAAGCGAAATGCGCTGGAGTAGATCGCCTTTTGCGTCCTGTGTCGTGGTAACGTCTTTCACGATTCCTACCCCCGGCGCAAACCAGCGATCGATTGTCATCCGGTTCGGCGATGTTTGCTCGCCATGAATGCGGAACGCTTGAAATTTGCCCGCGGGCACGCCGATGTTTTCTTCGCCGACCACATCATAGTGCTGTTGCACTTTCAGATCGCCGGCCTGCCCGTTGAAGTCCCAGACCGCGCCTTTTTTGAGTGGAGCGGCGATCATCGTCTGCGGCGGATTAAACTTAACCAACTCGCCGTCGAGATTGATTCGCGCCCAGCAAAAAATTCCGTGGTCGTCCACGCTTAACAAGTCGGTGTTGGTGATAATTCCCGCCCGGTGCATTTCAAACTTGAGAAGATCTTTACCGTCAACATTCTCCGTTCCCTCGAGACGGTATAAAACCGGCAGGCGAATCTTGCCGTCGGCGTCCGCTTTCACACCGGAAACATTGAATCCTCTACCAACTTCTTCAGTCATGTTGTATCGCCAGCTCGTTCCCGGCACCGTCGGAACCAGCGAAGCAGCAAGCGCGGAGCAAATGCCGAAAAGGCAGGTCGCGGCGCAAACTGTTCTCATGTTGGTAACTCGCACGATTAGTCGGTGTGCTCAAGGAGGGCTGGTGCTGAGTCCGCATGGCCATTTGTGAGATTCCGATGTTGGATGTTTGGCTGCGCAACAAGTCGGCGCTAGGTTTATTGGCGTACGTTTATGATGAAATGAGGATGTTCGACAGGTCATGAAAGCTTTCGAAATTGCCGGCGTCCCCCGCGACGAGATTATCAGATTTGTCAAAGGTCTTCATTCCGATCCCTTCGGCGTGTTAGGTCCGCATAAGATCGGTGATGACGTGGAGGTGCGCGTCTTTCGCCCGGACGCGCGCGCGATCGAGGTCGTGCTCGATCGAGAACCGGATAATCCAATCGCTGCGGAACGCATCGATGAGGAAGGTTTCTTTTGCGTCACTGTCCCCGGCGCGGGGCGTGACATCCCGTACCATCTCCGCATCGTGAAGCCGGACGGCTCAGAAGAGTTCACGCGGGATGCGTATCAGTACGGTCCGATCATGGGCGATATCGATCTGCATCTGTTCTCCGAAGGACAACACTGGAAAATCTATGAAAAACTTGGCGCGCATTTGCAGACGATCGGCGATGCGACTGCCGTTTATTTCGCCGTTTGGGCGCCGAACGCGCAACGCGTCAGTGTGGTTGGCGACTTTAACCATTGGGATGGCCGCGTGAATCCGATGAGGAAGTTGTTAGGCGCAGGCGTCTGGGAATTATTCCTGCCCGGAATCAAGCAGGGCGCGCACTACAAATTTGAAATCCGCACCCAGACCGGAACGGTGCTGCTAAAGAGCGATCCGTTCGCATTCTTTAATCAACACGGCAAATCCACGTCATCGTTGGTGTACGATTTGGAACGTTATACTTGGAACGATGCCGACTGGATAGAAGCGCGCCGGCAGAAAAATTGGCCGCAAAGTCCCATTAGCATTTACGAGGTCCACCTCGGATCATGGCGTCGCAAAGAAGGAAATTGTCAGCTCACTTATCTCGAACTTGCGGACACGCTGCTGCAGTACGTGTTGGACATGGGTTACACGCACATCGAGCTGTTGCCGGTGACCGAGCATCCCTTCGAGGGCTCGTGGGGTTATCAAGTCACAAATTATTACGCTCCCACCAGCCGATTCGGGCCGCCCGACGATTTCCGTCATTTCATCGACAAATGTCATCAGGCCGGCATCGGCGTGATCATGGATTGGGTGCCGGCGCATTTTCCGAAGGACGCACACGCACTGGCCGAGTTCGATGGCACCGACCTCTACGAGCACATGGATCCGCGCCAAGGGGAGCATCAGGATTGGGGCACGCTCATCTTTAATTACGGACGCAACGAGGTGCGGAATTTTCTAATCGGGAACGCGCTTTTCTGGCTCGACAAATATCACATCGACGGTCTCCGCGTGGACGCCGTCGCGTCGATGCTTTACCTCGATTATTCGCGTAAGCCGGGGCAATGGGTCCCCAACGTTTACGGCGGTCGCGAAAACCTCGACGCCATCCATTTCCTGAAGCGGTTCAACGAAGTCTGTTACGAGCGTTTCCCCGGCATCATCACTATCGCTGAGGAATCAACGGCGTGGCCTGGTGTTACGCGGCCGACCTATCTTGGCGGGCTGGGGTTCGGGTTCAAATGGAACATGGGCTGGATGCACGATTTCCTGCACTACATGAGCATCGACCCGATTTACCGGCGCTATCACCACGGCAACATCACGTTCTCGCTGCTCTACGCGTTCCAAGAAAATTTCATTCTCGTTCTCAGCCACGACGAAGTGGTGTACGGCAAGCGCTCGTTGTTATCCAAAATGCCAGGCGACGAATGGCGGAAGTTTGCCAATCTTCGGATGTTTCTGGCATGGATGTACGGGCACCCCGGCAAAAAGTTGCTTTTCATGGGTGGCGAATTTGGCCAGTCGAACGAATGGAACCACGACACGCAGCTTGACTGGGAACTCCTTGAACTGCCGCGTCACGACGGTCTGCACCGCTTGGTTCAACATTTGAACTATACTTACAAAAAGTGAACGCGACGCCTGTAGTGAGATACAACTATCGTTTGGGCGTACCCGAATCCGGCTTCTATCGAGAGATCATCAACACCGACGGTGAAACCTACGGCGGGAGCAACATAGGAAATTTGGGTGGCGTTCAAAGCGAAGCTCGAGAATGGATGGGCCGCGAACATTCGATCCTCATCCATCTGCCGCCGCTGGCCACGCTCGCGTTTAAGCTGCAAGGGTAATTTCGTTACTTTGTTAAGCTTGACGAAATTGTGCCAAAAGGTGAGGAACTGGCGAAACCTCCCAAGAGAGAGTACTGACGGCCATTCTCTCATTCCAAAACGATTACTTTTTTGCGTCGCGGTATTTGATTCCGGCTCCTAGCTGCAACTCGTAAGGGTCATTACTATGCCTAATCGTCCACGTAAAACCGAGCCGAGCCCACGTAAAGCGGCGCTCGTGAAGAAAAGCATCACGCCCGAACATAGGCGCGCACTCGATCGGATCCTGGGCGCGACGCGCCCCTCAGCCGTTCGACCCTTCGCGCCATCCTCCGCGCCCGAGCCGGCCGATATGAAGCAGCCGAAAAGAAATGGGAAGCATTCGACCCCGGCAGAACTGTGTAAGAAGGCCGAGGCGAGAGCGAAGCCGTTCGCGCAGCTACAGCAGACTTGGGACAATTGGGGAATCATCGACATTAATACGACAACTGGGGGCCGGCTGTTCACTCCGAAGATGGTTCATCCTAGAGGTCCGCATGACATTGCAAAAGCGATCCGAGACGCCGAGGCTGCGGGCACAACCATTCGCGCTCTCGGTAGTGGTTGGTCGTTCTCTGATGCGGTTCTTCCCCAGATCACGCCGGTGCCGATCACCGAAGTCGTCCTCGAAAAACTGGAAGTCGTGACTGGAACAGCGACTCCTCCGAAAGTAGCGCGCATGCTTGAGAAAAATTTTGGCCGCGGGCTCGATACGACTGGTTATGCTTCGAGCCTTCAAGAGCACCTTAGTAGCCTGCTCCTCGATGGTGTGGATGCCACGCAGCTATTCTTCGTCGAGGCCGGCATCAAACTCAGCGATCTCAACGCGCTTTTGGATCATCAACGTCCTCGTCTTGCTCTCAAGACGCTCGGCGGTTCCGCGGGGCAATCGCTCGCCGGCGCCATTTCGACGGGCACGCACGGGGGCGACTTCGATCGCGCCCCGATCGCCGATAGCGTTCGCGCGATTTACCTCATCGCGTCAGGTGGCACCCATCATTGGATCGAGCCGAAGAAACCGATTACAGACCCGGCAAAGATTCAGGCGTTGTTCCCGTGCATTCGCCTCGAGAACATTCATTTCGACGACGAGATGTTCCGCGCGGCGCTTGTGTCGATGGGCGCGATGGGTGTCATTTATGCGCTCATCATTGATGTCGTACGTCAATTCTCGCTGGTACAGTGGAATCGTTGGCGGACTTGGGGGCAACTCACGAAAGAGGCGGGACCGACGCTCGGGAGAGCGGTGGACGGCTCATGGTCGGGGATCAACGACTTTCTCTCTGCCCATTTTAAGAAGAACCAGTCACCGAATCAGTTCCTACAGGTTGTAATCAATCCCATCCCCAATAACAACGGATCTAACAACTGTTACGTAACCAACCGCGTTCAAGTGCCGCTCCAGCTCGTTCCGAGTGGACCGACACCGAAGGACCTGTCCACACTTTCAAAAGACGATCTGATAAACGCGATCAAGGCGTGCCCTGAGATGAACAATTTGGGATCGATAGTCGCCTTTGGTTTTGCGAATATCTCTGGCTCAACGATCATTGACCAAGCGAGAAGCCTCATCAATTTCTGCAAGAGTTATGGCTATTTTTGGGCGATTCGTGCAGTAATTGGCTTTATCTTGCAAGAGTCGTTTCCTGCTTCAAACGTGATCGAAGTCTTCGGCGGTCTCCCACCCGACGCGCAACGGCACACGCGCCAGCACGCTGCCCCCGGACCGCGTGTCGATGTGGGTTTCGAAATCATGACGGGAGGCGTCTTCGGCGGTGCGAAGCTTCCTGTGGTATCCATGGAAGCCGCGTTCGAGTTCAGCAAAGCCATCCTTTTCATCGACCTAATGCTTCAGCAGTTCAATTTAATCGGCGTCGCCCAGAACAAATATCCGGCCGGCTACATTTCCTTGCGCGCGACCGGCCAAACCGATGCGTTGCTCGGCATGCAGCAGTTCAAGAGGACGGGCCACGTCGAGATTTCTTTACTCGACACCTCCGACGATGAAGGATGGGTCGAGACCGCTGAGAAAGTCGCACTCGGTTTGGGCGGAATCCTGCATTGGGGACAGAGCAACGGGAGGATGACGGCAGCCGATGTGAAGAAGCGATTTGGGTCTTCGCTCGCAAAGTGGAACGAAGTGCGCAAGAAGCTCAACGGTAATAGCACTACGTTCGTCAACACGTTCATGAAACGGCTCGGACTCGTCTGAGGTAAACGAGCCTGCGCCTGCGTTGTTGCCGCAGAATCTCATGGAGAGTGCGGCATTGCGATGGAACCGCTGCTAGCCTGCGTCATTGCCAAAAAAATTGGCTCGCGCAGGTCGCCGCGAACGCACGGTTGGGCTTTGAGGCGAACCCTTACATGACCTTCACCGTTTCTAGATGATGTTGATTGTGCCTGTAAAAAGATGGATCCCGCATTCGTAATTGATCTTCCCGCCTGAACTGCCCTGGATGGTAACGGTTCTCGTCTGACCGGCCGGTATGGCCTGGCTGATCTGACTCGGATCGCCGTTCGGATCCTTGGTAATCGTGATAGCGTCCGCATTCGGATGGGAAGTCGTGGCGACCGTATGCGGGGCCGTCTTGAAATTGAAGGTCACTTGGGCGCCTGACGCGACATTGGTCACCGGCGGAGAGAACGAGCTTTCCAAAACATCGACGGTTGCCTTCATCGTTCCCCCGTTTCCACCCATGCCTCCACCGCCCATGTCGGACAGGCACGGGACGCCTTCGGGAAGCTTTGACACCGGGCCACCGTCTTTTGGGAGACCATCTTTGCCGAGGCGAATAGGGACGATAAGCAGTGAGCCCATCATGCCCATGTCCATGTGTTGCAGCACGTGACAATGCATGTGGAACTCGCCGGTCGGGTCGTCATCCCTCGCTCCGAAAAACTCGCCTTCCTGGATCGTGAACACGAACGAATTGGCGGGGCCAAAGGTGCGTGTATCCTCAAACTGCGACACGGCCTTGGTCTGCGGGCTGTTTTGAATCGAATCGGGATTTTCCGATCCGTCGGGATTCTGCGGTGAGACGGCGATGCCGTTCGCTCCGGGGACGACCCAGCGGTGCCCATGAATGTGAAAAGTGTGGAAGTCATTGCCCATTCCAATCACGCCGAAGCGCATCAGCGTCTCGGGGCCTGCAATCATGGTCGGAGTATTCCCTAGATACTGGCGCCCGTTGATCAGCACGCCGCCCATGGCGCCCAGCCCCGTCAGAGCGTGGAATAGCTGGAGATAGAGTGCCTTGCTCGGAGGAGCAAAATAGGAGAGCGCCTTGCTTAGAGGCCTCGTGGCAAATGTCACAGGCCCCGTCGCCGAGCCGCCTGGGAGGAAGTCCGGGTCGAGCTTATCCGGGTTGCTCGCCTTTCGGATATCCACCTCTTGGTTTTCATCGTCTGGGTTGTGGATAACGATGATGCCGATCGCGCCGAGGTTGACGTTGTCCATGTCACAAATCGAGTGGTCGTGATAGAGCCACACTCCAGCAGTTGTCGGCCACGGCTCGATGGTTCCCGGATCGTCCTCGCTGGGGGCGCCGGCAATCCAAGTGTAGTTGAATGTGGCACCGGGCGGCACCCGGTCCCCCTGTTTGAAGTCCTTGACCCCCATCTGTGCCCATAGCCCGTGCTCCGATCCCACGGGCTGCCCATCCGAGACCACCTGCCCATTTGGCAGCTTATTGGGCTTGTCCTGCGGTGATAGAGGATACGCGCCATCATGCGCTGCCAGGAAAGCAAACCCGTGTGGGTGCAAGCTGTGCGTGCGCGTCTTGAGGGCCAGCTGCACTTGCGTCGTGACTTTATGGGTCTCGGTCACCGTCTTGTCGCAAGGGTAGTTGACGGTGAAGTGATGGGGCTTCCCTCGCGCATCAATAAAATCCTCCGTCTCTTTGCATGTTGTATGTATGGTTTTCGTCGTCGTGACAGTCTTCGTGACGGACTTTGTGCGCATGTCCAGATTGCGGAAATGGACGATGACTTTGTCGCCCACGTTGCACTCGATCACCGGCCCTGGAATTGTACCCATCGTGCCTTTGTCTGTCGGGTCTGGTTCGTTGAGGTCCCACGGGCTGACCTTGCGATCATCTGGCACTGTCCACGCATCGCTCTGATTCTTCTTTGTGGGCGGCTTGTAACGGCGCAAAATCAGCGCATCAATGGCGCCATCCTTGTCGGTGAGTGGCTTGAACATCTTCACCTTCCGCGTCTTCCCGGTCCCCGGCGACGTAAGCATCACTTCAATGGGGTCGGTGCCTTCTCTCGTCTTGATGTCCTCCCCCGTCATGCGGTCTTTGTTGTGCGGGCAGACATCCCAAGGGCGGTTTTCGATTTGAATCCAGTATTCTATCTTGGCCATAAGGTTTTCTTCAGTTTGGTGGGATTAAAACAAATTGGGTTCCTTGCTGCTCTGTCTAAACTTCCGATTTAAAGAATAGGCCTCCCCTCCCGATAGAGATCCATTCTAGTGATTAATATCGTGTCGTCTTAGGACCTTGGTTGTGAAACTTAAAATTTTTCCCTAGGACTGCGAATCTGAATGCTGCTGGATCTGACGCAAGACCGGGTTGCTCCATGAAATCCGCAAGCTCGCAAACGACGGTCTTACGAGTGAGGAATTGGCGGCACCGATCTGCAAAAAATTCAGCCTGGGATCGCTGCATCTCTCCAAAAGCACAAGGCTCAAGGTCCCGCGCTTCCCAAACGTTCCAGTCCCATGGATGTGGTCTGAAATGAAAAAACGGATCACTTCTTGCTCTTGACGCAAGATCGCTTTATTGCCTTCCAAAAATCTCAGAGCCCGATTCCCTATCGCTGACGCGAGTGCGAATTTTTATCTTCGACCTAACTACTGCAGTGGTCCTGATGATTTTCCGCGATCCTTCATCGTGATGCTGTAACCGCGGCGCAACGTCCCGTCTAATCCGAGGACGTGCAGAGTTCCTCCCATACGACTGAACAAACGTCACACAGCGGCCGTCCCTAATAACGGACAATTCGGGGGAACGATCAGGTTAATCGCTCTCGGCACTGCTTCATATCGAACGCTTGAAAACTCTACCGGTTCGCCATCCAGATTGACTGGAATCGTCTCTTCAGGATAGACCTCGACCCAGGGAGTTTGCCGATAAGAGATATACTCGCCATCCGATGAAAGCTGTTGCAATTCTCGCGCGGCGGTGAGCAGCGCGATCGCCGGGATATGACGAACCACAAGCACATCTAGCAAACCGTCGTTGATACACGCGCGCGGAGCGACTTGGATGCCACCGCCAGTCTGGCGTCCATTTCCAACAATCGCCATCGGACCGCTGCCAGTGATTTCGTGATCTGGCAAAACGAGCCTTCCACGATATTGATGAACGTTAACCGCAAGGATTGCACCCATCACGGTATAGGCTACGGGACCCAGCAGGCGTTTGAGTTCCGGCGAAGTGGTGGCTGTCACCTCGGCGCCGAAACCAACGCTAGCTACGTTTAAGAACCAATGCTCATTAGCCTTGCCGACATCGATTGGTACAGCCTCACCTTCCATACAAAGCGCTAGCGCCTTCTCGGGATCACGCGAGATCCCGCATCCGGTAGCGAAGTCATTCGCGGTTCCCAGCGGCACTACTCCCAAAACCGGCCGCGCGACAACCGGGAGGTCCATTAACCCGTGAACCACCTCGTTCAGCGTGCCGTCCCCGCCGGCAGCAATCAGCAGATCCATTTCGCCCGCTTCCAGGACAAATCGTCGCGCGTCTCCTTTTTCCGAAGTCACTCGTACTTCGATGCGATGCCCGATTTCTCGTTGCCGAACAACTGCAGCCTGCAGCGCGTCATTGCTGACCGCTTTCCCGTTGAGAATCAACTGAACTTTTCTACTACTCGACTTTGTTTCCATCGTGTCGGCAATGCGGTCCTCGACTTTGCCTGGCCACGTGTTTTGTGGCAAACGGGCCATTCTTGCGCAAGTTGGCTGACGCTCCGAACTTGTCCAAATTCTTTTGCGTCCTGCGAATTGAAACAGAAGAAACCAGCGCTTCAGAACAACGAGCCGTTTCACCATAATGTTTACGTCATCCTGTTGAAGAACGCCGTCGCAAAACATCCTTCTATTCTGCGGCTCAATCCAAAACGCGATCCACTGAAGCCGTGCGTGTATGTTGGGATGACTGGAATCTCGGTCGATCACCGATTTGAGAATCACAAGAACGGTTACAAATCGGCCTGGGTCGTCAGGAAATATGGAGTGAGATTGATGCCAGAGCTTTACGAACATTTGAACCCGATGCCGTTTGAAGCTGCAGTCCAGATGGAAGCAGATTTGGCTGAAGATTTACGAGCGACGGGATATACAGTTACAGGCGGACACTGAAACGTTGCACTTGCAACGAATTGTTTTGACAAACGCAAAACGATTTCCGCATACTCGGCGTCGCAAAAGCGGATTCTGAATCGGGCGGAAGACATTTGCCCTCCGGAGTCTCTGCCTTTTCGGATCCGCGATTTCAAAAACTCAACTCAAACAGGGAAGGGAAGGAAGAGCAATGAATACACTAATTCGATTTAAGAACGTAGCTCCGCTATTCGTTATCGCGCTGTCACTCGTCACCGCTACAGCTACGACGACAGACGTTGTTTTTAGCTTTGCCGAAGACGACGGCGAATACGCTGATACCGATCTGGAGACTGACAGCGCGGGGAATATCTATGGGACGACTGTGCTTGGCGGCAATCATGGAAGCGGCACAGTGTTTCAGCTTAGCCCGACACCTAACGGATGGGTTCAGAGTGTGCTTTACAGTTTTGCTGGTGGCGCCGATGGAGGCGAGCCGTACAAAGGAGTTAGCATCGATGGCCAGGGGAACCTGTACGGCACGGCAGTCACGGGCGGCTCAGGTAGTTGTGAAGGCGGTTGCGGCGTGGTCTACAAGCTGACGAACTCAGGCGGCACTTGGACTCAAACAGTTATTCATGCGTTCACAGGCGGCAACGATGGATCCGGCCCGGGCTCGAGAGTCACAGTCGATCAGAGCGGAAATCTGTATGGCATGACTCCTACCGGTGGCACGTACGGCGCGGGCACGATTTACAAAATCCATCCAAGCGGCAGCAGTTGGAATTTTCGGGTCATTCACACTTTCACCGGAGGCGCTGATGGAGCGAGCGGTTCTGCTGGAAGAATGTTACTAAGTCATGGGCAGCTCTATGGGGCTGTGACTGCGGGTGGC
>WNFT01004906.1_pt1 | contig 11679 bp, 9 predicted proteins | sample 5400191 | NCBI WGS metagenome assembly WNFT01 (sample SAMN13153359, study PRJNA577476) | soil metagenome | isolation source: 80 cm saprolite under Madrone tree | place: USA:California | collected 2016-06-14
GGGTGACATCCGTTGCCGCTGCTGCAAGTCTCGAAAGTATCCAGCGGTCTTCGATGAGCTCCACGTCATCCGGGTCCGGGACGGGTGGCACCGCCTTGTCGGCAACGCTGCCGAGCACCAGGCGCGTCGCATTCCACAGCTTGTTGCAGAAACGCCTGTAGCCTTCGACCCTGCTCTCGTCGAAGCGGACGTCCTGGCTCGACATGGCCACCGACGCCGCCCAGGCGCGGACCGCATCGGCGCCATATTTGCTGATCAGCCGGCGCGGATCGACCCCGGTGCCGAGCGACTTCGACATCCGCCGTCCGTCGGTTGACTGGACCTGGCAGTGGATGGCCACGTCGGAGAACGGCACCTCGCCCATGAACTCGAGCCCGGTCATGATCATTCGGCTGACCCAGAGATTGATGATCTCCCGCGCCGTGCTGTTCATGTCGTTTGGGTAGAAGGCGCGGAGGTCTTCTGTCTCGTCGGGCCAGCCGAGCGTTGCAAACGGCCATAGAGCGGACGAAAACCACGTGTCGAGCACGTCCGTGTCCTGGGTGATCTGGCCGTTTGCGCATTCGGCGCATCGCGTGGGGCGCTCGACCGACACGGTTCGGTGGCCGTTCGCGCAGTAGTAAACGGGCACGCGATGGCCCAGCCACAGCTGGCGGCCGATGTTCCAGTCGCGAAGGCCGTGGAGCCAATCGAGGTAGGTGCGCTCGTAGCGCTCAGGGTGCCATCGCACCTTGCCCTCGGCGGACGCCGCCAGGGCCTTGTCCCGCATCTTGTCCATGCGCAGCCACCACTGCTCGCTGATCAACGGCTGGATGACCGTGTCGCACCGGTCACAGTGACCGACCTCGTGCGTGTAGGGCTCTTCCTTGACCAGGAAGCCTTGGGCCTTGAGATCTTGCACCACCCGCTCGCGCGCCTCCAGCGCCGGCAGGCCGTCGTAGGGAAGGCCGGGAACGTTCATCCGACCGTCGGGGTGCATGCCGTTGATCACCTCGAGTCCGTGCCTCTGGCCGAGGTCGTAGTCCATCGGGTCATGGCCCGGGGTGACCTTGAGCGCGCCAGTGCCAAAGTCCTTCTCGACCGCCTCGTCGCCGACCAAGGGCAGCTTCCTGCCGACCAGCGGCAGGATCGCGGTCTTGCCGATGATCGATTGGTAGCGGGGATCGGTTGGGTTCACGGCCACACCTGTGTCGGCGAGCATCGTTTCGGGCCGCACCGTCGCGATGACGACGTCGCCGCCGCCCTCGATCGGATAGCGGATGTAGTAAAGCGTGTCGTGGTGCTCCTGCCACTTCACCTCGAGGTCCGAGATGGCCGACTGATCGTGCGGGCACCAGTTGACGATTCGCGGTGCGCGATAGATCCACCCGCGGTCGTAGAAAGCGACGAAGGCGGTCATCACAGAGCGCACGTAGCTCTCATCCATGGTGAACCGCACGCGGCTCCAGTCCAGTGAGGCGCCGAGGATCCGGTCCTGGCTCACGATGGTCTCCCCAACCTCCGCGTACCACTCGTTGACGCGAGCCTGGAACGCCTCGCGACCGAGCTGCTCTTTTGTCTTACCTTCGGCGGCCAGCTGCTTCTCGATCACGTTTTGAGTGGCGATCGCGGCGTGGTCCGTGCCGGGCAAGAAGAGCACCTCGTACCCGGCCATGCGCCGGTAACGAGAGCAGATGTCCTGAAGGGTGTGGTTCAGCGCGTGGCCCATGTGCAGCTCGCCGGTGATGTTGGGCGGCGGCAAGCAGATCGAGTACTTCGGCTTGGGGCTCCTGGCATCGGCTGTGAACAGGCCGGCCAGCTCCCAACGCGCGTACCAGCCGGGCTCGATGGCCCCGGCGTCATACGCGGTCGGCATATCAGAGATGGTCTTGCTCATATGGGCGTGCTTGGTCTAATGAGTGCGGTCGGCGCGCCGGCGTGGGTCGTCGCTTAGCGCGACTGCGCCGGCTTGCGTACAGAGACGGGTACGTAGCGGCGCATGGTGACTCTCATGTTAGCGCCTAGCGCTTGTCCGTCTGCCGGTCGCCGGCCGCATCTGACGCGCCGGCAGCACCCGAGGAGCGGAGAACTGCCATGAAGAGATTCGGCGCCACGCCCAGCACCTTCAAGCTAACTCGCAGCGGCAGCCGCACCACATCGACCTCGGCCTTGTTCTTCGTGATAGCTGTCAGCACAGCGTCGGCAACCTGCTCCGGCCTTACCTCTGCGGCCATGGGGTTGGCCTTGAGGCCCGTCTCGGCCCACATGCCGGCCTCACTGACGAAGGTGGGCGATATCACCGACACGCCGACCCCGGTTCCCCACAGCTCTTCGCGCAAGGCGAGGCCGAAGCCGCGAATCCCGAACTTGGTCGCGTTATAGACCACAAATCCTGGAGTCGGGACCTTGCCCGCGACCGAGGCCATGAACACCATGTGGCCCTCTTTGCGCTCGATCATCGCCGGGGCCAGCTCGCGAGCAAGGACCATGCCGGCTCGGAGGTTGACGGCGATCGCCCTGTCGAGGTGCTCGACCTTGAACGTGACCAGGCGCCCACTGGCCGGCACCCCCGCGTTGGAGACCAGGACGTGTACCTCTCCCGCTTCTTTCGCGAGGCGCTCGGGCTCGCCTGGCCGGGACAGGTCGGCCACGACCACGCGAGCGTCGCCGAGCTCCTTCGCAAGCTTGGTCAGCGCTTCCTCGTTGCGGGCGGAGAGCACGAACCGAGCGCCTTCGCGATGCAGTCGGCGCGCGATGTAAGGGCCCAGTCCAGTGGACGCTCCCGTAAGCAGGACCGTCTTCCCACGCACGTCAACCATCCCCGAAGGGTACCCCGGACCCAAAGCGGCTGCCCACGACGATTCTTCGACTGCCAAAACTCGAACCCGCGTGGGTTTTGGGCGGCCGACATATACAACAGCTGGGTGAGGTCAGCGTAGCGGTTACGCCCGAAAGGGCTAACCGTAGCGACCGAGCCAGCGCGAGCGGCAGCCTGAACACCGAGTGGACGCGAGGTGGTGGGCTGCAGACGAGCGCTCGCGGATGAGCCAGGGCCTAAATACCCAAACCCGAATCAGAAGGCATGCGGCGACGGCAGATGATCACCACAATCAAAGGGGGCGATTTGTCTTGGGATCAACCTACACGGACGGCGATATCGGGGATGGCGAAGCGCAAGTTGCTGACGCTGACGCCGATCCGGGCATTCGACTAGCCGACACCGGTCTCGTGGACCGGCTGCGCGAATCGGGATTCGACGGGGAATCATGGCGCACGTTCGCCGAGGAACTCTTCCTCTATGGGCGCCGAGTGCTGCGCCGGTGGTTTGCGGACGGCACAATCGTAGCCCGCTGTCGCCAACTCCAACTCGTGCCTAGCTCAGTCGTTTGGCACGGCTGGAGTCTCGATGACCAGCACGACCTGCTCATGGACACGTTAACCAATTCCGTTGCCGCGTTTCGCGAGGTCCTTCACCGAGGCTTGTGGGACCCGTCTCGTGGAGCGTCCCTTCGTACGTACTTTGTCGGCCAGGCGCTGAGGCAATTTGCACGTGTTTACCTTCGCTTCCTGGACGACCGCCAAAGGTTGATTCTTGTCGATCCGGACCGACTCTTTAGGCGAGGGGACGTAACCGCATGGATGCAACCCGAGCGCGTGGCAGTATTCCGAGCTGAGATTGAGTTCAGGCTCGCAGGACTGTCAAACCCACGCAGCCGTCAGGTTGTCTTGCTGGACGCACTTGGATATTCCGATGTTGAGATCGGTTCAATAACCGGCTTGTCCGCGCGGGCTGTAGAAGGACGGCTCCGTAGAGCGCGCGTACAACTTCGAGAATCATCTGGAGCTTCCCTAACGCGGAGCCAAGAGAATTCAGCGACGGCCTAGGCTGATTCCCCTACGAGGCGGGCCGGGCCGTCGCCCTCTTCGCTGAGCTCGAACTCCGGCTCCAGGGCCTCGCGAATCGAACGCTCCGAGATCAAACAGCGCTTGATCTCAGGACGTGAGGGGATCTCGAACATGGAGTTGAGGAGCGCCTCCTCGATGATGGACTTGAGAGCGCGCGCTCCGGTGCCGCGCAAAAGCGCAAGCTCCGCGATCGCATCCAGGCTGCCCTTCTGAAAGACCAGCTCGACGTTGTCGAGCGTGAAGAACTTCTGGTACTGCTTGACGAGCGCGTTCTTGGGCTCGGTGAGGATGCGGACGATGTCCTGCTGGTCGAGGTGGTGCAGGGTCACGATGATCGGAAGGCGGCCGATGAACTCCGGGATGAAGCCGTACTTCAGGAGGTCCTGAGGCTGCATGTGCTTGAGGGTTTCCGAAATCGCCTTGCGCTCGATCTTCGTGTGTGGGGCCCCGAAACCGATCGCGCGGCGGCCGATGCGCTGCTCGACTACCTTCTCCAGCCCGTCGAAAGCGCCGCCGCAGATGAAAAGGATGTTGGTGGTGTTGATCTGGATGAAGTCCTGGTGCGGGTGCTTGCGCCCGCCCTGCGGTGGGACGTTGGCGACCGTGCCCTCCAGGATCTTCAGCAGCGCCTGCTGGACGCCCTCACCGCTGACATCGCGCGTGATCGAAGGGTTGTCTGACTTGCGGGCGATCTTGTCGATCTCGTCGATGTAGATGATCCCGCGCTCGGCGCGGCTGATGTCGAAGTCGGCTGCCTGGATGAGGCGCAGCAGGATGTTCTCGACGTCCTCGCCCACATAACCCGCCTCGGTGAGGCTCGTCGCATCGGCGATCGCGAACGGAACGTCGAGGATCTTCGCCAGAGTCTGGGCGAGGTACGTCTTGCCGCAACCGGTGGGCCCGACCAGCAGCACGTTCGACTTCGTCAACTCCACGTCGCCGACCGACTTCGACGCGGAGATGCGCTTGTAGTGGTTGTAAACCTGGACCGAAAGCACCTTCTTGGCGCGTTCCTGGCCGATCACGTACTGGTCGAGCGCGGCGCAGATCGTCTTCGGGTTGGGGATGAAGCCGGTCTTCTGCTTCTTGGTGCCGGACGACTTGTTGTCGTCCTCGAGGACCTCCTGGCAGAGGTCGATGCATTGGTCGCAGATGAAGACGCCCGGGCCCGCAACCAGCTTGCGCACCTGGTCCTGCCCCTTGCCACAGAAGCTGCACCGTGTGTACCGGCGGCGATCTTCTCTTTCGTTCATAGGTTCCTATCTGTATCCATTACGAAGAGGCCGGCGCCGGGGGATTATGGCCCCACAGGATCTCATTGGCAAGGCTGATGCACTCGCTGCAGATGAACACGCCAGACCCCGCCACGAGCCGCACCCCACCCTGACCCTGTGCCTTGCCGCAGAAGGAGCACTTCGGCTTGTGCCTTTTGACCTCGCCGCTCTTGCCCTTCCTGCGAAAGATCATGGGGTGGCGGCGACCTTCTCCTTTTCCTTCTCTTTTTCTTTTTCCTTGTCCTTGTCGGCGGGCTTGATCGGCGTGAGGATGATGCCGTCGATCAGTCCGTACTCCTTGGCCGCGTCCGAAGTCAAGAAGTAGTCACGCTCGGTGTCCTGTGTCACCTTCTCGATCTTCTGCCCGGTGTGGCGCGCCAGTATCTGGTTGAGCTGTTCGCGCGTGCGCAGGATCTCCTTGGCGTGGATTTGAATGTCGGTGGCCTGCCCCTGCATGCCGCCCCACGGCTGGTGGATGAGGATGTTGGCGTGAGGCAGCGCGTAGCGCAAGCCGTGCGCCCCGCCCGCGAGCAGCACGGCGGCCATCGAATAGGCCATGCCGATGCAGATCGTCGAGACCGGCGGGCGGATGTACTGCATGGTGTCGTAGATCGCAAGCCCTGCGGTGACCTGACCGCCCGGGCTGTTGATGTACAACGCGATTTCCTTCTCCGGGTCCTCGGACTGCAGGAAGAGCAGCTGGGCCACCACCAGGTTCGCGACCTGGTCGTCGATGGGCGTCCCGATGAAGACGATGCGGTCTTTCAGCAGCCGCGAGTAAATGTCGAAGGCGCGCTCGCCGCGCCCTGTGTTCTCGACCACCATCGGGACCAGGTAGCCGGTCGGGCGCTGTATCCGGTTCATGTCAGGCACCATCCCATTCTAGACACCGACCTCGTGCATTCCGTCAACTCTGAGCCGGCGTTCCGGTGCCGGCGAGCTCGCCCAGCCGCTCCAGGACTCGGAGCCGGCGCTGCCTGGAGGCGAAGTAGCGGCGTGAGTTGGGCCCCCGCTTCAATTCGTCGACGCGGCCCTTGAGCTCGTCGTCCTTGCTCGCCTGCTCGTCGATGAAGCGGTCCACCTCTTCATCCGACGGCTCGATCTGGTTGCGCCTGGCGAACTCGTCGAGGACCAGGTCGACCTTGAGCCGAGCCTCTGCCTCCGGCCTCTCCTCCGCGATCCACATCTCAGGGGTCTTGCCGAGATACTCGAGATAGCGGTCGAGGCGAAGCCCCTGGCGGCTCAGGCTGCGTTCGAGCGAGTCGAGGTGGCTGGCCAGCTCCCGCTCGACCAGCGTGTCGGGGACGTCCACGGCCGACGCCTCGACCAGCGCCTTCACGATCGCCTGTTCACGGGCCAGCTGCCCCAGCGCCTTGGCGGATTCCTCGAGCTCTTCGCGCACGGAGCTCCGGTATGCCTCTACGGTTTCTTGCTTGCCGCCGCTGAGCTGTTTGGCAAGCTCGTCGTCCAGGGCGGGCAGCACTTTTTCCTTGACTCCCTGGACTGTGACCTTGATGGTCGCCTCTTTGCCGGCGAGCTTCGGCTCGCCGTAGTCATCCGGAAACGTCACCGTCGCCGCACGGGTCTCGCCCACGATGGCGCCGGGAATCGCGGCGAGGAGCTCCGGCAGCAGCGCGCCCTCCTTCAGCTCGGCCTCCATGGCCGACCGCGACTCGGAGGGAACCACGGCGCCATCGGCCTCGACCTCGACGTCGATCACAGCGACATCGCCTGCCCTGGCCTCGCGCTCGACCGGGGTGATCTCCGCCATCGGCTCACGGACGTCGTTGAGGCGCCGCTCGACCATCTCGTCCGTGACCTCGACTGTGGGCGTAACCACATTCAATGACGCCGCGTCGGCCAGCGTGACCTCCGGCATGACTGTGACTGTGGCCTTCAGCTGCGCGGGCCGCCCTCGCTCCAGCTCGACCACCTCGACGTCCGGGTTGTCGATGGGGTCGATTGATTTCTCCTGGAGTGCCTGGCGGATGACCTCGGGGACGATCGCCTCGACCACCTCTTCACGCAGCGCAGCGGGACCGATACGTGCCTCGACAAGGGCACGCGGCGCACGCCCCGGCCGGAAGCCTTCGAGCTTGGAACGGGAGGCGAGCCGGTTCAGGACTTTCTCGTAAGTCGCATCGACCATGTCGGCCGGGACCTCGATGGTCATGCCCACCTGGCTCTTGGGCAGCGGCTCGGTCTTGACCGAGAGATTGGAAGGCACCGGGCCGATTCTACGGACCGCGGTCAGCGACTAGGGCGAGGGCTTGGGCGACGGCGACGGTAACGGAACAGGAGTCGGGCTAGCCAGCACTGGGCCGGTGCCCGGGTCCGGCGGCACGGTGATGTTGATCGGGGTCGGGGTCGGGCTCGGCGGGTTGTCGCCCGGGAGCCGCGAGATGCTCGTCGTGTCGGTCAGATACCAGCTGTTGTTGGGGCCGGCCACCACGTCTGCAGGCTGAGCGTACCAGTGGTCCGGGAAGGGGTTGACGACCGTCGCAAGGAACGAGTGGAACGCGGGCGAAGCGACGTAGATGCCGTCCGACCCCTGCACCATCGTGTGGTGGATGTCCAGGATGTCACCGATCCAGATGGCCACCGCCAGGTCAGGGGTGAAGCCGACCGTGGAAGCGTCTTTGAAGTCGTCAGAGGTGCCAGTCTTCGCCGCTACCTGGCGCTCCGAGAAGTGCAGCGCGCCGTTGAGGCCGAAGATCATCTGGCGGTTGTGGTCGTCCGACATGATCTGGGCCATGATGAACGCGACGCCAGGGTCGATCGCCTGCCGCGCGCGCTGGTCGGCGTGGGTCTGGTACAGCAGCGCGCCCTTTGAGTCAGTCACCTGCAGGATGGCTTCTGGTGTGTGGTAGACGCCCATGTCGGCGAGCGTGGCCATGCCGCCGACGTGCTCGAGCAACGTGATCGGGTAGCCGCCGAGAGTCACGCTCGGGCCGTACTCGTCCGCCGGCGCCTGCGTGTCGTAGCTGCCGTCGGCGTTGATGTAACGGGGCTGGACGCCGATGTTGCGCATGAACGCCAGTACTGCCGGCACGCCGATGGAGAGCTCGACCTTGACGGCGCAGATGTTGAGCGAGTTGCCCATCGCTTGCTTCAGGGGCAGAACTCCATGGGATTTCTTGTCGTAGTTGTAGAACTGGGTCGTGCTGTACGCGTCCTTGTAGACGAGCGGGCTGGGGCCGTCGTACACCGGCGTGTCGACGGTGGCCGCGCGGGCGTTGATCACGGCGGCGTATGTGTAGGGCTTGACCGACGAGCCGACGTTGCGCGGCTGTGTCGTCCAGTTGTACTGGCCGCCCTGGGCGTTGTAGTCAGGCGACCCGACCATCACGAGAATCTCTCCGTTGTGCGGGTCTTCGGCTACGAGACCGGAGGAGAGCTTTCCTCTGGGGTCGCAGGATGGCGGAGCCAGGCAGTGCTCCAGGTTGGACCTGACCACGTTCTCGCCGATCCGCTGCCACTCGTAGTTCAACGTCGTCTTCACGTTCAATTGCTGCAGGCCAGGCTTGAACCCCAGCTGGCGCAGCTCTTCCAGCACGAAGTCGACGAAGTGCGGGGCCAAGAAACTGTTGATCGGCGCGTGGTACGTGAGCTTCTCAGCCAGCGCTGCATCCATCAGCTCCTGGGTGATGGAGCCCTGGCGGAGCATCGCCTGCAGGACCTCGGTCTGCCGCAGCCTCGCGGCTTCCGGGTGCAGCACCGGGTTCCACTCGGTTGGGGCTTGAGGGAGGCCCGCCAGCACCGCTGCCTGCGCGAGGTCGAGCTTGGAAGCCGGGACGTTGAAATAGTCCTGGGCGGCTGCCTCGACGCCGTATGACTGCGATCCGTAGAAGCTCTTGTTGAGGTAGAGCTCCATGATCTGGTCCTTGGAGTAGGCCTGGCTCAACTCGTAAGCCAAAGCCACTTCTTTGACCTTTCTCGCGTACGTCTGATCCGGGGTCAGGAACTGCTGCTTGGCGAGCTGCTGGGTGATCGTGCTGCCGCCTGCGACGATGTGGCCCGCGCGGATGTCGTCGAGGATCGCCCGGATGATGCCCTGGATGTCGAAGCCGGGGTTGGTGTAGAAGCCCTTGTCCTCGATGGCGATGGTGGCCCGGATCATGATCGGATTGACGTCCTTGAGCTTCACGGAGAGACGGTGGTCGCCCTGTGTCCCCACGTCCGCAAGGATCAGACCAGTGCGGTCGGTGACCCGCGTATCGCCGGCGAAGGTATTGCTGTCTAGACCCTGAATCGAGGGCAGGCCGTCGAAGAAGGATTGGGCGTAGGCATCCACGGCGAAGCCGACGACCAGCGCCACCGCCACGAAGACGCCGAGGCCGCGCATGAGGGCGACGCGGCGCAGCCGCTGCCCGATCGGCGACCAGCCGGCGTGGACCCGCGCCCGAGGGCGATGGCCCCCCTTGGTTTTGATCTTCTCAGGAACGTTTCGAGCCATGGCGGGGGAGCGCGTAGATTCTACGGTTTCCCACCCCACCCAACGCTCCTGGCCGGGCGGGGGTTACGGCCTGGGGTGGGCGAAGACCTCGTCTGCGGCCACCAGCCGCTCCTGGCGGGTGCCTGGGAAGTGAACTCGGACCCCAGGGCGTCCTGGGCCGCCCAGCTCCCATCCGGCCACATATAGGCGGGCTGCCGCCGTAAGGTCGGCCGCCTGGGCCACCTGGACCCCGTCGGTAAAGCTGAGGCTCTGCGACCGAGCACCCGGATAGCCCAGTCGCACCTCTCCGCCGGTCTTGAGATTGAAGGCATAGTCGTCCAGCGAACCGGCCTGGCTGCCCGCGACCAGCTCGGCCACAGTCGGGAACTTGCCTTCGCGCATGGCCGCCTTCAAGTCCGCGCGCGACTCCCGATGCGCGTTCCGGTCGCGGCGCCGGCGCTCGGTCAGAAGTAGGTCGCGCTCACCCCGCAGCGTCGAGAGCTGGTGCTCGACCGGCCGCATGCGCTCGCGGACGTCTGCGACGCGTCGCTCGAGCTCGGCGTCATCGAGCGAAGCGAGCTCATCGGCCACAAGCGAACGTTACCCGCGCTCGTGGCTCGCGCGCCGGTTGCGGAAGCCCGAGAACAAGGCAAGGTCGTACACGATCTTCAAAGCACCGGCGGCGAAGAAAGGCACACCGAACGCGGCGACTCCGATGGCGATGCCCGCGAGCGCCGGCCCAAACGACTGCGCGACGCCGCGCACCGCTCCGGTCATCGCGACCGCGCCCGCCCGTTCCGACGGCGGAACGATCGAGACGACGTACGCCTGTCGTGCCGGCACGTCCATCTGCGACAGGGTGAAGCGGGCCAGAAGGAGCGCGATGGCCCAGGGCAGGCTGGGGCTGAAGGGGACCAGGAGCAAGAGCACGTTGCTCGGCAGGTGCGTGAAGACCATCGTGTTGATCAGGCCGATGCGATTCGCGAGCCGCCCCGAGACCTCGTACGACAGCGCCTGAAGGATGGCGATGGCGGCAAAGACCGGACCGAGCACAGATGCGCCCACGCCAAAACGAACATGGAGCCAGTAGGCGACCACCGCATTGGCCACGAACCCGCCCCCGAGAGAATCCAGGGCGAAGAGGGCGGCGAGCCCGACCAGCGGCCGAATCCGGCCGAATGCGGGGCCCCGATCTTCGCCCTCGACACTCGACCTCATGAAAAGTGGGAGCACCGCGGTGGCGACGCCGATGGCCGCGTAGAGGAGGAAGAACGCCTGACCGGCCGCGGCGCTCGTCGCCAGCGCGGCAGCGAGTCCGCCCGCGGCGTTGAACAAGCCTCCGGTCAGTGAGTAGCGAGCGAAAGCCACGTTGCGCCCAGACGCGGGCACCGTCTCTGCAAGCACCGCCTGCTCGACGGACGCGAACGGCCCGAGGTCGACGCTGGCCGCACCCAGCATTCCCGTGAGGCCCGCGAAGATGAGGATCGACGGCTCGGTCGCGAACGCGAGGTCGAGCCCCGTCAGCGCCATGAGGCCGCCCGCAGCCGCAAGGATGCGGCGGCGCCCCCACCTTGCCGCCAGGGCGGCGCTGGCGAGACCCGACAGTGACGCCGCGGCAAGCCCAATCCCCAGGGTCAGGCCGATGAGCGCGGGCGAAAGGCCGCGGTGCTCGAGGTGGACGCCGATCAGGACCGCGGAGAAACCGAAACCGAAAGCCCGCAGCCCGCGGGCGGCCAGCAGGAGGGCGCGATCCACGCGGTGGAATTCCTACTTGCGACGCCGGGCGACAGCGAATCCGGCGACGAAGGCGAGCAGAACCACGGCGACCAGGATGGCGATGACCAGATTTGACCCCGAGACGGCGGGCGATGAGGGCTTGGCGCTTGGTTTGATGGTCGGGCTTGGCGTCGGACTGGGAGCCGTCTTGTCGATCGTGAACACGACGTGACCTTCGCCGTGCGCGGTCGTGGCCGCCGTGACCACGGGGATCACCATGCATGGCGTACCGCAGCGCACGGCGACCATGGTCGCGCCGCCCTCCGTCGCTACCAGGAGGTCCCCATCCTGCACACCGGCAGCGACGGA
>WNFT01004907.1_pt1 | contig 11678 bp, 10 predicted proteins | sample 5400191 | NCBI WGS metagenome assembly WNFT01 (sample SAMN13153359, study PRJNA577476) | soil metagenome | isolation source: 80 cm saprolite under Madrone tree | place: USA:California | collected 2016-06-14
CTTGCGGGGTGCCGAAGGGACCGGCATCACGGTGTGCCCGATCCGCTGCCTCGCCAATTGCAATCGCGGCCTCAGTGCGGCCGTACGGCGCGACGGCGCCTGGACTTATGTGTTCGGCAATCTTGATCCCTTGGCAGGCGCCGACGCCCTGATCGAAGGTGCAAAGCTGTTTGCCGGCGCACCTGATGGGCTGATGCCCTGGCGTGGCCGGCCCGATGCCCTGAAACGCGGTCTCGTCGCCCGCACGCCGCCGTTTGATGTCGCGGGAGATCGCCGATGACCGATTCGCTTGCCCGCGTGCCGTGCACCATCATCACAGGCTTTCTCGGCGCCGGAAAGACCACGCTCATCCGCCACGTCCTCGGCCATGCGCAGGGCCGGCGGCTGGCCGTCATCGTCAACGAGTTCGGCGATGTCGGTATCGACGGCGAAATCCTCAAAGGGTGCGGCGACGCCGCTTGTCCACAGGAGAACATCGTCGAGCTCGCCAATGGCTGCCTGTGTTGCACCGTGGCGGACGAATTTGTGCCGGCGCTCGATACGATCCTGTCCCGCCGACCCGCCGTGGAGCACATCATTATCGAAACCTCCGGCCTGGCGCTGCCCAAGCCGCTGGTCCAAGCCTTCCATTGGCCGGCAATCCGCAGCCGGGTCACGGTCGATGGAGTGGTCGCTGTCGTCGACGGCGCAGCCGTCGCGGAGGGGCAAGTCGCTGCAGATATGGAATCGCTTGCGCGTCAGCGCGCAGCAGATCCCTCGCTCGGGCACGACGATCCGGTGGAGGAAGTGTTCGCGGATCAGGTCGCCTGCGCCGATCTCGTCGTGCTGAACAAGCGCGATCTCCTTGATGCTGCCTCGCTCGATCGCGCGCTGGCGACCGTGGCCGGCAGATTGCCCCGCGCCGTTAGGATCGTCGCCATTTCGGAAGGCAAGATCGATCCCGCCGCCCTGCTCGGCCTCGGCGTCGGCACCGAGGATGACATCGCCAACCGACGCACCCGCCATGACGACGAGCCAGACCACGACCATGACGATTTCGACAGCTTCGTCGTACCGCTGCCGGAGGTCGCCGATCCGGCCGCGCTCGCAAAGCGAGTGGCAGGGCTCGCGGATGCCCACAACGTGTTTCGCGTGAAGGGATTCGCGGCGGTGGCAGGCAAGCCGATGCGGCTCCTCGTTCAGGCCGTCGGCGCGCGTGTGTCCCATCAGTACGATCGCGCCTGGACGGCATCTGACGAGCGCCACGGCCGTCTCGTGGTGATCGGCCTCAAGGGGCTCGATCGCGCCGGCGTCACCCGCGCACTGCTCGGGTGAACCATGCACCGGCTCAACACGACCAGCACGAGCCTCGACGAAATCGTCGAGCCGGTCGACCTCAAGCAGCCGCCCGGCGACGTCGTGGTTCTGTCGTTCGCCGACAGCGATCTGTCCGCGCTCGCGGCGGCATGGGCCCTTGAGCAACACGCATTGCCAAGCGTCCGTCTCGTGCATCTTCGCGACTTGCGCCATCCGATGTCGGTGGACCTGTGGATCGAACGGGTGGCGATTCGAGCCAAGGTGATCCTCGTGCGCCTGATCGGCGGGCTCGACTGGTGGCGTTATGGGGTGGAGCAACTTTCTGCGGTCGCGCGTCGCCACGACATCAAGCTGGCGTTGCTTCCCGGTGAAGACCGCGATGACCCGCGGCTCGCGGAGGCTTCGACCTTGCCGCCCGGGGAGCTCGACACCCTGTTGCGTTTTTTCCGCGAGGGCGGACGAGAGAATTTGCGCGCATTGCTGCGCCGCCTCGGCCGCCATGCCGGGGCGGACCTGGATTTAGCCCATTTGGATTTCGCTGAGCCGACGCCGCTGCCGCGCCTCGCCGGCTATCTGCCAGACGCAGGCGCGATTGACGTCGAGCGGCTTGCCGCGAGCCTCGCGCCCGATCGTCCGGTGGTGCCCGTCATCTTCTATCGGGCGCTGCTGCTTGCGGGCGATACAGACGCCATTGATGCCCTGTGCGAGGCGCTGTCCATGCGCGGGCTCGCGCCGGCGCCGCTCGCGATCACGAGTCTCAAGGAAGCCGCAGCGGCCGCGTTCGTTCGCGATGCCCTGGTGCGGCTGCGTCCTGCCGTCGTCGTCACAACCACCGCCTTCGCGGCGAGCGCAGATGGGGGCGATCCAACCCCGCTTGACGGCGCCGACGTGCCGGTGCTGCAAGCCGTGATCGCGACCACCAGGCGCGCCGCGTGGCGCGAAAGTTCACGCGGGCTGGGGGCTGCCGATCTTGCCATGCATGTGGTGCTGCCGGAGCTGGATGGCCGGGTGCTGGCGGGCGCTATCGCGTTCAAAGATTCGCTGTCGCCCCATGCCGAACTCGCGTTTACCTCACTTGCGAGCAGGCCCGAGCCGGACCGCATCGCTGCGGTGGTCGATCGCGTCGCCGCGCTGGTGCGCCTGCAGGAGAAGCCGCGCGCCGAGCGGCGCATCGCCGTGGCGATGCCCGATTATCCGGGCGCGCCCGGCCGCACCGGCTATGCGGTCGGGCTCGATGTACCGGCGAGCGTCGTGGCGCTGCTCGGTGACCTCGCAGCCGCAGGCTACGACGTGCGCGACGCGCCGCAGACGTCGGGTGCGTTGCTAGATGCGCTTGATGCGGGCTCCACGGCATGTGGCCACCACCCTCCCCTGCAGGGGGAGGGTCGGACTGCCGAAGGCAGTCCGGGGTGGGGTGGCGGCGGTGCAGTATATGACGGCGACGCCGTACGTGCTGAAGCGCTGTCACCCCCTCCCGGCCCGCTGACGCGGGCCGACCTCCCCCCAGCCGAACCTCGCTATAGCGAGGGTTCGGCCACTCAACAAAGTGACCGAAGTCGGCAACAGCCGACTTCGGTTGGGAGAGGTGATCCCAGGCATCGCACAACCGACCACCCGACATCTCTGTCGCTCGCCGATTATGCACAGCTCCTCACCGCGCTCCCCGGAGAGCTAGCAACACGCATTCACGACGCCTGGGGCGACCCGGCCGAAGATCCGGACGCGCGCGACGGCCGCTTTCGGTTTCGCGTCGGTGTCTACGGAAATATCGTCGTCACGCTACCGCCTGACCGCGGCCGTCCGCCTGAGAGGCGCGCAGACTATCATGATCCGGCACTGCCGCCGCGCCATGCTCTCGTAGCATTCTGGCTGTGGGTGCGGCACGTCTTCCGGGCTGATGCGCTGGTCCACATGGGCGCCCACGGCACGCTCGAATGGCTGCCGGGCAAAGCCGTAGCGCTGACGGCGGCCTGCTTTCCGGAGGCCATCATCGGGGCATTGCCGGTCGTCTATCCGTTCATCGTCAGCAATCCGGGTGAGGCCGCGCAAGCCAAGCGCCGCATTGCCGCCGTCACCATCGGGCATCTGCCGCCGCCATTGGCCGTAGCCGACCTTTCGGGCGATGCGCTCCGGCTCGAACGGCTGGTCGACGAATATGCGCAGGCCGACGGTCTCGACCGCAGGCGTCGCGAGCGGCTTGCGGCACTGATCGTCGAGGCGGCACACGAGACCGGCCTTGGACGTGAAGCCGGTGTCGATGCGAATGCCGACGCGGACGAGGTGTTGCGCCGCGTCGATGCCTGGCTCTGCGATCTTAAGGACCTCTCCATCAAGGACGGTCTCCACGTCTATGGTCGTGCCCCAATGGCGCCCGGCGCCGATCCGGCTTGGCAAAAGAGCGCCGCGACGGAGCGCGAGGCGCTGCTAGCGGCTCTTGACGGTAGGAGAATCGCGCCCGGCCCAGCCGGTGCGCCGACGCGGGGGCGACGTGACGTGCTGCCCACCGGCCGCAATCTGTTCGTCGCCGATCCGCGCGTGCTGCCGACGCCCACAGCTATGGAGCTCGGTCAGCGCGCCGCCGCCGAAGTGATCCGCTGCTACCTCCAGGCCCACGGCGAGATGCCGCGCGCGCTTGTCATCGACCTGTGGGGCAGTGCGACGTTACGTACCGGCGGCGAAGAGATCGCCCAAGGTCTCAGCCTGATGGGCTGCCGGCCGACCTGGGATCCCGCCACCGGCCGCGTGACCGGAATCGAAGTGCTGCCGCCCGCCGCGATGGGGCGGCCGCGCGTCGACGTGACATGGCGGATTTCCGGCCTGTTCCGCGACATTTTCCCGGCCCAGATCGCACTCATCGATGCCGCCGTGCGGGCGATTGCGGCGCGCGAGGAAACCGCGGAAGAAAATCCGCTGGCCGCCACTCGGCGCGCCCTCCCTGTCCCTCCCCCTCATGCGGAAGAGGGACAGGGAGGGGGCGCGGGGGAGGGTAGGGAGAGGGCGCCGGTCCGTATCTTTGGCACGGCGCCCGGCGCTTACGGCGTCGGCGCCGAGGATTTGATCGGTCGCGAGGCCGATCGTGCGGCTGTCGGTGCGGCCTATCTGGCTTCGGCGTCCCATGCTTACGGAGGTCCGGAGGGCGGGGCGGTCCCGATGCCCGATGGGTTCGCCGAACGGATCGCAAGCGCCGATGGGTTGGTGCATCCGGGCGACGATCCCGGCCGCGACCTGCTCGAAGGCGCCGAAGACGTGGCCTTCGTCGGCGGCTTCGCGGCGGCCGCAGCCGCGTTCGGCCGTACTCCCGATTTGATCATGCTGGATGTGACCGACCCGCAACGTCCTCGCGCCCGTCCGCTCGCTGCCGCACTCGCCCGCATCGTGCGCGCCCGCGCCATCAATCCGCGTTTCATCGCTGGCCAGATGCGCCATGGTCCGCGCGGCGCCGCGGAACTCGCCGAGACCGTCGATCGCATGATTGGTTTCGCGCAAACGACCGAGGCAGTCCCGAGCGCGCTCATCGACCTCCTTCACGAAGCCTATCTGGCCGATCCGCAAGTACGTGCGTTTCTGCTGCGGGAAAATCCAGCCGCCGCGCGGGCCATCGCCGCGCGCCTCGGTGCGGCGCGGCGCCATGGCTGGTGGCATCCGCGGCGTAACGACATCGACGCTGATCTTGCGGCCATGATGGCGGAGGCGGGATCATGAATGCGCCCCGCTTCCGCGGCATATGCCCGGGTCTGTCGGTCCCGATGCCGACCGGCGACGGTTTGTTGGTGCGCCTTCGGCCGACCGCGCCGGTTCCGCTCGACGCGTTTGTCGGTTTCTGCGAGGCAGCGCGTCGACACGGCAACGGAACCATCGAAGTCTCGGCACGCGGCAGCCTGCAAGTGCGCGGGCTCACGCCACGCTCGGCGCCACCGTTTGCCTCGGCCCTCGCTGAATTGGGAATCGCCACTCAAGAGGGCGTCCCGGTCATCGCCGGGTTCGATCTCGTAAGTCAGGTAAACACGGCTCACTTGGCCGGCGAGTTACGCCGGGCGATCACAAATGCGCGGCGGGCGTTATCCCCGAAGATCTCCATCGTGGTGGACGGCGGCGGTCCATTGCACCTCGATGCCCTATCCGCCGACATCAGATTGCGCGCGGCGGACCCGGCCCAAGGGCCTCGATTTAGGTCGCCTCGATTTTACTCGCCTCGATTTTACTTGGGGCTCGGCGGCGATGGCGCGTCGGCGACGTGGCTGGGGTCGGTCGCGCAGGAGGATGTCATTGGCGCCGTCCTCGGCATCTTCGCGATAATCGGTGCACACGGGCCGACCGCTCGCGCCGCGGCAGTTCTTCGCGCTGAGGGAGTAGAGGCGTTTCGCTCGGTTTCAGCAGCGCTCATCGAGCCATCACCGGCGCCGCCGCCACGCATGCCGGCCGAGATGATCGGAGTTCATTCGGCGTACGACGGCACGGTTGCGGTTGGTATCGGGCTTGCCTTTGGCCACACCCATGCCGATGCGCTTGCGGAAGTTATCCGCGCGGCCGCCGGTCATGGGGCACAGGCGGTGCGGCCGGCGCCCGATCGCGCATTGCTGCTGATCGGCGTTTCTGCCTCCGACGCGCTTAGTCTGACCGCGGCGGTACGGCAACTCGGCTTCGTGGTGCATGCTGGCGATCCACGACGTCGCATCGCCGCATGCCCGGGCGCTCCGGCTTGCGCCTCGGGGTTGATCCCGGCTCGCGCGTTGGCGTCGGCGCTCGCCCCAATCCTTGAGCCCGCACTTAGGCCCGTGCGCAACGGCGTTGTTGTCCACATTTCGGGTTGCCCCAAGGGCTGCGCCCATCCAATGCCCGCGGCGCTCACCCTGGTGGGTACCCCGGACGGCTGCGGTATCGTTCACCGTGGTTCCGCGCGTACGGCGCCTGGTCATTACGTCGATCCCGCGAACCTCGGCGACGAGATCTCGCGAATCGCGACGATGAGCGAAGAGACCGCCCATGGCTGAGCCCTATTTGCGTGACGCCACCGCGATTTACGAACGCTCGTTCGCAATCATCCGCGCGGAAGCCGATCTCTCCGGTTTTTCGGTCGAGGAGGCCGGGGTCGCGATCCGTATGATCCACGCCTGCGGGCTCGTGGAGGCCGCGAAATATTTTCTGTTCGGTCACGGTCTCGTCGCGGCGGCGCGGGCGGCCTTGGCGCGCGGCGCACCTATTCTTTGCGACGCCGAGATGGTGGCGCACGGCATCACCCGGGCGCGGTTGCCGGCACGCAATGAAGTGTTTTGCGCGCTGCGCGATCCGAGCGTACCGGCGCGCGCGGAAAAATTCGGCACGACGCGCTCCGCAGCAGCCCTGGAGTTGTGGGGCGACATGCTTGGCGGCGCCGTCGTCGCAATCGGCAACGCCCCGACGGCATTGTTCCGGCTTCTTGAGTTGGTGGACGCGGGCGCGCCCAGGCCGGCGGCGATTCTGGGCCTTCCGGTCGGCTTTGTGGGGGCTGCGGAGTCGAAAGAGGCCTTAGCGGCCAACCAACAGCGGATACCGTTTTTGATCGTGCGCGGCCGGATGGGCGGCAGCGCCATGACGGCCGCGGCCGTCAATGCCCTCGCGAGAGCCGGGATATGAGCGAGACCGCGCGGCTGATTGGTGTCGGAGTAGGGCCGGGTGATCCGGAGCTCCTCACTCTCAAAGCGACACGAGCGCTGCGGGAGACCGACGTGGTGGCGCATTTCGCCAAGGCCGGCAATGTCAGTCGCGCGCGCACCATCGCGGCCGGTCATATCCGGCCGGAGGCGGTCGAATTGCCGCTGCTTTATCCCGTGACGACGGAAATCCCGTTAGGGGCTCAGGCCTATTGCGACAAGATCGCGGCGTTTTACGACGACAGCGCCGCCGCGGTCGCCGCACATCTCGATGCGCGGCGCTCGGTTGCGGTGATTTGCGAGGGCGATCCGCTCTTTTACGGCTCCTATATGCATCTGCATGTCCGGCTTGCGTCGCGCTATCGAACCGAAGTGATCGCCGGCGTAACCGGGATGTCAGGGTGTTGGTCGGCGATCGGCGCACCTATTGCGCAGGGCAACGACGTGTTCACGGTGTTGCCCGGCACGCTTGCCGAGGACGACCTCGCGCGCCGTCTCGCCGATGCAGACGCGGCCGCGGTCATGAAGCTCGGCCGCAACTTGGCGAAGGTGCGCCGGGCGCTCGCGCGTGCCGGTCGGCTTGGCCGCGCCATGTATGTGGAGCGCGGCACCATGGCGGACGCGGTGGTCATGCGCCTCGCCGACAAGCCGGATGACTGTGCGCCCTACTTCGCAACCGTGCTGGTGGCGGGCTGGGAGCGCCGGCCATGAGCGGTCGCCTCGCCGTGATCGGCCTCGGGCCTGGAGATGCGCGCTGGCTCACCCCGCAGGCCGAAGCCGCGCTGGCAACCGCCGACGCCATCTACGGCTATGGCGCCTATCTGGACCGGGTGCCGGTTCGGCATGGCCAGACACGCCATCCGTCCGATAACCGCGAAGAGCAGACACGGGCCGCGGCCGCACTAGGGCACGCGGCCGATGGCGCAAATGTCGCCGTGGTGTCCGGCGGCGATCCCGGCGTATTCGCCATGGCGGCGGCCGTGTGCGCCGAGATCGAGGCCGGTCCGCCGGCGTGGCGCGAGCTCGACGTCGCGATCGTTCCGGGCATTACCGCAATGCTCGCAGTGGCGGCGCGGGTCGGCGCTCCGCTTGGGCATGATTTCTGCGCGCTTTCGCTCTCCGACAACCTCAAGCCGTGGGAGCTGATCGAGCAACGGCTCGAAGCGGCGGTGGGCGCCGGATTCGTCGTCGCCATCTACAATCCGGTGTCGCGCGTGCGACCGTGGCAACTGGGCGCCGCGTTCGATCGCGTCTCCCGACTGTTGCCGGGATCGACACCCGTCATATTCGGGCGGGCGATTGGGCGCGCGGACGAGCGCGTTGAGGTGACGACGCTCGGTGAGGCGAAATCGATCGCCGCCGATATGGCGACGCTTGTCATTGTCGGCTCGGCCGATACCCGCATCGTGGCTCGCGAGGGTCGGACGCCGCTGGTCTACACGCCGCGGGCGGCGGCAGGGGCGGACACATGATCGAGCCACGCCACGGCATCGTCTACGGTTTCGACCGCCTCGACGGCCGGCAGCGGCGGCCGGCGCAGCAGGATCACTGGCAACGAAAGCGTCCGCGCTGCCCCGATCTTGCCGTAGGTCGCAGGGCCGCCGCTGTTTTTTGCAACGATGACCTCAATGCAATGCTGCTCGAAGAGGGAGCGTTCGTCCGCCTCGGCGAAAGGACCGCGAGCGGTGATATAAACAGCGTGCGGCACCATGAGTGGCGGCGTCACCGGCTCGACGCTGCGCACCAGATAGCTGTGTTGTGGCGCTTTCGCGAAGGGCGCGATTTCCTTGCGGCCGAGAGCAAGAAAGGCGCGGCGCGGCACGTTGCCAAGTGCCCGGACGGCGCCCACCGCATCTCGGACTTCCACCCAACGGTCGCCCGCGATTGGCGTCCAGCCGGGACGACGCAGAGCCAGCAATGCGACCCGCGTCTGCCGTGCGGCGGCTGCTGCATTCGAGGAAATCGTGGCTGCATAAGGATGCGTCGCATCGATGAGAACATCGATTTTCTGGTCGTGGAGATAATCCGCCAGGCCTTGGGCGCCGCCAAAACCGCCGACCCGCACCGGAACCGGCGGCAATGCCGGAGCAGCCGTGCGGCCCGCGAGCGAGAGCGTGACCGCCAGATCGGACCGCTTGGCCAGGCGTTCGGCGAGTTGCCGCGCCTCCATGGTACCGCCGAGAATGAGGACTCGCATGGCGCGTGTTGATCTCCTTTCTCAGCAGAGTGCCGCATTGCGGCGCTGGCTGTCCATCGTCGGCATCGGCGAGGATGGCATTGATGCGCTCAGTCCGGTGGCGCGCGGTCTGATCGGCGACGCCGAAATCGTGTTCGGCGGCAAGCGGCATCTGGCGCTGGCGGCTGCGCTGATCCGTGGTGCGGCGCGCCCGTGGCCTTCGCGCTTTGATGGCGCCGTCGACGAGGTGTTGGCCCAGCGCGGACGGCCGGCGTGCGTGCTCGCGTCGGGGGACCCGTTCGTCTACGGCGTCGGTACGGTCCTGGCACGTCAGATCAATCCGGCCGAGATGCTGGCGGTGCCGGCGCCATCGGCGTTCAGCCTCGCGGCAGCCCGGTTGGGCTGGGCCCTGCCGGAAACCGCGCAGGTATCGCTGCACGGGCGCGCGCTCGACCTTGTCCGTCCGCATTTGCAACCCGGCATGCGCCTACTGGCCCTGACGTCAGATCGCGACGGACCTGCGGAACTGGCACGTCTGCTATCGGATACCGGCTTCGGCGCGTCGTCTCTTATCGTTCTGGAGGCGCTCGGCGGCAAGCGGGAGCGAATCCGGGTCACGACGGCGGCGAAATTCGATTTGCGCGAGGTCGACGATCTCAACGTCGTCGCCATCGCGGTAAAGGCGGAGCCCGGCGCACGCGTCATTGCGCGGGCAGCGGGTCTCCCGGATGCCCTGTTCGAGCACGACGGCCAGATCACCAAGCGGGAGATCCGCGCCGTAACACTGTCATCGCTCGCGCCTCGCCGGGGCGAACTCATGTGGGACATCGGCGCCGGGTCCGGCTCGGTCGCGATCGAATGGATGTTGGCCGACCCATCGCTGCACGCCATTGCGATCGAGCGGCGTCCCGATCGTGTGGCGCGCATCCGCCGCAATGCGGCGGCGTTCGGCGTTCCCGGGCTTGAGGTTGTTGAAGGCGAAGCCCCGGAGGTCCTGGCAAGCCTCTCCAAGCCCGACGCCGTCTTCATCGGCGGCGGCGCCAATGCCGCGCTTGACGCCGCCAGATCGATGCTGCGCGTCGGCGGCCGGCTGGTCGTGAACGCCGTGACGCTGGAAACGGAAGCGCTGCTGCTTGCACGCCACGCCGCGCTTGGCGGCGAACTGACCCGGCTGGCGATTACGCGCGCCGATGCGATTGGCGGCAAGGCAGGCTGGCGTCCAGCGATTCCGGTGACGCAGTGGACGTGGATCAAGCCATGATTGTGGCGGGTATCGGATGCCGAAAAGGCGTGCGGGCGGCCGATATTGAGGCCGCTATCATGGCGGCGTTCGACCGGGCGGGCGTTGCCACGTCGCAGCTTCGGCTCATCGCGACATCGGCTGCTAAAGGCGGCGAGTCCGGTATCGCGGCGGCCGCATCGGCCATAGGCGTACCCCTGGTCCTGATACCGCAAGGGGCTCTCGCGGCTGCAGGGATACGTGCAACAACGCGGTCAGAGCGCGTGATTGCGCTCGCTGGCGTGCCGTCCGTCGCCGAAGCAGCGGCCCTCGCAGCAGGAGGGCCGGACGCGCGGCTGATCGTGCCCCGTATGGCGGTCGGGCCGGCGACCTGCGCGCTCGCCGAGACCGAGGCCGGGCCATGACGGTGCATTTCATCGGCGCCGGACCGGGTGCGGCAGACCTCATTACGGTCCGCGGACGGGACCTGATCGCGCGTTGCCCGGTCTGCCTTTATGCCGGCTCGATCGTGCCGCCTGAATTGCTTGCGCACTGTCCCGGCGATGCCCGCATCGTCGATACGGCGCCGCTGACGCTTGACGAAATCGAGGCGGAGTTCGTCAAGGCCCACGACGCGGGCTTCGACGTAGCGCGGCTGCACTCGGGCGACCTGTCCATTTACAGCGCGCTTGCCGAGCAATTGCGGCGCCTCGATCACCACGGCATTCCGTACACCCTCACTCCCGGTGTGCCGGCGTTCGCAGCCGCAGCCGCGACGCTCGGCTGCGAGCTGACCGTGCCGGAGGTGGCGCAGAGCGTCGTCCTGACCCGCATGCCGGGCCGCGCTTCCGCCATGCCCAAGGCCGAGCAGCTTGCGAGCTTCGCGGCCACCGGCGCTACGCTCGCCATCCATCTTGCGATTACATCGATTAGCCGCATCGTCGATGAGCTTATGCCTATCTACGGCGGTGATTGCCCGGTTGCCGTGGTGGTGCGAGCCAGTTGGCCGGATGAGCGCGTCATCCGCGGTACGCTCGGCGACATTGTGCCGCTGGTGGCGGCCGAGTCGATCGAACGCATCGCGCTTGTTCTCGTCGGCCGGGCGCTTGGTGCAAGGGATTTCCGCGACAGCGCACTCTATGACCCCGACTATCGGCGCCGGTTTCGCGGCGGAGCCGTCTCGTGATGCGATCCGAACGGTGCATGGCCGACCAACCTGCCATCGCGGTCGAACAGCACGATCTCGATGTCAATGCCGCTGTCCGCCACCACGTCCGCTGCGGTCTCTCGCGCGGTGCGCGCGACGTAGTCGCCCAGCATCACGTTTGCCGCCGCCGCATGTGCGAATGCTTCCGCG
>WNFT01004908.1_pt1 | contig 11677 bp, 11 predicted proteins | sample 5400191 | NCBI WGS metagenome assembly WNFT01 (sample SAMN13153359, study PRJNA577476) | soil metagenome | isolation source: 80 cm saprolite under Madrone tree | place: USA:California | collected 2016-06-14
AGCTTGAAAGCGGGCACTGGCGAGGTGGGCGTCACGATGGCGTCTACCTTGGTAAAGGCATCGCGAAAATCTTGCGCAATTAGGGAACGCACCTTCTGCCCTTTCAAGTAGTAAGCGTCGTAGTAACCTGCTGAAAGCACATAGGTTCCGAGGACGATGCGGCGTTTCACCTCGGCGCCAAATCCGGCACCCCGTGTCTTCCGGTACATGGAAAGCAGCGAATCCCCATCAACCCGGAGTCCGTAGCGCACGCCGTCGTAGCGCGCCAGATTCGAGCTGGCCTCGGCGGTCGCGATGATGTAGTAGACCGCGATGGCATAGTCCGTGTGCGGCATGCGAATTTCCCGGACTTCGCAGCCCAGCTTCCGATACAGATCTATGCCAGCCTCAACCTTCTTGCGGACTTCTGGGTCCATGCCTGTGCCGAAATATTCCTTTGGGATGCCGATGCGCAGCCCCTTCACGGGTTTTTCGGCCTCAGCGCGGTAGTCCGGAACAGCTGCGGTAGTGGATGTGGAATCGTTCGCGTCCCTCCCGGCAATAATCTGCATGACGGCCGCAATATCGTGAACATTTGTGGCAAAAGGGCCTATGCGGTCGAGCGAGGACGCAAAGGCGATCAGGCCATAGCGCGACACGCGGCCGTAACTCGGCATCATGGCGGGGATTCCGCAGAACGAACCTGGCTGACGAATCGATCCTCCCGTATCGGTGCCCAGGGACACTACTGCCAATCCAGCAGCGACGGCCGCAGCGGACCCCCCGCTGGAGCCCCCTGGTACACGATCGGGCGCTTCCGGATTGCGCACCGGTCCGTAGGCAGAGTTTTCGTTCGAGCTGCCCATCGCGAATTCGTCGCAATTGGTTTTGCCGAGGACCACTGCGCCAGCCGCTTCCAGACGCTGCACGGCTGTAGCGTCATACGGCGGAATGTAGTTCTCCAGGATCTTCGAGCCGCAAGTTGTGCGCACACCGCGCGTGCTGATGACGTCTTTTACGGCAATTGGGACTCCGGCCAGAGGAGGCAACGGCTTTCCGGAGGCGACTAGGGCGTCCACGCGGTCGGCTTGGGCGAAGGCGCGGTCCTGTGAGAGCGTGAGGTAGGCGTTGAGCTCAGCGTTACGCGCCTCGATTCGCTTGTAATAGTCCGCAGCGAGCTCTCGCGCCGAAATTTTCTTCGAAGCCAGGGCTTCCTGCACCCCGCTAATTGTCCAAGTAGCGGACATGGTCAGCGCTCGATCACCTTCGGTACGCGGAAATACGGGGGCTCAGGGTCGGGCGCTTGCTTGAGAATTTCGGCAGCCACCTGGCAGGGGACAACCACGTCCTGGCGCAGGGTGGCATCGGCGGTTTGGTCGTCGGCCAGCACCTGGGCCATCGGCTCGACATTGGCGGTATCGAGTTCGTTGAGCTTGCCGATGTATTCAAGGATTTCGTCAATTTGCGCGCGATAGGTTTCAAGCTCGGATTCGCTGAGGTCGAGGTAAGCCAGGTCGGCTACGCGCAGTACATCTTCCCGAGTAATCTTCACTTGGCCGTTCCTTTGCCAGGGGCGCCGGTCGAGTTGACGTCCCCACGAGCCCCGGCATCTCTGATCATCTTTTCGTTGGCGAACACTAGCAAACTTATCTTGTCATTCCTATCTATCCAAACAAGGCTCCAGTCTTTATCCCAGCTAATCCGGTTTTTTCCCACAGGAAGTCCATAACCGCGCCGCTTGCAGAACTTCTTCATTTCCTCAACCGTCTCACCAACATAGGCGCCCCCAACCACTACATGATTGAAGGCTGTGAAAAGAGGATCGGTTACCACCAGGGCGGCCGGTGTCACAGTCGGCGCGATTTCCTGCCCGAAAGGGACCAGGAAAGACATCCAAATCGCGCAGCGTTGCCCACCACAGGCCCATCCCAGCCGAGTTGTGTTCTGCGCTCCTGGCAGTCTCAGGGGCGGCGTGTGAAGTTTCTGTTCCAATCTTGCAAGGCTCAGGTCCGAGAGATCAAGGTTCACATCACCCAGCGATTCGAGGGCGGTTTTCTGGGCAGTTTCTTCAGCTAAGAACCTGGCCGCTTTGGCTCTTTCCGGCTGTTCTTTGAACCAGAAATAACCCAAAACGATAAAGACGATGCTGAGAACACCTATACAGTAAATCGCGATTCTCTTAAGCATGGCTCGGCTTCAGTTCCGATAGTCCTTACCGAGAAGCAGAAAACTCCGCGGTTTTTCGAGGATATTTTTTGGCGATGTAGGTGTCGACCAGGGATTGGAAGGCGGCGGCCAACTCGTCGTAGTTGCCTTCCAGGGTTACGTCTTTTTTGCCGTCGATGTACACGGGGCAGCGTGGGGCTTCCCCGGTGCCGGGAAGACTGATGCCGATGTTGGCGGCCTTGGATTCGCCGGGGCCGTTGACGATGCAGCCCATGACCGCTAGGGTCATCGTTTCCACGCCGTCGTATTGTGACTTCCAGATGGGCATCATGTCGCGGATATAGCTCTGAATACGTTCGGCCAATTCCTGGAATGTGGAGCTGGTGGTGCGTCCGCAGCCGGGGCAGGCGGTTACGCTGGGCGAAAACGAGCGCAGGCCAAGCGCCTGCAGCAGTTCGCACGCGGCGTAAACCTCTTCGCGGCGGTCGCCGCCGGGCCGCGGCGTGAGCGAAATACGGATGGTGTCGCCGATGCCTTCGTAAAGCAGAACGCCCAGCGAGGCCGCGGACCAAATCTGGCCCTTCATGCCCATGCCGGCTTCGGTGAGACCGAGGTGCAGGGGTTGCTCGGTCTTTGCGGAAAGGTCGCGATACACGGTGATGAGGTCGCGCGGCCGCGAAGTCTTGCAGGAAATAATAATTTGGTCGTGGCGCAAGCCGGATTCGAGGGCGAGCTCCGTGGATTGCAGCGCGGAAAGCACCATGCAGTCGTTGATGATTTCCTCGGACTCTTTGCCTAGATCCTTGTCGGTGTTCTCCTGCATTTTGCGCATGACCAGTTCTTGATTGAGCGAGCCGCCGTTGACGCCGATGCGCACGGGCTTTCCGTTGTCCCGCGCGATCTTGCAGATAGTGGAAAATTGCTCGTCCCGGCGCTGACCGGCGCCGACGTTGCCGGGATTGATGCGGTACTTATCGAGGGCCACGGCACAGGCCGGAAATTTCGTGAGCAAGACGTGACCGTTGTAATGGAAATCACCAATGATGGGAACTTTGCAGCCGGCCGCGAGCAGACGCTTCTTGATTTCGGGGACGGCGGCGGCGGCCTCCGGAACATTCACGGTGACGCGCACAATTTCGGAGCCGGCTTCGGCCAGCTCGAGACATTGCTGCGCGGTGCCGGCGGCATCCGCCGTGTCCGTGTTGGTCATGGACTGCACGACAATGGGCGCGCCGCCGCCCGCGCGGACGTGGCCGACATTCACACCGTATGTCTTGCGCCGAGGATGAAGAGTGGCGGCGGCGTCAGAACCTGCAATTTGCGTAAGCATTGCTATTCAATTCTAGCGTGAGTTGGCCGGAAAGAAGAAGAATTAGCCACAGAGGCACCGATAGCACAGAAAGTGGAAGCAAAGACCGTGAAGGACGACGAATCGCGAAGGGTACACCCCCGTGGTGACGGGAAGTATGCGCAATCGAGTGTAGACACAAGGGATAGAGGCGGCACGTGGTGCAGACGACGAGCGTTGCCTGCGTCATACGGGGAGGCTGGCGATTCCAAACGGGGGCTCGCAGGAGCACCACCCCCCTCCCCCGGTTTTTCACAAGTGTTGATTCTAAAGGTAGTTAAAGTGCTTTGTTTTGATACACTTTTGCAAGTGTTGATTCTAAAGGTAGTTGCTGTCTCGGTGTTTTTGCAGCCTTTCGCAAAGTGCGGCCCGTTCGAGGCGCGGAAGCGAGCGCCAATCGGGAGGTTGGTGGTTCCGGGGATCGTGGCGGGAAGGAGTTGGGATACCCCCACCCCGGGTGTTTTGGAAAAAGAGGCCGCAAGCTGTTGAAAACAAAGGACGAGAGCCGGAAAAAGAGAGGGAAGAGGCTGCAAGAGATTGAAAAGTCGAGACTTAGGGGTGGAGCGATGCGAGGGGTAAGAGACGTTCCTTCGAGATAACACACGCAACCCTAGCGCAGATCTGGAAGTCTGTCAATAGTAAACTTAAGTGTAAGGTTGTGAGTGGGTTAGCGCGGAACTTTGCTCGGGCTAAAAGTCAACCCCCCCGCACCCTTCGCCAAAAGCAAAGCGCGAAGGGATGCGGCACCCAAAGTCACCGCACCTCGTGGCCACCCGCCCGGTTGTCCGGTGACCTGATACAAAAGCTGAAATTTTCTAAGCTGGTGACATACCTACTGGAGCTTCGCGTACTCCACCTTGGCTTGCTTCAGGATGGGGACGTCGAGGTCGGCGTCTTTCCAGAGTGTGAGGAAATCTTGATACGCGGCGCGGCTCTTGGCGGTGTCGCCCTGCATCGCATAGGCACGTCCAATTTGGAGATGGGCCAGCGCGCCGATAAGTTCATTCAGAACAATCCCGCGATGGTCGAGGATTTTCTGAAACTCTGCCGCCGCTTCGTTGCCCTGATGAACGGCAAGATAGGCTTCTCCTCGAACATAGGCCGGGTACAGGTTCGGCCAGTTGTAAAAGCCAATCGCCGGCAGACCAAGTTCATACGGAGCAGCGACCCCAAGAACCTCTAGCGCTTGTTGAGGGTTGGAGCGGAGGAGCGCAAGCTTTGCTTGAAGAGTAGGCAGATAATTGAACAGTACGACTGTGTCCTCCGGAAACCTCTTACCCAAATCATCAGCCATGGCTTGTGCTTGGCCCACCTTCCCTGAATAGGCCATTGCCAGCGCCAAGCCGTAATCCACATCCCGCCCCGACGCACGTCCCTTCGTGAGAATGGCTTGCTGTCCTGCTCTATCTGCGTTTCCGTACAACGCTTCCCGTAACGCAGAGGCAGCATAGTAGGTCGCCGCAGTTTCCTTCCCCGCTGCTAGCTCCGCAGAATCCACAGCCCGGCGAGATAATTCACGGGATTTCTCCAGATGTCCGAAATGAGCAGCCGAGTCGGCGTTTAATGCCAAGAGCAAGTCTCCTTCTCCCGTCTTACCCGCCGCCGCGGCCACCTGCCGCGCCATCTCGGGCGCATCATTTCGAACGAAGGCAATTGCATAAACGGTTGGTCCGAGGCTAACATCCAGCCCCTTTTCGCGTGCGTCTCGGGCTGTGGCTGCGGCGTCCTCGACTCGGTCCAACAGCAAGTAGGTATACGCCACAAATCGGAATGCCACAGTGTCATAGGGGAGAAGACGAAGAGCCTCTTGGTGCTCTTTGAGAGCTGATTCGTATTGTCCGAGAGCGAAATAGATAACACCCAGGCCGCCCCGAAAGGAAGGTTCGCGGGGATAGATTTGCTCCCCAAGGGCATAGCTCCCCCTTGCATTCATTAGGTTGCGCGTCACGATCCGGTAATAGTCTCCTTCGACGATCAGTTTCTCCAACTCGCTCATACGTCCGCGCAGCTCGAAGGCCTTCCTGGTATTTTCTGCGCCCCTGACCGTTTCACCGATGGATTGATATGCATAGCCCAACTGGTCGTAAGCCATAGCGAAATTCGGATCAAGCTGGATGGCCCGCTGAAAAAACGGGAGAGCTGCAGGAAAGTCAGCCTTGGTTCCGAGACTGAACGCTTGCAATGCCTCGAGGGACGGTGTAGTCGCTTGCTCGATAGGTGTGTTGTACTTTTGGACAGTGCTCAGAGACTCTCCAAGTCTGCTTCGCATTTCCGAAGCGGCCTTCCCAAGCGCATCGAGGACGTGGCTTTTGTCGTTCGATTGCGCTTCGGTGCTCGCCAGCAAGTCTCCATTAACACAGTTCACAGCCTTGAGAATCAGGGCATATCGGTTGCCAATCAATGAAATCGAACCGTCCACAGTTGCTGCGCTGCTTATGCGTTGACAAACTTCGCGGGTGATTTCAGGCGTGAGTCGCGTATTTTCCGGTCGTTCCATCATCCGCAACGTTTGATGGATTCCTTCCTCTGAGACGAGGCTCAGGAAGGGCGACTGATCCAGCTCGACGGAAAGGCCTTGCCGCAGCGTCCCATCGAATACTGCATCGCCCGTCGAATTGGCGAAATCTCCAAGAACGATGGTGTCTTTCTCTGTGAGATGCCGCGCTTGCCGCGCGCGCCAGAGCAGTCCTCCGGCTGTTCCCGCTCCGAGTACAACAACAGCCACCATTACGGCGATCTTCCGGCTGCGTGGCCGCACGGGTGCGCTCACGCCCGTGGCGGTCTCCCTTGTTCTTCCATCTACCTCGGTGACAGGTGCGATGAACCGATACCCGCGCCGCGGCAGCGTCTCGATAAATCGAGGGTTGTCGGCGGAATCTCTAACGCTTCCCGCAGCTTATTAATCGCCGTGTTCAGGCTGTTGTCGAAGTCAACGAAAGTATCGGCCGACCAGTTCTCGGAGCGAAGCTCTTCGCGAGTGACCACTTCCCCGGGCCGTTGCAACAGGACCGCGAGTACGTGAAAGGGCTGCTCCTGCAGCTTGATCCGTACGCCCTGCTTGCGTAACTCCCCCGAGCGCACGTCCACCTCAAACACTCCGAACCGGAGAATTGCGGAAGATCGGGCTTCAAGGGCCATGTGTGTCTACCCCAGATGGTTGCGCGAGTCTAACACCCCCCAACTAGATGACAAGGTTTAGATGAGCCGAAGCACTAAGTTACTGAAACAAAAACCTTTAATCGACTAGAAGCAATCAAGCCTCAATCAAGCCGCCGTCCATTGAGCTTCCTCCTAACCAGTCCCAAGTTCGCCTCCAGCACACGCCTGGAGGTGGAAAATGAGGCTCAGAATTTGGACAACCCTATTCTTGGTGACAATAGCGCAGTTCGCCTGGGGACAAACAAGCGGGAACGCAAAGCTGGTCAGCGCAGAAGCAACCGCGCCTGAACCTTCCGCAAACAGCTACGCAGTCCTGGGAGCCACGCCCGAACAAGAAGCTTTGGTACGAGCTCAGATTCGGGTCATGCAACCCGACGTTTATCCTCTGCGAGTTCTCTTTGTGCCGCACTGGAAGTATATTTACACAGCTAGAACATTTCGCCTCCAAGTGCCCGCCGGATATACCAGCGCTATGTTCACGCACCTGCCCAGCCGAAGCGTGTTTATCGACAGCGACCGCTATGTGAGCGATGACTCCCTCGGATACTGGGTAGCGCATGAACTCGGACACTTGGCCGCCAACAGCGTCAGCGAGAGTGACGCTGATAAAGCCGCCCGTGAATACCGAAAGCGCCTTAAGGATGCACGCAAACGAGAGGTACGTTGAAGCAGCGCAGATCAAGCCCTCCGGGGGGACAGTACTTGTCAGATTACATCGCGCCAAAGATGGCTCTACTGGCTCATCTGCTTCGGTTTGCGTGGAGTACTCCGCATCATTCCTCGCTAGCCGGGCCCTTCGGGGCTCTGGGTAAACTGAAGCCCGGCCGCTACAGCGATGGTGCCGCGGAGGCCGAGGGCGTCGGCGTGTTCGCGAAGGGCGGCGATGCAGAAGGCGATGTGCTCTTCGAGCGGGATGCCCAGCTCTTCGGCGCCTTTGCGGACGTCTTCGCGGCTGACGCCTTTGGCGAAGGCCTTGTCTTTCATGCGGCGCTTCACCGAATCCACTTCCAGATCGAGGATGCTCTTCGAGGGGCGAACGTAGGCGCAAGCGGTGAGAAAGCCGGCCAGCTCGTCGCAGGCGAAGAGGGTGTGCTCGAGCGGGGAGTGGCGGGGCACGTTGCAGTAGTCTGCGTGGGAGAGGATGGCGCGGACGATTTCCTCGGAGTAGCCTTGCTCGCGAAGGATTTTGGCGCCCTCAGCGGGGTGCTCTTTGTCGGGAGCGTGCGCTTCGTTGGGCCAGCGCTCGTAGTCGAAATCGTGGAGCAGAGCGGCGACGCCCCAGAGTTCCTGGTCCGCGCCGTGCTTGCGGGCGTAGGCGCGGACGCAGGCTTCCACGGCGAGCATGTGCTTGCGGAGGCTTTCGGACTGCGTGTATTCGCACAGGAGCTTCCAGGCGTCTTCGCGTGTGGGCATGGTCTCGGATCTCCTTCAAAAGACGGAATAGCTTACCTTACGTCGGCAGAGGATTCACCACAGAGGGCGCAGAGTCCACAGAGAAGAATGGAACGGACCCAGAGACGACCAGGAATTGTCAAACGCACGGGACAATTTGAAAATGGGTGTGGCGTTCGCGCCGCGTTTGCGGTAATAAGAGAAGCAACAAATCCTTCGCTCGCGGGTTCGATAGAGCGAAGCCCAGCCTGGAAATTACAAGAGAACTGTACGAGCGAACAGGCGAAAGCTTGGCGTAGGGTTTGTGTTTGATATGCGCACAGATAAAAAAAGTCTAAAAATACCCTTGACAGAAAACGCCTATTCGCGAGAGACTCCGGTCGCGCCAGTTACTGCCTTCCCCCCGAAGTACGTTCCGACGTTTCCTCTCCTATCCGCGCGCCGGAAAAAGTCAGCGAGGAGTGCCGGTGTCCGCACAATTAGAGAAAGAAGCGCTTAGTTCATTAGAATTGGATAGGGAAGTCATTCGCTGTAAGACATGCGGTCTAGTCCAGTACCGGACGCGCACAGGGAATTGCCGGCGTTGCGTGCGCGCCCTGCCTCAGCGTTTGGAGTTCCTGATTCCTCCCCCGGCACCTCCGGAGGAGACCGGCGCTGAACCCGCGCAAGAGAGGTTTGCCAACCGCGAGACGGTCGAGAACATCGGCCAGCGCATACGCCAGTTGCGCGAATCGCGCACCATGACACAAAGCCAGCTACAATCGCGCTCGAAGGTGTCGCGCTCGTACCTGTCGCGCATCGAGAGCGGGCAGATGACGCCCAGCCTGGGCACCCTGGAGAAGATCTCCGAAGCGCTGAACGTGGGGCTGAATCGCTTCTTCATTCCGGAATCCGACGGCGAAGCTTTGCTGGAGGATCCGTTCATCCAGGGATTGCGGCCGTTCCTGCGCCAATTGGATTGGGAACAGTGGCAATCCATATTGAAGAGGCTGCAGGCGATCAGCGACCACGTTGGAGCACTGCCGACGAATCTCCGCCCTATCGGTAATCCGGCGCGGCTGCCGCAGCCCGCGTCGGGGAATGGCAACGGCAACGGTCACGTGAGCGCCGGCCATTCGAATGGGCATGCGCTGACGAACGCGCATGGTCATCCGCAGGGCTACCCGCTGCGGCGCCCAGTCGCGCCGTTCACGACTCCCGGGAAACCAACGTTGCAGCGGTCGTTTGCGCGCTAGAAATTTTTAAATATAGCTTTAGCGCGGCGTGATGAAAGTCACGCCGCGTTTTTGTTTTTGTGGGGCGACCGGGCCCTAGTCGCGCGCGACGGAGACTTTGGCGGCGGGAACTTCGAGGCGCATCAGCCGGTGATTCGAATCGAGGAACAGCAGCACCTCGAGGTCGGAAGTGGTGACGCGCAGCCCATCGTAGGACTTGCCCTTGGCGGTGACCGAGCCGGTTGATTCCACGGTGACCGAGCCGGGCGTCAGTTCCTGCGGAATAATCACAGGAAGATTCTGCGCGCCGCGTTTGGACCAATCATACACACGCGCCAGCACGCCGTATTGGTAGTACAGATTGTTGTCGAGCACGGCGATTAGCGGCGTGCCGAAGCTCATGTCCTGTTCGAAGGGCCGTGCGCCCTGCATTTGCAGCGTAATTTTGGCCACGCCGTTTGCAAAGAGGATGCGCGCGCCGTTGGTTTTTTCCGCGTGCGAAGTCCACTCGTAGCTGATGGGAGCGCCATCGGCTTGCAGGGTGAGCATGCCGGTTACGTGCGCGGCGGGAGAATCGGGAGCCTTGAGGTCCGTGGCGCCCTGCGCGGCCCAGCCAGCCGAAGCCGGCGAAATCTCAAACTCTTCGTGGCCGACGGTTTGGCCGTCCAGCTGGATGGTGAATTTTCCCTTGTCCGCGGCGAACACGGCCGCCTTTTTTTGGGCCTGCGAAGCTAGGGAGCCCCACGCCAGGATGCACGCGGTCAGAACACCCAATGCGATTTTAGACTGCAAAGAGTTGCACATTATCGAAGGTGCTCCTTCGTGCGGCTGCAACTAGAGTTTGCCACAGCAGCAATGCCCAGCGCGGAGATCCCGCGGGTCTGCGTTTAGAGTGTTACCCCCGGTTCGGAGATGATGCGAAGAACACGGAAATTTCAGGATTTCGGCTCCTCCACCACAAGGTGAGCATCGCCGGCGCCCGCGGAAGTGATTCCTCGCCGGAGAATCTCGGCCACGACGCGGGCCGGTTCGCCGGAGCTGTCCACGCGGTGGTCGGCTTGCTGATAGGAAGGCAAGCGTTGCGCGTAAAGTGCACGAAAGCTGGGTTCGTCTCGGAACAGCGGGCGGCCGCTCATGGTCATGCAGCGCGCCAACAAAACATCGGGGGAAGCGTCCAGCCAGATGACGGGAACGCCCGCGGCACGAAGAAACTCCGACGCGCCGGCCTGAGCATAGGTGCCGCCGCCGAGCGCGAGGACCACGGATTCCTTGTGTTCGAGGGCGCGGCCGAGCGCGGTACGCAGTTGATCGGCTTCGATCTGCCGAAAGGCCGCCTCGCCCAAACGCTCGAAAATTTCAGGAATGCGAAGCCCGGCGGCCGCTTCGATGCGATCGTCGAGATCCACAAAGCGCCAGGCCAACTGCCGCGCCAGCAGCGTGCCAATCGTAGTCTTGCCTGAGCCCATGAAGCCCGCCAGGCAAAGCACCTGCGGGCGCGATTGTGGTGGTCGCGGAGGAATCGTCATCTAGTGCACTTGACTTGAGCAGACCGGCCGGAACTCTCGGCTTGGCACGCGTTAATCGCGCTTCAGTATGCGGATTGTACCACTGTACGAGGAGAGTTCGACCTTGGCGAGGCCGCCACCCACGGTGCCGAACAAGCCCTTGGTGAATTTAGACGCGATATGCCGCACGCCGTGCGAATCGGGCTTCAAATACGCTTCCGCTTGGTTGTCGACGGTGCCGGTGGCAGTCTGCGCCTTGAGGTCAAAGGAATCGCTCCCGGAGAAGTGCACTTCAACGGTGCCCTTGCCGCTCTTCATCGTATAGATTCCGGTGCGAATGAAGTCGCCGTCAAAAAGAATATTGCCCGACATGGTGAACAGCGTGACATTGGTCAGCCCGGGCTGCAAGACCTGCGCGTTGCCGCTCACCGAGTTGAAATCGAGCTTGCCTGCGCACTGCGTGCAAACCAGCGATCCGCCGGTGGTGCGCACCACGATGTAGCCGGACACTTCCTTGAGATGAATATCGCCGGCGACGCTTTGCAGGGTCATGTCGCCCATGACCTGCTCGACATAAACAAGTCCGGTCTGCGTGCGCAACTGCAGTTCGGCTTCCTCCGGCACGGTCAATTGAAAATTGGCCTCCAACTCATTGGCCGGCGCGGAATTGTCGAGCACCGTGGCGATGATATCGACCCGCTCGTCCGCCTGCTCGGCCTCAATCCCGATCTTATTCGACGCTTGCGTCGCCGAGACAATCACTTCGGCATTCTTTGAGGACTTTACCTCGATGCGTCCGTTGGCCACGTTCTGGAGTACGATGACCGGGCGCCCTTTTACGGCAAAATGCCTTTCGAAATGCTGGGGCGCCGCCTGCGCGAAAGCAGAAGGCCAGAGGAGCACTCCCGCGCCCA
>WNFT01026254.1_pt1 | contig 11677 bp, 8 predicted proteins | sample 5400191 | NCBI WGS metagenome assembly WNFT01 (sample SAMN13153359, study PRJNA577476) | soil metagenome | isolation source: 80 cm saprolite under Madrone tree | place: USA:California | collected 2016-06-14
CGCCCCCTGGGGGGATCCTGGTAGCGCATGAAACCTTCACCCTGGTTCGAGGGGTCTTCACCTTCACGCAGGGAGAGCCGCTTCGCGTCCGCGGGCGCAAGGAGCCGATCGAAGTCTACCTCGTCACCCAGGTGAAGCCGCGCGCGTTCCGTCTCCGGGCGCTGGGAATCGAGGGCGTCGAGACGAAGATGATCGGGCGCGAGATCGAGCTGCGGCTCCTGCAAGAGGCCCTGACCCTGACGCTCGAGGATGGAGAAACGCAGGTCGTCACCGTGGTTGGCGAGGCGGGGGTCGGAAAGTCACGGCTGCTCTTCGAATTCAGTAACTGGACCGATCTTCAGGAGCAGACGATCTGGTTCTTCCAGGCACGCGCCACGCAACCTTCCATGCTGGAGCCCTACTCGTTGGCGCGGGACCTCTTCTCGTTCCGATTTCGGATCCTGGACTCCGATCCCCTGGCGGTCGTGCACGAGAAGTTCGTCAAGGGCGTCGCGGAATTCCTGGGGGAGGGATCCGAGAGGAAAGCGCATTTCATCGGGCAGCTCGTCGGCTTCGATTTCTCCGACAGGCCCGAGGTGGAGGCCGCGTTGAAGGATGGAGACGCCTTCCGCCGCGTTGCCCAGGACTACCTGGGCGAGCTCTTCACCACCGCTTCGAAAGTCCATCCGGTCATGATCCATATCGAGGACATCCACTGGGCGGACGACCGATCCCTGGATCTCGTCAACAACCTGGTTCGCGACAACACGGGCCTGCCGTTGTTCGTCCTCTGCATGGCGCGGCCCAGTCTCTACGAGCGTCGCCCCCAGTGGGGCGAGGGGCAGCGCTTCCACGAGCGCATCCAGCTCGAGCCTCTCTCCCAGCTCTCCAGCCGGCGGCTGGTCCGGGAGCTCCTGAAGCACGTCCCCGAGGTTCCCGCCGCCCTTCGGGATCTCGTCGTCGATCGCGCCGATGGGAACCCTTTCTATATCGAAGAGCTGATCAAGGCGCTCATCGACGACCGCGTGATCATCAAGGGGGAAGAGACCTGGTCGGTCGACACCACCCGGCTCTCCACCGTGCGGGTCCCGGCCACCCTGACGGGCGTCCTCCAGGCCCGGCTCGATACGCTGCCCGCCCAGCTGTATCAGCTTCTGCAGCGGGCGTCCGTCGTGGGCCGCATCTTCTGGGACGCCGCCGCCATTCATTTGAGCCGCGAGGCGGCGGGCCTCAAGCCCGCCGAGGTCCAGGCAATGCTGGAGGATCTGCGCGACCGCGAGATGATCCTCCAGCGCGAGGAGTCCGGGTTCGCCGGAACGGTCGAATTCGTTTTCCGCCACGCCATTCTTCGTGACGTTACCTACGAGACCGTGATCCCACGGCAGAGGCGGGCGCTGCATCGGCTTGTCGGAGACTGGCTCCTCGAGATCGGCGGGGAGCGTGCCGGAGAGCACACGCTCCTCGTGGCGGAGCACTACAGCCGCGCCGAGGAAGCATCGCTGGCGGCGGCGCAGCTGGCAAAGGCGGGCGAGCGGGCTTTGCAGCTGGCCACCTTTGAAGAATCAGCCACGCTCCTCCAGCGCGCCCACGAGATTCTGACGGGCTCCGAGCACACCGTGCAGCGGCTCGGGATCGAGATGCTCCGCGCCGGCCTCGAGAGCATCCGGGGACATTACGTGAAGGCGGTGGAAATCTTGAAACCCGCCCTCGAAGAAGCACGGAAGACCGGAGATGATCGCCTCCTTGCCAACATGCTGGGCCAGCTGGGAAGGGTCGCGATGTGGCAGGCCGACGAAGCCAACGCGGTGAAATACATAGGCGAAGCGCTTGAGTTGTCTCGAAAGGTGGGAGACAACAGCGCCCTGATCTTCAATCTTCGTCAGATGGGGAATACGATCGTCCAGACCGATCCGCGAGAGTCCATAAGGTACCAGGAAGAGAGCGTGCAACTGGCGCGTCAGGTGGGAGACAAGTACAGTGTGGCACATGGCTTGAATTCGCTCGCCATAGCCTTCCAGCTCGATGATAGGCGGGAGCAGGCGATGGCCACGTTCGCGCAGTCGCTGGAGCTCAATCGCGAGCGCGGAGACCGGCTCAACGAGGCCATGGTGCTCGGCAACATGGCGGGTCTCTACTCACTGGCCGGGGAGCTCGAGATTGCGGAACGGACGGCCAAGGAATCGATAGCGATCGCCAAGGAAATCGGGGCAATCTCCGTACTGCCTACAGGTCAAACCTCGCTCGCGGAAATCTGCCTGCGACAGGGGCGCGATGCCGAGGCCCGCTTGTGGGCCCGGACGGCTGCTGACACTTGCCGGAGCATGGGCATTCCGCCCTCCCAGATAGCGCTTCTCTACGGAGTCCTCAAGATACGAAGCGGCGATCGACCGAAGGGCCTTGCCTGGATCGGCTTCGCACGAGCTCATGACCCGAGCAAGCTGGAGATCGCGGCTAGCATTCGCTCCTTCTGGAACGTCATCCGCGGCGATGCCTCCGAAGAGGAGGTGGGGGCGGCAATGCGAGCGGGAGAGGGATTGAAGTTGGAGGAGATTCTGGCGGAGGCGGAGCGCGAGGGGTAGGGCGGCTTGAGCCGGCCGGGCCCGGGACGATAGCCCATGGTTGCAATGCCGTACATACTCGTCAACTTGGTGCTCGAGATATTCTCGTTTATTTTGTTCTGCACGACCGGCGCTGCGCTTCTTTCCAAGTACTCATTGACCAACCGTTACCTGCCAGCGCGATTGAGAAATCACAGGACACTTGCGTTTGTCGCGCAGGGGCTGGTGCTTTCGGTGCTTTCGATGGTTGTTGTCCTGGTCGTGGCAAGAGGCAGGCCCGTATTCTTATTGGCGCAACCCGTGTTCGAATTGTTCTTTAACATAGGTGTTGCTAATTGGATGGACGCTGGTTGCTGAACACGCCCAAGGTTCCGCGGCGGGTATTGATTGCCCTATGCGCTGTCGTGATGACATCCGCTGCCGCTATTGCCGTTCTTGCCGCGGCGGTCCGATTGTTCATGTTTTAGGTGAAGGCTGCAAGACGGCGCCGACTTCTACGCGAACCGCTCGAAACGGTACGCCAGCTCTGGGCCTCCGGTCCCCTCATACGCCAGTTGGGCGATGAGCAGAGTGAACGGTTCCATGTACCGGGCAATCCGCAGGGGTCCAGCGTCCTCCGGTTCGAACCCTGCGTCGCGGATCAGGCCCGCAACGACTTCCTTGGCGCCCTGGTCGTCCCCGCAGAACAGGAGGGAGGGTCGCTTGGCCTTGCGCTTGGTCTCGAAGACAGGGAACAGTACCTCGCTGGGAACGGTGCCGAAGGCAGAGACGACATGTGCCCTACGAACTTTCCTGGCAAGCTCCTCCGCGCCCGAGGACGTGTGGGCGATGACAAGAGCCGTGTCGTCCACCTTCATCGGCAGGGAGCAGGTGACGATGACCTTTGCTGACAGGTCGCCGGCCTGCTTCAGCACATCATCAACCCGGGACCAGTGCACGGCGAGCAACACTGCGTCCGCGCCGAGCGCGGCCTCCTCCGGCGTGCCGGCCCGCGCGTTCCCCTGGGCCCCTCGCGCGAGCCTCTTCAGCTTCTGCTCGCTCCTCGCGTAGCTGAATACCACTTCGTGCCCGGCACGCGCGAAGATGGTCCCCAGCTTGCCGCCCATCAGCCCGGAACCCAGAATGCCTATTCGCATAGCCGCCCCATCAAGCCTTCCGTTCGGCTTCGCGGTATTGTTCGTCGCTGACCCGTTCCATCCAGTCGGCCGTCTTGCCGCCGAGCTGTTCCTGAACGGCGATGTGCGTCATGGCCGTGGTTGCCGTAGCGCCGTGCCAGTGCTTCTCACCCGGTGGGAACCAGATCACGTCGCCCGGCCGAATTGTCTCGATCGGACCTCCCCAGCGCTGTGCGAGGCCGCAGCCCGCCGTCACGATCAGGTTCTGACCCAGCGGGTGGGTGTGCCATGCGGTGCGGGCGCCGGGCTCGAAGGTGACACTGACACCGAGCGCGCGAGCCGGCTCGTTCGCAGGGAAGAGAGGGTCGATACGTACCGTGCCGGTAAAATACTCGGCGGGTCCTTTGCCGGAAGGCTGCGAGCCGCTTCTCTTGAGCTCCACGTTATGAACTCCTTGCCGGCCGCCGTTTCGCCGATCCCTTCGCCCCGGCGGAGCGTCAGACATATCATCAAGTCTACTCGTCCTCATCCGCATGTCCTAACCTGAATGGAGTGGGAGGAATGAATGTCCTGGGATGAAAGCATAGAAAGGGCGCCATGCGAGCAACCGTGATGTACGGCGCCGGCGACGTTCGCATCGAGAACGTCCCCGACGCCCGCTTGATCGAACCGACCGACGCGCTCATGATCGTCAGCCGAGCCGCCATCTGCGGCAGCGATCTCTGGCCGTACAAGACGATGGAGCGCGGAGAGGTTGGCCGTCGGATGGGACATGAGGCCATCGGCGTGATCCAGGACGTCGGCACCGACGTTCACACCCTGAAAGCCGGCGACGTCGTCGTCATGCCGTTCGCGTACTCCGACAATACCTGCGCCTTCTGCCAGGAGGGACTTCACACCTCATGCGTCCACGGAGGATTCTTCGGCACGACTGAAGTTGCAGGAGCCCAGGCCGAAGCGGTGCGTGTCCCTCAAGCGGACGGTACGCTCTTCGTCCTTCCTGTCGGGGTGGAGGAGGCGCTGATGCCATCGCTTCTCACCCTTTCCGACGTGATGGGTACTGGCCACCACGCCGCCCTCGCGGCCCGTGTCGGTCCCGGTAAGGCAGTCGCTGTCGTGGGGGACGGTGCCGTGGGTTTGTGCGGCGTGATCGCGGCCAGGCGCCTCGGGTCCGAGCAGATCATCCTGCTGGGTCGCCACCCCGGCCGGATCGCGCTGGCGAAGGAATTCGGCGCGACGGATGTCGTGAGCGAGCGAGGCGACGAGGCAGTGGAGCGCGTGCGCGACCTGAGCGGCGGCTTCGGCGTCCACTCGGTTCTCGAGTGCGTCGGCCTCGGGCAGTCGATGCTCACCGCGGTCAGCATTGCCCGTCCGGGTGGCGCAGTCGGCCGCGTCGGTGTTCCCCAGGACGAGACGATGCCCGGCTCCCGCCTGGCGTTCTACGGCAACGTCACCGTGAGCGGCGGGCCCGCCCCTACGCGTGCCTACATGAAGGAGCTGTTGCCGGACGTTCTCGAGGGCAGGATCGAGCCCGGGCGGGTTTTCGACCAGGCCGTTCCCCTCGAGAAGGTACCCGAGGGCTACCGGGCGATGAACGACCGGACCGCCATCAAGGTCTTGATCTCATGATCGGAGAAACACGATGAAGAGGCGCAAGCTTGGAAGAAACGGCCCCGAGGTCTCGGCCATCGGGCTCGGCTGCATGGGAATGAGCTTCGCCTATGGTACGCCACCGGACCGAAACGAGATGATCGCCCTCCTCCGGGCGGCGGTGGAACGCGGCGTCACATTGTTTGACACGGCTGAGGCGTATGGCCCCTTCACGAACGAGGAGCTGGTCGGCGAAGCACTCGCACCTTTCCGTGGGAGGGTCTTCATCGCGACGAAGTTCGGCATGAAGCTCGGCACCAACGGCATGGATAGCCGGCCCGAGCACATCCGGGAAGTCGCCGAGGCCTCGCTCCGGCGGCTGAAGGTCGACGCGATCGACCTCTTCTACCAGCACCGCGTCGATCCGAACGTGCCCATCGAGGACGTCGCGGGCACCGTGAAGGATCTGATCCGCGCGGGCAAGGTGAAGCGCTTCGGCCTCTCGGAGCCGGGTATCAAGACCGTCCGACGTGCACACGCCGTGCAACCGGTCACGGCGGTTCAGAGCGAGTACTCGCTGTGGTGGCGGAGGTCCGAGGAGGAGATGCTCCCGGTGCTCGAGGAGCTCGGCATCGGGTTCGTCCCGTTCAGTCCGCTCGGGAGGGGGTTCCTGAGCGGAAAGATCGACGAGAAGACGACCTTCGAGAAGAACGACTTCCGAAACATCGTGCCTCGCTTCACGCCGGAGGCGCGCAAGGCAAACCAGACGCTTGTCGATCTGCTCGCTCAGGTCGCGAAGCGAAAGAACGCGACGCCCGCGCAGATCGCGCTCGCGTGGCTGCTCGCGCAGAAGCCGTGGATCGTGCCGATCCCCGGGACCACCAAGCTGAGCCGGCTCGAGGAGAACCTCGGCGCCGCGGATATCGAGCTGATGCCCGACGACCTCGACACCATCGACAGCGCCGCGTCGGAAATCCACGTGGAGGGCGCGCGGTATCCCGAGGAGCTCGAGAAACGGACCGGGCTCTGAGGACCTCCACCGAGATCAGGAAACGGGAATCAAGAACACCAGAGCCCACGGTCCAACTCTGCCACCCAAGTCGCGCGGACCAGCAGCCGAAGAATGTCCAATTGTTCGCCACCGGCACTCCGGACGAGATGCTGGAAGCCGGTAGGGCGAATGTGAGAAGCGTTGTTTGCGGGGCCGGCCACGCCGCCCTGGTCGCGGCCTGGACCGGTCGAACCATCAGGAGGGAGAGAGCGAGAAGAGCCATACAAGGGATAACTCGACGCATGGTGCACCTCCGTGCTCGAGGAAAGAACGAGGGCCGGGACATCAGGCCCTCGGCGAAGAAAGAATGATTGCCGATCCCGACGACCGGATCAAGACCGGAGCACAATGCGAGGCGCCTGACAGGTTTAGGTCTTCTCGGGCGCTGTGCCCCTTGGGGACACGAGAATGATCACCCCGGCTTGTGACGGAATAACTCAACAAAGATGGGCGAGCGCAAATGGTACGTGACATACTCCTCGCCACGTCATTCGAGGTGAGCCTCGGCGAGATATAACAGCGTCAAGAACCACGCCACGCCAAACAGAAAGGACGTTCAGATGAGTACCCCGACCGTCACTGAGCCATCCAAGACCCCGTCAACGATCACCGAGCACGAGATGCAGCAGGTCGAGCGCGCGAACGCGACGGGGCTGCAACCAGTCGTGTTCGTCCACGGCCTTTGGTTGCTGCCGAGCAGTTGGGATCGCTGGGTCGAGGTGTTCGAGGAGGCCGGCTATACCGCGCTCACGCCTGGCTGGCCGGATGACCCCGAGACCGTCGACGAGGCGAACGCGCACCCCGAAGTGTTCGCGCACAAGACCGTTGGGCAGGTCGCGGACCACTTCGACAAGGTCGTCCACGGGCTGAAGAAGAAGCCCGCGATCATCGGGCATTCGTTCGGTGGCCTGCTCGTGCAGATTCTCGCAGGGCGCGGGCTGGCGTCGGCGACGGTGGCGATTGATCCGGCTCCGTTTCGCGGCGTGCTCCCGCTTCCGCTCTCCGCGCTGAAGTCGGCGTGGCCCGTTCTCGGGAACCCCGCCAACAGGAACCGAGCGATTCCCCTGACGTTCGAACAGTTCCGCTTCGGGTTCGCCAATGCCGTCAGCGAGGAGGAAGCCAAGGATCTCTACAAGACCTTCGCGGTGCCGGCTTCCGGTATTCCGCTCTTCCAAGCCGCGACCGCCAACCTGAACCCGTGGACCGAGGCGAAGGTCGACAGCGAGAACCCGGAGCGCGGGCCGCTGCTGATCATTTCCGGCGAAAAGGACAACACGGTCCCGTGGGCGATCGCGAACGCGTCCTTCGAGCAACAGAAGCGCAATAAGGGCATGACGGAGATTGTCGAGATCCCCAACCGCGGACACGCGCTCACGGTAGACAGCGGCTGGCGGGAGGTTGCAGACAAGGCCCTCGCGTTCATCAAGCGATTCGTCTAGTACGTGCGTTTCGCGGCCCACAAAGCGCCCCCGGAGGTCGTGTTCCGGGGGCGTTGCTGTTCCCAGCCTTTCGAGGCCGCGCCCTGCACGAGTGGGCCTCAGCGCAGCCGGCCCGTTCGAACACTTGACAGCCGCGGTCTCTGCCACCACACTTTGCGTAACAAAGTACTTCGTATCGCCACCGATGTCGTCGCGCGGTGGCCGGGTCAGGGTACCTGAACTGGAGGGTCCGTGGCATGCGGTCGAACGTGCTGCTGAAGGCGATAATCGTGGGAGGCGTCGCAATGGCTTTCGTGGTGCCGCTCACGATGATTTGGGGTGTGGTCAAGGATCGGGCCCGCTATCGCGACACCGTGACAGCCGAAGTCGCGAAGAGCACTGCCCAGAGCCAGACCCTTGTTGGTCCCCTCGTTGTGGTGCGCTATCGCGAGCGCATCCCGGCGGCTTCGAAGGGCGAGGCCGAGCAGGTCCGGGAGGGTGTCGAGGTACTGCTCCCGGATTCGCTGTCGATCCGTTCCAAGGTACATGTCGAGACGCGGCAACGCGGGATCTACCGCGTGCCGGTATTCCGGGCGGCTACTGGATTCGCCGCCGGCTTCACGCTGCCGCTACGGTTCGGCATCTCGGACAAACACCAGTTGCTGGAGGAGCCGAGAGCCGAGGTCGTATTTGGCGTCTCCGATCCGCGCGGCATCCACGCGGTACCGGAGGTGAGGCTCGGCACCGCGAAACTGGAGCCGCGCCCAGGCGCCGATCTGGGCTGGCTCCCGCACGGGTTCAGTTTGCCGCTTCCCTCCGATGCTGCCGGTCGCCGTGTGGCGCTCAACGGAAACCTCGAGGTGATGGGCACGGATCGCCTCATGTTTCTTCCGATCGGCGCTGTCACCGATGTCGTGATGTCGTCCGACTGGCCGCACCCAGGCTTCGTGGGCGCGTTCCTTCCCGACGAACGCAGCATCTCCGCGCGGGGCTTCCAGGCGGGTTGGAAGCTGTCGCGCTTCGCGACCGGGATCGACGATGCGATGGCACGTATCCGGGACAGCATGAGTCGCGGCGTTCCCATTGCCGCCGACGGCGACGCCGGGGCGCCAGGATTCTTCAGTACCGACCTTGGTGTTCGCTTCGTCCAGCCGGTGGACGTGTATCAACAGTCCGAGCGAGCGGTGAAGTACGGCTTCCTGTTCGTCTTCCTGACCTTCGTGGCTTTCTTTCTATTCGAGGTGCTCCGCCGGATGGCCATACATCCGATCCAGTATGCCCTATGCGGCGCCGCGCTCGCCTTGTTCTTCCTGCTGCTGGTCTCGCTCTCGGAGCATCTGCCGTTCGCGGCCGCCTACCTCGTGGCGAGCGGCGCGTGCGTCGGACTCGTCGCCTTCTATGTGGGGCACGTTCTACGAAGCACGATGCGGGGGATCGTCTTCGGCGGTCTCCTCGGGGCGCTGTACGGCTTCCTCTACGTGATCCTACAGTCGGAGGACTACGCCCTGCTCCTTGGCGCCTTTCTCCTGTTCGCCGCGCTCGCGATCGTGATGATCATGACCCGGCGCGTCGACTGGTATCGCCTTGCGGAGGAGTCACCGTCCACACGCTGAAGACGACCCGAGACAAAGTGATCCACGGTGCCCCGGATGGACATGATTCGAGCGATTAGGGTCAATCGTTTGAAGCCTGTTATCGACCGCCGTTTTCCGCTGCAGGATCGGCATCCGGCCACCGCGCTCCAAGTTCTGCCCTGTTGCAACGTGACCGACAGGCGAGTAGCGTCTCTGTCCCCCCGATGGTGAAGCAGTGAACCTGCCCGCAAAGGAGAACGCGCATGCCCAAGACCCTCGACGCAGACGAGATCCTGATCCAGGCAGCACCGCTGAAGCATGAGAGCGCCCACGAGATCCAGCCATTCGGTCATTTGGTGAAAATGCCGATCGCCCTCAGCGAGTCGGCCTGCGTCGAGAGCGTCGTGAATCTGAATCAGCTCCTCGCGGACACGATCACCCTGCGCGACCTGTACAAGAAGCACCACTGGCAGGTGGTGGGGCCGACGTTCTACCCCCTGCACCTCCTCTACGACAAGCACTACGGCGAGCAGAACGAGATCGTGGACGCGATCGCTGAAAGGATTCAAGCCCTCGGTGGCGTGACTCTGGCCATGGCTCCGGACATTGCGGAGACGACCCTGATCCCCCGCCCGCCGAAAGGAAGGGAAGCCGTGCCGTCTCAAATTGCGAGGCTGCTCCACGCGCACGAGATCGTCCTCAAGGAGGCGCGCACCATGGCTCGGCAAGCCGGCGAGCGCGGTGACGACGGGACGAACGATCTGATCGTGAGCGACGTGATCCGCACCAACGAGTTGCAGGTCTGGTTCGTCGGACAGCATGCAGTTGACGCCCCCTTGGTGGGCGGGAGAGGCAGGTAGGATCATGAATCCTCAGGCAGGGAGCGTACTCGAGGAACAGCACAGGACGATGATCACGACCAAGGACGGGGCGCAGATCTACTACAAGGACTGGGGCCAGGGTCAACCCATCGTGTTCAGTCACGGCTGGCCGCTGTCGGCCGACGATTGGGATACGCAGATGCAGTTTTTCCTCAAGAATGGTTATCGCGTTATAGCCCACGACCGTCGAGGCCATGGCCGTTCCAGCCAGATCGGCCGCGGTCATGACATGGATCATTACGCCGACGATCTGGCGGAGCTGACCGCCCATCTCGACCTCAAGGACGCGGTGCATATCGGTCACTCGACCGGCGGCGGCGAGGTGGTGCACTACCTCGGGAGCCACGGCGAAAGCCGCGTGGCCAAGGCGGTCATCATAAGTGCCGTGCCGCCGCTGATGGTGAAGACCCCAGCCAATCCCGGCGGGCTGCCGAAGCAGGTGTTCGACGATTTTCAAGCGCAGCTCGCCGCGAACCGATCCCAGTTCTACTACGACATCGCGTCTGGACCGTTCTATGGCTTCAACCGTCCCGGTGCGAAGCCCTCACAGGGCGTGATCTGGAACTGGTGGCGCCAGGGCATGATGGGTGGGGCCAAGGCTCACTACGACGGCATCGTGGCCTTCTCTCAGACCGACTTCACGGACGATCTGAAAAGGATCAACGTGCCGGTCCTGGTGCTGCATGGGGATGACGACCAGATCGTGCCTTATGCCGACTCGGCACCCCTGTCGGCAAAGTTGCTGAGGAACAGCACGCTGAAGACGTACAAGGGCTTCCCACACGGCATGCCGACGACGCACGCCGACACCATCAATGCCGACATACTGACCTTCCTGCGCAGCTGAGACCCGAGGTGAGCACGTGGGAGGGTTCCTCCCACGTGCTTTTCTTTGCAAGGCCACGTCTGTGCGGATCGAAGGCGGAATGGCTTCATGGAGGCAGAGCGTCGCGCACAGCTCGGTCCCCGGCGGACGACTGCCAGTTTCGGGCCGCGTACGCAAGACCGACCAGCGGGTAGAGCAGGTCCAAAAGCTCCTCGTCTCCCAAGTTCCACTCGAAGAGCCCTGCGACCATGAAGCCGGCTAGTCCCGCGACCACACCGAGCTGGATCGCGGTCGAGATACAGGTCCTCCCCTTCGGTGGAGACGCTCTGTCGCGAAGCCGCGCGCGCATTCCGCGACCGGCCGCTCGAAACAGGCCGACGATGAGCGCGACGAGCGTGACCAGTCCGATCACCCCCATCGTCGCCGCGACGTGGAACCAGACGCTATGCAGGTGTCCGGCGCGCTCGTGGGCGTCGGGGGACTTATATCGCTCGTAGACCTTGGCGAAGTCCTGGAGGCCGACGCCGGCGATGGGGTGATCCCGGAACATTCGAACCCCGGCCTCCCACATGTGGACGCGCTCGACGTTCCACCGGCTGGCGGGATCGAACGAGCTGAGCGCACGCTCTCGGTATCCGGAGGGGAGCAATGCCACGCCGACCGCGACGGCCGCCGCGAGAGCGAG
>WNFT01004910.1_pt1 | contig 11676 bp, 6 predicted proteins | sample 5400191 | NCBI WGS metagenome assembly WNFT01 (sample SAMN13153359, study PRJNA577476) | soil metagenome | isolation source: 80 cm saprolite under Madrone tree | place: USA:California | collected 2016-06-14
GCGTCTCCGGTCGTTATTGTCACAAGCGGAGCGCATTCGGCTCAGTCTGTCAACACTGGCGCGGCTGCAGTCTCGGTTAGCGCGTGAAGATGCGTTTCATCCGGCGGTGGCGACGCTGGATCAATTTCGCGCAAACGCCGCAATACTCCTGAACGCGGTTGCCACAAGCCTGGTATCCGGAAAAGAAATCAATCTGGAGGCAGACCGCCTGGTCCTGGGAATCGCGCTGGCGGAACAGCTTGGCCGCGCGGAAACCGAGGGCAATCGGAGTTTTTCGAATGCGGTGTCGCGCGACGTAAAATTTCAAGCCGATGCGCTGGGCGGGCAACTGCGTGCTGCAATCGAACTGGCGCGCAACACCACTCCCGCAGGCGAAGCGGAATTCGATAAACGAGAGGCCTCGCAACCGCTGTGGATGCGGTTTACAAGCCGGATAGCGACGCTGCGCGCGAATCTAAATTTGCGGTCGGGCGCGTTTCGTCACGCAGTGCGGCTGATGATCTGCGTGGCGCTCGGCGACGCCTTTGGACGCGTGATTCATCCTTATCGCGCTTACTGGATTCCCATGACCATCGTGCTGGTGTTGAAACCGGAATTTGCGGTGACTTTCAGCCGCGGTGTTCTGCGGATATTTGGCACGCTCGCGGGATTGCTGCTGGCGACCGCGCTTTTTCACTTTCTTCCGATTTACACTGCGACCGAGATCGTTCTGATTGCAGTGTTTACGTTTCTGACGCGCTGGATCGGTCCAGCAAATTATGGGATTTTCGGAGTGTCCATCAGCGCACTGATCGTGCTGCTCATTTCCATCACCGGGCTCTCTCCAAAAGAGGTGATTGCCGCGCGCGGCATCAATACGATCATTGGCGGAGCGCTCGCTCTAGTGGCGTACCTGGTATGGCCGACATGGGAGCGAAGCCGCCTGCCGGATTTGTTTGCAACGCTGTTGGATGGCTATCGGAATTCTTTTCGTTCGGTCTTCAGGAAGTTACTTGATCCGGCGTCGGCATCCGCAAGCGAACGCGAACGCACGCGGCAAGCTTCGCGAATCGCGCGGTCCAACCTTGAAACGTCCATCGAAAGATTGGCGGCCGAACCCGGAATTTCCGCGGAACAACTGGCCCAGGCGAATGCCATGGTCGCCTCTTCGCATCGCTTCGCGCATGCCCTGATCGCGCTGGAAGCCGGAATCCCTGAGACTGCAGCACAAACGCCACAACCGCAATTCAAACAATTCGCCGAAGCGATAGAACAGACTCTTAAACTACTCGCTGCATGCTTGCGGGGCCAGCGTGTCGCTGAGCGCGAATTCCCCGACCTGCGGGAGATTTATTCGCGCATGACCCATCTGGGTGAGACGGAAGATGGCCGCTACGCATTCGTCGCGACAGAAGCAGACCGCATGGTGAACAGCTTGAACACGCTGCGTGAGCAAGTGTTCGCGTGGAAGCGCGGTCTAGCTGCCAAGAACTAGTGCAGGTAATCGAGGATACCGCCGGCCGAGAGAGAAAAATGAAAGAATGATTTCCGAATGGAGACTCGCACCGCGTACGGAAATCCGGAACAATGGGAGGGACGCAATGAGACAGCCACGGCGAGAGTTCCTAGTTTTCGGAGGGGTCGTATTGTCCGGAGTCGTGTGTGGCGGCCAGATGGATGCGCTGGACCAATCACGAAAAATGCCGTCTCCACCGGAAGCCGCCGAAACAACACCGACAGCATTCGGCAACGCGGGTAGCCGGGCATCGCAGCGCGCGCTTTTGCAGAGCACGAAAAGGGCTTCCGGGAATCGCTGGCAAAACCCTCGGAGCGGGTACAGGAATTAAAAGCAGAAATAGAACAACTTCACTCTTCCGACATTTTTTCCGTTAAGATTTACAAGCAGGCCAGTGATATCGAACGCCTCGCAAAGCAGCTGAAGACTGTGGCAAAAGGTTAGACGGGGCCCAGATGGCAAATACCCTTCCAACGTGTGAATTCGAAAGCAAAGATTTGATCCTCAAACTGCAAAAAACATTGGAGGGAAGGATCGAAGCGATTCCGCCGTTTGTTGACGGCGTGATGAGCGTCGTCCAGTCCATGGGATGCGCAGCAGGCAAGGAACGCGAAGTGGAAGTGGCACTGATCGAGGCCCTGGCAAACGCTGTGAAGCATGGCTGCCAGAATGATCCAAGCAAGCTGGTGGAAGTTTGCGTGGCTTGCGATGATTCGCGGGGATTATTGATCGTGATTCGAGACCCGGGACCGGGATTCGATCCTTCCTCAATTCCCAACCCGGTCGTGGGTCAGAATCTTTTCTCGACGCATGGACGCGGCATCTTCCTGATCAACCAGCTTGTGGACGAGGTTCACTATGAAAAGGGCGGAACCGAAATTCACATGAAGATTTCATAGAAAGACGCCGCAAGAATTCTATGGTTCAATCTTTGTGCCAAGCACAATCAGAAATTTCGCCAGCCAGGAATGCAAGGCCGGCCAAGCCGGTCCGGTGACCAGATTTCCATCCACCACTGCTTCCGCCATTCCAACATCCACATAAGTGCCTCCGGCGAGAGTCACGTCAGGACTGGTGGCGGGATAGGAGCTGCACTTTCGCCCCTTGAGCACTCCCGCTGCTGCAAGCACCTGCGGCGCGTGGCAGATGGCGGCGACCGGCTTATTTTCCTTCATGAAGTAGCGCACGATATCGAGCACGCGAGGGTTCATGCGGATATATTCCGGCGCACGCCCGCCCGGAATCATGAGCGCGTCGTAGTCTTCGGGCTTTACCTGATCGAACGTCGCGTTCAAGGCAAAATTGTGGCCGCGTTTTTCGGTGTAGGTCTGATCGCCTTCAAAATCGTGAATCGAGGTAGGCACAAACTCACCGGATTTCTTTCCGGGGCAGACTGCGTGAATCGTGTGGCCGACCATCTGCAAGGCATGAAACGGCACAATGATTTCGTAGTCTTCGACGTAATCGCCCGCCAGCATTAAAATCTTTTTCTTCGCCATTTCAATCCTCCCGAAAAGACTTCGGAACGCTGCGCAATCTACGTTTGCAACTTCATTCTCCGCCAGGAGCGAGTGCAAACACAACGGGCACGGCCATTTTCGTTTTCGCGAAAATATTCCGTGCCCGATTAAGATTCAGTCAGGATCCTATCTTAGTGCGTGGTTACAGGCGATTGAACCTGCGCAGTCTCCGGTGCCGCCGGAACCTCCGCCGATTCCTCGATGGTGAGATGGTCGGTACGCATTTTGCCCCATTCGCGCAGCATCAATCCTTGCGTGGCGAAGTAGCGGCGAATCTTCGAAGAATCCCAGCGCAGCACTTCCTCGAGCACCGGCACAAGTACGCTCATGGCGTTATCGCTGAGCACCGTCCGCCGCGCGATACGCGTGATATATTCAGCTTCGCTGACCGCGATCGTCAAGCCGTCATACTGATTGACGTGCATCATTACCGGCAAATCGGAACTGCCGTCGCCCATGTAAACAATATGGTCGTGGCTGATGCCCAGTTGCGCGCGGATTTCTTCCAGCACCGTGACTTTGCCCCAGCCGGCGGAAGCACGCACAATGGCTTTGACTTCGCCGTTGCTCGGCTCGTAATAAAACTTTGTGCCGTGAATATTCTCCGGCGCCACGATGCCTTCGAGCGCCGACTGAATAATTTCCTGTGGCGCAGCCGATATCACGTGGAAATTAAACTTGTAACCATCCGCTAGCGTGTCCAGCGTTTTCGCAAACAGCTTCACGTCGTGCTTCAAACGAATCAGTTTGCCGGCTTCAATTAGATGTTCGCGCCGAATACGGCGAAATTCTGGATCGTGCAGAATCAAGTACGAGAGCTCCGCACCTTGCTGCACCAAGTTGATTTGCGCCAGGCCGCGAACCTTGTCGTGGAAGCCCTGCACTCCGACCAGCTCGGCAAGTACCACGCCGGAATCGTTGAAACTCAGTGTCTGGTCAAAATCGCTCGCCAGTAGGTATTGCTGCACCATTTGTACCCCTTTCTTTCTCTTTCTCGTCCGCCATTGCGGACTCGCGCCGCGCTTTGCGGCTTTTTTCGCCCCCACTCATTACACCTTACCTGTGTTTAGCGTCAGGCGGTCACGAATTATTTTGATGGGTGCTATGCACAGAAACGTGAACGCTCTGTTGAATGTTGATTAGATGCCGCTCATTGGTAAAAGGTTAAAACGAAAGGATTTGAAGACTTTATCGCTGACTATGACACCACGTAAGGCGAAACCTGTACGAATGTTCAGGGCGAATAAAAGACGAATTAGTTTTTGGCGTTTGATAAGAGCGCTAACCAACTCTTCGCGCGCACTTCCAAGCGCTGCCAAAACGTCCGATCGCTCCGGTCCGCGTCGCTGGTCTCGCTAGCCTGTTGCGGCTCGTCATCTACCAGAAATAGCTGGCCATCGCGCAAATAAAGCGCCTGAGACTCGATTAGATTCAGTGGGCGCGCGCCGCGTCGCCCAAACACTGATATCTGATTGCCCGATTCGTCCACTGCCCGGTCGCGATCGATGCCCTTCGAGATGGCTAGTGCTGGGCCTTTCGTTTTCGCACTGGCAATTAATTTTGGCCTGGGGCGCGGACTGAATCCGGAGAAATGGGCTGGGTCGTCCCATGGCGAAACGATTTGCAGAATGCGCAGACCGTTGTAGCCGTCGGCAACGAAAGCGAAAGCGCTTCCTGCGACCATTCCGATTCTTACATCGTTCACTTCGTGCATCGCATTGTTGGCATTGAAAACTTGATCGAGGCGCGGAGCTTCGGGGTTTTCGACATCAATGATTCCGAGTCCATTCGCACCTGCCGCGATATACGCATAGGTGCGCGCGACGTAGATATTGCGCGAGTCCGGAAGCGCAACTTTCCCGTTCTCCACCGGCACGGGATGCGCAAGGTCAGTTACGTTCAAAACTTCATGCCGTACCGGTCCACCACAAAGGCGTAACGAAATTGCACCGCGATGCCGCGAGGATCGTCAAGTATGGGGGAACCGATGGTCGCAGTGACTTTGGGTTGCAGGGGATTTTGTAAATCAACGACCACCAGATTCTTTTCCGTGAGTATGTAAGCGAAATTGCCGGCGATGGTGATCCTTCGCGCACCGGTGAGTACTCCATCGGGATTGAAAGCCAGCGCTCGTTGCAGAAAATTATTGGCTGGATTTCCGTCGAGCAGCGTTCCAACCCCGGGACTTCTCGCTTTCAGATTTGCATTGCCGATGACTACAAGGCCTTCTTCTCTGTCGGCGACGTAAAGAAAACCGTACAGCAGCGGAATACGCTGCTCTTCGTTTTCAGGAAGCTGCACCCGCAATGGATCGATACCCAGCGTGGTGGGCGACGCGATCGCGACTGCGTTTTTTGTCGGCACGAAGAATTTTTGTCCAAGGGGCGAAACCGGCGCCGTGGTCATGCGTTCAGAAAATCCTTTGTTGTCAATATTTGCGATGTCGAAGACACGAAAGCCGCCTTTGCCTTGCGCGGCGTACGCATATTCCCCGCGCGCCTGAACGTCGAGCACAGTCCCCGGATGTTCGAACGCCGTCTTGATTTCGCGTCCGCGTGCGACGAACTTATTGAAATTGTCCGGATAAGCCACGCGCTGCAAGTCGCTGCCGTAGATGGCGTTGGGCTCGTCATGTTCGGCTACGTCCACGGCTTCCAGCCCATGCTTTCCGGTCGCCACATAAATATAGCGGCCCATAAAATTCATAAAATTCGTTCCTTGCAACAGTAGCTGGGCCATCCAGGCATTGTTGTCGTTAGCGGCGGAGACGTGGCAATCGCTACACTGTTTGGTCTCTTTCGCGCGCACCGTGTGCGGAACAAAGGTGCTGAAAGCCTGGCCGGACAATCCCGGCGCGGAAATAGTCTGCTGCTGGTAGTACAGCCATTCGCGATTCGCGTTTTGCGAACTTACCAAAACCGCGCAGGACGAGCGCGCCGGCGCGATGCGATGCCCTGTGACTGTGCCGTCCACGCCGAGCATATAAATGTCGTCGCGCAAAATTTGAAAATTATAACTGGTGTAGCTCCGCGTCGTGAGCCCTTCATTGTGCAGCATGTCCCGCTTCACATTGGCCGTCATTTGCAGATGGCAACCAAAACAGGTAGGCGTCCACGACGTGTGGCACGAATAACACGTCATCGAAGTATTGGAATGAGCTAGCATCGACTCTTCGCTCGGGAATGCTCTAAGCACTTCACCCGATTTGCCCATCAATTTCGCGCGGTATGACTTCGCACTGAAATGCGCGTTGCCACGAGTGACAGTGTCGCGCGTCTGCACCACTTCCCATTCTTTATCTTGTTCGCTCATCGAGCGCTGGATCAGGGCATCAGCGCGCCATTCGAAACGACGCAACCCCCACGGCGTGCGCAGAGTTTCGAGTTGCCGTCCGCCCGGCGGCGCGGCAGGCCCGGAGGTAATCAGGCTGGCTCGCGCACCGATAGTGCCGTGGCAGTCTATGCAATCGATTTCAATCGCTGCGCGCGGTTCGCCGTAAACTTTTCCATTGCCGTGATTGTCCTGCCCGAAATGGCAATCGGCGCACTGCATTCCTTTTTCCAGGTGAATATCCGCAAGGTGGACGGCTTTGCCAAAACGTTCCGGATCGTCGAACGCGATTTGCTTGCCGTCCTTGTCGAGCCACTTGCCTTTGCGGTCGTGCGCGTACACGCCGCGATACACCCACCCATGGCCGTGGAAATCCACAAATTGCGTGGTTTTCAGCTGCTTGTTGAAATCAGGGCTGCCGGTTTGCTCCAGAAATTTCTCGTCGCTCCACAGTCCGCGTGCGGCGGCGGCTTCCGGATTTTTCAGCGCCGTCTGGTAGCGTTCTTCTTCCGTGGGATTTTTCTGCTTCGCGGGATACATTTTTTTACCGTCGATTTCGTTGTCCCACCATGTCAGGCCGAAATAAGTAGTGAGCATGTTGGTCCCGGGGTGCATGTGGCAGACCATGCATTGGCTAGACGGAATCGAACGCGTGAAAACGTGCCTGATGGGGTGGCCGGACTGCGATTTGTTGATGGTGGGATCGACTGTCGCACTATTTCCCGAGTGCCCAAAAGCCGCGTACGCGCCAGAGTGCGCCGGGTCGCGATCGTTCGCATAAATTACATGACACGACGAGCAGCCGCTGGCGCGATAATCTCCCGGATGATCGTTCGTTCCGGGCAGTGACATCACCGGATCAACCAGACGCGTTTTTTGCAGACCTAAAAAAACCGGATCGGTGCGCAGCTCGGTAGCAAAGCCGCGGTCGCTCAATTTGTCGTCGGGTTTGCCGGGATCTTCATTGCGCGATGGATTGCCCAGCTCGGCCTTTTTTTCTCCGCCGCGTTCAAACACTCGCAGAACGTTGCCCGGCTGCGAAGTTTCCCAACGATAGAGCGGCGTGAGCTCTGGCAGAACGCCTTTGGTGCGGGACTCTTCGCTCGTTGGTGGCGGGAAAGTTTTGATCAGCTGCGGCTTGCCGTCGCGGTCGTAGCTTTCCCCGAAGCGGGCATTTTTTCCGGGAATCGCTCCGTTGTTGTAGAGCGCCGCTCCCCACAGAAAACCAGTGTGAGTCATCATGCTGGTGGAAACGGCGCGCGTTTCACTCGCGTGGCAGCCGGTGGCTCCGCAGGTTTCCGCGGCGACTCGCAAATCTCCGGGATTCACAAACTTCACGTATTCCGCCGGTTCGCGCAGCCACTTCGCGAATGCGTCGGGCGGCCTGGCTCCGCGAATGCGAAAAATAGCATCGCGCGGTTGAACATGCGCTTTGTGTTTTGCCGTCGCGTATTCCGTGGAATTTGCCGAAGTTCCCGGCGCGACGCTCGCGTCGGCGTTTCCGCCGTGGCAATCCGTGCAACCGAGTTGTACCGTTTTCGTCGGATGCATGGTCGCTTCGTCCATCGGCGAATGGCAGCTCACGCATCCAGCCGATTTCTGGGCAGCGGCCTCGCGCGATTGACCGCGAACGTCATCCGATGGTTGTTGCGCGACGAAAGCGTTGCCGCGAAGACCAAAAAAGAGAAGCAGCGTCGCTATACACAAGAACACCGCGATGAGGAATCTCGAGCATGAATGCATTGCCGCCGCCCTCACGAATCCGGGTCCCCCCAACACCCGCGATTCCAAGCGCAGACGGATCCCCAACGCACGTCATTCCGAGCAAAGCGAGGAATCTCTTTTCGATGCACTGGACGAGCCTCAGAGAGATTCCTCACTGCGCAGACTCCGTTCGGAATGCCGATTTCAGTTGAATTTCGCAAACCATTAGAACGTCAATCTCACTGAACTGAATAGCGAGAACAAAGTTTTGCCGCCGTAAATACCGCGAAATCCATCGCCCGGCGTGAACATTGCTGCGCCGCCTGTAAGTACGATATTTTCCGAAAGCGGCGGGCGATAAGTGACGCCGGTGCCGTAGTCTACGCCGATGGTGTGGCGAATAGGCGCTTGAAACAAAATATATTCAAGGGATTCGGTACGTTCGAATCGCAGAAAATTCGCGTTGATGAAGCCTTTTAGCTTTGGCGTGATGTCAAAATCTGCTCCCGCGTTGACCAGAAATTCCGGGATTTACAAAATTGGCTTGCCCCTCGTCCTTGCTCGCGCGCAGTGAAGGTATCAGGCTACCCGGCGTCGTGAGCAACACTCCCGACCCGGTGAGACGAAATCCTTCGCGGTTCCAGAAGCTGAAAAGTCCCCCGGCGAATGCGTCCAGATCGAGGACCGAATAGAAGCCGCGCGCGCGGCCATCGCGCGGATTTGCATCGCCGCTGGTATAAAACGTCGAAACGCGATAACGAACCCAGTCGCGATCGTAGGAAATTTCCGCTGCAGCCAGTTGCGCGTTCACCGTGACTGAGCGGCCGGCGATTGGATTAAAAGTGTCCTCGCCCACTGCTTGATAAAACGCGTGCGTCAAATTGATGCGATGGATATGGCCGCTGCCCAGCCATCCGAAATAGCCCACGCGGATTGCGTGCGGTATCGGACCAGCGCCGGGATTCTGGTTCACAACATTTCCCACCGGCGCGGGGCGCACCAGAAATCCGTTGTCGTCGTAGTGGATCGACGCGTCATCTTTGTTCCAGGCCGCGACAAATTCGGCGGTGTAACCGGGAAAGAAAAAATCCTGCAAATAAATGTTTCCGAGCACCACTTGCTGGTGACGCCGATCGAAAGTATTCAGCCCGCTGTTGGTATTCTTCTCCAGAAATTGAAAATAGGCGGCGTTATATTCGATCTTGTCAGAGAGCAAATCGCCGAATATCCGCACGGCGGGCTGCTCATCCACGAAAAGAAATCCACGAAAGTCAGCATTGAATTGCTGAATACCCGCGCGCAGGCTGACGAAATCATAATTCGGACCGAGATCGTGCAGCTTCACTTCGCCAAACGCTTCTTGCAATCCAAGGTGCGTATCGAAGCGGTTAGTTCCGCTGCGCACATCCGGCCCGACAATTCCCAGTTCACGAACATTCAGATCGTTCAAACTGATTTCCGGCGTGATGCGGATTCGCCAGTCTACTGGTTTAAACGAAGCGTCACCATGAAACAGGTCGAGCGTGAAGCGCAATGTAGAATCGACAAATTCTTGCTCACCGCGACCAAAAAACGTGGAACTTCCGGGGTTGGCTGCGCTCACGCCACTGGGAGAAGGCACGCGCCGAGCGTTGAATGTAGTATCGGACGTGGCGGTCAAATTTAAAAACACCTGTTGGCCCAAAACGGCAGGCCAAATAGGTTCGTCGCCTTTTAGACGATTGCGATTGAACGGATCGTACCAGCGGGATCGCGTGTAGATGTATTCGCCCGGCGATGAATATCGTTTGTATTCCGGTTGCTGCAGCGCCCAGCGATCGGGAACCGTCGCGAAGACATCAGCAACCGGAGGCAGGCTTTCCGGCGCCGGATTCAGCACATAATTGGGATCGGAATCCAGGCGATGGCGGAATTCGCGATAGCTTCCCGCCGATGCGATTGACTCCGTGGGAGGCGGCGCGCCGAGTTCGGGAAGGCGCGGAAGCCGGGAACGCACTTCCGCAGATGGCTGCGCGACAAGTGAAATTTCCATTGTCAGCACTTCATTTGCGTGCAGAGTGATTTTGTCGAGCGAAAAAGCAGCGAATCCCTCCGCGTGAACGCGAAGCGAGTAGTCGCCGGGAACAATCGGGAAAATTCGAAAGACACCCTCGCCATTCGCGGAATATTCTCCGCTCTCGGTCGAAGTTAGATTTTGCAGTTGAAGAATCGCTCCGGCCACGGGAATTTGCCCACCGCTCGCAGGGCCGGAGCGCACCATTCCGTCAAGAGCAGCATTCGTTTGAGCCCGCTGACGCGGCAGACGCATTTGACCGCCTAGCTCGCGCGATTGCTGCGCCTCCTGGGCTTCAGCAACCACACCTCCGAACGACAAGGCATGCGGCAAAAATATCAGAACCGACCAGCAGCGACACAGACGAAACGACCGCCTCGCGAAGCGCGTAGAGTTTATTTGCATGCCTTATGTCCGAGAATGGCGCCCAAGCTGTGTCGTAACGAAATGAAAATCCACAGCTAGCTAACAACATGCGAGCGGAGCGAGCAATGGTTTTCACGAAGCGATGACAACAGTAGATAACGACCGAAAACATCCGGCAAAAAATCGTTCACCATTTGGTGGCAACGGTCCGCGTGATGATTGAGCCACCGGCAGCGTGTGTGTTACGAACATACGTGGCCAGCCTCGTCCCCAAACTTCGCACACTGCGAAAGCCGGTTGCCGCACATAGGGCGCTCAACCGGAAAAAGAAATTGCTCATCTTAGGTGCCGCACTTGCCCTCGGCTTTGCGTGTGCGCTCGCTCTTTTGCTCGCAGGTTGCGGCGGCGGAAACAACGGAGCGATCCTGCCTCCGCCTTCTACGCCAGCCTTTCAACCCCTAACGCAATCCGAAGTCACGCAAATCGTCACGGCCGCTGCGCTTTCGGCCGCGCCGGACACCATGGTCATTGCGGTGGCCGACCGGCAAGGAAAAGTTTTGGCCGTATTTCGCAAGCCGAATGCGCCAAACACGGCGCTCGGCAATTTCTCCGTCATGGAAGATGCCAACGACGTAGCCGTCGCCCTGGCGCGAACCGGCGCTTTTTTCAGCAATAACCAGGCGCCGCTGACGTCTCGCACCGTGCGCTTCATCAGCGGAATTCATCTCCCACCCGGAGTCGCAAATCAGCCTCCCGCTGATCTGTACGGCATCGAGAACACCAATCGAGGCTGCACACTTTCCGCGGAACTTGAAAGCCACGGTTTCAATCCCGCGACTCCAATCAGCGGATCAAAACCTCTCGGGGTCATCACCGGAAAAAAAGATATTAACGACTCGGACTCCAACACCATCAATCCCGGCGGCATCCCGATTTACCGCGGAAACATTTTGGTCGGAGGAATCGGAGTGACCGGAATCCCGCCCGACATGGCGGAGTACGCCGCATTCAAGGGAGCAACGTCCACTGGATTCGGCGATTTTTTCTCGAACCTACCGGCGCCCGGCGCGGTCTTCCTCGGCGGCGTAGTTTTGCCCGCGATCGACAACACCAGTCCGCCGGCTGGCACCGGCGCCGGAACAATGACCGGCGGGACATGGTTTGTTGCTGCCACCGACGGCACTGGAACGCCAGCAGAAGGAGATTTG
>WNFT01007173.1_pt1 | contig 11676 bp, 7 predicted proteins | sample 5400191 | NCBI WGS metagenome assembly WNFT01 (sample SAMN13153359, study PRJNA577476) | soil metagenome | isolation source: 80 cm saprolite under Madrone tree | place: USA:California | collected 2016-06-14
TAAACTCGGACGAAGGTCCCCCGTCAAGCAGACGAGAGATCCCGAAGGCGGTGTCGGGAACGACCTCGATCTGAGATTCATCGGCGAAACGCTCAAGAAGCGCCTTCGACAAATCGTCGCGCACCGCGACGTAGAGACTGAGCGACAAGGCCAGTCGTATTAGCGGATCGGCCCAGGCTGGAATCTTGTTGCGATCCATGCCGACCGCGCCTGGCGCATTCCAAATCACTGGGATGCCATGCTGCAAAGCGATAAGCGCTGGTGTGAGCCAGTATCCCGTGGGGTGATGAATAGGTGTTGGGGGGCCGTAACCAGGAGCGACTTCCTTATCGAAGCGGATCAGAAATCCACCACCTATGAGTACACCATCGAGATCGCCAATCATGTATGGCAATTCCGCTAACGAGGTGACCGTGTAAGGCCAGTCAGGCGGCGTCTTAGCATGATAAGAGAATGTGTGAATATTCACTGCGCCCAGCCGCTCGGTCAATTCCGCCTCGGCTATAAGTGGAAAAAGCAGGTCGCCGTAGTTCTCAACATCAAAGGTGCCAAATAAACCGATCTGCCAATCGCGATCTCTCATTTGTTCTCAGATACAGGAATCCCTCAGGTACTGGAGTAAAGGGCTGACCCGCATATCAGCCGCGACCGTTGGTAGAAACGCTTTCCGCGATTCACGTGGCATATCCTCCAATTTCGGAGGCTTTCGCGAAATCGTCGAATACGGTAGAGACGGTCTGCGTCAATGGTTTCAGCCATTCAGTATACCGAGTTGTTCCCGGATTTCTGTTAAGATTGCAGCCCATGTTATAAGCCGGGAACAATGAGAGCAAGCATGGCCAGACAAATAAACGTCCCTTTTCTCAATTTAAGACCGCAATATCTCGAACTCAAAGATCAATTTGACGCTGCGTATCGGCGCGTTGCCGAATCCGGGCAGTTCATCCTCGGCCCAGAGGTTGAGAGCTTCGAATCCGAGTTCGCCACTTACTGCGAAGCCAAGCATTGCATTGGCGTAGGCAATGGATTGGATGCGCTGCATTTGATCGTCCGGGCGTTAGATATCGGGCCGGGCGATGAGGTGCTGGTACCGGCCAACACCTATATAGCGACATGGTTGGCGGTCTCGCATGCGGGAGCTACTCCCGTTCCCATCGAGCCTAATGAAAGGACTTGCAACATCGATTCAAGCCGGATTGAAGCGGCAATCACAAAGCACACGCGCGCGATCATCGCTGTTCATTTGTACGGCCAGCCCGTCGACATGGACCCAATCAATGAAGTGGCATCTCAGTATGGGCTAAAGGTGATTGAAGATGCGGCCCAGGGACATGGCGGGCGTTACAAAGGAAAACGTGTCGGCGCGCTGGGAGATGCCGCAGGCTTTAGCTTTTATCCTGGGAAAAATCTCGGAGCCTGGGGTGACGCGGGCGCTATTGTAACCAACGATGACACGTTAGCTCGACGCGTTCGGGTTCTGAGTAACTATGGTTCGCAAGTTAAGTACTACAATGAACGGAAGGGCTTCAATTCTCGCCTTGATGAGATCCAAGCGGCTGTCTTGCGAATCAAGCTGACTAAGCTCGACGAGTGGAATGAGAAACGCAAAAAGATCGGTAAGGAATATTTGCAGATGCTTGAGGGATTATGCGATCTGACTCTTCCCTACGTGCCCAATTGGGCTGATCCTGTCTGGCACCAGTTCGTCGTGCGTCATCCTAAGCGCGATTTACTTCAAGAATATTTGAACCAGAACGGCGTTGGCACGTTGATTCATTATCCCTTGCCCCCACATTTGCAGGCCGCGTATGCTGAACTTCGCTACGAGCGTGGACAGTTTCCGATTTCCGAGAATATGGCGGACGAGGTCCTAAGCTTGCCAATGAGTAGTCACCTTTCAACGTTGGAACTCAGCCACGTGGTGCAACAACTATCGACTTTCAAGTAAGACTATCGACTTTCAAGTAAGCTTCCGCGTCAGAATCCCAATATGATCGCCCAACGCGCTGCGAATCACTCCCTTCTTGCTACCCCTTATGGCGGCGGCGATTTGGTAGATCTGTTAGTCCCAGCCGAGGAACTGGATGAACTTAGATCATATGCCGGTCGCCTGCCCTCGCTGCAAATTTCCGAGCGCTCCGTCTGCGATCTTGAATTGCTGGCTTGCGGAGCGTTCTCGCCGCTCGATCGTTTTGTTGGCAAGCAAGAGCACCAGCGCATCATGGATGAAATGCGTTTGCTCAGCGGACATGTCTTCCCTATCCCAGTGCCGCTGCCCGTGAACCCGTGTCCAGAGCTTCATTTGGACAGCGAGGTTGCCCTACGCAGTGTGAAAAACGAACTGCTCGCGATTCTAACTGTTGAAGAGATCTACGAGTGGGATAAAACTGAGGTTGCCCAAAGAGTCTTCGGCACACAGGACCTCAAGCACCCTCTGGTTGCCGAGATGCAGCAGTGGGGCAGGCTTAATGTCGGCGGAAGTCTTCGTGTCCTGCAACTGCCACGCTATTACGATTTCCAGGATTTGCGCCTCAGGCCCTCAGACGCAAGAGCAAAACTAGAGGCCTTGGGCCGTCCAAACGTTGTTGCGTTTCAAACCCGAAACCCTTTGCACCGCGCACACGAAGAATTGACTAAGCGCGCGATGGCCCAGGTGGACGGCGTCCTGCTGCTCCATCCCGCAGTTGGCATGACGAAGCCGGGCGATATTGATCACTACACGCGGGTGCGCACCTATAAAGTCCTGGCCGAACGATACTACGATCAAGACCGAATCCTGCTCGCGCTCTTGCCGCTGGCAATGCGTCTCGCGGGACCCAAGGCAGCCCTGTGGCACGCTCTGATACGGCGCAACTATGGAGCCAACTATTTCATCCTGGGCAGGGATCCTGCTAGCCCCGGCACGGACTCGCGGAATCGCCCCTTTTACGGGCCGTACGACGCGCAGGAATTGGTTGAGCAATACAGCGAGGAAATAGGCGTCCGCGTCATACCCTTTCAAGAATTAGTCTACAGATCGGAAAGTGATTGCTATGAAGAGAACTCCGGAGCAAACGGCAAAGCGATCTCAGGAGCTCAGGTTCGCGAATATCTTAATCGCGGACAGGAACTGCCATTGTGGTTCACCCGCCTTGAGGTAGGTCAGATTCTCTCTGAGTCCTTCCCACCAAAGCATAAACAGGGCTTCTGCGTTTGGTTTACCGGATTGAGCGGCGCGGGAAAATCTACCACGGCCGAAATCTTGACCGAGTTACTGCTTGAACACGGTCGTCGAGTGACATTGCTTGATGGCGACGTAGTGCGCACGCATCTTTCGAAAGGCCTAGGTTTCAGTAAGGAAGATCGAGACGCCAACATCCGGCGCATTGGCTTTGTCGCGTCTGAGATTGTGCGGCACGGCGGCATCGCAATTTGCGCCGCAGTCAGCCCGTATCGTGCCACGCGAAACGATGTCCGCAATATGGTAGGAGCGGATCGCTTTATCGAAGTGTTCGTCGACACTCCTCTCGAAGTGTGCGAACAACGAGACACAAAGGGAATCTATGCAAAGGCTCGTCGCGGCGAGATTGACGGCTTTACCGGCATTGACGATCCTTATGAAACGCCGGAAACCCCCGAGATTAATTTGGAAACGATTTCAACTGTTGCAGAGGAAAACGCGCGTCTAATACTCGATTACTTGGCCAAACGGGAATGGGTGCATCCTGGGAGGGGGAATCTTCCGAGTTAAATGAAAATGATTCGAGTGTTACGACCCTATGGAAGCTGTCTCTGTTTTATTACTCAAGAGCTCGAAGTCATTATCTATTTCGGCATCTTCCCGGATCCCATTACGTCACCGATGCGAAGAATCAGACATCAAAAAAGTGAATTTCAAAAAGAGGGGCAATAAGAATAAGACGTGGTTCAACTCCAAACTCACACAGTAAATTGCAATCTCTGCGGCTCGGCTGAATCAGAATTGGTTTTTCCTTCGACGGTCGATACCTCCGCAAAGGTCGCGGATTATATAAGCACAAACACCGACTACGGTCTTTATCACAATATCGTTCGGTGCAAGGAATGCGGCCTTCTTTACATGAATCCCAGGGACGTAGGGATTGCTGATCTCTATGGTGAAGTAGTCGATCAAGCTTACCTGGACACATGGGAAGAGCGGGCCATCACTTTTCGCGGGCATCTGAATTTACTCAAGCAAGCACGGTCTGAAGGGAAGATATTGGACGTAGGATGCTACGCAGGTATATTTCTTGACGAGGCCAGGAAGGCGGGATACGCGGTTGCCGGAATTGAGCCTTCGAAGTGGGCGTCAGAATACGCTCGGCAAAAAACTGGAGCCGAAGTCTGGACCGGTACCTGTGAAAAGATCATGCTTCCGAAAGAGGAATTCGACGTCGTAACTGTTTGGGATGTCGTCGAACATTTTGAAGATCCCGCCGGTTGTTTTCGAGCCTTGCATCCAACCCTCAAACCAGGAGGCCTGATTCTGGTTACGACGCATGATATCGATTCCCGGGCCGCAAAGATCTTAGGGAAACGCTATCCCTGGCTGATGCGATTTCACCTCTTTCATTTTTCCCCCAAGACTTTGGGCGAAATGTTGAAACGATGTGGATTCGAAGTTACCAGTACTCAGTATTATGTGAAACGGTTCTCGATCGACTATTTGATGAGCCGACTGGGTCTCAAGAATCGCTTTCAATGGTTCAAGAAACTTCTTGTTCCGGTTCCGACAGGCGACATGTTTGTTATCGTTGCAAAAAAGGTGTGAGCACGAGGTAACCAAGATGGCTGGCCTCGGTAAACTTTGTAAATGTCCTAACGATGCGTTATCCTCAAACACCTCGGAGCCAAATGAAGCAAGGTAGATCGCTCCTGCCTACAGAGATTCAACGGACGCTGTGAGTCAAACCTTTCTTAGCCGAATTGCCTTTGTTCACTCGCCAGACGCGTTTCTGGCCGCCACCCAACAGTATGGCGCGATGTTCATGCCTGTCTGGGCGTATACCCTGGCCGCTTACATTGAAGATCCCCAACAGTACGATCTGAAACTCTGGGACATGCGCTTTGACGATGTGGAAGACATACCTGAGGCCGACTTATTCGTGTTCAGCGGCGTCAATCAGGACTATGAAACCATTGTGGCCACTTACTCGCGTCTGCGCGAGCTACACCCACGCTCCACGTTTATTCTCGGAGGCCCGATCGCCTGGTCCCTTAATCAGGCTGGCGAAATAGGTAAGCTGGAGATGTTCGATCATATATTCATCGGTGATGGTGAGGAGGCCTTCCCAAAGTTTCTTTCCCTCTTTCGCGGGCGCGACAAGTTGCCGAAGGTGCTCGAAACCAAGGAACGCTTTGATGTGACCAAAGCGCGTGGGTTCTATCGCCCCTTCCTCAACTCGACTTACCAGCGCTATTACGGAGGTGTTCTGGAAGTTTCCAGGGGATGCCCGTTCCTCTGTGAGTTTTGTGATATACGCATACTTCCCGACAATAACCGCGCGCACAATTTCTCCCCTGACCACATCGTCGCGGAACTTGATCACATGGCGCGGCTTGGTATCAGGCAAGTTCTGTTCGCCGCAGATAATTTTATTGGCGACTTGCGCTGGGCCGAAGAAGTGCTGGACCAAATCATAGAGTGGCAGAACCGTACGGAGCAGTACGTCGCGCTATACACATGGCTGACGATCAATTTGTCCCGGCACCCGCGCCTGTTGAAAAAACTTCGGCTGGCTAATTTCGACATGCTCTTCATCGGCGTTGAGAGCTTTAGCAATAACTCGCTGCTCGAGACAGCCAAAGTACAAAACACAACAGGTGACATGGTCACCGCAATCCGGCAAATACAGTCTTACGGTCTTGCGGTGGTGGCCGGCCTCATCTTCGGCTTCGACTCTGACACGCCCGAGTCGTTCGAACTTACCCTCGACGGCATGACCAGGTCCGGACTTGTATCCGGTGATCCCTCTCTGTTGACTGCACTCCCGGGCACGCCCCTGTTCCGCCGCATGAAGTTGTCGGGCCGCATGCGCAACAACAAAAACAGTCTCGGCGGCTACAAGTACTGCACGAACATACGCTACCTCATGCCGCGTGAAGAGATGATTGCCGGCTATCAGCGATTCGTCAGTTCCTTTTGTAAAGGTGACTACCAATATCAAAAGCTGAAGGGCTTTCTCGACAACCTCGATAATGGCAATTACATTCCGCTGCGTTCGCAGGGTTACGGCAGTTTAGGCAAGTATGTCTCGATGGTATTCAAGAGTCCGCGTGCTATCGGGATGCTCGCCGGCCGGTTGCTACAACTCGCCACGCGTCCGGTGACAGCTTGGTATGCCGTGCGCGGTTTTCTATTAATGCTCTGGCGCTCGCGGCGCCACCCTAAGTTGTTCGGTGTCTTTCAATTCTGGCTGTTCAATTGGACGAACGCGATGCTTAAGTATGAGAACCTGACTGCCGCCGATTTCGATATCGAGTCGGTGCCGCCAGATTTTGATCGCATGCTCATTCTCCCAGAGCACTATGTCGACCAGGCTGATGAGGACATACCCTCCGTTAAGATCGCCGCTCAGCAACGCGCGACGATCGGCCAGCTACGACGTTTAACTGTGCTCCCCATAGCTAATTCCCGCCCGACAATTCGACACTGATTTCGGTTTCCGCAAATTGGTCTTCTATTTGAGGGACTATCTTGACTGATTTCGCGCCAAACTGGACGTCATACATGAGGGCGTTAAGTAATAGTTGAAAACCCATGAGAAAGAGGAGCACGGCCAGCATTACGGTCCCGGTCGTGCGCGGCACATGCGTGATGATTGACTCGATCCATTCATACGCGCCAAACGACACACCTCCGGCCGCCAGGGCCGAGCCTACAAGCAAATACAACGAGCCCAGGTTCACGTCATACACGAAGTATTGGTAGAGAATTCTTTTCAGCCATTGCCTTATCAGCCTGGGAGGAAAATCGATCAAGACTTTACCAATAGAAAGCGAACTCACTTCATTCCCATAGACAGGGGGCATTTCTACTTCACCGATCTTGGCGCTTCTCATGCCCAGCATACATAATATGTGCGTCTCAAAAAAATATCGCTCTGAAAGATCCCGCCATGGGAGAAGCCGCAGCTTGGAGGCCCTGAATGCGAAGTACCCGTTAGTCGGATCAATAATATTCCAGTATCCTGAACTGAACTTGACGAGCAGGGAGAGAACTGAGTTGCCAAACAGCCTCACCCTGGGCATAGCTTTCATGACGTTGATGTCGATGAAACGATTCCCTTTGAGAAATTCAAGACTGGCATGCTCGCTTAGGATATCGGCAAAAACCGGAATGTAGTCGGTATCCATCTGATCGTCCGCATCCAGCTTGATGACGATCGTGGCACCAACATTGAGGGCCTCGGAGATTCCCGACTTCACGGCGCCGCCAACTCCTCTATTGAATTGATGGGTGATTACAATAACAGCGGCATTGCCGGAGAATTCTTGTTCCACAAGTGTGCCAGAGTGCTGCGGACACGCATCATCTACAACGATTATGAGGTCTGCATGTTTCGCCGCATTTCTTACCACGGTGCACACCGTGTCGCGAGCCTTATACGTGGGGATGATACAGCATATCATAGCGGCTTAGTATTGGGATTTGAGTCGCGAATAAAGCGCTGGGCCACTTGAACAAGTCGCGCTGATGTTAATACGAAGGTGATCGAAGTTGACCAGTTGCCTCCAGAACGAGTTTATGCCACAGGCCTTTAGGGCATTCAGAACTATTCAACGATTCGCCTTAGTTGCTCTGAAAATCTTTTAGGAGAGAAGTCCTCTCCGGCCCGTTTTATCATATTATCTCGCAACCGATTCCACAGCAACCGGTTAGTATAAAGTCTGACGCAGGCGTCGGCGAAGCTCTGCGGGTCGTCAGCTAACAACAATTCCCGCTCATTCTCCCATCCCAATTGAAGTCCGACCAACGAGGTTGCGACTGCGGGCAATCCGTTAGCCGCTGCGTCGCACACTTTGAGGGGAATGCCGGCGGAGAAGCGGGTAGGCGCGATAAAAAGACGTGCCCGGTTGTATAGCGGAGTTAAATCATCCACTTTACCGAGAAACTGTACGGAGTTATGCTTAACCCGTGTGCGAAAGCCGTGACAGGTTAATCCCACCACTATTAGATTGATCTCTTTTCCCAAACTTTTTTGAACCAGCGGCAGGATATTCTCGCTAAACCAGATTATGGAATCAGCATTTGGAGAGGTAGGAAAGTTAATCGGGCCGACAAAGAGAAAATCTTTGCGCTCTTCGAAACTCCTTTCGGTCGGCGCGATCTCGATAGAATGCCCGAGGGCATGAACGTGCTTGAGACCATAACCGGAGAATTCGCGACCTTCCCTGACTGAAACAGTCACGATGCCATTGCAATTCTCTGCCAGGCTTATCTCTTCTCTGATGAGTCGTGCTTGCTCAACTGCGGAGAGTTCCTGGCCTTCCAGGCGTCTCTGTTCAATCTCGCGGTAACTGTGAAGTGCTTCCGCATCGTAGATGATCTTGGATCGCGCGCAGATACCAGGATTCTCCGCAAGCACGGACTTGAAGGAAGCCATGTTATGCGGGCGGCTGACGATAATCACATCATAATAATCATTCCTCTGGCTAAGGAATTCTCTCAACTTCTCCAGACCATGGTCCAGCATGACCTCGACTTCAGACGGAATATCTTGATACACCTCGCCCCAGTCTTCCCGGGGCCATAAGGTCGGGTAGAAGGTTACTGCATGTCCTAGATTGACCAGCTCCGCTAAAATGCGATTCGTTCTTGGGAATCCTGCGCCCAGTGTAGGATGGGGTACTTGATCATCCAAAAATAAGATTCGTCGTTGACCTTTTCTCCCATGGCTACGTGCAACCAAGATGCCTTCGGTGACGTCTGGCTGAGATTGCAGCCAATCCATGTGTTTACCGGCGAAAGTTTTTCGGTGTTCGATTTGCAGATCAATCGCGCGGCCCCGAGAGCTTGAACTCGCAAACTCATAGTGAAGGATAGTGGCCCGCGGATCATAAACGACCCGCTTACCCTTCTTCCAGAGCCGCACGCAATAGTCCGTCTCCTCATAATAAGCGGGCGAATAGTCCTCATCGAAGCCACCGCCCTCCAGGAAGAGCTCGCGATTGGTTAAGAGGAACGCTCCTGAGCAGTAGTCCACATCACGCTGGTACATGTAAGCGGGAGCGAAGGGTGAATCCCCACGACCATACCCGACGCACGAACCATCCCGCCAGACAATACTGCCCGCTTCTTGCAACGTACCGTCCGGCAAAACTATCTTCCCGCCGACGGCTCCGATGTCATCCGAAGAATTCAGCGTGCGCAGCGCCGAGGAGATGCTTCCGGCGACCAGTTGCGCGTCGTTATTCAGAAGCAGGACATATTTGCCGTTAGCTCTCTCGACAGCCTGATTACAGCCGCGCAAAAATTGAACATTGGTTTCATTCTGAATAATCTGCGGGCCTGTAATTTGCTTTAAGAGACGGGAAGTTTTGTCGCTCGAGGCATTGTCGACTATGACTACTTCATACGACTCGAGGCCGCTTCTTAGGATGGAGTAAAGACACTGAAGCGTCAGCTCTGCACGGTTGTAAAGAACGAGGATGATACTGATCTCGGGGTTTTCAATTGGCGGAAACTCAATAGTTGAATTTGAAGCCAGAAAGCTATCCAGAGAAATCTCGGCGAGCGAGACAAGGGCATTCTTTGCTGCTGACAAAGCATCACGAAGCCGAGGAGGCGCCGTGCCAGTAGAGATTGCGGCGATCCGTTCGTTCTTGGGTCGCCTAGTGACCATGGGAAAGTCTCGAATATTCCCCGATTCATCTGCTACGCGAACCCGCAAAGTCGTGGAATCAACTGAACCCTCTTTTAGGAAGAACCTGCCTGAAAAACCGCAATCGGCTGAAACCGTAGAAGTGGAGTCCGTCGTCACGTCGGACCGCGGTTCTCCATAGGTCATCAGTCCGAGCGGCATATCGTCCAAAAAGGCTTCTACCCAACTGATTGGGGCTTCTGTTGAATACGCCCATCCGCTGACCTCGAGGTAGGGTTCGTCGCTCAAGTCTCTTAGCGGCGCGTCAAGAACGCCGCGCACAACCTCTCGACTTTCAGGGAGAGGAATTTGCGTCCCGACAACATTGACCTTCTTGAGCAAGCAGTCGTGCTGTGTTCCCGCATAGAGCCGGAATTCATAAAATTGACCGACAACAATCCACGAGGCTCGTTTGGAACCGGACGGACCAGTCGCAAAGAGTGTCTCGGGCTCGCCATCCACCGAGACATATACTCGTCCTTCCGAACCATCGCCCGTTTCCCAGTTAATCTCGGTAAAGCCAACAGTCCTTCCAACCGGAACCTGCTCCGGTAACGCTACGATTCTAGCGCTGCCGTCTGGCCCAACGGAGGTTTCGTCTGCGACGGCGGACGCACTGGCGGATGCTGTCTTCGTTGGCTGGTCAATAGAGACATCGGATAACTGGGCACGCACTTCTTCTATCACTTGTGCGCGACAACTCAGATGTGCTTCAAGCTCAGATATAAGAGCGCGCATTTCTGACATTCGGTCAGCCTGTTGACTTAATTGGAACGAGTAGAGTTTCAGCTTTTCTCGCACCTCGTCGTCAGTTCTGGTGGTCGAGTCCGAGTCCAGTTTCATAGTGCCATATCGTTATCAAAGAATGCTCTGATACTGCTTGCGTTCTTCGGTTTCTCTCCCCAGATCGTTCGAGCCAACATTAAGCAAAGTCCATTTTTCGAGAAACGCGGGCGAACGGTCCTCGTTCGGATCTGCAATCACCTCTCAACTATCGGTCTTTTCCGGCCGCTTGGGGTCAATAAACGAATGCATTCGTAATCCGCTTTAGATGCGCGGTGAGTGCCGCCTCCAGGGATAATCTCACCGTGACGGTTGCCAGCGTGTGCTCTCTCGTGAGTGGCTTATCGGCTGAGACGTCTTGCAGAAAAAATAACATCCCGTCACTAACCCATTTCCCCGTTTCGGTTTTTCCGCTCTTCTCTGGTCGAGCCAGGAGTGGTCCGTCGGGCGAGCCGACGTGTATCTCTACCGGCTCATCTTCCAGGAATGTAAAAGACAGAGTTGTTTGACCCAACTCAAACTCGTTCACTTCAATGGGGTTCGGGTCAGCCGTAATCGACGCTGTCTTTAGTTTCTCGACGAGTCTCTGAAGCGCAAGCAGTTCCTGCTTTAATTCCTTTTCGAGCGAAGTCTCTGCTGGCTCTTTATTGTTCGAGTCGGCCGAAAGCGCTTCCAACTTGTGACCCTCGTCAGGACTGTTTAACCCTTGAGAGTAATCAGGCCCTGGTATCGGCGATGTCTCTTCTTTGGCATTCATGATTGGATCGGGTACTCCATGGGCTCTCTGTTTAGAATCGGGACGCACCGCAGTTAGTTCGGGAGCATCACACGTTGGCAGCTTTGCTTATTCTAAGTGGGAAGCTTTATCCATACAAACAGAGGACGTCTAATTAGTCGTCCCTGAAAAGATCGATTTCCGACCCGGGAGTCGGAGAGTTAGGCCAGGGCTCCTGCGGTAGTAAGTGATCGTGGGAGTGCTAGAGGCATTCCACGGTCTTCAGTTTCAACCTCAGGCCAGCCGAAAATGAGC
>WNFT01004912.1_pt1 | contig 11674 bp, 11 predicted proteins | sample 5400191 | NCBI WGS metagenome assembly WNFT01 (sample SAMN13153359, study PRJNA577476) | soil metagenome | isolation source: 80 cm saprolite under Madrone tree | place: USA:California | collected 2016-06-14
GATCTCGATCACCACATCGCCGAATTGGCCATGGCCGCCGGTTTGCCTCTTATGGCGGCCGCGCTGTGTCGTGGATTTCTTGATCGTCTCCTTATAGGGGATTTGCGGGCGGTGGGTTTGGAGCTTCAGCCCGTATTTCGAAGCGAGTCGGTCCACGGCCACGCGCAAATGCATCTCGCCTTGGCCAAGAAGCGTCATCTGGTGCAAATCGGCCTGCTGCTCGAAAACGAGCGACGGATCTTCCTCGCGCAGCTTGGCGATCGCCGCGGTGAGCTTCACTTCGTCCTTGCGGTCCGCCGCGGTGACCGCGAGTCCATAGACCGGCGTCAAGGTCTCGAATTTCATCTTCAGCTTCGCGCCGGCCCTGCCGCTCGACAGCGTTTCACCCGTCGCAACTTCTTCCAGGCGTCCCAGGGCCACGGTATCGCCCGGTCCGGCTTCCGTCAGCTTGATCTGTTCCTGGCCTTTGAGCGCGAACATGCCGCCGACGCGGGTATCGCCGCCGACGCTGCGATAGAGCGTCGCGCCGTCCTTCAAATGTCCCGAGAGTATGCGTCCCAAGCTCAGCTTGCCGCCGTGCATGGTGTGGTAGGTCTTCAGCACCTGAACCACCGCGTCGTTGCCCTTGGGCACGCCTAAGCGCTCCGCGCAAGCGGCCACGTCGGGGACATCATGGCGCAGCATCTTCAAAAGACGGCGAATGCCGTTGTCGCCCAAGGCCGAGCCGAACAGCACGGGGACAATCAGTCCCTGCTGAAGATCGCGCTGCAAACCGTCGAAAATTTCATCGCGCGGCGGCGCGACATCGGAGAGCAGTTCTTCCATCAAGTGCTCGTCGTAATCGGCGAGCTTCTCCATCATTTGAAAACGTGCTTCGGCTTCGCGGGCTTTCACCTCGTCATTCATCTCGATCAATTCCGAGGCGGCATGTTCGCGATAGACGTAAGCGCGCTCCAGCGCGAGATCGACGAAACCCGTGACGATGCCGTTTTCCCAGATCGGAATTTGGCGGAGCACCAGAGGCTTGGGCGAGACTTCCTGGAGGATGGCGAGAACCTCGCGAAGCGACCCGCTAGCCTTTTCGATTTTGTTGACGAAGAGCGCGTGCGGAATGCCCAAATCAGCCAGTCGCTTGAGATAGGGCTGCAGCATTGCGGCTTTGCCGGCCTCGGGCTCGAACACCACGATGGCGGCGTCGACGCCGGGCAGCACATTCAGCGTTTCCTGTAAAAATTCGATGGAACCGGGGCAGTCGAGGATGGTGAAGGATTCGTCGAGATAGCGGGTCGTGGCGGCGTTGGTTTCCACGCTCATTTGACGGTTGCGCGCTTCGGGCGACGCATCGCCGACGGTGTTCTTGGCAGGAACCGAACCTTTCCTCTGGATCGCGCCGGTAACGGAGAGGATGCTCTCCAAGAGCGTGGTTTTGCCCGCTCCGTAAGGTCCCACCAGGGCCACGCAACGTGGCCCGTATCCTCCATTCTTCCTAGGCATCGAAGCCTCCCTTGTGTCCCTCGATTGGGGCCTATGCTCGCGCCAGTCAGCCGCGAAGGCAAGACGGGAATAAGACAAAAGGGATCGCGGAAGTTCCGATGCTACAAGCGGCCGAATACGCCTTTGAACGCACATTAGCGCGAGTGGTCGCATTTGGATAAGCTTCAAGCGGGGAAAATGAAACGAGGCTTATGACCCTGCCGGATTCGGCCGGACGGCCCAAACGCGAAAGACGAAAGAGAACTTCCATGCGACGTTCTTATTGGTTCGCAGCCGCGGTCATCCCTTTCCTTTTATGCGTTTCGAGCAGGGCTCCCGCGCAATCCGACTGGACCGAGTTTTCTTCGCCGGACGGAAAGTTCGCGGCCGTCTTTCCCGAAAAACCCGAGGTGAATGCCGACGGCGGCAAGGCCGGCGGCATTACCGCGATCACCCACATTCTCGCCGCCAGCAATGTCGACGTCTTTTGCAGCGTGACGTTTACCGATTACTCGCCGCGGCTGGACAGCAGCGCGCGCGAGGAGATGGAAGCCAACCGCGACAACTTCTTGAACGAGTTCAAGGCGATGCTGATCGAGAGCCACGATACGATGTTGGCGCAAGCAACAGGCAATGCCTTGCCCGCGATGATCTTCAGCGCGGCCAATGAAGTCGACACGTTCAGGCTCATCGTCGCCGTCGACCAGCTGCGCTCGTATATGATCCTGGCCGCATCGCAAAAGGCCAACCCCGACGATGCCGACATGGACCGCTGCATCGGCGGTTTTCACCTGACGTCACAATAGACAATTCGTCATGACTCGTGGCTCGCGCCAAACTCCGTTGCTGGGCATCAGCGTACTCATGCTGCTGTTCGCGTCCAACGGCGCACCGGCGCAATCGGACTGGGTGAAATATTCATCCGAGGAGCTGCAATTCGAAGCGATGTTTCCCAATGCGCCAATGTCCTACACCGACAGGCGGACCAAGAACGGCGTGACCTCCGTCAGCCGCGTCTTGGGCGCGGGAAGCGAGAAATTTTTCTGTACAGCGGGATACACCGAATATTCGTCAGCGATCGGCCTTGCGGCAGCGCGCGACAATTTCATCGATGCCTCATACGCAAGCCTATTGGAGAGCACCGCCGTCACTCTCACGCGAGCGCCGGCCACCACTTTACCGGCCGTGCAGTTCATCGCCATCGCGGATGAGCGCAGATACACCGCGATCATGGCCGTCGAGGGAACACGTGTCTATCAGGTGGTCGCTTCCTCCGAGCGCTTCGGCTTCCGCGCCGTGGACATCGCGCGCTGCCTATTGGGCTTCAATCTCACGCCGCGCCCGTAGTCGCGATTCTTGATTTGTCGCATTTTCTGCGGCGAACCGCGGTAGGCACTTCGCCGGAAAATGCTTACTGCAGATTGCCGCAGAAGCGCTGGATGCGGCGGCAGGCTTCCTCGAGCAGGTTCTCGCTCGTCGCGTAGGAAATGCGGAAGAAGGGCGCGAGCCCAAAAGCCGTGCCGTGCACCAGCGCGACGCATTCGGATTCCAGCAATTCGTTGGCGAAATCCTCGTCGGTGGCAATGGTCTTTCCCGCCGGTGTCCGCATGCCGATCAGATTCCGGATCGAGGGATAGACGTAGAACGCGCCCTCGGGCACCGGACATTCGATGCCGTTCGACTGGTTGAGCATTGAGACGACGAGATCGCGCCTGCCCTCGAACACCTTGCGAAACCCAGGCAGAAAATCCTGGGGACCGTTCAGCGCTTCGACGCTTGCCCATTGCGAGATCGAGGTCGCGTTGGTCGACGATTGCGACTGCAGTTTCGCCATCGCGGCGATCAGCGGAATCGGACCGGCGCAATAGCCGATGCGCCAACCGGTCATGCAATAGGCTTTGGACACGCCGTTCATGGTCAGCGTGCGCTCGTACAGTCCGGGCTCGACGTCGCAGATGGTGTGGAATTTGAAGCCGCCATAGATCAGGTGCTCGTACATGTCGTCGGTCAGAATCCAGACCTGCTCGTGCTTCATCAGCACGTCGGTCAGCGCCTTCACCTGTTCGCGCGTGTAGCAGGCCCCCGTCGGGTTCGACGGCTGGTTGAAAATGATCCACTTCGTTTTCTTGGTGATGGCGGCGTCGAGTGCTTGCGGCGTCAAGCGGAAGCCGTCCTCAAGCCGCGTCTTGACGATCACCGGCGTGCCGCCCGCTAAGAGCACGATGTCGGGATAGCTTACCCAATAGGGCGCGACCACGATGACCTCGTCGCCTTCGTTCAGCGTCGCCATCATGGCGTTGTAGATGATGCTCTTGCCGCCCGGCGCCACAAAGCATTGCGCAGCCGTGTAATCGAGATCGTTCTCGCGCTTGAACTTTTTCGCGACCGCGGCGCGAAGTTCGGGAATGCCCTCGATGCTGGTGTATTTGGTCTCGCCGCGGCGAATGGCGGCGATGGCCGCTTCCTTGATGTTGTCCGGCGTGTCGAAATCCGGCTCGCCCGCCGCCAAGCCGATGACGTCGCGTCCCGCCGCCTTCAGCTCGCGGGCCTTTTGCGTCATCGCCAGCGTCGGCGAAGGTTTGATGCGGTCGAGCGCGCGGGCGGTAAAGCCCGGTGGCAGCGCAGACATGGACGCACTCCAGTCGAAAAAACGGCTGCGAGACCTAGCAATGGCGGGCAAGCCGCGCAAGCGCGGGTTGCGAGAGAAAGTTCCCTGGCGCCAATAACCCTTCGGAAAGCATTTGGCGGGCAAGCTTGCCGTTCCAGAACAGAGTCTGAGCCGGGGGCGGACATGAGAATTTTGCCACGCCGATTCGTCGTTCTCCTGGCGGCATCGGGTGTTGCGCTGAGCGCTTGTTCCAATCCGCAGCCGCCGAGCGGGCGTTGGGAAGGGTTTTATGACGCTCCGGGTGTCGTCATTGTCGCGCGCCTCGAAATCAACCCCGACGGCGACGTGCGCGTCTCCGCGCCAAACGCCATCACCGGCGAAACGGTTCTGACGACAGACGAGCGCGCCGGCTTGCGCCGGCGTCTGCAGGACGGATTGGCCGCGTCCTGGCCTTCGGTCGATCCCTTGCCTCTCGATTTCGATGGCAAGGCCTTCCACAAACCCGGCGGCGTGGCACCGCAATTGGAGTGGGACGTCGAGAAGAAGCGCATGACGTTGGTATTCTATTCGGGCCGGGCCTCGGTTCGCGTCCCGCTTACGGCGGTAAAGAACTTCAGTTCGTAATCACCATTTGGCGAAGGCAAAATAGCCGGCAAGGACCAGGCAGCCGAAGGCAGCGGCGTGGTTCCAGCGAATCGCTTCGTTGAGGTAAAGCACGGAGAACACGCCGAACACGATCAGCGTGATGATTTCCTGCATCGTCTTGAGTTGGGCCGCGGAGTAGACCGTGTGGCCGATCCGGTTCGCCGGGATGGCAAAGCAGTACTCGACGAAAGCGATTCCCCAACTCACCAGAATGACAATCCACAGCGGCCGACCTGGGAATTTGAACTGGCCGTACCAGGCGAAGGTCATGAAAACATTGGAAATCGAAAGATAGAGGATCGGAGCAAAACCGGGCCAGCTCATGGGAAACCTCGGATTAAGAAAATTGCCAGAATCGCTGGCAAACATAGCAAGGCCGCCTCCCCGGTAGCGGTTTCGTAACGATGTCTGCTCTATGCGAAGTTGCAGGAATTGGTGCTATTATGGTTGCAGAAGCGGCGTCCTTCCCGGCTGGTCGCCGGGGGCGCAGCTGCAGTGAGACATGTACCGGAACGCGCGGGCAGTGCCTGACGCCGGTACCATCCAGGGAGGATATTTTTTCATGCGTGCTCTAAAACTTGCCTCCGCGGTCGGCGCGTTAGGGCTTTTCCTCACAACGGGACAAAGTCAGGCGGTGACGATCGTGCTCGGCGGCGGGCTGGCGAACGAATGCTACGCCACCGCGGAATTCGGCGATCCCTTCAAAGCCTTCGACACCTGCTCGCGCGCTTTGAGTAACCCCGAATTGTCGGTGCGCGACAAGGCCGCGACCTATGTCAATCGCAGCGTCGTCCGGCTACGCGTGCGCGATTACAGCGGCGCGCTTGCCGATTGCGACCAGAGCATCACGCGCTGGCCCGATTTGAGTGAGCCTCACGTCAATCGCGGCGCCGCCCTGATCAATCTCGATCGGCCGCAGGACGCGCTCAAGGAGCTCAACCAGGCCATCACGATGGGCCTCGATAAGGTGCATCTTGCTTATTACAACCGCGGCCTTGCCAAGGAAAAACTGAACGACGCACGCGGCGCCTATCAGGATTACCGCAAGGCGCTGGAAATCGATCCGACCTTCACGCTTGCTTCGGAACAGCTGCAGCGTTTTCTCGTCAACGGAATGCGCGCGCGCACGTAAAGCTATAGAGGCCTGACCCCGGAGCCGATTCCACTCGCGTGGAATCGGCTTTCTGTTATCAAAATCGCCCGGAAGTCGTTGACGTTGGTGCGTGTCGGACCCGTCGTCACCAGATCGCCGAGCTTGCGAAAAAAACCATAGGCATCGTTATTCTCGAGCGCGGCCTCCGCGTGGGCGCCCCCTTCGCGCGCGCGCTCGAGCGTTTCGGCATCGATAAACGCGCCGGCATTCGATTCGGTGCCGTCGATGCCATCCGTATCGCAGGCGATGGCCGAGATGCCGGACGCATGATCGAGCGAAAGCGCAAGCGCGAGCAGATACTCGCTGTTGCGGCCGCCGCGGCCGTTCCCCTTGACGGTGACCGTGGTTTCGCCGCCTGACAACAACACGCAAGGAGGCCGCGCCGGTCGGCCCCGCAGCAGGCACGCCAAAGCCTTCGCGGCATGGTCGCGGGCGACATGGCGCGCTTCACCTTCGATGGCGTCGCCGAGAATCACGGCGTGAATCTTTTCGGCTTCCGCCGCTCGCGCGGCCGCCGTAAGCGCGTCCTTCGCGTTGGCGATGATGCGGTTGGTCACGCGCGCCAAACCGGGATGGCCGGGCTTGGGCGTTTCCGACGCCGGATCGTCGAGCCAGCGCGCAACCGAGTCCGGGACCACAACGTCATATTTGGCAAGGATAGCCTGAGCGTCTTGGCGCGTCGTTGCATCGGCAACGGTCGGGCCGGACGCGACGACAGCCGGGTCATCGCCCGGCACATCCGAGATGATGAGGCTGACGATTTGCGCAGGTGCGGCGGCAACCGCGAGGCGGCCGCCCTTGACCGCCGAAAGATGCTTGCGCACGCAATTGATCCCGGAAATGGGTGCGCCGCTCTTGAGCAGCGCGCGCGTCACGACTTGCTTGTCTTCCAGCGTGACGCCGGGCGCGGGAAGCGCGAGCAGCGACGAACCGCCGCCCGAGATCAGGCACAGCACGAGATCGTCTTCGCCGAGGCCCTGCACCAGACCCAGCATGCGCACAGCGGCCTCGTTGCCGGCGGCATCGGGAACGGGGTGTCCGGCTTCAACGACTTCAACCTTCGAGCAAGGCGCGCCGTGACCGTAGCGCGTGATCACGAGACCGGAGAGCGGTCCCGACCAATTGTCCTCGACCGCCTTCGCCATTGCCGCGGCGGCTTTTCCCGCGCCCACGACAATGGTGCGCCCCTTGGGTAGCGAAGGTAGAGCGCGCGATACCGCCCGCGTCGGATGCGCGGCCGCGACAGCCTGTTGGAAAAGGCCGAGCAGAAACTCGCGTGGATCCAAATCGTCCACGGGCCTATTCCTTCATGCGGATTTCGTGATTGGCGAGCCGCTCCAGAACGCGCACCAACGCCGAATCGTCGAGCCCCTCTTCACCCGCGGCAAACGAGGCGTTGAACATCTCCTGACACAGCGCGGTGTTAGGCAGCGACAGTTTCAGCGCACGCGCGCCGGACAATGCGATGTTGAGGTCCTTGTGGTGCAGCGAGATACGAAAGCCGGGCGCGAAGGTGCGCTTCAGCATGCGCTCGCCGTGCACCTCTAAAATGCGCGAGGCCGCGAAGCCGCCCAACAGCGCCTGGCGCACCTTGGCCGGATCGGCACCCGCCTTGGAAGCAAAGAGCAGCGCCTCGGCCACGGCTTCGATGTTGAGAGCGACGATGATCTGGTTGGCGACCTTCGCCGTCTGGCCGTCGCCGTTGCCGCCGATCAGCGTGATGGTCTTGCCCATCAGCTCGAACAGCGGTTTCACGCGGGCGAAGATTTCTTCGCGCGCGCCGACCATGAAGGTCAGCGTTGCCGCCTTGGCGCCGACCTCGCCGCCGGAGACCGGCGCATCGACATAAAAACAGCCCAGCGTTTCAACACGGCGCGCGAAATCCTTGGTCGCGATCGGCGAGATCGAGCTCATGTCGACGACGATCTTGCCCTTGGAAAGGCCCTTAGCGACGCCGCTTTCCGAAAACAGCACCTGCTCCACGTCGGGCGTGTCGGAGACCATGGTGAATACGATCTCGGACTTTTCCGCGACATCCCGACACGAGCTGCAGACCTCCGCGCCCTTGTCGATGAGATCCTGCGGCAGCTTGTTGCGGCCCCAGAGAAACAGCCGGTGGCCGGCGGCTTGCAGATGGCCGGCCATGGGACGGCCCATGATGCCGAGGCCGATGAAACCAAGATTGGACATGGAGCTACCGGAGGGTTAGCGCGGGCGGACCGTCTTGCTTGGTCAGACCGGGCGGGAGGTCGAACGTAGTGGCGGGAATGGAGGCATGCTCGATCTTCTGCACGGTTTCCTGCGTCGAGGGGCGGCCGCCTGAGTACATCGTCGTGTCGAGCGGAACGCCCTGGAAGCCGATGGCTTTGTTCATGTCGTTCCAGTTCATGTAGTCATAATGCGGAATCAAAGGGGACGACGAAACAGGTGCGATGAACGAAGCGAAGCTTTCGAGCACGCGGAAATCGGCGGCCATCAAACCGGCGGCCGCAATCGGCGCAATGCAAACGTCTTCTTCTTTCTGACCGCCGATCGATTTTACATATTGATCGCAGCGCCAACGGCCGACGGTTTTGCCCTGGCCGACTTTGACGTAAATCACCTGTGGAGCGCCGCGGCCGCCACCGCCGGGCGGGCCTCCACTGGCCGGGCCGCCCAATCCGAGCCCGCCGAGCTGGGCTTCGACACGCGCCCGCTGCTCGGGCGGCAACAGCGCCAGCTGCGCCTGCAACTGTGCTTGCGCGGCGCTGAAGAGCGCCTGCGCGCCGGCGATTTGCCCTCCGAACATACGCACTGTCTCGGCCGTGAATTCCATGTAGGTGCGCTTTTCCGGCGTGATCACCCAGGCTTTGTTCTGATCGCTGCGAAAGATCACGGTCGTGTCGGGCATCACCACTTTAAGGCGATCCGATTCGACATAGATCGTGGCGGGACTGGCCTGCTGGCTGGCGATATCCGTGTGCGTCGAGGTGACGATCACTCCGGCCAAGGCAGCGCCGCTTACCAACACAAGCGCCGCCGTAGCGACCGAAAGCCCAAAACGCATCCTGAACGCCCCACTCCTGGTTCGGAATAAGTTCTAGAATGCAATGAATAATTCACGCCAGCAAGGGTCAAGCAACGGGCCTTGTGCGGCCCTCCCCGATCTGTGGTAAAGAAGAGCTAGGCGCGTGCGTGCGCCTCCAGAACCTGAAGGAACCCCCCCATGCGCAAAGCCCTCATTCTTGGATCCATGCTCGCGTTGCTCGCCGGACCGGCGTTCGCGCAAGGCAACAATGCTATCAACGTATTCGGCGTAGTCGACAAATTCGACGCCACCAGCATCGTCGTGAAGAACGACGACGGCGGCGCGATGGAGACCTACAAGCTGGCTCCGAATGTGCTTTACATCAAACAGTCGCCTGCGAAGCTCTCCGATATCAAGAACAACGACTTCGTCGCTTCCGCGGCGGTCCGTCAGGCCGACGGCAAGCTGCATTCGACCGAGCTGCGGATTTTCTCGGAGAAAATGCGCGGTGGCGGCGATGGACAGCGGCCGATGAATGACGCGCGCAATCAGACCATGACGAATGCCACCGTCACCGGGACGGCGGTCGTGAACGGCAGCAATGCCATGCGCGTGAAATTCGGGCCGAGCCAAATCGGCGGATCCGGCACCACATACCCCGCGGGTGAGTCCGATCTCATCCTCGATCCGAATGTCCCGGTACTGAAGTTTACCGACGCGGACAGCAGCATCGTCAAAGCGGGAGCCAAGGTGCGCGTGCAGGGCGTGCGCAATGCCGAAGGCGCCACGGTCAATCGCGTAACGATTCAGTAAGTTTGAATCATGGAGTTGGAAAGGCGGCGCTCCAACGAGCGCCGCCTTTTGCTTTCGCGTCGCGCCGCTCAGAAGTCTGGCTTGGCGGCCGACGGGATCGGCCGGGCGTTGGAATCGAAGAGGTCGAAAGTGTTCTCGGCGCAGCTGAATTCCTCGATCGGACCGCGATTCGTGCGGTTCCAGCGCTGCACGCCGATCCACGGCATGTTGAAGGCGCCTGGATCCTCGACCCGGATCGTATCCTGCAAAACCTTGCCGCCGTTGATGAGCTTGAAGCGCTCCACGACGTGCATCTTGTCGGTATGCGGCGTGCGGTAATTGTCGACGAAGGTGCGCTCGTTCAAAGCGATGGTGTCGACCACCAGCTCGTCGCCTTCGTAATGGCCGACGGATTCCCCGGTCCAGGAGGGCTTGGGATGCGCGCTATGCGCAACGTTCATATAAATGCGCCGCACCTGTTGATCGTGCTGATGGACCATCAGGATTTCCTTCGGCGTTTCGATGAAGACAGTGATGTTGAACGGCGGCTCGAGCACGAAGGCGGGTACGCCCGCGGGCCAGCAGCGCTCGCGCGGAACATACGGGATCTTGCCGGCGAGAACGTCCTCATTGGCTTTGCGCATCTGCTCGACGGCCCAAGGCTTCAGAATCGGGCTCGTCAAGTCGGCGACGCGATAGGTCGGTTGGATCGAGGTCGCGGGATCGGTCGGAACGAAAGGATGCACGGGATCGAAGACGACCGGTCCCGGCCCGCTTTCGGGCGGCAGATAATCGTCACCGTCGGGGTGATTCACCTGCCAAGCCGTCGCAACGTCCGGACCGAAACGAGGAACAAATGCGCCCGTGCGCTGTGCATCCGCGCCAAGTGCTTGCGAAAGGGCGGCGCCGCAAAGGAGAGAAACGAGTATCGGCGAAGATTTGACCATGTTTCCTCTTTGCGTCCTCAATTGTAGCGCAGCTCAAGCCCGCGCGAAATGATCCGCCAGCACCATGGCGATGACCTGCGAGACGCGTTTTCCCGTCGGGATGTGGAGGAATTCGTTGGGCCCGTGGGCGTTGGATTGCGGCCCGAGCACACCCGTAATCACGAATTGCGTCTCGGGGAATTTCTCGCCCAGCATGGCCATGAAGGGAATGGTGCCGCCCTCGCCCATGAAACCCATGGGCTTGGCGAAGGTGACGTCGCCGGCGCGCTTTACAGATTTTTCAAGCCACGGGGCAAGCGCGGGCGCGTTCCAGCCGGTGTTGTTGGGCAAGAGCGGCTCGAACTTTACGTCGGCATCGTAAGGCGGATCGTCGGTGAGCAGCTTCGTCATCAGCGCCATGGCCTTATCGCTGTCCAGCATCGGCGGCAGGCGCAGCGATATTTTCAACGTCGTGGACGGCAACAGCACCGCGCCGGCATTGCCCGGCAGCGGCAAGCCGTCGGCGCCGATGACGGCCAGCTGCGGCCGCCAGCTGCGGTTCAGGATCAACTCGGCCGGGTCGTTCGCCATGGGCTTCGTTTTTCCGGCAAAGGGAAACTTCGCATAGACGTCCTTTCCCAAAATCGCCGCGGCGGCTTTGGCCTGTTTGATGCGCGCGGGCGGAATGTCGACGTAAAACCCGCGCGGCAGGACTTGGCCGGTCTTCTCGTCCTCGAGCCGCGACAGCAGCATCCGCGCGATACGAAAGCTCGACGGCACGATGCCCGACGCGTCGCCCGAATGCACGCCCTCGGTCAGCACTTTGACGGTGAGGCTGCCGATGGCGGTGCCGCGCAGAGACGTCGTCAGCCACAACCGCTCATAATCGCCGCAACCGGAATCGAGACAGACGACAAGCCCCGGCTTGCCGATGCGCGCGGCAAGATGATCGACGTAAGCGGGAAGATCAAAACTTCCCGATTCCTCGCAGGCCTCGATCAGAACGACACAGCGCGCGTGCTTCTCGCGCTGATCGTGCAGCGCGAGAATCGCGGACAGCGCGCCGTACA
>WNFT01005577.1_pt1 | contig 11673 bp, 6 predicted proteins | sample 5400191 | NCBI WGS metagenome assembly WNFT01 (sample SAMN13153359, study PRJNA577476) | soil metagenome | isolation source: 80 cm saprolite under Madrone tree | place: USA:California | collected 2016-06-14
TTATGTTTTGCTCTTTCATCCAGCGCGGCACCGCTTCTTCGATCATGATGCCGCAAATGACGCGCGTGTTGCCCATCGAGACGAGCACCGAGCCGCTCGCGTGCGGCGCGATGTTCAACTCGAAACTGATCGGGCGAATGTGCTCCGGCGCGCGGCCATCGCTGCGAATCATGTGGTCAAACTAAGCACTCGCGCGGCTTGCGCTACCAAATTAGAGCCGCACGTCCGGCCGGATTGATCCGCAAGCCGGGTATTTTTTTGCGTTGCGGTATTTTGGCGTTCCGCTTCCCGGTTTTAGCACCGTAGACGCGTCATGCTTATAGGTCAAACAAAGAAGAATGTCTCAAGCTCCGTTAGGAGCTGCATGTATTGTGGAGAAAAGCATGTCGCGCCTACGGCGCTCCGCGCGCGCGATATCGGCACTGAACAGATACCAAGCCGGAGGCTTACGCTGCATTGCGGCCATAGATAATGATGGGCTCGGGTTGACAACAGGGTCTCGAAGACCTTTCCTTACTACCCTCCTGTGACAAAAACGCCGAAGAAACGTACGGTGGCTTGCATCACCGGCGCCCATCGCTCCGGCACTTCGATGGTGGCGCGCCTTCTCCATTCTTGCGGGCTGGACCTGGGACCCGAATCGGATCTCATGCCGCCTGCTCCTGATAACCCTGATGGTTTTTGGGAAAACCTGAGCTTCGTCGCGATGAACGACGAATTGCTCAATGAGCTCGGCGGAGCATGGGATTTGCCGCCGCGTGCGACGCGATTCGCCGAGAAGAGATTCGACGCGGTGCGGGCAAGAGCGCGGCTTCTTGTCTCAGCATTCAGCCGATCAAAGGTGTGGGGTTGGAAGGATCCACGGAACAGTCTGACCCTGCCGTTCTGGCGCACAATCGTGCCGAGGCTGCGTACGGTCATTATCGTGCGAAATCCCCTCGAAGTAGCGTACTCGTTACATCAACGCAACGGGGTGTCGTTCCATTTGGCCCTATCGCTTTGGGGAGTGTATAGCCAGCATGCCTTATCCGCCACCACGCCAAAAAACCGGATCGTCTCGCACTACGATTCGTTCTTCCATGACCCGGAGGCGGAACTTCGGCGAATACTATCTTTCCTCGATCTGCCGGATTCCAAAGCGGCGAAGGCAGCGGCACTGATCTCACGCGAGCGGCGACACACGCATTTCACGACGCAGCAGCTCCTCGACGCTCAGATTCCGCCCCAGCTATTTCAGCTGTATCAACATCTCTCCGCAGAAGCCGGTCGAGTTACTGATGCAGAGCTGGCGGCGAGCAGTCCGCCGGCCGAGACGGAGCAGCGACAATCGCGAAGGCGCAGAGCGAGCGACGAACCGCTCACCACAGGCGCCACGCGCTTGCCCGAGTCGCCGGCCCTGAATCTTGCCGCCTTGGAGGCAGATAGGTTACGGCGCGAAGCCGCACTCCTAACCAGCGAGATCAAACGTCAAGCGAAGCACATTGAGCAAATATCCGCTGCGGTCCATCGCTCGGAGGAGGAGCTGAAACAGCGCGACGAGACACTCGCCGCCGACAACGCAGAATTCCAGCGCTTGAACGCGCACATTGAACAAGTATCCGCTGCGCTTCTTCGCTCGGAGCAGGAACTGAAACAGCGCGACGCGACCCTCGCCGCCGATAACGCAGAGTTTCAACGCTTGAACGCGCACATTGAGCAAATATCGAGCGCGTTTTCCAATGCGCAGCGACAGCACGAAACAGAGATCGAGCAGGTCCGCGAACGTGTCACGCAAGCCAGCCGGTTGCTGCATACCAAGAGCATCAGTCTGGCAGAGAGCGAGGCGCGGGTAACTGAGCTCATGGCGAGACTTCGCCAGCAGCTACACGACGCGAAGAAATTGACCCGTTTATTGGGCAGCTTGGAAGACGTCACAGCGCGGCTGCGCTCCTCACGCCGATGGAAATTGGCAAATCCCATTGTGAGTCTGCGGAACAAGTTCTTGCGTGGCGGCGAACCGGTAGGCTACGACCACCTTGATAAAGTGGTTGCCGCGTACCAGCGGTGGCGAAGCGCACATCCTGAGCTCGACGCCTTGGACGAACAGATTCGGCAGCTTCACCGCCAAGCCGGACTGAAGGATTCGAGAACGAAGTTCACGACAAATGCAGCGACGCTGCCTTTTGCGGAAGTGAACAGAGCCAATGGTTCTCGAGCGTCCGATCGTGCAGATACAATTGCACCTCCGGCGCCTAAGCCGATCGAGTTTCCCGTGTTCGATAAAGTCGAAGTCTCCATCATCATTCCGGTCTTTAACCAATTCCATTTCACGCAGGCGTGCCTGGCTTCCCTTCAGGAGCACCGCGGCTCGCATGCGATCGAGGTAATTGTGGTGGATGACGGCTCGGGCGATGAGACCGCGGATTTCGTGCCGCGAATGAAGGGCATCGTGTATCTGCGGAATGAAACAAACGCCGGCTTCGTTGGCTCCTGCAATCGCGGCGCTGCTAAAGCTCGTGGCGAATATCTGTTATTCCTGAATAACGATACAACTGTGAAGCCGGGCTGGCTCGATGCGCTGCTGGAGACGTTTCAGTTGGAGCCGCGAGCTGGCTTGGTCGGATCAAAGCTGCTCTTTCCCGACGGCCGCCTCCAGGAAGCGGGCGGCATTATCTGGCGCGATGGCTCAGGATGGAACTACGGCAAATTCGATGATCCCGGGAAGCCGGAATACAACTACCTCCGTGATGTCGATTACTGCTCAGCCGCGTGTGCCATGATCCCGAAATCGCTGTTTGATGGCATAGGCGGTTTCGATACGCGCTACACGCCCGCCTATTACGAGGATACCGACCTGTCTTTCAAGGTCCGCCAAAATGGCTACAAGGTTCTCTATCAGCCGCTAAGCGAAGTCATTCATTTCGAGGGTGCGACCGGGGGTACCGATACATCGACAGGAGCAAAACGTCACCAGGAGATCAATCGAGAGACGTTTGTCCGCTCGTGGGCCAATGTGCTCGCGTCCAAGCCCGAGAACGCGGATTTGGCTGGGTACTTCGGTTGCAAACCTGGCCAGAAACGAATCCTTGTCATCGATCACCATTTGCCCATGCCGGAGAGGGACTCTGGTTCGCTGCGGATGTTCCAGATTCTAAGACTCCTGCGCGGTCTCGGGCATCGTGTCACGTTCATTCCAGACAATCTCGCGGACATCCCTCCCTACGCGGATGAACTCCGAAAGCGTGGCATCGAAGTGTTCTACCACCCGTACATTAAGAGCGTCCGCCAACATCTGAGCGAGCGTGGCGGGGAATACGACGTAGTTATCTTGAGCCGTTGCGATTTCGCTCGAAAACACGTCGCGGACGTTCGGCTGCACGCTCCGCAGAGCCGGCTGATTTTCGATACCGTCGATCTGCAGTTTCTGCGGGAAAGCCGGGAAGCAGAGCTAATGCAGGATGCCGAGCTTCAATGTGCGGCGAATGAAAGACGCGCGCAGGAGCACGAATTAATCAACCAGGCAGATGAAACATGGGTCGTCAGCAGCGTTGAGCAGAAACTCTTGCGCAAGCAAATACCGGGAAAGCGTATCGAGATTGTCTCAAACATCGTCGATGCTCCTGGCTCGACCACACCCTTCGCGCTGCGGCGCGATTTTCTCTTCATCGGCGGTTTTCAGCACACCCCGAACATCGATGCTGTCCTTTATTTCGTGCGCGAGATTTACCCGTTGGTTGAAGCGCGACTCCGGGACGCAAAGTTCTACATTATCGGCGACAAGGCGCCGCCATCCGTCGTTGCCTTAGCGAGCGAGAACGTGATCGTCGCCGGGCTGCAACCCGATGTTCGCCCGTACTTCGAGAGCGTGAAGGTGTCGGTAGCTCCATTACGATGGGGCGCAGGCGTGAAAGGTAAAATCAATCAGAGTATGGGCTTCGGAGTGCCAGTGATTGCAAGTTCCGTCGCCGCGGAAGGAATGGGCTTGACACACGGGGAAGATATTTTGGTTGCGGATGAACCGGAGAACTTCGCGAAGGCTCTTCTTAAGCTCTACCACTCGGAGGATCTGTGGAACCGGCTTTCAAAAAACGGAATCAAGAAAACCAAATTGTTCTATTCCAAAGAAGCGGCGCGTAAACAGTTGAAGCGACTCCTTAGTGATGAGCACATGAACTCGTCCAGCGTAGCCCGAATTGAAATCGAGCGGCACCCTGCCGAGCAGTTTAGAAATGGCAATCAGGCTGCGATCGAGGCGTGAATGAAGGAAAGGTAAAGGAGCAAACCACCGGAAAGGGCGTGACCGTTGACTGCGGCGACGGTTCATGGGAAAGGCGAAACACCGGTCCCTCCGACGCAATGCTGGAAATGGCTCGACCGTCGGGCTCCTAAAAATGGATTGCGCAGGATCGACTGCCGGGAGGCGACGGGAACGTGATGCCATTCAGATCGCGGGTGATTATCAGGCACGCGCGCTCAAATCAGATCGGCTCGCGCAGCGCTTCTGGCATGAAGCGAAGTTTCGGCTAATCAAACGCGTAGCCATGCCAGGGCCGGCTGACCGGGTCCTCGACGCGGGCTGCGGGTCGGGAACCATCAGCCATTTCCTCGCGCAACACGCCGCACACGTGGTCGGAGCGGACAGCAATCCGGAGGCAATTGCGTTCGCGCGCAATTCCTTCACCCTTAGCAATCTGGAATTCGCTCTCGGGCAATTTGAAAAACTGCTGCGCTTCGACCTGTTCGATTGGATTTATTCAATCGAAGTCATCGAACATCTTTATCACGAGCAGGTGATCGACGTTCTTTCCCTCTTCAAGAAACTGGCCAAACCCGGCGGCCATCTTTTTCTGACAACGCCCAACTACCGCAGTTTGTGGCCGGTGGTCGAATGGAGTCTCGACCGTTTCAAGCTGGTCCCAAATCTCAGTGAGGGCCAGCACGTGAGTCATTTTTCCAAGGCGCTTCTGAAAGAAAGTTGCGAACAAGCTGGCTGGAAAGTCGAACAAATCGGGACCTTCAATGGCGCCGCCCCGTTCATTGCGCCGCTGTCCTATCGTCTCGCGCTTGCGTTCGAAAAATGGGAACACACATGGCGGTTGTACTTGCCGGGCCATCTCCTTTTTTGCATTTGCCGGAATGAATCGGTGCGGAGTCCGGCGCAAAGATCCGAGTAAGCGGATCGGAGTTAGAAGGGAAAGATCCATGGCATCAGGCGAGCCCGGCCGGAATTGATCTTCGACAGTGGCCACAGGGACCGGCGACAATTCCACTCCAACCATTGTGTCGGGCAACTGAGAATCCGCATTCCAAGATATGCCGTCTTTGCGTCGAAAATTAGAAAATCTTGTCTTCTTGATAATACCAGTCGCCTTCGATTTCCCTGAGATCGTATTTTACCCGGTGGAACGGCGGGCGCATGTACTCAAGAACCGTATGCGAATAAGGAAAGAAACGGAGGTGTAGATCGAAAGTGTATCGATATGGGCGCTGCTTGGGCAGAACCACAATCAGCCGCGATTTGGTTACACGCCGAACCTCTTGAATAGCCGCCTGGGCGTCTTGAACATGCTCCAAGGTATGGGAGGAAATCACCGTATCGAATTCATTATCCGCAAACGATAGCCTTTCAATATTCTCTTGGAGAAAATTAACGGCCGGATGATTTCTTCTCGTCTCCTCGCTAACGATCATGTCGCAGGCCGTTACGCGATGCCTCTCGCTTAAAAGGCCCGCGAGAAACCCTCCCCCGCAACCAACATCGACAACCCTTTCCCCAAGAGCGTTCGCTATGATTTCCTTGACACACCCATCGTTCAAATGCGCGGGTCTCTGGATAAGAACCGAACTGGTTTCTTCGTACCGCGCGGCAAATTCCTCTTCCGACAAGTGGATGGCGTTGTCTTTAAATTCAAAAAAAACCTTTGCCTTCCTCTTAAAAAGTATCTTGAAAGGTAACCACATAAACCATTTCTGGTCCCTGATGATCGGCGGAATACATTCATCCAATACGAAGTGAAGCTTGAGCGTGAGATTTCTGCTGATTTTCATACACGTTTCCGTCCAGATAAGTTTCTTTTTACGCCTGGTATGCAAGAGAAAATCTTGTCAACCCTTCCTCCCCAAATATAATGTTGGAAACCGCCTGCATCCGATCAACTCCATCGCACCGCCACGTTTATCGCGAAGGTGCCGCGCTCACCTGCGAGCAATAGCCAAGGGAATCTTTGTCACAACCGTGGTTTATGCATTCTCCTGAAGTAAATCAGCGCCGTTGCGAATTTTGCGGCGCGATCTCAACTGATGCAAAGGCAAAAAACCCCGGCGAAGAAAGCATTACTATCTCCATAGTGATTCCCGTTTTCAATGAAGGCGACCAAATCGCCGCAAATCTCAGTGCGATTCGCTCACATGCCCTGCAAACAACCTTGCCAACGGAATTCGTCGTCGTGGACGACGGTTCTTCAGATCAAACTTGGGCAGAGTTGGAAACTTTGCGCACAAAGATTCCGGAGCTTAGTGCCCTTCGACTAAGCAGAAACTTCGGGAAGGAAGCAGCTATTTGCGCAGGGCTCGCGCACGCCCGCGGGCGTGCCTGCATCGTCATCGACTCCGACTTGCAACATCCGCCGGCCTTGATCCCCGAAATGGTCAGTCTTTGGAGAGAGCAAAAAATACATATCGTAGAAGCGGTTAAGAAAACGAGAGGCGAAGAATCGCTCCTGAACAAAATTGGCGCACGCGTCTTTTACCGAAGTCTCAGCTATCTTTCCGGGTACGACCTGGACGGGGCATCCGATTTCAAGTTGCTCGACCGCCGAGTGCTGGAAGCGTGGCAAGAAATGCACGAGAGAACCACGTTTTTCCGGGGCATGATTGCATGGCTCGGCTACAGCCGGCGGCAATTGTTCTTTGAGGTACGGGAAAGAGAGGCCACGCGGTCGCGCTGGTCGTTGTGGAGCCTAATCCGTCTAGGTATTGTTGCCATCACCGCATTTTCTTCGCTGCCGCTGCAAGCAATCACCATCCTTGGGGGCTTGGTCCTTCTCTGTTCGTTCGTCTTGGGCATCTGCGCTTTGTGTCTTTACTTTACTGGGCGCGCCGTGCCCGGTTTCACGACTGTAATCTTACTCCAGTTAATGATCGGCGGCGCCTTGATGATCAGTCTTGGCATAATCGGCACTTACATCGCCCGTGTCTATGAGGAAGCAAAACGCCGGCCGCGTTACCTTATCTCGGCAGCCTTCCCCGGCAGGGAAGCGGACCGTTTGGCTGGATATCTCGAGGAGAGTCCAACTCAGGCCGAACAGTAGGAGGTAAGGAACCGCATTGCGGTGTAATTACATGACTGGTGTCTCCTGGTTAGCAGAAAGATAGGATAGCTAGAGTAATTTTCGAAGGGAACGAACATGCCGGAGAAGAATTACAGTTTTTCGTCAAGACTGCTTCAGAGCCAGTCCAAGCTCGCGGGAAACATGCTAGCTTTTGGCTTCTACACGATCCTGGCTATCATCGTAACCTGGCCCGCTCTCGTACATCTTCGCGATCGAATCTTGGGTGCCTATCCGGGCGACAACTTCATATTCTTGTGGGCGATTTGGTATGCGGCGCATGCTACTTTCGATCTGCATACCTCCCCTTTTTTCGATCCGGACATTTATGTTCCGTTCGGCTTTAGCCTGTTCAGAAATCTTGGTGAAGTTTCACCTGCTACTATCCTGGCATCCATCCCGCTCACGCGCTGCCTGGGCGAAGTTGCGACATACAATCTGCTGATCGTGCTTTCGTTTGCCCTGACGGGCTTCGGGACCTTTCTGCTGGCGCGAGAGTTGCGAGCTGGTTTCCCTGGCGCATTGGTCGCGGGAATCGGAGTGGGTTTTTGTGCGTACCATTTCGCGCATGCAGGTGGACATCTCTCGCTTGCTTCAACTCAGTGGATACCCTTTTTTTTCCTTTATCTTGAGCGCACCCTGCGAAAACCCGGGATCCGGAATGCGATCCTATTGGGGCTCTTTTACTCGTTGAGTGCTTTGGTTAGCTGGTACTATGCCTCGCTGTTACCCATCGTGGCAGTTCTTTATCTCAGTCTTCGTCTGAACTGCTTCAAGGAACGAAAGCGGTTGGTTCGACTGATCAAACCTGGATTAGTGGCGGCGGCCTGCACCTCTGTGCTGGTGCTGCCCTTCGCCGTGCCCTACATGGTCGCTCTGAATCAGGGAACAATGGATATCCGGCCTGTTGAAGAATCACAAGCATTCGCCGCAAGTGTGGCTGACTTCTTCATTCCGTCCGTCCGCCACCCGCTTTTTGGTCGTTGGGTAGCTCAGCATTGGCGCCTCGGCGCCAACGGCATCTGGGGAGAATGGGAGCTTTATCTGGGAACATTGATCCTTCCTCTTGCTCTGTTAGGCATCCTGCGCTCCAAACATCGACGAATTACTGCGGGATTAATCGCAATGAGTGCGGGGGCGTTCGTGTTGGCCTTGGGCCCGACTCTATACTTCGTCCACCCACCTTCGCTCCGGGGCGCTGCAAACCTGGCACCCATTTCCCATATCCCGCTGCCCGTTCTGGCGCTCAAAGACATTCCGCCATTTAGTTTCCTTCGCGCTTGGGCTCGAATGGGGTTCTTCTTACAACTTGCTGTCAGCTTATTGGCCGCGCAGGGGTGTACCTATTTGCTCGAGCTCATTCGCCACCGCTCTATTGCCCGGCGCGCCATCTCTCTTACTGTCATAGGTCTGGCGACGCTGGACAGTATGGCTGTTCCATTCGGAATGGCACCGGTAGCCCCGCGGCTGGTCGATCGCTGGCTGGCTGCACAGCCGGGAAAGTTTCCGGTCATGGAATATCCTATTCCGGAGCATGCCTACAGCGGGCCGGCGATGTATTCTACTCGCCTCACCGGTCAACAGATCATAATGGGCTACGGGAGTAATCCCCCCAACGCGCCTTACTTTGAGACGCTCAGCACGTTTCCCTCCCCCCAAGCGCTCGATCTCCTGCAACAATGGAGAACGAAGTTCGTGCTCGTTGACGAAAAGCTTTACCAGGGCGGCAGTGTATTCTGGCGGCTTTGGCAGACGTGGAGCTCGCTGGAACCAGCGATTCGAGAGAGCGGCCGCTTGAAAGAAGTCACCGCTTTGGGAGGCGTTCATGTTTACGAGTTGCAGAGGCGGCAGCTTCAGCCGGTGAGCGAGGAATTGATCCCTAATTCTGGCTTTGAATCCGGAATTGACACCGAGCTGGAAGGATGGACGCGAGTAGGTCACCCAAAAATTGATCGCACCGGTAATGAGGCGCACAGTGGGAGCAGCAGTTGCTCGGTCACGGCCTCCGATTATCTCGTTTCGAATCCCATTCCCACTGAATCGGGTCGTTGTTATCTCCTCGAGGTCTTTAGTCGGCGTGCGAAAAGTCGAGCCGCACTCGTTCGTCTTCAGATCATATGGCTGGACGCGCTGCAACATCCTCTCGATCCCTCCGCTGCTGGCATTCGTGTGGTAGAAGCGAACGAACAATGGCAGTCTGCGCACGACGAGTTTCATGCTCCGCCAGAAAGCCGCTACGCGGTGATCTACGCCGTCGCACACAGTGGCGCCGCGTGGCTCGATGATTATTCGCTTCGCGAGGTGTCTTCGGATTGTGAGCCAAGCCTGAGTGCGATTCCCAATCCAGCGGTGCGACCGCCGGGCGCGAAGCAAAGCAGAACTTCAATTTCCTGGGACAGTCATGCGGGCGCTGGGTCACATGTGGGCTTGTCGATAAACGGCCAGCCCGAAACACGTTTCGCTGAGGGCCCTGCTGGAATGCGGATCTTCGACATCAAACAGGGATCAAGATGCGAGTTTCGCCTCTATCGGAATACGAGCGGCGCGTCCGTGAAGAGCACAATCGTCACGTCGGAAGCAATTCCAGCGCTTCTTGCATCTCCGGTTGTCTTCGAATCGCGCTCCGCGCCGGGGAGAACCGTGATTAGCTGGAATATGCCCGGACACGCCGAGGCCGAAGTATGGGTCTCTCAAGACGGCGGTCCTGAGCGTCTCTTCGTCCGCGGCGCCAGCGGTTCGCAAGAAGCGCCCTGGATCGCTCGCGGTAGCACGTACGAGTTTAGGCTATATGCGATGCTGCCGAAGCGGCGACTGATCGGTGAGTTGACGGTGCGCGAGACAGAGCCTCCACCCTGAACATTTGGTGCGCTTTTTGGTTGACAGGATTTAATCGTTTTGCGAAACGGCGTGCCGTGTTTCACAATTTTAGATATTTGTGCTGTGGTCTTGCCGTAAAGCTTATTGCCACCGCTCTGTTACTCGCGCCCAGGGGGGCCTTCGCTGCGGTGGACGTTGTGACCTCGCACAATGATCTGGCTCGAACCGGCCAGAATCTCCACGAGATTATTCTTAGGCCTGCAAATGTAAACACGTCCGATTTCGGGAAACTCTTCGTCGCCAACGTAGATGGGCAACTTTATTCCCAGCCACTGGTCGTCGCGGGATTGGCAATTCCTGGCCGGAGCGTCTATGACGTTTTGTATGTGGTCACCGAACATGACAGTGTGTATGCAATTGACGCTGATGACGGCACGGTGCTCTGGCACGTATCGCTCCTGCCCGTGGGTGAGACACCAGCCGATACGGACGACTGCGATCCGATTACTCCCGAACTGGGCGTCACTGCCACGCCGGTAATCGATCGCAGGAGCGGACTACACGGGACGATCTACGTTGTGGCAATGAGCAAGGATGAGGCCGGAAATTATTTTCAGCGGTTGCACGCCCTCGATCTCACCACGGGCGCGGAGGAATTTGGCGGGCCGACAGAGATCGTCGCGACCTACCCGGGCACGGGTGGCAACAGCGTGGGCGGCAACGTCGTTTTCGATCCCAAACAATACTTCGAGCGGGCCGGCCTGGTTCTGAGCAACGGCGTGACTTACACGACCTGGACATCGCACGGCGATTGCCCTCCTTATACCAGTTGGGTGATCGGATACGACGAGACCACTCTTGCCCAGGTTCGCGTGCTAAATCTTACGCACAATGGACACCGGGAACGGCACTTTTGACACGACGCTGGATTCAAACGGCTTCCCGGCTCAGGGTGATTTCGGAAATTGCTTCGTGAAATTGTCCACGGCGAACAGTTCTCTGCAAGTGGCTGACTATTGGACGATGTTTAACACGGTTTCGGAGTCGAACACCGATACGGACCTGGGTTCCGGCGGGCCGCTCCTGCTTCCGGACATGACCGATAGCAACGGGAACACAAGGCATCTCGCAGTAGGCTCCGGGAAAGACGGGCATATCTACATCGCGGACCGCGATAACATGGGCAAGTTCAATCCCACCTCGAACAGCACTCTCTATCAGGAGTGGCCGGCGTCATTGGGGGGATTTAACTTCACCACGCCAGCCTTTTTCAATGGATGGCTTTATTTCGGAGCCGTACGGGACACTTTGCGCGCCTTCAGTTTCACAAACGCGCGCCTGAACGGCAGCCCTGTCTCAGTAAGTGCCAACACGTTCCCTTTTCCGGGGACTACGCCCAGCATCTCGGCTAATGGAACATCATACGGCATCCTGTGGGCGGCGGAAAATGCAAGCAACGCGGTTTTGCATGCATATGACGCGATGGATCTGTCGCAAGAACTTTACAATAGCGACCAGGCGCCCAATTCGCGCGACCAATTTGGCGCGG
>WNFT01004913.1_pt1 | contig 11672 bp, 8 predicted proteins | sample 5400191 | NCBI WGS metagenome assembly WNFT01 (sample SAMN13153359, study PRJNA577476) | soil metagenome | isolation source: 80 cm saprolite under Madrone tree | place: USA:California | collected 2016-06-14
CGCCCTGCTGGTTTCCTGCGCAGCGCCGCAGAAGCCGCAGATCACCGACGCAGCCGACCGCACCGAGCGCGATCGCTCGATGGACGTCCATCGCAAGCCAGTCCCGATGCTGGCGTTCTTTGGCGTCGGCTCCGGCATGCGTGTCGGCGAGTTGGGGGCGGGCGGCGGCTACTCCACCGAGTTGTTCGCGCGCTCGGTAGGGCCGCAAGGCGCGGTCTTCGCGCAGGACACCCCGAACTGGGACGGCCCGGGGCTCACCAAGGCCTGGCAGGGCCGGCTGGCGCGCCCGGTGATGAAGAACACCACTCACTTCATCCGGCAATGGGACGAGCCATTGCCCCCGGACCTGAAGGATCTCGACGCAGTCTACTCGGTGGCCGTCTACCACGACGCGATCGTCGAGAAGAGCGACACCGGCAGGATGAATCGCGCGGTGTTCGCGGCGCTCAAGCCGGGGGGCGTCTACGCGATCATCGACAACAGCGCCCGGCCGGGGACCGGCGCGGCCGAAGTCGAGCGGCTGCACCGCATCGACGAGCAACTCGTGCGCGACGAGGTGCAGCGGGCCGGGTTCAAGCTGGTGGGCGAGAGCGATTTCCTGCGCAACCCGTCCGACCCGCGGGATTGGAACGCCGATTCCGGCGTGAACAAGACGCACACGCAGGATCGATTCGCGCTCAAGTTCGTGAAGGATTCGTCGGCGGTCGCCAGCAGCGGCAATCCGCTGCTCGCCCCCTGGGACGGACCCTTCGGCGGCGTTCCGCCCTTCGGCAAGTTCAAGGTGGCCGACATCAAGTCGGCGATGGACGAAGGCATTTCGCAGGAGCTCGCCGAGATCGATGGGATCGCCAACGATTCCGAGCCGCCGGACTTCAACAACACCATCGCCGCCATGGAGCGCGCCGGCCAGCCGCTGGGCCGCGCCGGCGCCGTCTACGGCATCTACACCTCGACCATGAACGACGAGGAGATGCAGAAGATCCAGAGCGACATCTCGCCCAAGCTCGCAGCGCTGCAGGACAAGATCGTGCAAAACCCGAAGCTCTTCGCGCGCATCGCGGCGGTGTACGAGAAGCGCGATGGGCTGCTATTGAGCCCGGAGCAACAGCGGCTGCTCTGGCTCGACTACACCGGGTTCGTCAGGCAGGGCGCCAAGCTCGACCAAGGGGCCAAGAAACAGCTCGCCGACCTCAACCAGCAGTTGGCGACGCTCTCCACCAAGTTCAGCCAGAACCTGCTCGCCGAAGAAGGCACGCAGATGGTGCTGCTGGAGAAGGATTCCGACCTGGCGGGACTCTCGCCGGGCCTGCGCGAGCAGGCGGCAGCCGCGGCAGCGTCGCATGGCAAGCCGGGGAAGTGGGCCGTCGTCAACACGCGCTCGAGCACCGATCCTTTCCTCACCTTCTCGACGCGGCGGGACCTGCGCGAGAAGGTCTGGCGGATGTTCGTCATGCGCGGCGACAACGGCGATGCGCATGACAACAACGCAACCATCTCGGAGATCCTCAAACTGCGAGCGCAGAAGGCGCGCCTGCTCGGCTACCCGTCGTACGCGCACTGGAAGCTCGAGGACCAGATGGCCAAGACGCCGGACCGCACCGTGGAGCTCATGGAGGCGGTGTGGAAGCCGGCGGTGCAGCGGGTCCGCGAGGAGGTAGCCGACATGCAGGCCATCGCCAACAAAGAGAAGACCCGCATCCGCATTGAGCCGTGGGACTACCGGTTCTACGCGGAGAAGGTGCGCAAGGCCAAGTACGACCTCGACGAGAACGACGTGAAGCCGTACTTGCAGCTGGAGAAGCTGCGCGAAGGCATGTTCTGGGTCGCGGGCCAGCTCTTCGGGTTCAAGTTCCTTCCCGTCACCGACGGGTCGGTGCCGGTCTATCAGCCCGACGTGCGGGTCTTCGAGGTGCAGGACCAGGACGGCAAGCGCGTCGGCCTCTGGTACTTCGACCCCTATGCGCGGCCCGGGAAGAACTCCGGCGCGTGGATGAACGAGTACCGCCCGCAGTCGTGGCTGCTCGACCAGCCTGTCATCGTCTCCAACAACGCCAACTTCGTGAAAGGCAAGAGCGGGGAGCCGATCCTCATCTCCTGGGACGACGCGGACACCCTGTTCCACGAATTCGGCCACGCTCTGCACGGCCTCAACTCCAACGTGGTCTATCCGCAGCTGGCCGGCACCAACGTGGCGCGCGACTACGTCGAGTTCCCCTCGCAGCTCCTCGAGCGCTGGCTTTCGACGCGGCCGGTACTGGACCAGTTCGCGCTGCATTTCCAGACCGGCCAGCCGGTGCCGGCCGAGCTGGTCAAGAAGATCGAGCGCGCCGAGACCTTCAACCAGGGGTTCAAGACGGTGGAGTACCTCGCGTCGGCGCTGGTGGACATGAAGCTGCATCTGGCCAAGGAGCCGACCGCGGATCCGCGCCAGTTCGAGAAGGACACGCTGGCGGCGCTCGGCATGCCGCGGGAGATCGTCATGCGGCATCGCACCGCGCAGTTCCATCACATCTTCGCCGACGGCTACGAGGCGGGCTATTACAGTTATCTCTGGTCGGACACGCTCTCGGCCGATGCCTACGAGGCGTTCATGGAGGCCTCCGGGCCCTACGACAAGGCGGTGGCGAAGCGGCTGCACGATGACGTCTTCAGCGTCGGCAACACCGTGGATCCGGCGGAGGGCTACCGCGCCTTCCGCGGCCACGACGCCGGCACCGGAGCGCTGATGCGCCGGCGCGGATTTGCGCCCGGGGACGCAACCGCGCGGACGCGCTCCAAGCCCTGAGCGCGATGACCGTCCGGCAACTCGTCGAGCAACTGAAGGCTCTCGGAGTGCTCGAGGGCGGGGTGCTGCTGGTGCACACCTCGTTCCGCGCGGTCCGGCCCGTCGAGGGAGGGCCGCTCGGGCTCATCGGCGCCCTTCGTCAGGCGCTGGGGCAGGAGGGCACGCTCGTGATGCCGGCCATGACGAGCGGCGATACCATGTTCGATCCGGGCTCGACTCCCACAGACGGAATGGGGATCACCGCCGAGCTCTTCTGGCGGCGGCCTGGCGTTCTGCGAAGCGCGCACCCCGGTAGCTCCTTCGCCGCCGAAGGACCGCTGGCGGAGCGCATATGCCAGTCCCAGCCGCTCTCGCCGCCGCACGGACGCGACAGCCCCGTCGGTCGAGTGCATCACCTGGGCGGTCAGGTCCTGCTGCTCGGTGTCACGCACAGCGAGAGCACGACGCTGCATCTTGCCGAAGCGATTGCTCGGGTACCGTACACGGTCTCGCATCCGTGCGTCATCGAAGTGGACGGAGTCGCGCGCACCGTGATGGTTCGAGAGACCGATCACTGCTGCGCAGGTTTCCAGCTCGCCGACGAGTGGCTTCGCGCCCGCGGGCTCCAGCGGGAGGGGAAGGTGGGGAACGCAGACGCCCGCCTCAGCGAGGCGTGCAACCTCGTGGAGGTCGCGGTCGAGCACCTGGCCTTGAATCCCCTCGTCTTCCTTTGCTCCCGAGGGAGTGGATGCGACCAGTGCGACGCAGCCCGTGCGAGCATCCGGAGCGCGGATTCCCTTGACGATCCACCAGGGACTTTGAGGGAGCGCCAGTGATGATCGATGCCGGCGCGATCGCAGCGGCCGAGCATGCCATCCGGCCGCACATCCGGCGCACCCCCATCGTGCAGGTGGAGGGCGAGGATCTCGGCTCGGGCAGCTCTCTGGTGCTCAAGCTCGAGCTGCTCCAGCAGTCAGGCTCCTTCAAGGCGCGCGGTGCGTTCGCAAATCTCCTGCTGCGCGATGTACCCGGCGCGGGAGTGGTGGCCGCTTCCGGAGGCAACCACGGAGCCGCGGTCGCCCTTGCCGCGCGGAAGCTGTCGGTGCCCGCGCGGATCTTCGTGCCGCGCATCTCCGAACCCGCCAAGATCGAACGTATCCGCGAATATGGAGCGACGCTCGACGTCGTGGGCGACCGGTACGCGGACGCGCTCGCCGCCAGCCAGGAGTTTGCGGCGCGGTCGGGAGCGATGCAAATCCACGCCTTCGACCAGCGCGAGACCCTCCTCGGCACCGGCACTCTGGGGAAGGAACTGGAGGAGCAGGCGCCGGAGCTGGACGCCGTTCTCGCCGCAGTGGGCGGCGGCGGCCTGATTGCCGGGATCGCCGCCTGGTACGGAGATCGCGCTGAAGTGATCGGCGTCGAGCCGGAGTCGGCCCCAACGCTCACCATGGCGCTCGCCGCGGGCAGACCGGTCGACGCGCCCGCGGGCGGCATCGCGGCTGACTCGCTGGCGCCCCGGCGCGTGGGGGAGTGCGTCTTCCCGATCGCGCAAAGATTCGTCAGGCAAGTGGTGCTTGTCACCGACGAAGCCATCGCCAACGCACAGCGCGCGCTCTGGAGCGCGCTCCGCATCGCCGCCGAGCCGGGCGGCGCCGCGGCGCTCGCCGCCATCCTCTCCGGACGCTATCGGCCGAGGACCCGCCAGCGCGTCGCGATCGTCATCAGCGGCGGAAATACCTCGGCGGCGAACTTCGGCACCCAAGCCTGAGAGAGGGAAAACCGCAGCTCTCCTCTTGCCGCGTCCCCGACGTATCCAAACTTTCGCCGCACCGCCAGGTTGGAAAGGCGGCCGGGACCTCCGGCTACCCTGCGGCGGGGAGGACCAAGGTCATGACCAGGCATGCGCTCTCGAAGGCTTCGATTCCGCTCGCAGTCACGATGCTGGCGACGGCCGCGATCGCGGACCGCTCAGACAAGCAGGCGAGTGATGGCTCAGCGCCGTTGCAACTTCCCATCGCCGGGTCAGTAACGAAGGACTCGGTACCGACCGGGGGGACGTTCGTGGGCACGCTCAGCATCCGGAGGTTCGAGGCGCGCAGCGGCCAGGTGGTGGCGATCGGAATGGTGAGGGGCACGGTCGCCGGCGTGGAAACAGCGGGAACGGTGCTCGTCGGCGAGGCTACTTTCCCGGTCCTCGCGGGTCCTGCCAGCCAAGCCGCCGCCCCCAACAGCTTGGTGGCGCAACAACAGGCCGCGACGTGTCAAGCGCTACACCTGGACATCGGCTCCGTGAACCTGAACGTCCTGGGGCTCGTGGTCGCGACCCAGCCAATCGCGATCGACCTCTCTGGCGACTCATCCGCCCCGTTGGGCAATCTTGTCTGTACGACCCTGCAGACGCTGAACAACGTGGTCGGCCTGGTTGGCCTGCTCAACCAACTGCTCGGCACGCTGACCGGGCTCGTCGGCGGGCTCGTCCCCTGACGCGGAGTCCGACGGCCCAACGCTGAAGCTTGGCAGATCCCAACGGTCGATGTTGCGGGGAACGCGAACGGGCTGTAGTGGGGCAAGTGGCAATTCCCGGATCGCCGTTCCGGCCGGGTGCTCGTGCGCTCGGCACAGGTGAGCGCACGCGGGAGGAGGACATGGATCTCGAGCTCAGGGGCAAGCGGGCGGTCATCACTGGTGGCAGCGTGGGCATCGGCCTCGCCGTGGCGCATGCGCTCGCGTCAGAAGGCGTGGACGTGGCGATCGTTGCTCGCGATGGCGCGCGGGCCGAGCGCGAGGCAGGCGAGATCGCAGCGTCGCACCGCGTGAAGGCGCTGGCGATCGCGGCTGACGTCTCGAAGGCCGGCGACGTCGAGCGGAGTTGCGCCCGCGTCGCCGCCGCCTTCGACGGCGTGGATATCCTCATCAACAACGCCGGCACCGGCAGCTCCGAGAAGATCATGGAGGCCGGCGACGACCGCTGGCAGTACTATTGGGACCTGCACGTCATGGCCGCGGTCCGTTTCTCCCGCGCCTTGGTCCTGCTCATGCGCAAGCGTGGCGGCGGCGTGATTCTCAACACCGCCTCGATCTGCGCCAAGCAGCCGCTCGGGTACGAGCCCATCTACAACACCACCAAGGCCGCGCTGGTGATGTTCTCCAAGTGTCTGGCCAACGAGCTGGTCAAGGACGGAATCCGCGTGAACGCCATCAACCCGGGGCTGGTCCTGACGCCCGACTGGCGCAAGACCGCGGGCATCCTCACCGCCGGGACGGGAAAGACGCCCGAGCAATACCTGGACGACGTCGCGAAGGAGAACGCACCCATCGGCCGGTTCGCGACACCCGAGGAGCTGGCCCACTTCTACGCATTCCTCTGTTCGCCTCGGGCGAGCTACTGCCTGGGCTCGACCTATTACGTCGACGGAGGCTGGCTGCGGACCGTCGAGTGATCGGTGGCCCGTCGCCTCGCCGCTCGACGGATGGCGCGAGGCGGATCCATCCGGCCGGCTGCGGTCAGCAGATGCATCGCGTCCCCCTGTTTGCGGATCGCTTCCACCAGGTTTGCCACTGCGGGCGAGAGCGGTCCGGAGCGCCTCCGCCGCACGAGCGCGCTGTCGCGGTAGATGGGCGGCAGGTCCCGCACGGAGATCTCGACGAGGGTGCCGCGCTGCAGGTCCTCGGCGACGTAGGTGCGCGCGAAGAAGCCGACGCCGGCGCCCGCGAGCGCCAGGCAGCGGCCCGTCTCCATGGGGAGCTCGACGGCCGGTCCTGCCCGGTCGGTCAGATGGAGAATCGCGGGGAGATGCGTCTGCCACCAGCGCAGCCGGAACAGGGGATGTCCGAGGCGCACGAGATCGTCCTGTTCTACCCGCGAGCGCGTCGTGAGCGCGTGACCGGGACGCGCCACCAGCACCACCGGCTCGTGGAACAGGAGGATCGCCTGAAGATCGGCGGCGACGGCCTCGGTGCAGGGCCAGGTGACGAGCCCGAGATCCACCATTCCGTCGAGCAACAGGGCCACGATCCGCTCGTGGTCGCCTGCCCGGACAACGCACTCCACCCGTGGGTGGACCTGCACGAAGGCACTCAGGGCGGGACCCACCAGGCCGCCCGCCAGCGACGCGAGCGATCCCAGTCGGATCCGCCCGTGCTGCCCGATCTGCGCCTGCCGCGCCGCCTCGATGCCCTCGCCGAGGACCTCCAGCGCCCGCCGCGCGAATGGCAGGAAGCTCTCGCCCAGCGTAGTCAGTGCGATGCGCCTCCCGCGGGTGAAGAGGGTGCCGCCCACCTGCTCCTCCAGCGCCTGGATGCGAGCGCTGATGGCGGGCTGCCCTATGCCCAGGGCAATTGCAGCGCGCGTGAAGCTGCCCTCCCGGGCAATGCGATCGAAGGTGGCCAGCTGTTCCCGGTCCATGGGCACCCCATCGAGGACGTCGATGCGAACTATAACGTCCATCGTCGGTGACAATGGAAGCAAGTCGTTAGAAGGTTGTCTCGTGCAGCGGGAGGGCGACTGATGCAGACGATCCGGATTGCGAGGCCGGCCGATGCGCGGGAAGTGGCCGGCATCTACGGGCCGATCGTGGCCCATACCGCCATCTCGTTCGAGACCGAGGTTCCGACGGAAATGGAGTTCGAGCGCCGGATCTCCTCGAGCCTCGCGATCCTGCCGTGGCTCGTTTGCGCCGACGGGGAGCGCGTGGCGGGGTACGCTTATGCGTCGAAGCACCGCGAACGCGCGGCCTACCGTTGGTGCGTCGACGTGAGCGTCTACATCCGCGACTCCTGCCGGCGCTCGGGCGTCGGTCGCGCGCTCTACACCTCGCTGTTCGCTCTCCTCCGGCTCCAGGGCTTCCACGCCGCGCACGCCGGAATCACGCTTCCGAACGAGGCGAGCGTCGGGCTCCACGAATCGCTCGGCTTCCGGCCCATCGGCGTCTATCCGCGCGTCGGGTTCAAGGACCGCCAGTGGCACGACGTGGGCTGGTGGCAGCTCCCTCTGCGCGATCGTAGCGGAGAACCGGGGCCGACGTTGAGCATGGAGGCACTGCGGCAGACGGCGGGGTGGGACGAGGCGATCGGCGCGGGGCTGAAGCCCCTCTCTCGCTGAGCGCGCAACGATGTCAGGCGGTGCGCAGATGCTTCGGCTGCAAGGCCTCATCCGCGGGTGACGCCTCGTCCAGCTCGAACCAGAACAAGGCGCCAGCGCGCGCTCCGGCGCGCACGCCGAGACTGCCGCGATGCGATTCGACCAGGCGCTTCACGGTAGCCAGGCCGAGGCCGATACCGGGTGCGCCCGTGTCGGGCCCGCGGATGTACGGCTCGAAGATCCGCCTTCCCAGCTCCGCTGGGATGCCCGGGCCCGTGTCCTCGACCTCGAAGAGCACCCGGCCGCGCCGCCGGCGGGCGCGCAGGAGGACCTGGCGGGTTTCGGCATTGCCCAGGTACTTGAGCCCATTGCGCAGTAGATTGCCCAGCACGCTGAGCAGCACGCCGGGGCTGCAGGCCACCGCGCAGTCCGGCAAGTCTTCGACATGAAGAATCGCCTGACACTGTGCCGCGAACGGCTGCAGCTCTTCGACCAGACCGATGGCGACGGCGCGCACCTCGGCCCGCGCCCCAACTTCCGGCGCAGCGCCGGCGCGCGCGAACTCGAACAGGCCGTCGACGATCCCGCGGACGCGCGAGAGGCTGGAGCGCGCGCGGTCGACCGCTTCGCGGGACTGGCTGGGATGCCGCTCGATCACGGAGAGCGCCATGCTGACCGAGGAGAGCGGGCTGAGGACGTCGTGGGCGACGCGCGCGGCGAACTCCTCCAGCTCCTCCGCCTTGCGCTGCATCAGAGCGTTGTGCTGCTGCTGAACGCGTTGGACCTGTCTCATCACCCGGACGGTCGCCAACGCGGCCACTGCCGCGAGCAGAGCGCAAAGGGTGGCGAGCTGCCAGGCGATCCGGCTACCGCGGGACCGCACCGCTTCGATGCGCTGCGCGGCGCTTTCGGCCACGACGACGTTGTAGTCGACGAGGTCCTGCGCCAACAGGCTGGCTGCGTCGCCGAGCGGCCGCAACTCGCGGCGCACGGTCTGCCGGGCCCGGTCACGGCGGCCGGCGCCTGCTTGCTCCAGCGCTCGCGCGGCGGCTTGCTCGAAAGCAGGGAGCGCGCTCCGCAGCTTGCCCAGGAGAACCGCTTCCCGCTCGTCCGTGGGCAGCGCTCCTGCCTGCGCCAGCAGGCGGTCGACGCTCCGTCGAGAGTCGTCTACCTCGTCCCGCGCTTCGTCGTCGCCCTCGATGGCCTCGATGACGAGCGCGTGCATCTCGCGAAGCTCGGCGCGCAGGTTGCTGATGACGCGAATGTCGGGGGCTGCGTCCCGTGAAATCCGCGCGGCATCCGTGTCGATGACTCGCACGGAGCGTTGCACGAGCAGCATGGCCCCGAAGTAGGCGGCGACCACGGCGACGAAGGCAACGGCCAGGACGCGGATCGAGGTCGTCATCGTGGTTTGAACACTAACGGGGTAGACCACGTCCGACACTGCCATCGCAGCGCTTCCGATGTTGCAATCCTGTTACCTGGAGGGCTCCAATGAAGAAGGAGTGGGTCGATGGTGAGCACCGTCGATTCCCAGAGGCATGCTACGGTGTTGCTCGTCTGCACGCGGGGGGTGCGGGTGCCGCTGCCTCTGCTCGCCGAATTGAAACGAAGGCGTGTCTTCCGCGCGCTGGTGGGCTACGGTCTCGCCGCATTTGCGGTTCTCCAGATCAGCGAGCCCATCATGCACGGGCTGCATTGGCCCGAGTCCGTGCTCAGCTACGTCGTCGTCGCGCTCGCGCTCGGCTTTCCCATCGTGGTCGGCCTCGCCTGGATCTTCGACGTGAACGCTGGCGGAATCGAGAGGACCCGCCCCGCCTCACCGCTGACCGCTCCAAACCGGGCTCGTGTCGTGCTGGTGCTGGCGGGCATCGGTCTGCTCGCGGCGGCTCCCGGCCTGACCTGGTACTTTCTCTGGCGAGGTCGCGACCGGACCGCGGCCGATCCGGCGCGAGCAGCTTCGGTCGCCGTCCTGCCCTTCGTGAACCTCAGCGGCGACAAGGACAACGAGTACTTCTCCGACGGCATGACCGAGGAGATCATCAACGGTCTCGCCAACGTCGAAGGAGTTCGCGTGGTCGCCCGCACCTCCGCCTTCTCCTTCAAGGGAAAAAACCTGAACGTTCGCAAGATCGGCGAGGAGCTGAACGTATCTGCCGTGCTCGAAGGGAGCGTGCGCCGGGACGGAAATCGCCTGCGCGTCTTCGCGCAGCTCATCGGCGCCGCAGACGGGTATCACATCTGGTCGAAGACCTTCGACCGCGAGCTCAAGAACGTCTTCGCGGTGGAGGACGAGCTGGCGAACGCAATCGTGCAGGCGTTGACTCCGAAGCTCGTGGCGCAGCGTCCGCTGGTGCAGCCGACGACCGCGAGCACCGAGGCCCACGATCTGTATTTGAAGGGCCGCCATCTGTGGGACCAACGCAGCGAAGAGACGTTGAGAAAGGCGAAGGGATTCTTCGAACGGGCCGTGGCACTCGACCCCGGCTTTGCGCTGGCGCACTCCGGCCTGGCGGATTGCTACAGCTTGTTCATGGACTACAGCGGCGCCCGCGCCGAGGACGTTCTGCCGAAGGCGAAGGCCCACGCGCTCAAGGCGATCGAGCTCGACGATGCGCTGGCCGAGGGTCACGCTTCTCTCGGTGCCATCAGCGAGCACGATTACGACTGGGACACCGCCGAGCGGGAGCTCAAGCGGGCCATCGGGTTGAGGCCCGGATACGCGACGGCTCACCAGTGGTACGCGGAAGTCCTCTTGGCCAAGGGCCGGCTCCAGGAGTCGCGAGCGGAGGCGGACCGAGCGCGGCAACTCGATCCGGCGTCGCCGATCGTCAACCACATCCTCGCCGTCGTGCTTTTCAGCAGCCGGGACTACGACCGCAGCGTCGAGCAATCCATGAAGACGCTCGAGTTGGACCCCACCTTCCAGCCGGCCAGGGCATTTCTCGCCCTCGGTCACCTCCACGCCGGCAGGATCGCCGAGGCCATGGCCGTCCTCGAAGGCACGAGCACGTCTTCAGGCCTGCAGCCGGTACGCGTCCAGGTGCTGGCGGCAAGAGGTGATCGAACGGCAGCGCAGCGATTGCTCGCGGAGGCCGAAGGCCGCGCTACGGCTTGGTATCCTCGAGGAGCCCTGGCCGCTGCTCATCTCGCGCTGGGAGAGAAAGAGAAGGCCTTCGCCTGGCTGGAGAAGGGCGTCGAAGGGAAGGATTCGTTGCTGCCGATGACGATCAAGTCGAGCCTTACCTGGGACCCGATTCGCTCCGACCCGCGGTTCCAAAAGCTGCTCCAGCGGATGAATCTCGATTGAGCAGCGGTTCGGCGATGCCCGAAATCAGGCGCCGTGGGCCGCCAGGATGGCCGCCGCCGAGCGTTCGACATCCTCCCCCGCCGTGCTCCAGTTGCACACCGAGATGCGCATCAAAGCCCGTCCGCGCCAGACGGTTCCCGAGAGCCAGCAGGTGCCGTCGCGCTGCACGCGCGAGATGACCTCGCGGGTCCAGGCATCTCCTTCGTCGACGGAAGACCCGGGCCGCTCGAATCGCACCAGCACCTGGTTGAGCACCACTTCGCTGACCACGCTCACTCCCGGCGCTGCGGAGAGGCGCTTGGCGAAGAGGCGGGCGTGGTCGCAACAGCGTTCGACCAGAGCGGCCAGGCCGGCACGGCCGAGCGAGCGGAGCGCCGCATAGACCGTGAACCCGCGCGCCCGGCGCGAGAACTCCGGCGTCCATTCATAGTTGTCGCGCTCGCTGCTCGAGCGCTGCAGATAGGCAGCCGTCCGCGCCATGGCGGCACGGTGGGCGGCGGTGTCGCGCACGAAAG
>WNFT01006694.1_pt1 | contig 11672 bp, 10 predicted proteins | sample 5400191 | NCBI WGS metagenome assembly WNFT01 (sample SAMN13153359, study PRJNA577476) | soil metagenome | isolation source: 80 cm saprolite under Madrone tree | place: USA:California | collected 2016-06-14
CTGATCATCGCGCCGACGATCAAGACCGAAGGAAAGGTCTTCCAGCAAGCTCAGAAGTTGGGGCGCCCGCGGTAGCGGGGCGCCGATGTCGGCCGGCGCCGGCAAAATCGCGGTCCTCGATTTCGGCGGTCAGTACACCCAGCTGATCGCGCGGCGGGTCCGCGAGATGTCCGTGTACTCGGAGATCTTCTCCTGTACCCATCCGCTGGAAGAGATCCTGTCGGCAGGCTTCCAGGGCATCATCCTCTCGGGAGGCCCTTCGAGCGTCTACGAGGATGGCGCGCCGCTTCCGGCGAAGGAGATCTTCGACGCGGGCGTTCCGATCCTCGGGATCTGCTACGGCATGCAGGCGATGGGCTATCTCCTGGGCGGTCACGTCATTCCGGCCGAGCGGCGCGAGTACGGCAAGGCCGAGATCACGCTGCAGGGATCGAGCCCGCTCCTGCGAAACGTCGAGCCCGAGGAATCGGGCCGCGTCACGGTCTGGATGAGCCATGGCGACACCGTGCTGCGCCCGCCGACGGGCTTCACGGCCCTCGCGAAGACCCCGAACTGCCCGGTCGCGGCGATGGCGGACGAGGACCGCCGACTTTACGCCGTCCAGTTCCACCCGGAGGTTCTCCATACCCCGCAGGGCAGGACGATCCTCGACAATTTCCTGACCGTGTGCGGCGTGAGCCGGACGTGGTCGATGGCCGGCTTCATCGACACCACCATCGACGCCATCCGCGCCCAGGTCGGCGGACACCGTGTGCTGTGCGCGCTCTCGGGGGGCGTCGACTCCTCGGTCGTGGCCGTCCTCGTCCACCGCGCCATCGGCGACCAGCTCACGTGCGTCTTCGTGGACAATGGGCTCCTGCGAAAAGGGGAGGCGGAGTCGGTCGTCCACACCTTCCGCGACGCGTTCAAGATGAACCTGATCCATGTGGATGCATCACTGCGATTTCTCGATGAGATCCGCGGCGTGACGGATCCGGAGATCAAGCGCAAGCGTATCGGCGCCGAGTTCATCGCCGTCTTCGAGGACGAGGCGAAAAAGCTCGGCGACATCCCGTGGCTCGCCCAGGGCACGCTCTATCCCGACGTGATCGAGTCGGTGTCCTTTCGCGGGCCGTCAGCGACCATCAAGACCCATCACAACGTCGGTGGACTCCCGTTGCAGATGCAGTTCAAGCTCGTGGAACCGCTCCGCGAGCTCTTCAAGGACGAAGTCCGAAAGCTCGGCGAGCTCCTGGGGCTGCCTCCGGAGATCGTCTGGCGCCAGCCGTTCCCGGGGCCCGGGCTCGCCATCAGGGTGCTCGGTGAGGTGACCACGGATCGGCTCGATCTACTCCGCGAGGCCGACGCCGTCGTCCAGGAAGAGGTGCGCCGAGCTGGATTCGAGCGGACAGTGTGGCAGGCCTTCGCCGTGCTGCTGCCGATCCGGACCGTCGGGGTCATGGGCGACTTCCGAACCTACGCGCACGTCATCGCGCTGCGCGCGGTCATGAGCCAGGACGCGATGACCGCGGACTGGGCGCGGCTGCCCTATGATCTTCTTGGCGCGATCAGCAACCGGATCATCAACGAGGTGAAGGGCGTCAATCGGGTCGTCTTCGACATCTCGTCCAAGCCGCCTTCCACGATCGAGTGGGAGTGACCGAGAGCTCGATGCAGCACAGCGAATTCGTCCACCTGCACGTCCATTCCGAGTACAGCCTGCTCGACGGCGCCGCCCAGCTCGAGAAGCTGGTCGACAAGGCCCAGGAGCTCAAGTTCCCGGCGATCGCGCTGACGGACCACGGCAACCTCTTCGGCGCCATCGACTTTTACAACGCGGCCCAGAAGGCCGGCGTCAAGCCGATTCTCGGCTGCGAGCTCTACGTGGCACCCGGCGGCCGGAAGGACCGCGGCTCGCAGGACGGCGGGTACGAGGGCGCCAACCACCTCACGGTCCTCGTACGCAATCGCACGGGATACAAGAATCTCGTCAAGCTCGTGTCCCGGGCGTTCCTCGAAGGGTTCTACTACAAGCCGCGCGTCGATCGCGAGCTGCTCGCCCAGCACGCCGACGGTCTGCTCGTCCTCTCCGGTTGCCTGAACTCCGAGGTGTCGCGCATGCTCAGCGCCGGCGATGCCGTGAGGGCGCGGGAGACCGCGGGGTGGTACCAGGAGGTCTTCGGCAAGGACCACTACTTCATGGAGGTCCAGGCGCACGGGCTCGAGGAGCAGGAACGGGTCATGGCCGAGACCCTGCGGATCGCCAAGTCGATCGGCGCCCCGGTCGTGGGCACCAACGACTCGCACTATCTCGAGAGCGGCCACGCCCGCGCCCATGAGGCGCTCCTCTGCATCCAGACCGGCACGAACCTCCAGGACACCGGACGCTTCCGGTTCTCGACGCGGGAGTTCTACATCAAGTCCGCCGAGGAGATGGCGCGGGTCTTCGCCGATCTGCCGGAGGCCTGCCGGAACACCCTGGCGGTGGCCGAGCGCTGCAACCTCACACTCGACTTCAACCAGTTCCACCTGCCGCGCTATGTCGTCCCCAGTGAGCACACGCTCGACAGCTACCTGCACGAGCTGGCCCACGAGGGGCTCAAGCGCCGGTACGGACCAGGCCCCGGCGACGCCATCGAGGCGCGCCTGGCCCACGAGCTCGCCGTCATCGAGAAGATGGGGTTCGCGGGCTACTTCCTGGTCGTGTGGGACTTCATCCGCTACGCGCGCGAGCAGGGGATCGCGGTCGGACCCGGACGCGGCTCGTCGGCCGGGTCGCTGACCGCCTACTGTCTCGGGATCACCAACATCGACCCGATCAAGTACGGGCTCCTGTTCGAGCGATTCTTGAACCCGGACCGGATCTCGATGCCCGATATGGACATCGATTTCTCGGACGACCGCCGCGACGAGGTCATCCGCTACGTGGCGGAGCGCTACGGCCGCGACCGGGTCGCCCACATCATCACATTCGGGACACTCGGCGCGAAGGCGGCGATCCGCGACGTCGGGCGCGTCCTCGGCATGCCGTACGCGGATGTGGATCGCATCGCGAAGCTGGTGCCGAACTTCCCGCTCAACATCACGCTCGACGACGCGCACCAGAAGTCCTTGCCGCTGGCCGAGATCGTGCGTAGCCAGGCCAACGTGCGCGAGCTGTGGGAGATCGCCCGCACGCTCGAGGGCTGCACGCGCCACGCGTCCGTGCACGCCTCGGCGGTCGTGATCTCCGACGAGCCGCTCGAGGAATACATCCCGCTCTACAAGGATCCCAAGCGGCCTGAGCTGATCACCGGCTACGCGATGGGACCGATCGAGAAGCTCGGGCTCCTGAAGATGGACTTCCTCGGACTCCGCACGCTCACCGTGCTCGCCAACACGGTGGCGCTGATCAAGGAGTCCCGCGGGCTCGAGCTAGACCTCGACCACCTGCCGCTCGACGACAAGAAAACATACGAGATGCTCTCGGACGCGAAGACGTTCGGCGTGTTCCAGCTCGAGTCGTCCGGGATGCGCGACGCGCTCCGCGGTCTCAAGCCCGAGCAGCTCGAAGACCTCATCGCCATGGTCTCGCTCTACCGCCCCGGCCCGATGGAGCTCATCCCCGACTTCATCCAGCGCAAGCACGGGCGGTCCAAGATCACGTACGAGCACCCCGCGATGGAGAAGTTCACGCGCGAGACGTACGGGATCATGGTCTACCAGGAACAGATCATGCAGATCGCCTCTGAGATGGGGGGCTTCACCATGGGCGAGGCCGACATCCTCCGCCGCGCCATGGGCAAGAAGGACCGCGAGCTGATGGCGAAGCAGCGCGAGAAGTTCATCACCGGCTGCCGCGAGCGCAACACCTCCGCCGCGAAGGCCGAGCGCGTCTGGGAGCTGATGGAGAAGTTCGCGGGCTACGGCTTCAACAAGTCGCACGCCGCGGCGTACGGGCTCGTCGCCTACCAGACCGCGTACTTCAAGGCGAACTATCCCGTCGAGTTCATGGCCGCGCTGCTGACCTCCGAGATGGGGGACACCGACAAGATCGTGAAGTACATCGAAGAGTGTCGGGCGATGGGGATCCGCGTCGAGCCGCCCGACGTGAACGTGTCGGCCGTGCAGTTCAGCGTCGCCGGTGACACGGTCCGCTTCGGCCTGGCCGCGATCAAGAACGTCGGCGAGGCCGCGATGCAGTCGATCTTGAAGGCGCGGAGCGGCGAGGGGGCCTTCCAGACGCTGGACGACTTCTGCGCGCGCGTCGATCTCAGGCTCGTCAACCGGCGAGTCGTGGAAAGCCTCATCAAGGCGGGGGCCTTCGACTCGCTCGGGCTCACGCGCGCCCATCTGCTCGCGACCACCGACGTAGCGCTCGAGGGCGGCCAGCGTCAGCAGCGCGACCGGGCCGAGGGGCAGGGATCCTTCTTCGAGATCTTGCCGTCGGCGCCCGTCCGGGCGAGCGCGCCGGCTGAGATCACGCCCGAATGGGAAACCGACCAGCGCCTCGCGTTCGAGAAAGAAGTGCTCGGCTTCTACATCTCCGGCCATCCGCTGGCGCGATATCGCTCCGTTGTCGAGCCGCTGGGCATCACGACGTCGGCCGATCTGGCCGCCAAGGGTCACGGCGCACGCGTCATCCTCTTCGGCCACGCCAACGGGCTCAAGGAGACCTCGACGAAGGGCGGTAATCGGATGGCGTTCTTCACGCTCGAGGACATGGAAGGCACCGTCGAGGTCACGGTGTTCCCGGAGCCGTTCAAGACGGCCGCCGCCTGCCTCCGCTCGGGCGAGGCCGTACTGGTCCGCGGCCGGGTGGACGACGGCGACAAGGGGCGGGTGGTGCTCGCCGAGGATGTGCGGTTGCTCGAGCAGGCGCTGGCGGAGTCCGGCGGCCGTCCCAGGAACGGCGGCGTGAGCGAGCCGAACGCCTGCCGGATTCGCCTGACGCCGGGCGAAGACCCGAGCGCCGCCCTCGCCGCCGTGCGGCAACTCTGCGGCGAGCATCCCGGGCGCGTCCCCGTGTTCCTCCACCTCGTGCTCGGCGCCCAGGAAGTGGTCGTCCGCACACGCGGTCTGTCGGTGGATGGCAGCAAGGAGCTCGTGACCGAGGGCGAAACGCTCCTCGGTCCCGGCGCCATCAGCGTGGACTATGCCGGACGCGCTTGACTTCGAGCAGCCGCTGCTCGATCTCGAGAACCGGATCGCCGCGCTCCAGGCCGAGGAGAACGTCGCGAAGGCTCGCGACGAGATCGCAAAGCTCGAGGAGCGGCTGGCCCGCCTGCGCCAGCGAACCTACGCGAGCCTGACGGCCTGGCAGCGCACGCAGCTGGCGCGCCACCCCAAGCGTCCCCACACGCGCGACTTCATCAAGCTCTTGTTCGACGATTTCGTCGAGCTCCGCGGCGACCGTCTCTACGGCGACGACGCCGCCGTGGTCGGCGGCCTCGCCCGATTCGAGGAGCACGGGATCGTCGTGATCGGCCATCAGAAGGGGCGCGACACGCGCGAGAAGATCGCGCGGAACTTCGGGATGCCGCACCCCGAGGGCTACCGCAAGGCGCTGCGTCTGATGCACATGGCCCAGAAGTTCGCCAAGCCCGTCGTCACGTTCATCGACACTCCCGGCGCCTATCCGGGTCTCGGCGCCGAAGAGCGTGGCCAGGCCGAGGCGATCGCCCGGAACCTGCGGGAGATGGCAGGCCTCCGGACGCCCATCCTCGCGGTCGTGACCGGCGAGGGCGGCAGCGGCGGCGCGCTCGCGATCGGCATGGGCAACCGGGTGCTGATGCTCGAGTACGCGATCTACTCGGTGATCTCGCCCGAGGGATGCGCCGCCATTCTGTGGGGCGACGCCGGCAAGGCGGCCGAGGCCGCCGAGTCGATGCGGATCACCGCCCCCGACCTCCTGCGCCTCGGGGTGATCGAGGCGATCGTGCCCGAGCCCGTCGGCGGCGCGCATCGCGACTGGGAAGGCGCGGCGGCCCACCTGCGCGAGGCGCTCCGCGGCAACCTGCGCGACCTGGCTGGGCTCTCGGGGGAAGATCTGGTCGCCGGCCGCTACGAGAAGTTCAGGCGGATCGGTGCGTTCGAGGAGTCGTCGGTACCCGCCCGCGGCGTGTAACGCGGGGGCTCAGCTCGCCCGCCGCAGAAGGGCCGCGGCGACGTCTTCATCGGTGACCAGCACGTTCATGAATCGCCCGGCCACGGCACCGCGCACCGCTTCGAGCTTGGCCCGACCGCCGGCGATCGCCACCACGTAGCGGTCGTCGCGCCGCGACAGCGCCTGGAGCCGGTCGCCCGGCACCGAGAGCACGCGGCGCATGAGCGCCCGAAGCTCCGCGCGGTCCACGATTCGGCCTTCCGCGTCGAACGGCTGATAGTTGATCTCGCCGACGACCCCGAGCTGGCGCAGGCGCTTGACGCTGATGCCGTAGGACTCGGCCAGCGAGCAGAAGCCCGGCGTCTCCTCACCGATGAGGCCGATCCCCACCAGCGCGATGTCGACGTCTTGCGCGGCCGCGTAGATGCGTCGGATGGCCGGATCGCGGAGGAGTCGCCGTCGCTCGCGCTCGATCTCGGAGAGCGAGAGAAGGTGCTGCACGGGCAGCGCCCAGGCGTGCACGTGCGGCCGGTACTTCGCCGCCATCATGCCCACGAGCGTGTTCGGGAACAGGTCGACCAGCTCGAGCGTGCTCTCGCCGGACAAGGGGTAGAGGGCGAGGTCGCGGAAGCGGCGCTCGTGGAGCTGGCGGATCGTCTGGTAGAGCGTGAACCCGCACGAGAGCCCGACGCGCAAACCGTTGGCGGCGATCTTCTCGAAATACGCCGCCGCGGCGGTGCCCAGCTCTTCCTTGACGTCACCGCGCCCGCCTGCCGCGACCACGATCGCATCGCGGAGACCGAATCGGTCGACCAGGCCGGCCTCGAGCTGCTCGCGGCGCGGCAGATCGAGCTCGACGCGGACGAGGCCTTCATCGAAGGCGCGCTTGAGCAGGCGCGACACCGTCGCCGCCGAGACGCCGAGCGCGCGGGCGATGTCCTTCTGGCTCCGGCTCTGGCGGTAGTACAGCTCGAGACAATGGACCGTCTGCCGAAGCTCGCGCGAGGTGAGGGGGGCCGATTTCACGCGGCGTCACGCCTCCAGAAATAAATTTCATTTCCGTAAATTTCTTGCTTGACGCGATCAGTGTACCTCGTTATCCTCGAATGCGAGAATCCAATTCCTCACCCACGCAAGGAGGCGTGCATGTCTGCCCGGCGCTATGGCCCTCAGGACGGCCAGCCCCCTCAGAAGATGACGGACTACCATCAGTCGAAGGACGAGCTCGCCGGGCTGCCGGTGACCGTCACGGAGAAGATCCCGGTCACGAATACGCCGAACATCTTCTCCTACAAGTCCTATGTGTTCGCGAAGAACCCGGCCCTGGTGCAGCGCTACATCAAGGCCACCAAGGCCGACGTCGGCGGAGTCGGCGGCCACGTCGTCGCGGCCGACGAGGTGAAGTCGATCATCGCCAAGTACGTCCTCGACAACAACAGCTATCGCGGCGAGCCCATCTTCACCTCGATGATCGTGACCCACACCGGCGACGACTGCGCCGTGACCGGCATCATGGCCGAGACGGTGGACATGTCGGTGGTCGACGAGCTCATGTGGGACGCGCTGCAGGAGGGCGCGACCAAGGCGGCCGAGCTTGGCCTCTACGGCCCGGGACAGGACCTGGTGGCCGACGCCTTCACCGGCAATCTGCGCGGCGCGGGTCCGGCGACGGTGGCGCTGCCGTTCCCGGTGCGCAAGGACAACGCCTCGCAGACCGTCCTCGTGTCGTTCGCCGACAAGACCGAGCCCATGGCGTTCAACCACTACGCCACCGGCGCCTACATGCTGCCCCGCTTCAACACCGGTCTCGTCATCGCCGCCTCCAAGATGAAGCGCGGCTACCTCTTCGAGATCGTCGACCTCGACACGAAGGCGCAAGCGGTCGAGGCGGGCGCCCACCCGCGAGACCAGCGGGCGCTCGACAACAAGATGGAAGAGGTCGCCAAGGGACTCCAGGAGAAGGTGATCACCCTGCGGGCCCCCGAAGATCTCTACGACATCGAGGGGCTGACCCGCTCCTCGCGCTTCGTGATCGCCCGCGTCTGGACTCGAGGGGACAAGGGCGAAAAGGACCAGCTCGGTTACATCTGCTCGGCGGAGCGGCTGCACAACATCAAGACCAAGAAGGGCTTCACGTACGGCGGCAAGGACGATCCGGTGCTCCTGGCCTTCGCCCAGGGCGACTGGCCGGCGCCGGGCGAGATCACCTCGCCGTGGGCGACCGCGCCGATGGTGGCCGGCGACTGCCGCGGCAGCCACAACCTGCACATCCTGCCGATGCCGATCAACTCGCAGACCTCGTACTGGTCGGGGCCGATCCTGTCGGCGATCACGCTGTCGTGCAACATCCACACGGGCCGCATCGGTGCCATCTCGGACCAGTTCGCGCTCGGCACACCGTGGGACGAGGTGCGTCGCACCGCCTCCAAGCTGGCCATCCAGTTCCGTCACGCGCACGGGATCAAGCAGCCGGCGACCCTGCACGAGGACGAGCTCGAGTATCAGGAGGGCTGGAAGGAGCGCCGCAATCGCCTCGAGCGCCAGTTCGAGGTCAAGCCGCCGCTCACGTTCGGGAACGGCAACGGGCATGGCGCCGACGCCGGCAAGAAGCCCGCGGGCGCGCGAACGGGCGGCCGGCCCGACGAGATCGACTGAGACAAGCTCGGGGGGAGCGACATCGCTCCCCCCGAGATACGCCTCGGTAACGCCTTCCGATCAGCGGCGCGAGAGCGTCGCGAGCCATCCCGTGAGTTTCGCCTGTATCTGATCCCGAACACGCCGGAACGCCGCCAGGCGCGCCTCGTCGTTGCCGCTGGCGCGGGAGGGATCCTCGAAGGACCAGTGAAGGCGCCTGGTCGCGCCGGGGAAGATCGGACAGCGCTCGTTCGCGTCGTCGCAGACCGTGATCACGTAGTCCCACGACTCCGCCATCAAGCCGTCGTACGTCTTCGATGAGTGCCCGCTGAGGTCGATGCCGTGCTCCGCCATGGCCCGGGTCGCCAGCGGATGCACGGCGGTCTTCTCGGTGCCCGCGCTCTGTACCTCGAAGCGATCGCCCGCCATCGCGCGCAGAAACCCCTCCGCCATCTGGCTGCGCGCCGAATTGTGCGTGCAGAGGAACAGGACGCGCCGTGGGGTCAACAGAGAAGTCGCTCGACGATGACGCAATCGCGCCATTCGTCGCCGAGGCGTCCGTGACGCTGGTAGACGCCGACCACGCGAAAGGCGCAACGCTCGTGAAGCGCGAGGCTGGCGGCGTTTTCGGGAAAGATCCGCGAGACGATCTTCCAGAAGCCGCGCTCCGCGTAGGCCCGGCATAGCTCGTCGAGGACGACGCGGCCGAGCCCGGCGCCCCGCGCGCTTCGGGCGACGTAGACCGAATGCTCGGCGACGCCGGCGTAGGCGGGCCGACTTCGATACGGGCCGGCGCTCGCCCAGGCCACGACCTCGCCGTCGCGCGCGGCCACGACGGTCGGATACCGGTCGCCCTTCTCGGCCAGGCCCGCCGCGACCTGGGCGGCGGTTCGCGGCTCCGTCTCGAACGTGGCGACCCGGTCCGCGATGCCCTCGTTGTGGATTCGCGCGATCGCCGGGGCGTCCTCCACCGTGGCCAGACGGACCACCAGGTTGCTCATACGGACCGTGGTGTCAGCCAGCAGAACAGCGCCGTCGCGGAGCCGGCTCCGAGCAGCTGGGCGATGATGAACGCGGGGGCGTCGGCGGGGCGAATCCCCGCGAACGTATCGGTCGCCGACCGCGCGAGGGTGACGGCTGGATTCGCAAACGACGTCGAGGCCGTGAACCAGTAGGCCGCCGTGATGTACGCCGCCACCGCCAGGGGGACGGCGCTGGGGCGCACGCGTGCGCACCCCCAGATCACCGCGAGAAGTCCGAACGTCGCGACGAACTCGCTGAAGACCTGCGCGGGACCGGTACGCGCATGGCGCGATGCGATGAACAGCGGCGTCTCGAACATCAGGTGCGCGGCCGCGACGCCTCCGAAGGCGCCGACGACCTGCGCGACGAGGTACGGCGGCACATCGCGCCAGGCGAGCCCGCCCTGCGAGGCTTCGGCCAGGGTGACCGCCGGAGTGACGGCCTCGGCAACCAGACGGCGGCTGAGGCTGACGGGCTCGCGATCGGTCACACTGGCTTGCGCGCTCGGACGAACGCGCTCATGAACTTGCCGTCGACCGACGACGCGATGGCATCGGCGTCGACCCCCTCACGGTCGAGGAACTCACGAGCGTCCTCCGTCCGGTAGATCCGAGTCGGCTCGACCTCGATGCCCTCGAACCCGGCCTTCGCGAGCTTCGCCCGGTAGTCGCCCTCCTCGAGGGCTCCCGCGACGCACCCGATCCACAGCTCGACGCTGCGCCTGATGACGGCCGGAACTTCACCGCGCACGACGACATCGGACACGGCCAATCGCCCGCCCGGCTTGAGCACGCGGAACGCCTCCGCGAGCACGCGATCCTTGTCCGCCGACAGGTTGATCACGCAGTTCGAGATGATCACGTTCACCGAGTTGTCCGGGAGAGGGATCGCCTCGATCTCGCCCTTGAGGAACTCCACGTTGGTGACGCCGGCCTTCCGCTGATTCTCGCGCGCCAGAGCCAGCATCTCGTCCGTCATGTCCAGGCCATAGGCTTTGCCCGACGGCCCCACGCGCTTGGCCGACAACAGCACGTCGATTCCACCGCCGGACCCGAGGTCCAGGACCGTTTCACCCGCGGTCAACTCGGCGAGCGCCGTCGGGTTACCGCAGCCGAGCGAGGCGGCCACGGCCGTCTCGGGCAGGTCCGCGGTCTGCTCCTGCGCATACAGATTCGAGGTGACGGGATCGCAGCCGCTCTTCGACGAGGCGCCGCCACAGCACGAGGTCGCCCCGCTCGCGGTTACCCGAAGCGCGGCCTGTCCGTACTTCTGCTTGACGAGATCCTTGATGCCGTCGTCGCTCATGACGCATCTCCTCTGATCAAGAAAACTTGATGGCCGAGGCCAAAAAAGGGGTCACTGGCAATGCGGGGAGACCAGGCGCAGGCCTTTGCGCGGCTTCTTCAGCGCTTCGAGGACCGCGATCATCTCGTCGAGCACGTCGAGGTTGAGCGAGTAGTACACCCATCGCCCCGCCTTACGGTCCTGGATGATCCCGGCGTCCTTCAAGGTCCGCAGGTGGAACGACAGGAGGGACTGGCGAGTCCCGAGCGGCCCCGTCAGGTTGCACACGCAGTCTTCGCCGTCGCGAAGACGATCGATGATCTTCAGGCGCGTCTCGTCGGCCAGGGCGTGGAAGCGGCGACTCGGGCTTTCATCGGTCTTCACGCGGGCCAATATATCAAACAATGCTGATCCGTAGCCCCCGAAAGGGGGGTGCGGAGTGCCTTTCCACGGCCCTCAGTTTGACTTGCCCGACCGCGGGTGCTACGGTCGGACCAACGCAAACGTGGGATTTTCCAAGCACTCATGGCCAAGCTCCACCTGATCACATACGGCTGCCAGATGAACGAGTACGACTCGGAGCGCGTCGCGGGCCTGCTCCGAGAGAACCGCTGGGAGCTAACCTCCGACGAGACCGAAGCGGACCTGATCCTCGTCAACACCTGCG
>WNFT01004914.1_pt1 | contig 11671 bp, 6 predicted proteins | sample 5400191 | NCBI WGS metagenome assembly WNFT01 (sample SAMN13153359, study PRJNA577476) | soil metagenome | isolation source: 80 cm saprolite under Madrone tree | place: USA:California | collected 2016-06-14
TGTCGAGCGGCCGCCCGTTGAAATGGCGGCAGTCGGCGCAGGAACGCGGATGCACGGATCTCATTGGCCGAGCCGATTCCAGAAGCCGCTGAAGACCTGAGTCGAGAGCACGAAGCCCAGCACCACATTCACCGCCACGCCGATGGTGAACGCGTAGAACGGGCGCGCGCCCACCGACACGAATTCACGAATGCGCGTGGTGAGTCCGATGCTGAGAAATGCAAAGGTGAATGTCCAGGTGCGAAGCGCCTGCAACGGAGCGACGAGTCCCGGCAGCACATCTTTCTTGTATGCCGCATAGTCGTAGCCCTTCGACACGAGAGTGATGACGGCAGAGGCCGCCAGGAAGCCCAGCACGAACTTGGGAAACCGGCGCCAGATTTCGCCGGCATCCGCCTTGCTTTGAACCGGGGTTCGCTCCCACCGGGTGGTCGCGATCAGCGACAAGACGAAGGCCCACACCCCGATCCAGACGTCGCGGCCAATGACCTTCATGAGCGTGAACGCACTGACGGCGGCATCGGCGTGGCCGGCGATACCGGGGACATTGCCCGCGTACCCGCCGTAGGTCTGCGCGGCCGCGAGACCGGCCGCATCCGCAAATTCCGAGGTGCCGATCCACGCGCCGGCTATACCTGTGGACAGGTGCAGACTCCGCGCGGCCAGCGGGAGCACGAAAATCATCACGATGGCCCATACGACGACCAGGGAGATGGCGACCGACACCTGATCCTTTTTCGCACCCACGGCCCCGCCGATGGCGATGGCCCCCGATACTCCGCAGACGGCTCCGCCCGTGCCCAGGGTCGCCGCCAGGCGCCGGTCGAGCCCCAGACGCACGGCGCTGTAATAGATGACACCGAAGGTGACCAAAGAGACGATGGCCGCCTGCACGATCGCCACCGGCCCGGCCCAGGCGATCAGCGTGAGCGGCAGGCCCGCTCCCAGCAGCACGATGCCGGTCTTGATGTAGAACTCGACGCGCAAACCGGGCTCCAGCCAACGGGGCACACCGACGGTGTTCGACACCAGCAAGCCGAGACCGAGAGCCACCAGCGGCGGCTCCAAATTATAGTGGGCGGATTGATCCCAAAGACCCAGAAAATAAATGGCACCCGCTATCCCTAAGCTAGGCCCGGCGACACAGGGAGTCGAATAGCGAGTGCGTATATCGAACGTACCCGCGGTTATTAAGGACAGTTGAGCAAGCAGCGACGCGACGATCTCCGCCGGACTTCGCGCGGCATCGCAGCGGATGCGCGGCTGTTCTATGGTTTGTCATGCCGACCGGTCTTCAAGGATTGTGGCGGGGAGACTAAAAAAGCCATGTAAATATTACAACGAATCGGCTTATGTCGCGCCGCGTTCATAATGGACTTTTCATGTTGCGGCTGCCAACATTTGTAAGGGGATGACCTGCCCGCACACGTCGTAGATTTCGCGCGATCAGCGTGGAGAATAGTCATGGATGTAAACGCAAGCGTCGCTCGTCGAAGAAAGAACGGGCATGCCGCCCATGCGTCAGAAATCGGCCCGGAACTCAACCTGAATCAATTGCTCGATGTGCTTCGCGCGATGCAATCGGGCAATTTTTCCGTGCGCCTGCCCGGTTCGCAGGTGGGCGTCGCGGGAAAGATCTGCGACGCATTCAATACCATCATTGCCGCGAATCAGCGCATTGCACAACAGCTCGAGCAGGTCGGCGAAGTGGTGGGCCGGCAGGGCAAGACCCGTACGCGCGTGCGATTCGGCCTGTCGGACGGCGCATGGGCTGACATGGAGTCGTCGGTCAACACGCTGATCGATGACTTGCTATGGCCGACAACGGCGGTCACCCGAACGGTGACCGCCGTGGCGCGCGGCGATTTGCTGCAAACAGTGCCGTTGGATGTGGATGGGCGCGCGTTGAAAGGCGAGTTTCTGCGGTCCGCCAACATCGTCAATACCATGATCAAGCAGCTCAGCGTGTTCACTTCCGAAGTCACGCGCGTGGCGCGCGAGGTCGGCACCGGCGGCAAGCTGGGCGGCCAGGCGCAGGTGCGCGAGGTCACCGGCGTCTGGAAGGATCTCACGGAGAGCGTGAATTCGATGGCGTCGAATCTGACGGCGCAGGTGCGCAATATCGCGGAAGTGACGATCGCCGTGGCCAACGGAGATCTGTCGAAGAAGATCACGGTGGACGTGCGCGGCGAAATCCTGCAATTGAAGGAGGCCATCAACACCATGGTGGATCAGCTCCGTTCCTTTGCCTCCGAAGTGACGCGCGTGGCGCGCGAAGTGGGTACGGAAGGCAAGTTGGGCGGACAGGCGCTGGTGCCCGGAGTGGCGGGCACTTGGAAGGACCTCACCGACTCGGTGAACGCCATGTGCGGCAATCTCACCGCCCAGGTGCGCAACATCGCGCAGGTGACGACGGCCGTCGCCCGCGGCGATTTGTCGCACAAGATCACCGTCGACGTGTCGGGAGAAATTCTCGAACTCAAGCAGACCATGAACACCATGGTGGATCAGCTGAACGCCTTCGCCGGCGAGGTGACGCGCGTCGCGCGCGAAGTGGGCACTGAAGGGCGCCTGGGAGGCCAGGCTCAGGTCCCGGGCGTGGCCGGCACGTGGAAGGATTTGACCGATAACGTGAATTCGATGGCATCGAATCTCACGGCGCAGGTGCGCAACATCGCCGAGGTGTCGACCGCCATCGCGAATGGGAATCTCGCGAAGAAGATCACGGTGACGGTGTCCGGCGAGATCCTGCAGCTCAAGGAGACCATCAATACGATGGTGGACCAGCTGAATGCCTTCGCCTCCGAAGTGACGCGCGTGGCGCGCGAGGTGGGTACCGAGGGCCGTTTGGGCGGCCAGGCGAACGTGCGCGGCGTGGCGGGCACCTGGAAGGATTTGACCGAGAACGTCAACTCCATGGCCTCGAACCTCACCGGCCAGGTGCGCAACATCGCGGAGGTCACCACCGCGGTGGCCAACGGCGACTTGTCGAAAAAGATCACGGTGGACGTGAACGGCGAGATCCTCGAGCTCAAGGACACCATCAACACCATGGTGGACCAGCTGAACGCGTTTGCGGGCGAAGTGACCCGCGTGGCGCGCGAAGTGGGCACCGAGGGCAAGCTCGGCGGGCAGGCGCAGCTCAAGGGCGTGGCGGGCACGTGGAAGGATCTCACGGACTCGGTGAATTCGATGGCGTCCAATTTGACCGGTCAAGTGCGCAATATCGCGGAAGTGGCGACCGCGGTCGCGCAGGGCGACTTGTCGAAGAAAATCACGGTGACGGTGTCGGGCGAAATCCTGCTGCTGAAAGAGACACTGAACACGATGGTGGACCAGCTGCGTTCATTCGCCGGCGAGGTGACGCGCGTCGCGCGCGAAGTCGGCACCGAAGGCCGTCTCGGCGGCCAGGCACAGGTCCCCGGAGTCGCGGGCACGTGGAAGGATTTGACCGACTCGGTCAATTCCATGGCCGGCAACCTCACGGCGCAGGTGCGCAACATCGCCGAAGTCTCGACCGCCATCGCCAACGGCGACCTGTCGCGCAAGATCACGGTCGATGTGCGCGGCGAGATTCTGCAGCTGAAAGAAACCCTCAATACGATGGTCGACCAGCTCAACCGCTTCGCCTCGGAAGTCACCCGGGTGGCGCGCGAAGTGGGCACCGAAGGCAAGCTGGGCGGGCAGGCAAACGTCCCCGGGGTCGCGGGCACGTGGAAGGATCTGACCGAGAACGTCAACTCCATGGCGTCGAATCTCACGGGCCAGGTGCGCAACATCGCCGAGGTCACCACGGCGGTGGCCCGGGGCGATCTGTCGCGCAAGATCACGGTGGACGTGAAGGGCGAAATTCTCGAGCTCAAGAACACCATCAATACCATGGTCGACCAGCTCAACGGTTTTGCCGGAGAAGTGACGCGCGTGGCGCGCGAGGTGGGCACGGAAGGCAAGCTCGGCGGGCAGGCCCAGGCGCCCGGAGTCGCCGGCACTTGGAAGGATCTGACCGACAACGTCAATTCCATGGCGGGCAATCTCACGGCCCAGGTGCGCAATATCGCCGAGGTCGCCACCGCCATCGCGACCGGCGATTTGTCGCGCAAGATCACCGTCGACGTGCGCGGTGAGATTCTGCTGCTGAAAGAGACGCTGAACACCATGGTGGATCAGCTGCGTTCGTTCGCGGGCGAAGTGACCCGCGTGGCGCGCGAAGTGGGCACCGACGGGCGCTTGGGCGGGCAAGCCGTGGTTCCCGGCGTGGCCGGCACCTGGAAGGACCTCACCGACAACGTGAACCTATTGGCGGCGAATCTCACCACTCAGGTGCGCAACATCGCGGAGGTCACCACGGCGGTGGCCCGGGGCGATCTGTCGCGCAAGATCACGGTGGACGTGAAGGGTGAAATTCTCGAGCTCAAGAACACCATCAACACCATGGTGGACCAGCTGAATGGTTTCGCCGGCGAGGTGACCCGGGTGGCGCGCGAGGTGGGCACCGAAGGGCGGCTCGGCGGTCAGGCGCAAGTGCCGGGAGTCGCGGGAACCTGGAAGGATCTCACGGACACCGTCAATGTCATGGCAGCCAACCTGACCGAGCAAGTGCGCGGCATCGTGAAGGTGGTGACCGCGGTCGCGAACGGCGATCTGAAGCAGAATCTCACCGTGGCCTCCAAGGGCGAGGTCGCCGCGTTGGCGGAAACCATCAACAACATGACCGATACCCTCGCGACGTTCGCCGACCAGGTGACCACGGTGGCGCGCGAGGTGGGCGTCGAAGGCCGGCTCGGCGGGCAGGCCAATGTGCCGGGCGCGGCGGGAACCTGGAAGGATTTGACGGGCAACGTGAACCTGCTGGCGGCGAACCTGACCACTCAGGTGCGCGCAATCGCCGAGGTCGCCACCGCGGTCACCAAGGGTGATTTGACCCGTTCCGTGCAAGTCGAGGCGCGCGGCGAGGTGGCGGAGCTCAAAGACAACATCAATACGATGATCGGGAATCTGCGCCTGACCACGGACCGCAACACCGAGCAGGATTGGCTCAAGACCAATCTCGCGCGCTTCACCAACATGCTGCAGGGGCAGCGCGATCTGGCGACCGTGGGCCGGATGATGCTGTCGGAATTGGCGCCCCTGGTCGAGGCGCAGCACGGCGTCATTTACCAGGTCCAAGCCGACGGTGCGACGCAGACATTGAAGCTGCTGGCGGCGTATGCGGACGATGCGGCCGAAGGCTACGCCCAGCAATTGCAAATGGGGGAGGGCCTCATAGGCCAATGCGCGCGCGACGCGCGGCGCATGCTGATCACCGAAATGCCCGCGAACGTCGTTCCCATCCGCTCCGGCTTGTTCAGGGCGCCGCCGCGCCACGTGATCGTGCTGCCGGTGCTGTTCGAGGGCGATGTCAAGGCGGTCATCGAACTCGCGTCGCTCGGAGAATTCACGGCGCTGCAGCTCTCGTTTCTCGAGCAGCTGACCATGTCCATCGGCATTGTGCTCAATTCCATCGAAGCGACCATGCAGACCGAGGGGTTGCTGAAGCAGTCGCAACAGCTGGCCACCGAGCTTCAGACCCAGCAGCGCGAGCTGCAACAGACGAACGAGCAGCTCGAGCAGAAGGCGCAGCAATTGGCCGACCGCAACGTCGAGGTGGAGGCCAAGAACCAGGAAATCGAACAGGCGCGCCGCGCGGTGGAAGAGAAGGCGACGGAGCTCGCGCTGACGTCGAAGTACAAATCGGAATTCCTGGCCAACATGTCCCACGAGCTGCGCACGCCGCTCAACAGCATTCTGATCCTGGGCCAGCAGCTGACGGAAAATCCGGACGGCAATCTCAGCGGCAAGCAAGTGGAGTTCGCGCGCACCATCCATGGCGCGGGGACCGATTTGCTCAATCTCATCAGCGATATCCTGGATCTGTCGAAGATCGAATCCGGCACGGTGTCCGTGGACGCCGAAGAGGTGTACTTCAGCAACTTGTTGGAGATGATTGCGCGGCCGTTCCGCCATGAGGCCGAGAACAGGCGCCTGCAGTTCGAGGTGTCGATATCGCCGAATCTGGACCGCAGCATCGTCACGGATTCGAAACGTCTGCAGCAGGTTTTGAAGAACCTGTTGTCCAACGCGTTCAAATTCACGGCCTTGGGCGGAGTGAGGCTCGCGGTGGCGCCCGCGGTCAGCGGCTGGAACGCGGACCACCCGACACTGCGGCATGCGCCCTCGGTGGTGTCATTCGAAGTGTCCGACACCGGCATAGGCATCCCGCCGGAGAAACAGCGCATCATCTTCGAGGCCTTCCAGCAGGCGGACGCCGGCACCAGCCGCAAGTACGGCGGAACCGGCTTAGGGCTCGCGATCAGCCGCGAACTGGCGAACCTCCTGGGAGGTGAGATCCAGCTGCGCAGCACCCCGGGCAAGGGCAGCGTGTTCACGCTGTTCCTGCCGCTGACCTATTCGGGCAGTGCGGCGTCGAAGCCGGTATCCGGCGGCGCCGCGGACGCGACCCAGCACGCGACGGCGCAGGCGGGCTCGCTTCGGGCCACCGACCGGCCGATCGAGCAGATCCTGGACGATCGCGACGCGCTGAGCCCGGGCGACAGCATGGTGCTCATCGTCGAAGACGATGCGCATTTTGCGCGCCTCATGATGGCGACCGCCAAGGAACAGGGATTCAAGGTACTGGTCGCGCAGCGCGGCGCCGAGGCTCTGGAACTTGCACGCACGCACCGCCCGACCGCCATCTCACTCGATATTTTCCTGCCGGACATGCTGGGTTGGACGGTGTTGAGCCAACTGAAGCAGGATCCGGAGACCCGCCATATTCCGGTGCAGATCGTCACCTTGGACGAAGACCGTCATCATGGACTGGCACGCGGAGCGTTTGCGCACGTGCAAAAGCCCACGACGCCGGACGACCTGGAAGATGCGTTTGCGCGAATCAAGGACTATGCCGCTCCGCGGCGCAAGCGCCTGCTTCTGGTCGAGGATGACGAGGCCGAACGCATGGGCGTATCGGAGTTGCTCGAGTCCACGGACATCGAAATCACGATGGCGGCCACCGGTGAGGCGGCATTGACCGAGTTGCGTGAAAGACCGCCCGATTGCGTGGTGCTGGACTTGAAATTGCCGGATATGTCGGGCTTCGAAGTACTGGAGACGATTCGCGACGACGCGGAATTGCGCGACGTGCCCGTGGTGGCTTTCACCGGCCGCGAACTGTCCGCGGACGAGGACGCCCAACTTCGCAGCATGGCGCGCAGCGTCGTGGTGAAGGGCGTCGAGTCGCCGGAACGCCTGCTGGATGAAACATCGCTGTTCCTGCACCGGGTCGTGGCCGATCTTCCGCCGGCGAAGCAAAGCATGCTGCAGCGGCTGCACAGCTCCGATGAGGATTTGATGAAGCGCACCGTCCTTCTGGTGGATGACGACACGCGCAATATTTTCGCGTTGAGCAGCGTGCTCGAGCGGCGCGGCATGGAGGTGCTCACGGCTACGACCGGGCGCGAGGCCCTCGCCGTGCTGAACTCACGCTCGGATGTGGCCATCGTGCTGATGGACATCATGATGCCGGGGATGGATGGCTATGAGACCATCCACTCGATTCGCGCTACGCCCAAGTTTCGGCGCCTGCCCATCTTGGCGCTGACGGCTAAGGCCATGAAGGGAGACCGGGAAAAGTGCCTGGAGGCGGGGGCTTCCGATTATCTGGCGAAGCCGGTGAATGTGGAGCAGCTCCTGTCGGCGCTGCGCATGTGGCTGCACCGCTGAGTCGACGATCGCATGAATACGCACGAACGAGTGAACATTCTGCTGGTCGACGATCAGCAGGCCAAGCTGCTCAGCCACGAAGCGATTTTGGCGGAGATCGGCGAAAACTTGCTGAAGGCGTCTTCGGCGAGCCAGGCGTTCGAATGCCTGCTCAAGAATGAAATTGCGCTGGTGCTGATCGACGTGTGCATGCCGGATCTCGATGGCTTCGAGCTCGCGGCCATGATTCGAGAACATCCCCGCTTTGAGACGACGGCCATCATTTTCGTCTCCGCCGTGTTGATGACTTACCCGGATCAGCTGCGGGGCTATCAGCTCGGCGGCGTCGATTACGTGCCGGTACCGGTGGTTCCCGAGCTGCTGCGGGCCAAGGTCAAGGTGTTCTTGGATTTGTACCGCAAGACGCGTCAACTCGAGCGTTTCAATGCGGAGCTCGAGCAGCGCGTCACCGAACGAACCGCCGAGTTGCAGCGGTTCAACGAACAGCTGGAACTGCGGATCAAGGAACGGACGCACGAGCGGGAAACAGCGCTTGCGCAATTGTTCGAAGCGCAGAAGATGGACACCATCGGGCAATTGACCGGCGGCGTGGCGCATGACTTCAACAACCTGCTGATGGCGGTGCTGGGCAGCCTCAGCCTGCTCGAGAAGCGGCTACCGGACGATCCGCGCAGCCACCGCCTGCTGCAGAACGCCGTACAGGGGGCTCAACGAGGCGCCGCGCTCACGCAGCGCCTGCTCGCTTTTTCCCGCCGGCAGGAGCTGAAACCGGAAGCCGTGGATGTGCTGCTGCTGGTGAGCGGAATGCGGGAATTGCTCGAGCGCGCGTTGGGGCACGGCGTCGAGTTGCGGACGCAGTTTGAGGGCCCGCTGCCGGCGGCGCTCGTGGATGCCAACCAACTGGAGCTGGCGCTGCTCAATGTGGCCCTGAACGCGCGCGACGCCATGCCGAACGGCGGCACCTTGACGATTTCTGCCGGCAAGTACTCGCAGTCGGTGGAGGGCACGGATTCCTCACTCGCCCCCGGCGATTATGTGCGCATCAGGATTGCCGATGACGGGATCGGAATGGATGAGATGACGCTCGCCAAGGCAACCGAGCCGTTTTTCACCACCAAGGGACCCGGCAAGGGAACGGGACTCGGTTTGTCCATGGTGCATGGTCTCGCCGCGCAATCCGGCGGACTGCTGCGCATCCACAGTGAACCCAATGTGGGCACGACGATCGAGTTGAGCCTGCCGATGGCAAAAGCAGCAACACAAACCGCCGACGGCGATGTTCCGCCGTCCGTCCCGGCGCCCTACATCGGACCATGTACCGTGCTCATTGTCGACGATGACTTGTTGGTGATGACGGGAATGTCGGCCATGATCGAGGATCTTGGACACACCCCGATCGAGGCGCATTCGGGTGCGGAGGCGATTGCCAAGCTCGCCTCAGGTCTGGAGGTCGACGTGGTGATTACGGATCATGCCATGCCGGCAATGACGGGGCTGCAACTCGCAAGGAGCCTTCAAGAAAGGTATCCCGACCTTCCCGTCATCTTGGCGACCGGCTACGCGGAGCTTCCCGGGGATGCTGGGTCGCTCGGAATACTCAGGCTGGCGAAGCCCTGCAATCAATATGAAATCGCCATGGCGATTCAGTCGGCGTTGGGGCCGCGCAGGCAGGTTCGCCGCCGCCTCGTTGGATGCGCTGACTAGGCCGACGCGCCCGCTCGGCGTTCGATACCGCATCCTAAGGATCCGGTAAGCTTGCGGCACAATGAAGCTGAGAACCGTTACCGCCAGCCGCTACGTGACGCCGCTGCGCGAGGGAGGGTCCCTGCCGGCAATCATCGAAGCCGACGACGACGGTTTGTACGTGCTCAAGTTTCGGGGCGCGGGGCAGGGGCCCAAGGCCCTGGTCGCAGAGCTGCTGGCGGGCGAAATCGGACGCGCGGCGGGCCTGCCGGTGCCGGAAATCGTCTTCGTCGAACTCCCGGCGGAGCTGGCGCGCACCGAACCCGATGACGAGATCCATAGTCTCATCGACGCGAGCGCGGGCTTGAATATTGCCTTGGATTATCTGCCCGGCTCCGTCACCTTCGATCCGCTGGTCCTCGTGCCCGACGCGGAGCTGGCGTCGGCCATCGTATGGTTCGATGCGTTCGTGTGCAACGTGGACCGGACGGTGCGCAACGTCAATATGCTGATCTGGCACCGGCGGCTTTGGCTCATCGATCACGGGGCGTCGCTTTATTTTCATCACGCGTGGAACAGCGCCGATCAGCACGCGACGACGCCGTTCGCGTTGATCAAGGATCATGTATTGCTGAAGTTCGCGAGCGCGCTGGCGCAAGCCGACGCGCAGATGGCCTCGCTGTTCACGGCGGACAAGTTCGCGAGCATAGTCCGGTTGATCCCCGACTCCTGGCTGGCTGAGGATCCGGGATTTGCAGGCATGCACGCGCAGCGAGAGGCCTATCTGAATTATTTCATCCTGCGGATGCAGTCTTCCGATGTCTTCGTACAGGAGGCGATTCGTGCACGATCTTCGCACCTATGACTATGCGATCGTGCGAGTGGTCCCGCGCGTCGAGCGCGGCGAGTTCGTCAATGCCGGAATCATCTTGTCCTGCGACATCGAGCGCGTCCTGGAGGCAAGTATCGAGCTTGACGAAGCGGCACTGCTGGCACTGGATGCCGGCGTGGACCTCGAACTCGTCCGGAGCACTTTGGCGACCATTCCCGCGATCTGCTCGGGCGGGGCGGACGCTGGGCCGATCGGCAAGCTGTCCGCGCGCGAGCGCTTTCATTGGCTGGTCTCCCCCAAAAGCACCATCGTGCAGACATCGCCGGTGCACACGGGTCAATGCAGCGACCTGCGTGCGGCGCTCGAGCATCTCATGAACCGCATGATTCGGAGGTAACTCTCACATGAAATCAATCTCCCGGGCTCTCAAGCTGGCACCCGCACTCTTGCTGATGGCGGGCATGGCTCACGCCAGTGAATACACCGATACCATCAATCTATTCAGAAATGCGGGCGAAAGTGCCTCGTTCTTCCGCAAGAGCTATGGGTATGCCGTATTTCCGACGGTCGGTGAGGGTGGCTTCCTCGTGGGTGGCGCATTGGGCAAAGGTCATGTATATGCGCATGGTCGCTACGTCGGCGATACCACGATGGGTCAGGTCAGCGTCGGATTCCAGGCCGGCGGCAAAGCCTACAGCCAGATCATCTTCTTCGAGGACAAGCGCGCGCTGGATGAATTCGAATCGGGTTCCTTCGAGTTTGCGGCCGGCGCAAGCGCGGTCGCGATCACCGCAGCCGCATCCGCGAGCGCGGGCACCAACGGCACTGCTGCCGAAGCAAGCGGCGGCGAGAAGAACGCGAGAGCGACCGGCCACTACGAGAATGGCATGGCGGTATTCACCATTGCGAAGGGTGGACTCATGTATGCAGCCGCCATCGCCGGGCAAAAGTTCTCTTACACACCACGTGGTTCCAAATAACCAACATATTAATGTGCTAAAACAATAATATACCGATGCTAAGTGACGTGATACTTTAACTTCCCGGCTCCTCCTACGACCGGAGACGGCGTTTCTCGCGCGTTTCTCCATCGCCATCGGACTCGAGCCGGACGCAGTTCTGACAAATGTTGCCCCGGCTCGTCGCGCCCCGCGGCACGCTATGGTATTTTTTACAAAGCCATCATCAGCGCCTTGGCTTTTGCCAGGGCTTAGACACCCAGGGGAGGGTGCGTCCGTCTCGGGGCTCAATCAAAGGGGGGAATTAAAATGAAGGTCTCTTGCACCGTTGCTCGCTATTGCCTCGCGCTGTCGTTGACCTCCGGGGGCGCCACGCTGGCGTCAGCCGCTCTCGGCGCCGAGGCGCCGCCGCCTGCGATTCCCGTCTGTGACAAGA
>WNFT01004916.1_pt1 | contig 11669 bp, 10 predicted proteins | sample 5400191 | NCBI WGS metagenome assembly WNFT01 (sample SAMN13153359, study PRJNA577476) | soil metagenome | isolation source: 80 cm saprolite under Madrone tree | place: USA:California | collected 2016-06-14
AGGATGCGAATAAAAGCACCCTCGAGGCGGCAAAGACCGACGCCCTGCGCCTCATCAACCAGATCAAGCCGTCGCAGCGCGAGGTCAACTGGGACTACGCAGTCATCGAGCGCTTCAACCGCAACGACCTCACCAGCTCCCTCATCCCTTTCAATCTCGGCAAGGCGGTGATCGACGGGGACCCCGTGCACAACGTCCCGCTGGAGCCGGGCGACATCGTCACGGTTTTCTCGAAGGAAGACATCAAAGTCCCGATATCCAAGCAAACGCTCTACATCCGCCTGGAAGGCGAGTTCAACAGCTCCGGAGTGCACCAGATCATGCCCGGGGAAACCCTGCGGCAGGTGGTTGCGCGCGCGGGTGGGCTCACTTCGAACGCGTATCTCTTCGGCGCCCAGTTCACGCGGGAATCGACGCGGCTGCAGCAGGAGAAAACGCTCGAAGAAGCGCTCAACCGCCTCGAGCGCGACATGCAGCGCTTCAACGCGCTTAGAGCGCAGAACGTGACCTCGCCCGAAGACGCGGCCTCGCTCAAGCAGCAGGCAGACAATCAGCAGGCTCTCATTACGCGCCTGCGCCAAATCCGGCCGATCGGCCGCGTGGTGCTCGAGCTGCCCGAGGAGGCGCAGCCGAAAGACCTCCCCGATCTGCCGCTCGAGGACGGCGACCGCTTCTTCGTGCCCTCGCAGCCTTCCATGGTCAGCGTGTTCGGCTCGGTGTACAGCGAAAACTCGTTCGTCTACAAGCCCGACAAGCGCGTGGGGGACTACCTCTCGCAGGCGGGCGGGCCGACCCGCGGCGCCGACGAGGACAGCATCTACGTGCTGCGGGCCGACGGCTCGGTGAAAAGCAGGCGGCAAACGGGCCTCTTCACGGCGTCCCTGGAGCGCAGCCGCCTGATGCCGGGGGACAGCATCGTCGTGCCTGAGGAGCTCGACCGCACCACGGTCACGCGGGCGCTCAAGGACATCTCGCAGATCTTCTACCAGTTCGGCCTGGGGGCGGCGGCGGTCAAGGTTATCAGGCAATAATTGCGGCCTTAGCGCACGTTTCCATTCCACCGAACGCGTGAGGAACTACGGAACACGCAAGCGCGTGCTGGTGACCGGCGGAGCGGGCTTCCTAGGATCGCACCTGTGTGAACGCTTGCTGGCCCTGGGACATGACGTCCTGTGCGTGGACAACTTTTTCACTGGGACCAAGGACAATATCGCGCATCTTCTCTCGCACGCACGCTTCGAGCTGATGCGGCACGATATTACGTTTCCGTTGTATGTCGAGGTGGACGAGATCTACAATCTGGCGTGCCCCGCATCCCCAATCCATTACCAGTTTGATCCGGTACAGACTACCAAGACCAGCGTCCACGGCGCGATCAACATGCTGGGGCTGGCCAAGCGGGTGAAGGCAAAAATCCTCCAGGCGTCCACCAGCGAAGTGTACGGTGACCCGGAGGTCCACCCGCAAGTTGAAACTTATTGGGGGCGCGTCAACCCCATCGGAACCCGATCATGTTACGACGAAGGAAAACGCTGCGCGGAAACGTTATTTTTCGATTACCACCGCCAGCACAAGCTGCGGATCAAAGTAGCCCGTATTTTCAACACGTATGGACCTCGGATGCACCCCAACGATGGTCGGGTGGTGTCCAATTTTATCGTTCAGGCCTTGAAGGGCGAACCGATCACGATTTACGGGGATGGTAAGCAGACTCGTTCTTTCTGCTATGTCGATGACCTGATCGACGCGCTGATCAAGCTTATGGACACACCTAATGATTTTACCGGGCCGATCAATTTGGGAAATCCGGTCGAATTTGAAATACGAGACCTTGCGGAATTGGTAATCAAGCTTACAAATTCAAAATCCAAGCTTACTTCCAAGCCTCTACCCAGCGACGACCCAGCCCAGCGTCAGCCCGATATCGCTTTGGCGAAGAAAATCCTCCGGTGGGAGCCCGGTACCTCTTTGGAGGCCGGCCTGCGTAAGACTATCGCCTATTTTGATGGAATCTTGGCCGCGGCGGCGATCAAGGTTATCAGCCAATGATGGTTCCCGTCGTTATTCGCGCGCAAGCGAGAAGGGATGGCACGAGTTGCAAATGCTTTCACGATTGAACTTGACGGCCCACCAAATCAATAGCCCGTACTTCAAGATCGTTGCACTGGAATCCGCGTGGTACATGCGTAACCAGCTACTCAGGGACACCGACTGAGCGAGCATGGCTAGTCAGCCGCACCGCGTACGACCCTACTGGGTTGGGATTCTCGGGGCAGCATAGATAGCGTACCGAGCTATATTCGCTTTTCACAGCGGTTTACTGAATGCGCAAGGCGCTGATCATTGGTGGTACCGGATTTGTTGGTGTGCATTTGCGGCGCCTCATGCTGCAAGAGTTTACGGTAACCGCGACGGGACACGAGTCTGACTTGAGGGACCATGACCAAGTAAGACATCTCATTGCGAGCGTCGAGCCCGATGCCGTTGTAAACCTTGCATCGATAACCACTGTAAGAGAATCATTTGCGAATCCGTACGAGACATATCGCATTGGCTTTCTCGGAACTCTGAATCTGCTTATGGCTTTAAAGGAATTTGGCTTTAAAGGAAGAATGTTGAATGTGAGTTCTAGCGAGATCTATGGCCACCCCGAAGAGACAGAGCTGCCGCTCACTGAATATTCCCCGGTAAGACCTATGAGTCCCTATGCAGTGAGCAAGTCGGCGATAGAGCAACTATGCTTTCAATGGAGTCAGACTGAACAGTTCGAAATCGTTACAGCTCGGCCGTTTACCCACATCGGTCCCGGGCAAAGCGACCGGTTCGCAATATCGAATTTTAGCAAGCAAATTGCCGAGATCACGCTCGGTAGGAGAGAACCCATAATCCGTGTGGGTAACCTTGAGACGACACGTGATTTTACCGATGTCCGCGATGTAACCAGCGCCTATGTGATGCTCCTGACAAAGGGGCGTAGCGGCGAGGTATACAACGTATGCTCCGGTAAAGAGGTTAGTATGGGCGCCGTTTTGGAACGGTTGATTGAGCGTGCGAAGATCGATGTCAGGGTCGAACAAGATCATTCGCTTGTAAGGGATTCGGAGCAAAGGCGCTTATACGGAAGTTACGGAAAATTGAACAAAGACACCGGCTGGGATCCCAAAGTGCCGCTCGAGAAAACTCTCGGGGACACGGTTTCGCATTGGCTGAGGCAAATAAAATAGCGCTTGAACGAGGATAGGCGACCGCTGCAACCTCGGGGAAGCACGCTTTCGGATACAAAAATTCATGCATCTCACTTACAGGAAAACTTGCAGGATCTGCGGCTCGAAGGCGCTGACCAAGGTAATAGATCTTGGCGAGCAATACCTTCAGGGATCGTTTATCAGGGCAGACAAGGAGATGCCGCCTTTGCGGAAGATGCCGACTGAATTGGTGAGATGTGATCCCATCGTCGACGAGCATGCGTGCGGATTGCTTCAAATGCGGGTTTCCGTCCCGACCCCGGTGCTTTACACCTCCTACTGGTACAGGTCCGGAACCAACCAAACCATGCGCGATCACCTGAGGGGAATCGCCGAGCAGGCCGTCGGGTTCATCGGCCGGAAGGGGGCAAAGGCGCGAGTATTGGACATCGGCTGCAACGACGGAACGCTCCTGCGAAGCTATCCGAGCGAGTTCCTGAAGTTTGGCGTGGATCCGTCCGATATCGCGCAAGAGGTCTCCGGCGATATCACGGTCGTGCAGGACTTCTTCCCCTCGACGGAGCTCAAGAAGGTGGTACAGGGCGAGCGGTTCGATGTCATTACATCTATCGCCATGTTCTATGACCTGGAGGATCCGGCGTCCTTCGTCAAGGAGCTGGGTTCAATTCTCAGCGAGCAGGGAATCTGGATATTCGAAATGTCCTATATGCCCGCCATGCTGGAAATGAACTCCTACGACACGATCTGCCACGAGCACCTGGAGTACTACAGCTTTGCCGTGATCGAGAACATGCTGAAGGACTGCGGCATGCAGATCCTCAAGGTGGAGTTCAACGACATCAACGGTGGGAGCATTCGTTGCTATGCCACCCACGCCTCGAATTTCGAATTCAAGAACCGCGACGATCACCGAACGCTCCGCCAGGTTCGGCAGCAGGAATTCGATCTGGCGCTCGACACCGACAAACCGTACAAGAATTTTCAGGACAGGATCAATCGCCATAAAGACGATCTGAGCGGCTTGCTGAAAGACCTGCGAAGACAAGGCAAAAGGATTCACGTCTACGGCGCGTCGACTAAGGGAAATACGATATTGCAGTGGTGCGGCATAGACAAAACGATCATTGACTGCGCGGCGGACAGAAACCCGGAAAAAGACGGGGCAAAAACCATAGGCACGGAGATTCCCATTGTCAGCGAGGAAAAATCGAGAGCAATGAAGCCGGACTACTATCTGGTTCTTCCGTGGCACTTTAAGAAAGAGTTTCTTGCGCGCGAAGAAGCGCTTCTGGCGCAGGGCGTAGGATTTATTTTTCCGCTGCCGACCATCGAAATCGTACAACGCAGGGGATAGCGAAGGCGTGCAGGAGGATTTCGATTCGTGCTTTGATAACGGGACTAGAATCTACCCCTGTCAGATATAGTTACGTCATTCCGCGTAAGGGAATCCAGGGACTTTGATCTATCACCATGCCTGAGCAACCTCACTCCGACAGCACAAGAGACAATCCGTCGGCCGAAAATCTACCCGACGACAACGAAGTCAGCCTGCTCGACCTGCTGATCGTTCTCGCCAAGCACAAGCGGCTTGTGCTTGGCGTCCCGTTCGCCGCGGCGATCGCGGCGGCAATCGTCAGCTTGTTTCTGCCCAACATCTACACGGGAACGGCGCGCGTGCTTCCGCCGCAGCAGAGCGCCTCGGCCGCATCCGCCTTGCTGACCCAGCTCGGTGCGTTGGGGGGGATCACGGGCGCAGCCGGCGGCGCGCTGGGAAGAAACCCCAGCGATCTGTACATCGGAATGCTGAAGAGCCGCACCGTCGCGGACAATCTTATCGCCCGCTTCGAACTGAATAAGGCCTACGACCAAAGCCTGCAAAGCGGCGCGCGCGGCACGTTGCAAGGCAACACGACGATCGTGGCCGGCAGGGACGGCATCATCGTCATCGAGGTCGACGACAAGGATCCCCAGCGCGCCGCCGAGCTCGCCAACGCCTACGTGGACGAATTGATGAGGCTCACGAAGATTTTGGCGGTGACCGAAGCGTCTCAGCGCAGATTGTTTTTCGAGCGGCAGCTCCTCCAGGCGAAGGACAATTTGACCGCGGCGGAAGTCTCCGCAAGGCAGGGTCTGCAGAAGGGGGGCCTCGCCCAGGTGGATGCGCAGGGGCGGAGCATGATCGCCGTGACGGCCCGTCTGCGCGCCGAAATCTCCGCCAAGGAGGTCCAGCTCGGCGCCATGCGCACCTTTGCCGCCGAGGGCAATCCGGAACTGCAGAGAACGCAGCAGGAGCTCGAGGCGCTCAGGCGCGAGCTTGCCCGCGTCGAAGGTTCCTCCCCAGTTGCCGCCGCCGGCAACGGGGACGCAAAGGGAAACACTGGCCTCGACAATCTCGGCCGCCTGCGCGATGTGAAGTACTACGAATTTCTGTACGAATTGCTCGCAAAGCAGTTCGAGCTGGCCAAGATAGACGAGGCCAAGGACGCCACCATAATTCAGGTATTGGACAAGGCGATCGAGCCTGACCGCAAGTCCAGGCCCAGGCGGACGCTGATAGTGCTGCTGTGGGCGTTTCTCGCCCTGTTTGCTTCGGTCGCCTGGGCTTTTTTCCGCGAAGCGGCAAGCCGAGCGAAAACGGACCCTAAACAGGCTACCCGGCTTGGAACTCTGCGTGGCTATCTGCGCTGGAAATAGCGAATAGAAAAAACGGATCTACCACCGGAGCATGAAAGTCAATTTTGGCTGTGGCGCCACTCCGACGCCGGGTTGGGCCAACTACGACAATTCAATCAGTGTGCGCTTGGCCAAACACCCGATTCTGGTGGCGGTCCTGGGTCGGCTGGGACTCATTGACAAAGGGCAGAAGAGCCTGATTCTCTCTGCTAGGAACGGCGATATTCGATGGGCGGATGCGACAGCACGTATTCCGCTTCCCGATGCATCCGTCGACGTTTTATATTCCTCACATATGGTCGAACATCTCGACCGGGAAAGTGCTAAAGCCTTTTTCTTGGAGATTCAAAGAGTATTGATGCCGAATGGAATAGTTCGAATCGTCGTCCCTGATCTGGAAAAATTGGTTGCTGAGTACGTGATACAAAAGGACGCAGACGCTTTCATCGAGCGCAGCCTGCTGACTCGCCCAACGCCCCAAAGCATCCTGGACAAGCTCAAATACCTGGCGGTTGGCGACAGGCACCACCAATGGATGTATGACGGACAATCAATGGTTCGCCTGCTCATCACGGCTGGATTCAAGGAACCCTGCATTATTCCGCCTGGATCCACTCTGATTTCGGACCCGGGCCCACTAAACCTGTGGGAGCGCGCAGAAGAGAGTGTATATGTTGAGGCTTATAAAAAATAATCCACACCGTGCGTGCAATGTCTTGGTCTTCCTTCGTCCCGGTAGATGGGGTCATGTCACTTTCGAGTTATTGAGGGAGGGCCATGAGCGGAGTTATCGATTTGCCGGGAATGATTCAAAGAACTGCATTACGCCTAGCGCGGTCGAGGTATGAGAAAAGGAAATGAGGCCGGCCGATCAGCAAGAGCGTTCGCCCACAGGTCCGGCTGAAGACCTTTCACCGGAGGAGTTGCCTTGGATTCGGCCTTCTTTATTCGAGAGTTTTGTTAAGAGACCGATACGGAAATTCCTGTATACGCCGTATACAATACTGGCGAGTCGAGTCATCGCGCTCCGTTACGCTTCGCAGCCCCAATTTCCAGTTGATCTTTGGTTTTGGGGTCAAAGAGGCAATGACTTCGAGGCCCATCGTCGGCGGCTCAACAAGTTTGCCAGGCTAAGAAACACACAAATTCTAGTCGCCGGATGTGGAGCCGGGCGAGACCTTATTTCTTGGCTTCCCTATGCGCCGAGGCTTGTTGTTGGTATTGATTACTTGAACTATGAACGTGCCTGGAATCAATCAATCGAATATTATCGTTCGCGGTATCCGGAGTCATCGGTTCGCTTCATGCAAGGAAATTTGCAAAGTCTCGATGCGTTTGAAGACGAAAAGTTCGACGTTATTGGCTCGGACGCGGTCTTCGAGCATATAACCAATTTTCCCGCCGTTGTGAGCGAGTTCATCCGGCTACTCCGGCCTGGAGGTTTCCTCTACGCTACTTTCGGGCCGCTTTGGCACTGCTGGCAGGGAGATCATTACTCGGGATGGGACGACCTTTCGAACGGATACAATCATTTGATTATGGATCAGAGCTCTTACCAACAGTATCTTGGTCCGGAAAAGCGCGAAGATCACCCGGAGCTTGAAGAAGGACGGATGTGGAGCAAATACGGCTTGTTCAGCCACCTTCGTGCGATCGACTATGTGAAAACGCTATCAGATGGCGGATTGCAGCCGCAGTTCACAGCCGTCGTGATCGAAACGAAAGGCGCACGGTGCTTGAGACAGTTCAAATATCTCAGGGAAAAGCTCTTGGCCGTTCATAAAGAATTGGATCTTCTGATTGCAAGCATGACCGTTATCTACCGTAAGCCTGTCGAGTAGCGTTTCCATGCGTCTACCGGGATATTTCGTTGGACGAAGCTACCACAGTCCCTGAAGCCCTCGCCGCAAGATGGCTGCGTGGCATGAGTGCGGGGCTCGTCGGTCACTTTGTTTCCCTTTTGGGCAGGATAGCGCTGCCCCCACTGTTTCTCCATGCGTGGGGAGTCAGTTTGTATGGCGAGTGGCTGGTCCTCACCGCATTCGCCGCTCATCTCTTCCTGTCTGATCTTGGAGGTGGATTGTATGCCGTCAACCGCATGACCCAGGAGTTCGCGGTAGGCAATATGGACGGTCTGCGGCGGACGCTCCAAACGGCGCTGGCAATTTTCACGGTGTGGCCTGTCATCCTGGCGCTAGTTTTTACGATGATCATGTGGATTCTTCCGGTTCGCACTCTTTTTAGCGTAACTGTCATGGGAGAAGGTACCGCCAAGCTACTATTGACCGTCCTCGCGGTCCAGATCGCCGTGCTGCTTCCGCAGGAGTTGCTGCTCGGGGTTTTTCGTGCAGTGGGCCAGTTACCCCGTGGTCTGATGTTTGCGAATTTACTGCTGTTCCTGCAACTAGCCGCCGTCTCGACGGGCCTGTGGGGTGGGGCAGGTCCCGTGTCGATCAGCATACTTCAGCTCGCGCCGCAGTTATTCATTACATGCTGGGTTATCCGTTTGCTCAGTCGGGAATTTCCGGATCTGGAACTTCTTTCGTGGAAGGATTCCAGCATGAATACCGCCAAGGAATTCATCCGGCCCAGCTTGCATTTTTTTTCGATTCACCTGTCACTAGCGCTGTCAATTCAGGGAACGGTAGTCATCGTCGGGCTGGTGCTCGGTCCCGTACAGGCAGTGGTGTTTTCCACGATTCGGACTCTATGCAACATCATGAAATCGATGCTCGCTCTGGTGTCGCATTCCGCTTGGCCAGAGATGACAGCGTTCGCATTGAAGGGCGAATTCAATTCTTTGGCAATATTGTTTCGGGGAATTCTAAGAACCAGCTTGCTGGGATCAACAATCGCCATATTCATCCTGCATTCCTGGGGAAGCGAAATATATCGACTTTGGCTTGCGGGGGCCGTCCAATACGATCCCCGACTGGTAACCCTTTTCCTGATCTATCTCCTTCAGCAAGTATTATGGAATACGTGCAGCCATCCGCTCATGGCAGCAAATCATCACTATGGCTTATCGCGTGTGGTTCTGGCTTCCTCACTAGTGGGAATCGCTTTGGCCTTTGCCGGGGCCAAGTTGGGTGGCATAGAAGGGCTCGTGATCGGATTGTTGACGGCAGAGATACTCCTGCCGTTTTGGCTGGTTCCCTTTCTGTTAAGCCGTTTCGATAGCCGATTCAATCTGTGGTTCCTGCTTGTAGAATTTCTTCCGGCTTTCGGCACGACAGTTTTTGTATTGCTTGACTGGTCGCTGGCGATCCCGGCGATGGTAGTTCTGTTCATCTGGTGGTGGGGAGGTTTCAAGCCAATACTAAACCGTCAATTCGCGAGCCGAACAAGTAGGAATTCGGCCAGCGAAAAGGTCTGATTGAAATGCAGGTTGTGACTTCATGCTTCGGCCGGTTCCATATTTTCGATCAGGCCGTCCAGCTTCAACGGCATGGCCTGCTGCACCGTTTAATCTCGGCTCAACCACTCCTGCCGCGCGGGAGATGGGACGTCGCTCCCGATAAAATCGACGTGTTCCTAGCAAATTTTGGAATAGGCTATCTACACCGCAAGGTAGCCGGAGCACTTCCGGCGACGATCGACTCGAGGATCCTTAGATTCGCGCACGATGCATTTTCCGCCCGCCTTGCAGAGCGTATCCCAGACGGAACAGACGTCCTGATCGGCTTATCCTCGTTTTGTCGCGAAGCAATTCTGGAAGGCAAGCGCCGCGGCATTCGCACCATTGTGGACCACGCCAGTCTCCATGAGGCATCCGAACGCGACAGTCTTCTGAGGGAATCGGAGAGGTTCGGGTTTCGACACAGCGGGAATTCGATACACAGCTGGCTGATCGCGAAGGAAGACGCCGAATTTCGCGCTGCGGACCACATATTCGTCCTGAGCAGCATTGCGAAGAGAACATTGGTTGACCATGGCGTTGATCCCGTGAAAATCTTTGTCAATCGATGCGGCGTATCTCTCGATGAATTTTTCCCGTGCGGCAAAGCCGACAGGGTCTTCAGAGTCATCCATTGCTCCAACGTCAGCCCCCGAAAGGGGGTTCACTATTTGCTTCAGGCATTTCAGGAGCTGCGCTTGCCGGATTCTGAACTGTGGATCATCGGGCCGACTGGTGCGCTGAGAGCCGACCGGCGCTTCGGCGCTACCGTGGCAAGCCTGTGTGGCCCGAATGTCGTATTCAAGGGGGCAGTCCCGCAGCTGCGGTTGAGGACGTTCTTTTCCCAGGGCTCGGTATTCGTTTTGCCGTCGCTCGCCGACGGGTTCGGCTGGGTGGTGACTCAGGCGATGGCGTGCGGGCTTCCGGTGATCGTGAGTGACATGACCGGCGCTGCGGATCTGGTGCATGAAGGCCGAGACGGTTTCGTTGTCCCGGTACGAGACGTGGAGGCGCTCAAGGAGAAACTGTTGTTTTTCTACGAGCACCCCGAGTCCTGCGTTGAAATGGGCCGGTGTGCCCGCGAGTGGGTGACGGCGCACGAAACTTGGGATGAGTACGGAGACCGGCTCGCGGCTTTCCTGACCGGTCTTGAACGTTTCTGATGAACCGAAGACACGCAGTTTTCGTTCTTGCCTCGATCGTCTTGATCGCCTTGGCAGGAAGAGAGCGGCCTAAGCACGGCAAGAACTGAACTGCAATCGCAAGACTTGCGCCAAAGGTGATGATTTGCGTCCCGAGGGTGAAGAACTAAATGCTCGAACAAATTACGCCGCTGATTCTCACTCTAAACGAGGCGCCCAATATCCGCCGCACGCTGGAGCAATTGTCGTGGGCGAAGGACATTGTCGTAGTCGACAGCGCCAGCACCGACGCTACGCTCGCGATTCTCAGCGAGTTTGCGACTGTGCGCGCTTTTCAGCATGCATATGTTACGCATGCAGAGAAATGGAGTTTCGGTCTCTCGCAAACACAAATCGGGACGGAGTGGGTGCTGGCGCTGGATGCAGACTACATACTCTCTGATCAACTGGTGCACGAGATGGATGCGTTGCGGCCGGAACCAGACGTTGCCGGATATCGCGTGAACATTACCTATTGCGTTGAGGGGAAGCCGTTGCGCGGAAGCGTCTATCCGCCGGTGGTGGCGTTGTACCGGAGGTCTGCTGCACGTTATGTGCAGGACGGTCATACCCAGCGCGTCCAACTCGATGGCCGCGTCGAAGGGCTCTCGGGACGAATCTTTCACGATGATCGCAAGCCGCTGGGCGATTGGTTCGCCGCGCAAGCGCGCAACATGCGACTCGAGTCAGAAAAGCTAGTGGCCACGCCATTTGCGGAACTGTCGATGGCGGACTGGGTGAGACGGATGATCATCCTGGCGCCGGCGGCGATGCTGTTCTTATGCCTGTTCGTGCGCGGCAACATCCTTGACGGGCGCGCGGGGATTTTCTACGCGATGCAGCGCGCTACCGCGGAGATGATCCTGTCGCTTTACCTGCTGCAGAAACTGCTCCGGCTCTCGGCGTGAGCGTCATTCTGAGGACTAACGCCTATCACGGCGACGCGGCGGCCTGCATCGTGCGCGAGGATCGGCTCATCGCGGCGGCGGCGGAGGAAAGGTTCCGGCGGGTCAAGCACGGGGCTGGTTTTCCCGTCGAGTCCATTCGTCCCTTTCATTCGTTCAATGAGAACGGACCATTGGTCTGCAGCCGAGGCGCTCGATTGCTTTCTGCGCACGAAAATGGATATGCTTATGATCGGCAGGCGGAGGGGGCATCGCGCTACGGAGACAGGGGGGCGGTCACTCATGAAAGTGGTGATTCTGGCGGGCG
>WNFT01007284.1_pt1 | contig 11669 bp, 7 predicted proteins | sample 5400191 | NCBI WGS metagenome assembly WNFT01 (sample SAMN13153359, study PRJNA577476) | soil metagenome | isolation source: 80 cm saprolite under Madrone tree | place: USA:California | collected 2016-06-14
GTGGAACAATCCGTTGTCGGCGGCAGCACGGTCAAGTCGCACGTCTTCCACGCTGCCTGGGCTGCGACCTCCGTTGCATTCTCCACCTGCATCCGCTGGTAAAGGTAGATCGTGACGTCCACGACGTTTGCGAGCGCGAACGCCAGCAAGATCGAGAAGATGCCGAACTCGATCGCTGCCACACCCCTTTGGTCGGCCGACATCGCCTTGATTCTACCGGCGAGTTTGAGCGCCCGCTTGGCCGGTGTCAGGCGTACCAACTGTGCTGCTTGCTGTTGCGTCATAGGACGAGCTTTGGCCTCCCCGGAAGGGTGGTGCTCGGCATCGTCAGTCCGGCCGGAAGACATTGGCCATTCGGCGTGATCATCCCGGTTCCGTTCACAGTGATGTCCTTGACCACTATCGCAAAACAGGAAAGCCCGTAGCCCGCCTTATTTACGGCGCCGCTAAGGGTGACGCTTGCATTCGGCAGATAGACCAGGCCGGTGATGGCCCACGCCGGCGAGTTACCGGCTGCCCCAATGTCGACCCCGGTGGTCAATGCTGGATCCTGGTAGATGGCGACGCCCTTCCAGGGGTTGTTAGCAGGACCATCAGGAGGAGCAGGCGGCGCTGCAATATCGATCTTGCTGTTCCCACTATTTGTACTATCGGTGGGTGCGTGGATACACGAACCGCAATTAGTGTTAGTGCCGGAAAAAACCACCGTAACTGCCGACCCGTCAGCAGTTGTGATCGAGTGACCATGGGTGTCCAGCTGGCCGTTTTCAATGACGAGAACCGCGCTTCCTTTCAATGGATCAACCGGAGCATCGATGGTAACGTCTCCTGTTAGCTGAAGGTCACCGCAGACCTTGTTATTGCCCGACGACAACGATTTTAGTCCTTGCCATTGATTGCTAAGGGGTAGCGCGGGATCGTTCTTGTGGGTCGGCAGTTGCGGCGGATTAGAGCCGCACGAGTTTGCCGGAATGTTACTCGCCAACCCGGCGTAAGGATCGGTGATCGGCTTTACATTGGAATACTTATTGATACCGCAACCGTTGTTCGTGTTAGCCGCGGCGCCGATCGGCGCTCCCAAATCGCCGCCGTTGCACGTCGATCCTGTGTCCGACATGGTGTTGCACGCCATTGCCGATTTTGGCGCGCCATTCGAACGGACGCCTTTAGGACCGAGCGATAACACACAAAAATCCGTTGGGGTGGACGGATGGTTGGCAATCGCCGTAGAGCTCAATTGCTTTGCCGCAGCGCCATTCAAGGTCGTATCGCCGCCGTAACCGACAACCTGAGACACCAACAGCGGCACAGCACCTGAAATTGTCACGCCATAACAGGTGTTGCCGCCGCCGGGACACGTTGCGGTATTGGATGCGGTGACAGTGATACTGTTGGCGCCGTCGACAAAGCCATACTGCGCCGCCACCGCCTTGGCTTCGACGTCGTAGTTGGCCCCGCCGTTGGTCGCGGCCGCAAGGGCCGCGGCATCCGCGGCATTTTGCATGCCGCGTCCACTCATGTACCAGCTCGAAACCTCGAAACCGATGCCCAGGGCCCCGACCAGCGGAATGATCAGGAAGCCCATCATCACGCTCACCGTGCCGCGTTGATCTTCGCGCAGGCGGTGTAGATACTTTGAAAGCACCATCTTGCTGCCCCCGATGTTGTATTCGATCATTTACATCGGAGTTCTCACGAGCAGCTTAAGCCGTTGCGTTCAGATTAGCTAAAATGCGCACCATCCCGGTAGCGCGCGCGCTCAAGCGTAAGGCTGGCGCAGGTCTTGCGGCGTTCTATTCCCGATAGGCTGGCGCAGTCGCCTTCGATCACTGCGCACTGGCATCGCGCCAGAACTCCTCACTGCTCGAACACGGTGCGGCAGGACGCGCTCAGGCCAGCCTTTTGCCGCCGCAGGCAGGCGGTGATGGCGCGGACGTTCGGGATTTCGCCGGGACAAAGACGATAGACGTCGGGCCTGCAGGCCCTCCGTTGCTCCGGCGTCCCGCGTGCGGCCAGCGCGGAAGAACCGGCTGTGAGCAGGGTGAGCGCCAAGGCCAGATTGGCGCGGCTCGCCAAGGCCCAACGTCTGTTGAATCTTGCCGTCATGACAACATCCTCCGGGATTCTGTTGGCGCCTGCGCGGCGCGATCGTCATGCGGGCAAATACGCAAGGATTTTTTGCCGGATGTGATTTTTCTCACACTTGGGTGCGGCCGAAGCCATCTAGTTTTTGCGTGGGGCTCAACACGTCAGTAACCACGTCAGCCGCGATTGGCCGGATCGATACAGTTTGAGCGATCTGTTCAATTTGAAGACAAAAGACCTTTGAGACCCTGCGCTCTCGAATCAGGAGAGCGCGATGAGCGAAGTTGAATTCGACCGACTGCTGGAGGCCGTGAGAATGGCGATCGAGCCCGCGCCGCGAGAGGACTTCCTGGCCCGTCTGCCGGCATTCGACGCGCCGCGCAAGGCCGCGAACGACAACGAGCTGCCCTGGCCCCTCATCCCGTTCCCTGAAGGCTGGTACGGCGCCTGCTGATCGTAAGCACAGAACTTCTCCGCGCCCGTCTTGTTGGAATTTGGTGCGCGCGGAGTGGGTCCTACGGCGCCGCACGTGCTCCGGCCCACGCCTTTAGGGGTCCCAGATCGGACGGAACCGGTCCAGTAACAGATCGGTATAACCTATTGATTGGTTTGATTGGAGGCCACGACCAGAATTGAACTGGTGTACACGGTTTTGCAGACCGTTGCGTAACCACTCCGCCACGTGGCCCCATGGGCCGAACTCATATACGCCCGATCCGGGATAGGCAACCGAGCCTGTTTTCCTTTGTTTGACCCGCGAAACCGCTGTCCGCTTCGCTGGAAAACGCTACGTCAGCCCCGTTTGCGGCGGCGGTAATCCCGCTTCGGCCTCGGTTTGGGCGCGAACTCCGGCTCTGCGCTTTGTGCTTCGCGATACCTGGCCAGCATCCGCTCGAAACTGGCGTGCAGCGTCGCCGCGATATCCGGCCGCTTCTCCAGGCTCGAAAGCAGCATCGCCGCAGCCTCGATGGTGGACAGCCCGTCGCGGCGCGGCTCGCGGCGCAGCTCTCCATAGCGCGACGGACGCGACGGACCCAGGATGACGCGCTGGCACTTGAGCATCCACGCATTGCGCCACCACAGCGCCTTGGCCTGACTCCAGGTGCCATCGAGCAGCACGATGCCTTCAATGTCTTTCAGGATGGCGCGCTGATTGTCCTCGATGTCGCCCTTGCGATTGATGGCGACGACATCGCTTTTCGTGTCGAGGTCGGCAGCCTTCGCGGAGCCGAGATAGAGCACCGCCCAGCGCGAGGGGTCGGCGACCGGCCGTCCCAGCGCCCTCGAGAGGCTCGGCCATGACAATCCAATCCTCACCACCGCGTTCCTGAAATGCAACGCGGTTAGCCGCGCGGTGCCAAGCGCCCTGTCCTGCTCCTGCGGATGTTGCAGGATCAAGAGCGAAACCCGGTTGTCAATCGGCGTAATGCTGTCGCAAATGCACAGCGGCAGCGGCTTCAGGCAGCGCGGGCAGTCCGGCGTCACCTCCGCAGCGGCGGCGCCGGCATCAGGCTCGGATTGTTTTGACATGCGCCCGCTATACGCCCCGCGACGGCACGCTTCAACAACGCAAGACCAATCCTTGAGCTATTCTGCCGGCATCCCAACCGCCGCGGGATCGGATCGTCGCCGCCCCAGCCGGTCGATCAAGAGATAGATCACGGGCGTCGTGTACAGCGTCAGAATCTGAGAGACGAGCAGCCCGCCGATGATGGTGATGCCGAGCGGTCTGCGCAGCTCGGTGCCGGGGCCCGTCGCCAGAACCAGCGGAATCCCTGCGAATAGCGCCGCCATGCTCGTCATCAGAATCGGCCGGAACCGGACGCGGCACGCTTCGAAGATTGCTTCGGCCGACGACAATCCGCGGTTGCGTTCCGCATCCAGCGCGAAATCCACCATCATGATCCCGTTCTTCTTGACGATGCCAATCAGCAAGATGATTCCGACGAACGCAATCACGGTCAGCGGCGTATTGGTCACCTGCAGCGCCAGCAGTGCGCCGAGCCCGGCCGACGGCAGGGTCGAGATGATGGTCAAGGGATGGACGAGGCTTTCGTAGAGCACGCCGAGCACGATATAGACCGCCACAAGTGCACCGAGGATCAATAGCGGCTGCCGCCCGCTGGTCCTGTTGAAATCGCCGGCGTTGCCATCGAAACTGCCGCGAATGCCGTCGGGCATATGCAGTTCCTCCACCGCGCGCTGGATATTCGACGTCGCAAGCTGGAGCGGCACGTCGGGCAGGAGATTGAACGAAACCGTGGTCGACGGAAACGACTGCGAGTGAAACACGGCAAGCGGCGATAGCCCGCGCGTATACTGAACAACGGTGGATAGCGGGACCTGCGCGCCATTGGCGCCGGCGACGAAGATATGCTCGAGGTTGGATGGATCGTTCTGGAATTTCGGATCGATCTCCAGCACCACCATGTACTGATTGCGCTGGGTATAGATGAACGAGATCTGCCTCTGCGAAAACGCGTTGTTGAGCGCGTTGTCGATGTCCTGGACCCGAACGCCGAGGCTCGATGCCTTTTGCCTGTCGATCTTGAGCGTCAGCTGCAGCCCGCCGGGATCGCGGTCGCTGGAAACGTCGGTGATGCCTTCGACCGTTTCCATGCGCTTGCTGACAATCGGTGCCCATTTCTGCAACAGATCCAGATCGGTGCTCGACAGCGTATATTGATAATCGGAATCGCTCTGACGCCCGCCGGTGCGGATATCCTGCGCGGCGAACATGAAGAGCCGGATTCCCGGAACCATCCCCAGGTTTTTGCGCAAGCGATCGATGACCAGTGCCGTGGTCAATCCGGCCCGCTCTTCAGGCGGCTTGAGGCTGATGAACATCGAGCCGCGATTGGAGCCAGCGCCGCCGGGGCCACCGCCCCCACCAACCACCGAGCCGATCCCGGCCACGGCCGGATCGGCCATCACAATATCCGCGAGCTGCTGCTGAAGTTTCAGCATTGACTGGAACGAGATATCGGCGGACGCCCGGGTCGCACCGATCACGAAACCGCTGTCATCGGTCGGAAAGTATCCCTTCGGGATTTTGATATAGAGTGTCACCGTCAGCGCGATGGTCGCGAAGAACACGATCAAGGTCAGAAACGGAAAACCCAGCACCACGCGCAGCGTGCGCGCATAAAGCGATACGATACGCGACAACGAACCTTCGACGATGCGGTCGAGCCAGGTCGCATTGTCTGAGGTGGCCGCCTTTATGTAATGGGCGCAAATCATCGGCGTGATCGTGAGCGACACCACCGTGGAAACCACGATGGCAAAGGTCAGGGTCAGCGAAAATTCCCGCAGCAGCCGTCCGACGATGCCGTCCATCAAAATCAGGGGAGTGAAAGCCGCGACCAGCGACAGGCTGATCGACAATACCGTGAAACCGATTTGCCGGGCGCCTTCGAGCGCCGCCTGATAGGGCCGCATCCCGTGCTCGAGATTGCGGTACATGTTCTCGATCATGACAATGGCATCGTCGACAACGAAGCCGACCGAAATCGCCAGCGCCATCAGCGAAAGATTGTCGATCGAGAAACCGGCGAGCCACATGCCGCCGCAGGTCCCGGCCAGGGCCAGCGGCACCGAGACGCCTGCCGCGATGGTCGGCGTGGTCCGGCGCAGAAATGCGAACACCACCAGCATGACGAGGAACGCAGTCGCCAGCAGCGTCCACTGCATATCCCGGACGCTGGCACGGATAGTTCCGGTACGATCGACGAGGGTGGAGATTTCGACGGCGCCGGGAATCCACTGCCGCAGTTCCGGTATCAACGCCTTGACGCGATCGACGGTGTCGATGACGTTGGCATCGCCCTGCTTGGTAATCTGGATCAAGACCGCCGGCTGCTTGTTGAACCAGGCGATCGACCGGCTGTTGCGGACGGAATCCTCTACGTCCGCAACATCCGAGAGCCGGACGAAGCTGCCGTTCGCGCTTTTGATCAAAATATTGCGGAATTCGGCGGCCGTGCGCATCTGCCGGTTGACCGACAAGGTTTCGCTCTGGCGGCCGCCATTGAAGATGCCCACCGGGCCCAGCGGATTGGCATTGACGATCGCGAGCCTGACGTCATCGGTGGCAATTCCGGCATTGGAGAGCGCGACCGGGTTGAGCGCAATCCGGACCGCAGGCTGGTCGGCGCCGCTGACGGTGACTTCGCCGACGCCAGGGACCTGTGAGATGCGCTGTGCGATCACCGTATCCGCCACGTCATAGATCGCGCTTGGCGTTATCGTCTTCGACGTCAGCGCCAGCACAAAAACCGGCGCCGCCGCGGGATTGGCTTTGCGGAAGCGGGGCAGGCTCGGCAAGTCGCTCGGCAGATCGGCGAGCGAGGCGTTGATCGCGGCCTGCACGTCACGCGCGGCCCGATCAATGTTGCGGCCGATGGAAAATTGCAACTGAATGCTGGTGGTGCCCAGCGAGCTTGTGGATGTGACCTGTTCGAGGCCCGCGATCTCGCCAAGCTTGCGTTCCAGGGGCGCGGCAACGGTCGCGGCCATCACCGACGGGTCGGCGCCCGGCCGCGTCGCGAACACGCGGATCATCGGAAAGTCGACATTGGGAACGGCGGCCACGGGCAAAAATTGGTAGGCGACCCCGCCGACCAGAAAGAGCCCGATCGCCAACAGGGTGGTACCGACCGGACGGCGGATGAAGGGCTCCGAGATCGATGCCATTACTGCATCCCCTCGGTGGCTCCCGCGACCGGCGGTGACGCCAGTTCAGGTCCGACCGGCGGCACCGCTTTCTCAAGGCGGCGATTCAAGCGGTCGAGCGCAAGGTAGATCACCGGCGTCGTATAGAGCGTCAGCAACTGGCTGAGCAGCAACCCGCCGATGATCGAAATCCCCAGTGGAAACCGCAACTCGGCGCCGGTGCCGCTTTCAATCGCCAACGGCAGCGCGCCGAACAAGGCCGCCAGCGTCGTCATCATTATCGGACGGAAACGCAACAGACAGGCCTGCACGATCGCATCATATGCCGACATGCCCTGGTGCCGCTCGGCTTCGAGCGCGAAGTCGATCATCATGATGGCGTTCTTCTTGACGATGCCCATCAAGAGAATGATGCCGATCAGGCCGATCACCGACAGATCCTGCCCGAACAGCATCAGCGCCAGAATGGCGCCGACGCCGGCCGACGGCAGCGTCGACAGGATGGTGATGGGATGAATGTAACTTTCGTAGAGCACGCCGAGCACGATGTAGATGGTGACGATCGCGGCCAGGATCAGCCACGGTTGTCCGGCGAGCGACCTTGAGAACTCGGCCGCATCGCCGGCATAGATGCCGACGATATTGCTGGGCATGCGGATGCGCGTTTCGATTGCCTTGACGGCATCGACGGCGTCGCCGAGCGCAGCACCAGGCGCGAGATTGAAGCTGAGCGAGACGGCTGGAAACTGCGCTTGATGCGAAATCGCCAGTGGCGCGGTGGTCCGCGTCAAGGTCGCGACCGCCGAAATCGGCACCTGCCCGGCCGGGCCTCCGAGTATGGCGCTGGCTGCGCCGGGAACGTAGAGCTTCGAGAGCACCGACGGATCCCGCTGGTACATCGGCAGCGCCTCCAGCACCACCCGATACTGGTTGGCCTGTCCATAAATGGTGGAAATCTGTCGCTGCGCGAATGCATCATTCAGCGTGTCGGTTACAACCTGGAGGCTGACGCCGAGCTGGCCGGCGCGCTGGCGGTTGATGTCGAGCGCCGCGCGCAATCCGCCCTCCTGGGCTTCCGAAGACACGTCGCGGAACAAGGGATCGCGGCGCAGTTCGGCGATCAGATTGTTGGCCCACAGCGCGACCTGCGCGGCATCGGTGCCGGTCAGCGTGTACTGATACTGCGAGCGGCTGGACTGGGTCGAGATCTGCACGTCCTGGACCGGCTGAAAATAAATCGTCAGGCCCGGGATCGACGCGGTCAGCTGCTTCAGGCGCGCCACCACGACCGAGACGTCGTCGCGCCGTTCGCCGCGCGGCTTCAGCGTCATCACCAGCCGGCCGACATTGGTCGTCGGGTTGACCGAACCTCCCCCGATCACCGAGACAACGCCGATCACATCCGGATCCGCCTTGATCGCGCCGGCGGCCTTGCTCTGCCGGCTTTGCATTTCCGCAAAGGACACATCGGGTCCGGCCTGGGTCACCGCGGTGATCGACGCGGTGTCCTGCAGGGGCAGGAAGCCCTTCGGCGCCACCACATACATGACCAGCGTAGCCGCGATCGTCGCGAAGGTGACCAGCAGCGTCGCGCGCTGGCGCTGCAGCACCCAAAGCAGCGAGCGATGATAGAAATTGACCATGCGGTCGATGCCGCGGCTGATCGCGGCAAGGCCGGGTATCCTGACTTCCTCGCCGGCATATTTCAGCAGCCGCGAGCACATCATCGGCGTCAGCGTCAGCGATATGATCGCCGATGTCACCACCGCGATCGTCAAGGTCAGCGCGAGCTCGCGGAACATGCGCCCCACCAATCCCGACATGAACAGCAGCGGGATGAAGACGGCGATCAACGACACCGTCAGCGAAATCACGGTAAAGCCGATTTCCTTGGCGCCCCGCAGCGACGCCTGCATCGCGCTTTCGCCGTTCTCCATGTGGCGAACGATGTTTTCGATCATCACGATGGCGTCGTCGACCACGAAGCCGGTGCCGATCGTCAAGGCCATCAGCGACAGATTGTCGAGGCTGAAGCCTGAAAAATACATGATGCCGAAGCTCGTGATCAGCGACAGCGGCAGCGCCACGCCCGCAATCAGCGTGGCCCGCAACGAGCGCAGGAACAGCAGCACCACGAGCGTCACCAGCACCACGCTCAGGATCAGCGTGAACTGCACGTCACGCACGGAGGCCCGAATGGTCACGGTACGGTCGCTGACCACGGTCAGCTTCACACCGGCCGGAATCGTGCGCTGCAGTTTCGGAATTTCCTCGCGTATCTGGCGGACGACTTCGATGACATTGGCGCCGGGTTGCCGCTGGATATCGATGATGACCGCCGGCGTGCCCTGGTACCAGCCGCCGGTGCGATCGTTCTCCAGGCCGTCGACGATCTGGGCGATGTCGCCGATGGTAACGGGCGCGCCGTTGCGATAGGCGATGATGATCGGCTTGTAAGCCTCCGCCGCCGCGATCTGGTCGTTGGCGGCAATGGTGTAGGCCTGTTGCGCGCCGTCCAGGGATCCCTTCGGCCCGGAGACGTTGGCGCCCGCGATCGCGTTGCGCAAGTCCTCCATTGAAATGCCATAGGCCGCGAGCCGCGCCAGATCGGCCTGAACCCGCACCGCCGGCTTCAACCCGCCCAGCACCGCGACGCGTCCGACACCGGTAAGCTGGCTGAGGCGCTGCGCGAGGATGGTGTCGGCAAGATCGCTCATGGCGCGGAGCGAAATCGTGTCCGACGTCAGCGCCAGCGTCAAAACCGGCGCATCCGCGGGGTTCACCTTGGCATAGGTCGGCGGATACGGAAGATTCCTCGGCAGCACTCCCGCCGCGGCGTTGATCGCAGCCTGCACGTCCTGGGTGGCGCCGTCGATGTCGCGGTTGAGGTCGAACTGCAGCGATATCTGGCTGACGCCGAACGAACTCGTCGAGGTCATCGACGACAGCGACGGAATCTGCCCGAGCTGACGCTCGAGCGGCGCGGTGATCAGCGAGGCGATCACGTCGGGACTGCCGCCCGGCAGTTGGGTCGTCACCTGCACCGTCGGGAAATCGACTTGCGGCAGCGCCGATACCGGCAACGCCCAATAGCCGAGCGCACCGCCGATGAACAGCGCGATCCCCAACAGCGAGGTCGCGATCGGACGACGAATGAACGGTTCAGATACGCTCATCGGTGCGTGCTCACGCTTGCGAAGTCACACATTCAAACGACGAAGTTTGCAACCGACGAATTTTGCGGTCATGGCTGCGACTTCGCTCCGCTGCCAGACGGCTCGCTTCCCTGCGCGGGTCCGGTTTGACCCTTTTGATCGCCCTCGCCCTGGTTGCGCTCGCCCCTCTTGCCGCGGCGCTCGCCTTGAGCGTCCTTGGCTTGCGCGCCGTTGCCCTGCACGTCCTTGCTGCTCCGCTTCTTGCGCGGGGCGAGATCGGCCGCCGGCGTCTGCTCCTCCCTGCCGACGATGACTTTTGCGCCATCGGACAGGTTGGCAAAACCGGTCGTCACCACGCGATCGGCGGGCGACAATCCGCTGGCGATCACCGCGTCGGCTTCGTTCTGCTGCGTCACCACAACCGGTTTCGCGGTCACGATATCGCCGTCACCAATGACGTAGCTGAACGTGCCCGCGGGGCCGCGCTGCACCGCCGAGGTCGGCACTACAATCGCGTTCGAAAGCGTATCGACCTTGAGCCGCACATTGACGAATTGCCCGGGCCACAGCTGGAAATTGGCATTGGGAAATTCGGCCTTGAGCTTGAGCGTGCCGGTGGTCGGATCGACCTGGTTGTCGATGCCCCTGAGCGTGCCGCTGTCGATTACCGTTGTGCCATCATTGCCGAAGACATCGACGGTCAACGGACCCTTGGCCGACGCCGCGTTGACCCGCACAATCTGCTGCTGCGGAAGACTGAACTGCACCGCGATCGGCTGCAGCTGGGTGATGATGACGAGGCCGGTGAGATCAGAGGCATGGATGATGTTGCCCTGATCGACCTGGCGCAGGCCGGCCCGGCCCGACAGCGGCGCAATGATCTTGGTATAGCCGAGCATCGCCTGCGCGTTATCGATCGCCGCCTGGTCGGCTTTCACCAGCGCCTCCTGCTGGGCCACGACGGCGCGTTGGGTATCGTATTGCTGCCTGGAGCCGGCGTTGGTTGCGGATAGCTGCTGATAGCGGGCGAGGTCGAGGCGCTGATTGGCGAGTTGCGCTTCATCCTGCGCCTTTTTGGCGACGGCCTGATCGTACTGGGCCTGGTAGATCACCGGATCGATCTCGGCGAGAACATCGCCCTTCTTGACGTCCTGTCCCTCGGTGAAATTCACGGCGATCAGTTTGCCGTCAACCTGGGAGCGCACCAGCACGTTATTCAGGGCACGAACCGAACCGACGCCATCGAGATAAACCGGCACGTCCTGGATGCGTGGTGTCGCCGCCAGCACGGGTACCGGAAGATCGAGACGCGCGTTCCTGTTGGCGGCCTGCCTCTGCTGCAGCGAGGTCCAGGCGATGTAACCGAGGCCGCCGAGGATCAGGAGCGCAATGGCGATCGAAACTGTGCGGCGGCGCGCACGCGAGGCCACGCGGGCAACGCGGTCGCCGGCGGCTTTCGCGGTTTCGTTCAAATCCGGCTTAAAGAGCATTGACCGGCCTTTCCATCCTCGGCTCCCAGCCGCCCCCCAGCGCCTGGTACAGGCTGACGATCGCAAGCAGCCGTGCAAGCTGCGCCTGCCAAAGCAAATCTTCTGCCTGAAACAACGTCGTTTGCGTATTTAGCACAGTTACGATGTCCGCGGTCCCGGCCCGAAGCTGCTGCTCGGCCAATTGAAAGGCCCGCCGCGAGGATGCCACCACCTCGCGCTGCAGCCGCAGCCTTATGGTGGTCTCGCGGATCGAAACCAGCGCGTT
>WNFT01004917.1_pt1 | contig 11668 bp, 8 predicted proteins | sample 5400191 | NCBI WGS metagenome assembly WNFT01 (sample SAMN13153359, study PRJNA577476) | soil metagenome | isolation source: 80 cm saprolite under Madrone tree | place: USA:California | collected 2016-06-14
CGCACCGGATTCGTCCGTTCTGTTCCGCGACAGGAGCCGCCGCAGTTGTTCCGAGAGATAAATGTCGTAAGCCACTAGTGCTCCCGCGCTTCCGAAGACCACGGCACCCAGCAGCATCAACAGCCATCTCAAAGCCGACATCGAAGTATCCCCTCTTCCACTCCCCGGACCCAAGTGGCACAGGCTTTAGCCTGTGCTCATAAGCTCAAACCAGTTCAGCGCGGTGCCGAATAGGCCCGGGCCAGTTGCGCTGTCCCGCGCTCCAATTCTGTCCGCGCGGGAATCCTTCGCGCCGTGGCCGGCCGCATCATCCGAAACGCCGCTTCCAGGCACAGCCAATTCAGCCCAGCGGCAGCCGCGACCCCAAATATCATGGTGATAACAAGCGTTGCGAACTGCAGCATAGCGATCATGTCGTGCCTCCCTGTCTTGCACTTCCGGAGATGGCACGAAGATGACCAACGGCTATCCATCTATAAATAAAGGGGTTACCGAAATCCTTGAAGACCAAAAACTGTGTTAGGCAACACACGTTGTGGGTATGGGTGCACGGGCTACAACATCTGTGACAGGCGATTAAAAATAATGGAAGTAGTCATCGCGACCATGCCATCGGGAGTACCGACTTCTTCCAGGGCCGACTCCGCGGAGACTCGTCCCAATTGCCGATAACTTTCGAATTGCGATTCATCAAACCATTGGTTTGCAGTGGATTGATGCGGAAAGGCCGGGTGAAGCGTCCGGTAATTCTGGATGTCGGCCGGATCCCCTTCGGTCAGTGTGGGCTTGAAATAGACGAGGACGCCATTTTCCAGTCCCGCATCAATAGGGCGTAACGGATAACTCCGGCCAAAGCGTGAGCTAGCGAGTATTTCTTGTCCTTGTCCAGCTCCAATCCAGCAACGTCCATCTCAATTTCAATGCCAAAATCCGTCCGGCATTTGCCGCGCGGAGGCTCAGCAATTTCCGCACTTTCCTCGCACCGTGGCGCGACCCCTGTGTCGCCTGTACCGAACTCTGCTTCCCCACCTTCGTCGAACTCTTATGCTACGCTAACCGTGAGACCACTCATGAACCGCGGATCAGGTTTACGCATCGGCAAAATTCTCGGCATCCCCATTTATCTCCATTCCACCTGGGTTTTCATTTTTGCGGCCATCACCTACATGATCGCCTCGCAGTATAAGCAGGAACATCCCGTTTGGACGGACGCACAGCATTGGACCGTGGGCGTTCTGACCAGTCTCCTCTTCTTCGCCTCGGTTTTATTTCACGAACTCTCCCACAGCGTTGTGGCCCAGCATTACAAGATTCGCGTGGTCTCCATCACTCTCTTTCTCTTCGGTGGCTTGGCGCGCATCGAGCGAGAACCCTCCAAGGCCATTCAGGAATTCAACATTGCCATCGCGGGACCGCTGGCCAGCGGCTTCCTTGCCGTCGGTTTTTTTGGCTTAACGCTGCTTTTCCCCTATAGCCAGACGGTTGGAGCACTGGCCACCTGGCTCTGGCAGACCAATTTCGCGCTTGCCGTTTTTAATCTCTTGCCGGGATTTCCTTTGGACGGAGGCAGGATTTTCCGCGCCATTGTTTGGGGAGCCACCAAGAATTTTGACAAGGCGACTCGTGTCGCTGGCGCCAGCGGCAAAATAATCGCCTACGCGATGATAATTTTGGGCGCTTACGCTGTAATTAACGGCGTCTATCGACAGGGACTCTGGCTCGCCTTCATCGGCTGGTTCATTCTAAATGCCGCGCAGGAGAGCGTCGCTCAAGTTACCGTCCGGCAAACTCTGGCTGGATTGAGGGCCGCCGACGTCATGAGCAAGGAAGTTCCCACCGTTCCCGGCCACATCACGCTGGAAGAATACAGCGCCGAAGTACTTCGCACCGGCCGCCGCCTCCATCTTGTGATTAATGACGACCGCCTCGTCGGCCTGATGAACGTTCAAGCTCTCAACTCCATTCCGCGTAGCGAGTGGGCTCACAACTCCGTCCAGGCCGCCATGATCCCGCGCGAAAAAATCCTCTGGACATCGCCGGAAGAACCTCTTCTGCGGTTGCTCGAGCGGCTCCTGAGTGCGGACGTGAATCAGATGCCCGTTGTGAGCGGCGCCAACGACGGCGCGCCCCAGATCGTTGGCATTGTGACGCGCGATTCCATCCTCCGCGTGATGCAAACGCGCTCCGAACTTGGCCCGCTGGCCACTAGCAGGTAGCCGACTCCGTGCGCGTCGAACTGTTTGTAGCAGTTTTTTCCTGAGAGAAGAAGGTTTAATCAGCGACGGCGGATTGTTCCGCGGCGAAAAACTTTTTCGCTTCGTTTCCCCGCCGCGATTCCAGCGTGACTCGCACGCCATTGCGAGGCCGCAACGTGATCGACGCCAGCGGCACCACCGGATGATTTGCCACCAGCCGCAATCGAAACTTCCGCGCGATCGTCGCCAGAATCAGTGTCGCTTCCATCAGCGCAAATGTATTCCCGATGCACCGGCGCGGACCGCCTCCGAACGGAAAATAGGCGAACCGCGGCAATCGCTTTAATAAATCATCTTCCCAGCGCTCCGGCCGGAATTCTTCCGGCGCGTCGTACCATCGCGGATCGCGATGCACCACCCACTGCGCCATTGCCACGCCCATTCCTTTTGTCACGGGATAGCCCGCAATTTCATGGTCTTCGACGGCCAGCCGCGCAATTCCCCACGCCGCCGGATAGAGCCGCAGAGATTCCGTGATGACGTGTCCGGTGTAAACAAGTTTCGGCAGATCATCGCGAGTAGGCGCGCGATCGCCAAGGACGGAATCTAATTCCGCATGCAGCTTTTTTTCCACGGCGGGATTTTGCGCGAGCAACCACCACGTCCAGGAGAGCGTGCTGGCTGTAGTTTCGTGCCCGGCCAAAAATAAAGTAATCGTTTCATCGCGAAGCTGCCTGTCCGTCATTTTCGAACCATCTTCGTCTTGCGCGTGAAGCAGCATCGAAAGCAGATCGCCTGCATCGCGCCCGGAGGCACGCCGTTCCGCGATGATGCGGTAAAGAATTTTTTCGATTTGCGCCACTTCCCGCTTCACGCGCAAATTCGATGGCGTCGGCAGCCAGTGGGGCACGAAAATGGTGCGCCGGAAATTCGCGCCGATTTCGAGCAGCAATTCCAGCGATTTTCCCACTTCGAGCGCGTCGCGCTCGACGTCGGCATCGAACAGCGTTTTTCCAACGATTTGCAGCGTCAATCGCATCATTTCTTGGTGCGCGTCGCGCTGTTCCCCATTTTTCCATTGATCCAACAGCCGCTCGGTGTACTCGACCATCGTGGCCGCGTAGGAAGCGATTCGAACGCGGTGAAACGCCGGTTGCGCAAGCCGCCGCTGCCGCAGCCAGAAATCGCCTTCGCTGGTCAGCAAGCCTTCACCGAAAACGTGGCGGTTCGCCCGCAGCACTCGGCCCTTCGAGTATTTGCGCGCGTTGGTGACCAGGACGTCTTCGATCAAATCCGGGTGATTGATGAAAATCGTTTTGAAATTCAGGACGCGCAGGCCGGCGATGTCACCGTACTCGCGGGCGACCATGGTGAAATATTCCAGAGGAGTATTATTCAGCGGCCCGAGCGACCATCGTTTGAGCCCTTCGGAAGGGCCGGCAGGAAATTTCTTGCGTGTCGCGGGCGACATCCAATAATGCTATGCCCGCATTCGAATTGCGTCAACGCAGCGCGTGTCGCGCTCAGGTTTCTCGCGCGCGGAGCGCGCGGATTCGGTAACCTCCGCGGCGGATATCGACAGTCACCTTTGAAAACCCCGTAGCCGTGAATCTCGCAAACGCGGAAGCTGGCGCGACCGGCACAAAGGTGCTCTTGATGTGGCCCACGCGGTGCAGCCACCCGTCCTGAATATCAAACGCGAGGAATACTCCGCCCGGTTGAAGCACCCGCCAAATTTCCGCAAAGGCGCGATCCTGCAGCTCAGCTGAACGCAAATGATGAAGCATCAAGATGGCAATCGCCGAAGAAAAGGTCCTGTCCGCAAAGGGCAGCGTCGACGCGTCACCCTGAATCACCGTTGCATCCGAGCCATTCACACGCGCGCCCAGCTTTGCCGCAAATGCGTGGTCGTACTCCAGACTGGTCACGCGAGCCGCCAACCGCCCCAATTCCTCCGTCGCCGCCCCCGGCCCCGCGCCTAGTTCCAACACGTGCTCACCCAACTCCGAGCCTTGCAGAATCCACGGCAGAAGCTGCCGCCGGGTCACCCATCGCCACAGCCGCGTTCCGCAAAACCATGTTTCGTAGCGATTCATCGATACCTCGAAAGACTTCGAGGACTCTCCACTTTACCGCGAGCCAGCCAACTCAGTGAAGCAAAGGGCGGATACGGCGAAGAGTAGAAGCGAATTGATCGGCGCTGTAGGAAGAAGGATTTTCGAGTTGCTGGAAGAGGGCGTTTATGGCGGCGCGGACTTCGGCGGCGTTCGCGGGCTTTGCGTCCTTGCTGTAGGCGATGTAGAGCGAATCCAGCGCCATGGCGGCTTGTTCCGCAGCACGTTCGTCGGCAAGCGCGATATTCTCCGCATCATCGGAAATGCGCTGCAGCAGGCGCAGAGTAACCGCTTGATCGTATTGCATCGTTGCAAGACGCTGGGCAATGCGCTGCGCTAGTGGCGCGGCCGCGGATGCCGCGGCGGCCACCGCGTTTCTATCCGGGTTTAGTCTGCTCATTTCATCCGAAACTGCGAGTAGTTGACGGTCCAGCTCCTGCGCGTTCGCGGAGTCAATCTGCTTCGCGAGCAGACGAAATACCGCATAGCGCGAGCTGTTCCATGCGGGATCGCCGGGACGCCGGCCGAGATAGGCATGTTCCTGTCGCCAACTGTCTTTTGCCGGGCCCAGCGCGTGATGGCACGCAAAGCAGGAAAGCTCGGAATACTCCGGCCAGACGTCCTTTTTGTCAAAGCGCTCATTCTTCGCGCGCCAAATCAATCGCTCCATGGCCACGCGCACCTGGACGGCTTGGCCGGCGCTCCACTCGCGCACCCCAACCCACGCGGGGTCCTCAGCAGGTTTGCCCGGTTCGGATTCGCGCGGCACCTTCCAGTGGCGTGGCATCACCGCCGAAAACGAATCCAACTCGAAATAAAGATCTGGATGCCCCGCGGCGATCATCTCGTGATCCACAAATTTATTTTTCTTCCCGAGATGGCATTCCAGGCATTTCTCCGTGCGGTGAATGACGTCGCGAGTGTCGTGCATGCCCAATGCCACGGATTTTTCATGCGGCCAAGTCCTCGTCGTGTGCGGCCCGAGCCAGCCCGAGGCCGGCCCGTGGCAGTTTTCGCAGGACACGCCTTCCGAAATTTCAAACGCGCGGCCGCGCTGCTCCGGCGGCGGATTCAGGGCGTGGCATGCAAGACACTTCGGCGCTTCTTCTGCTTTGGCGCCCAGTTTTAAGATCCGTGCCATGCGCTCGCCCACATCACCGGTCAATGCCTGATAGGCGCGGCTGTGTTTATCCTGGATGATCCACGTCGAATATTCGTTCTGCAAAATACGGCTGCCCGCGACGGGCTTCACGCTTCCGTGACAACTCGTAGCTGCGCACGAACCTGGTCCGATATATTTGACAGGCTCATTCTGCGAGGAAAGAAGCGCTGGAGGCGCAAAGAACCATGCGCATATAAAAACGACGCGAAGCTTGCAGGAGTTTGAGGCGTTGCGCATTCGGTTCGTCGGAGAGTCTGTTTGCTTATATCGTTTGCGCTGCGGGGAAGTCAACGGGCCGCGTTGCCTTTTTCGCACCGCGCCGCGAAAAGCCAAACGCGCGCTATTTACACCCACCTCCCCTGCCAGTAGTATGCAGGGGATTCAGCACGCCACTTCGCGCCGCGCATCGTTTGACGAAACACGCGTGGCGCCGTTCGCGCGAGACGGGGCGCCGTGATCTTCGACGACCTTCGGGCCATCCAGCTTCGCCACGGCTTCCTGCCCAAAGCGGAACTTGAGGGCCTTTCACAACGCACCCAGACGCCGCTCTATCAAATCCACAGCGTGGCGAGTTTCTATCCGCATTTTCATCTCGTGCCGCCCGCCAAGGCCGAGATTCGCGTCTGCGCCGACATGAGCTGCCATCTGAACGGCGCTTGCGAATTACGCGCCGATCTGGAGCGGCGCTTCGCGAGTTCGCAGCCGGAAGAAGTGCAGATTCGCGACGTCTCCTGCCTCGGCCGCTGCGACCAAGCTCCCGCAGTTTCGATCAACGACCACATTTTCACGGATGTCACCGCTGCGCATGCCGAGCAAATCGCGCGCAGCGCCATGCGCAGCGAGGACATTCACAAAGCGCATCCCGAGCAGGCACGCATCCGGTGCAAAGCCGATCCCTACGGCGACGGGGAGAAGTACGGCGTTGTTCGCAAACTTGTTCAATCGCGTGCTTGGGACGATGTCCTGGCACTACTCAAAGCCGCCGAATTGAAAGGCATGGGCGGCGCTGGCTTCCCCACCAGCCTAAAGTGGGACCTCGTCCGCAAACAACCCGATCCCGTGAGATATATCGTTTGCAACGCCGATGAAAGCGAGCCCGGCACCATCAAGGACCGCTTCATCATGACCAATCTGCCGCATCTGCTCGTCGAAGGCATGATCATCGCCGGACTTGTTACCGGTGCGAAGCGTGGCATCCTTTATATCCGCCACGAATATCATCTTCAGGAAGAAATTCTCGGCGAAGAGATTCGGCGTTGTTATCGGGCAGGACTTCTTGGAAAAACAATCCTTGGCGGCGATCTCGACTTTGATCTGGAAGTTTTTGTCAGTCCCGGCGGCTACATCTGTGGTGAAGAAAGCGCGCTCATCGAAGCTATCGAGGGGCATCGCGCCGAGCCGCGCAATAAGCCTCCGTTCCCGGGACAAATCGGGCTGTGGCAAAAACCCACCGTTATCAACAACGTCGAAACCTTTATCAACGTTCCGCAAATTCTCGCTTGCGGTGTTGACTGGTTTGTCGCACAGGGCGCCGCTGGCTCACGTGGCTTGAAATTTGTCGGCGTGAGCGGCCAAGTCGCGCGCCCGGGCATTTTCGAGGTTCCCATGGGCGTGCCCATGCGCGAAGTCATTTTCAATTACGCCGCCGGCGTTCGCGGCGGCCGTCAACTCAAAGCCTTCGCGCCATCGGGTCCATCGTCCGGTTACCTTCCCGCCTCGATGGTCGACGTTCGTCTCGATTTTAAGGCTCTCGCCGAAGCCGGATCCATGCTGGGCTCCGGCGCCATCGTTGTGTGTGACGACACTACTTGTATGCTGGACATGGCGTTGAATGCCGTGCGCTTCTATCGCAACGAGTCCTGCGGCAAATGTGTTCCCTGCCGCGTCGGCTCGCAGAAAATAGCAGACATGATCGTTCGCTGGACGCAAGGCAGCGTCCCCGAATCGCAATACGGCGCCGATCTTGCGCTCCTCGACGAACTCTCGCAGGCCATGAGCCTTACATCCATCTGCGGTCTCGGCCAGATCGTGCCGGCACCTATTCAATCCGTGCTGAAACATTTTCGCGGTGAGATCGATGCGCACGTGTTGAAGAGCCAATGTCCCAGCGGCATCTGCTTCACCGCCGCATCTCGTGCGGGCGAGGCCCAACGCGTAGGAATTCGTCCGTAGTATGACGACTGCAATTACACCTCCGGGCTTCGTGGACATCACGCTTGATGGCCAATCAGTCCGTGTCCCGGCGGGCACGAGCATTTTCGACGCCGCGCGGATGAACGGCATCAACATTCCCACACTTTGTCACCTGCAAAGCCAAACGCCCGTCGGTGTCTGCCGCCTTTGCGTCGTGGATACGGGTGCGCGCGTGCTCGCCGCCTCCTGCGTCCGTCCCGTCGAGCCCGGCATGAAGGTGGTCACCAATTCGGAAAAGGTTTTGGCTGCGCGCAAAACGATCCTGGAACTCTTGATGTCCGATCATCCTTCGCCTTGCGCGCGCCAGCAGAATTCGGGCGATTGCGAATTGGAGACGCTCGCGAAAGCGGCGGGCGCTTCACAGCCGCGCTTCGCAAAGCGCACGGTCGCGCGCGGCAAAGATGATTCTTCCCTGGCCATCGCCGTCGACCACGACGCTTGTATTCTCTGCGACCGCTGCATCCGCGGCTGCGATGAAATCAAAAACAATTTCGTGCTTGGCCGCATGGGAAAAGGCTATGCCGCGGGCATCGCCTTCGATCTCAATTCGCCGATGGGCGATTCCACCTGTATTTCCTGCGGCGAGTGTATGGTTTCCTGCCCCACCGGCGCGCTCACCAACAAAAGCGTTGTGGGCACGGCGATCGCTGCCGGGCCGGACGCGCAAGGATTCGAAGCCGAGGATCTCCTGCAGATTCCTGTTTTCAAGGGCGTCTCTGGAACGTTTCTCGAATTGAATCGCGGGGCGATCATCAAGAGGCGGTTCCGCAAAGGCGAAATTATCTGCCGCGAAGGCGAGTTCGGATCCACGGCTTTCTACGTTCTCGAAGGCCAAGCTAAAGTTTCCATTTCGACTCCTATGGCGCATGTCAAAACGCAAGGCGGTGCAAAGGGTTTCTTTAAGCGGCTGACCAGCACGCTCGTCGCGCGTGAAGAAGATAAGCGCGAGGAAGAAGCGCGAGACAGAACCATTCCGATCGATGCTTCCGTCGATCTCGCTTACGGTAATCCTGTTGCGGAGCTCAGCCCAGGCGATCTTTTTGGCGAAATGACCTGCATGAATTTTTACCCGCGCTCCGCCACGGTGATCGCGGAATCCGCTGTGGTAGCGTTCGAAATGCTGCGCAATGTTCTCGACATCATGCTTAAGAACAAAACTTTCCGCGCACAGCTCGATCAGACATATCGCCGGCGCGCGCTGGAGAACCATCTTCGCGGCGTCCCTATGTTCGCGGATCTTTCGCCGGAATTCATCGCGCATTTGAAGGAAAGTGTCGAGTTACAGCGATTTGCTCCGGGCCAGGTGATCGTTCAGCAGGGCGCCCCAGCGGATAGTTTCTATCTCGTTCGAATTGGGTTCGTCAAAGTTTCGGAACATTATCCTGGCGGCGAACTTGTGCTCGCCTATCTTTCGCGCGGCGATTACTTCGGCGAGATCGGTTTGCTGGGCGGCGGCGTTCGAACCGCGACATGCGCGGCGCTGGATCACGTCGAACTCGTGCGAATCACGGGTGAAGATTTCCGCGACATGGTCGCGCGTTTCCCGAGCGTGCGAACCGGCCTGGAAGCTGTGGCCGCCGAACGCCGCGCGGCGAACCAGCAGCGCATGCAAATGGTCCACAACGTTCCCATCGATCAATTCCTCTCGCAAGGATTGATGGAAGCGCAGAGCTTGCTGATTCTGGATTTGCAGAATTGCACGCGCTGCGACGCCTGCGTGAATGCCTGCGCCGACGCACACGACGGCATCACGCGTCTTGTGCGCGACGGCTTGAGATTCGACCAATATCTTGTGGCGACGAGTTGCCGGCAGTGCCGCGACCCGCTCTGCATGGTCGGCTGCCCCGTCGGCTCGATTCGAAGGCGCAATTCGCTCGAAGTCATCATCGAAGATTGGTGCATCGGATGCGGCCTCTGCGCGCAGAATTGCCCTTACGGCAATATTAATTTGCACCCATTCGAAGTGATGGTTGACGATCCGGAGCGGGCCGGACACAAGAAAGCAGCGATCAAGCAAAAAGCGACTTCGTGCGATCTCTGCACGCACCTGAAAGAACCAAGCTGCGTTTATGCTTGTCCGCACGACGCCGCGCATCGCGTTGACCCGCGCACGTTTTTCGCCGATATGCTCGGCCAGGGCTCCGAGAAATGAGAATTGACAAGACGCAGCGCGGCTGGGCTCTCGCATCGGTGGCACTGCTTGCGATTTCCGCGTTTGTGTATGCCCTCTATGCATTCGAATCGCCGCAAAGCCCTCGCGGTGGCAGCGCCGTCGGCCTCACGTTTGGAGTCATCGGCTTCGCCTTTATGATTTTCGCCGCGCTACTCGGCGCGCGCAAACGCATACCTACGTGGCGAGTCGGCCGCGCACAAGCGTGGATGCGCGGCCATCTTTGGCTCGGGTTCCTTGCCTTACCGATGATTCTTTTTCACGGTGGATTTCATTTCGGCGGAACGCTCACGCGAGTGTTGATGTGGCTGCTCATCATTACAGTGTTGAGCGGCGTTTTCGGCGCAGCGTTGCAGCATTGTATTCCGCGCTTGATGACTACGGACGTGCCGCTGGAAACGATTTACGACGAAATCGGCCGCGTTCGAACACTGCTTCGTGAAGAGGCCGATCGCGCCATCGAATCTATTTGCGGCAATTTGGGACTCGCGAAACTTTCGAACGACGAAGGTCAGCGCGCGGGAGGCTTCACTGCATTGAGGAGCATCGCCGGGTCCGCCGTTCCGCTGCGCACTTCCGCCGCAGTAAGTGCCGGCGCGAGCGCCGCAGTGGCCGCGGCTTCTGAGATTATTTTGTTGGGTGAAGAAGAAAGCGCGCCGCTGCGGCGTTTTTACTTGAACGAGATGCGTCCTTTTCTGGAGCGGCCGAAACAACGCGGCCAGCGTCTCGGCGATGCAGCGACGGCGAACAGCGCGTTTGCCGGACTGCGCACGCTGTTGCCGACCGCGGCGCACATTACGCTTGCGAATCTGGAAGACATTTGCGACGAAGCGCGCCAGCTTGCGCGCCAGGAACGCATGCACCGCTGGCTGCACGGTTGGCTGCTGCTACACATCCCGCTTTCGCTGGCATTGATTTTGCTCGGTGCAGTGCATGCGGTGATGGCACTGCGCTACTAGCACAAGAGAAAAACGTGGCACGCACACGCACAACAAAAAAACTCGCGCAGCGTATCGACCTCAACTATTTCAAACGTTCGACGCCGCTGAAGCGCGCGAAATTCTGGCTCGGCCTCCTGTTACCGTTGCTCGCGCTGGTCTGGATCGCCGAGCGCGCCCTTTCCAAGGATTCGAGGGTTTACAGTAGCGGGCGAATGTCGGAAGCGCACGCTGTCCTCGAAAAAGAATGCGCCGCGTGCCACGTCCAACAAGCTGGCGCATTTTCCGCGAAAGCCGCCGACAGCGCATGCCTATCGTGCCACGACGGCCCCATCCATCACGAAACCAAAACAGAAACGCTCGAGTGTGTGAAATGCCACAGCGAGCATCGTGGACGCACGAACATCGCCGCTGCCAGGAATCAAGCTTGCGCCGAGTGCCACAGTGACTTGAGGGCAAGTCGCGGCGTTACACATTACGCATCGCGCATTCGAAGTTTCGATGACGGCCATCCAGAATTCGCCGCTTTGCGTGCTGTTGCGGGCGTCGTGGCGAGCGATCCCGGCACAATCAGATTGAATCACGCCACCCACATGAAACCGATTCGCCGCGGACCGAACGGTCCCAACGTTCAACTCGAATGTGGCAACTGCCATCGTGTGACCGCCGCTGATGAGGACTTGACTTACGTCGACCCGAAGTACCGTGCGGCAACCGTCAGCTACAAAGATGCAGACGAGTTCCTGCCGCTTCACTCCGAGACGCTGAAGACACCTCGCCCCGTAACCGGACGCGAACTGATGGCGCCGGTGAAATTTGCGAATGCTTGCGCTGCCTGCCACTTGCTCACGTTTGACAGGCGCTTCGATGAAGGCGTTCCGCATGACAAGCCGGAG
>WNFT01004919.1_pt1 | contig 11666 bp, 10 predicted proteins | sample 5400191 | NCBI WGS metagenome assembly WNFT01 (sample SAMN13153359, study PRJNA577476) | soil metagenome | isolation source: 80 cm saprolite under Madrone tree | place: USA:California | collected 2016-06-14
CACGCTTGCGGCACCGATGCCGCTGCTGCCGCCGGTCACCACCGCGACCTTGCCGGCGAGCGAAGTTGGGTTCTCGTTCGTCATCGCAACCTCATTGATCCGTCGCAGCGATTTCCGCCAGGACCTGGTTGAACCGGTCGGCCGCCTCGTATTGTACCCAGTGCCCGGCGCCCGGGATCACTTCGAAGCGGGCGTCCGACCGAAAGCTGCGCAGCACGCGGGCGCGCTCGTCGAGATAGGGATAGGCGGTCGCATCGCGCTCTCCCCAGATGCCGTCCATCGGCGAGGTCACGTGAGGCAAGGCGCGGGCGAGGGTGTCCGCGCGCGAAAACCTTCGGCTTTTCACTCGGCCGCGCGGCGCGTTCTGCGACTGGATATAGACCGCGAGCTCGTCGACCCTCGACGGGTCGGCGATCATCAATACCCCGAGATTGTGGCGATGGACGGCGAGCGCCTCCGCCGCCGACGCCCCAGCCGACACGCGCTCGAGAGCCGTCGGCTGTCGCACCAGCCCGAGCCCGTTCGACCCGACGATCGTCAAGGCGCGCAACCGGTCTCCGAGTTGCACCGCGACATGACCGCCGAGCACTCCGCCGAAGGAGAACCCGGCGATGTGCGGAGCCGCTCCCTTCGACAGCACGATATCGAGCCCTTCGACGACGATTGCGGCCAGGCCTTCGGCGGTATGCGGCTCGGGCGGCGTCGCCGACTCCCCGAGGCCGGGCAGGTCGGGCGCGATCACGGTGAATTGCCGCGCCAGCACGAGCACATTGCGGATCCAATGCGTCCACGAGCCATAGCCGCCGTGGAACAAGACCAGCGGGCGACCACCGCCCCAGATCCGCCAAACCATGCCGCCATCGCCGCAAGGCGTTTCAATCCGCTGCGCCTCAGCCGCCACGCCCTCGACGATGGCGACAGTTTTTTCGCTGATCAAAGCCACCGGTTACCCCACTGATGCCGCTCGCAGGCTGATAGCCGGTTTCGCGCCCGACGCCTAGCCTCGGATCATGCAGGGCTTTCCTTACCGGTGATTGCGTTACTATATCAGCCGGAGCCGGGAGGCGGATATGCCAGGACGACAGCTCGAAGCGTTGATGTGGGAACAGGCTTGCGAAGCGATGGAGCGCGCTCAGCGCCTCCACCGTCAGTTTTTTCGTCGCAGCCCCACGACACCCGCCTGGGAGGCGCCGTGCGACATCTTCGAGAGCGACGAGGCGCTCACCATCCTGATCGCCCTGCCCGGGGTCGAGCCCGACCAGATCAAGGTGACGCTCAGCGCCGGCGTCCTGATCGTCAGCGGCGAACGCCCCCTGCCTGACGAGGTCAGAGACGCGAGGATCCACCGGCTGGAGATACCGCAAGGGCATTTCCAGCGGCGGATCGAGCTGCCGCCCGCTCGGTTCGAGATTTTCGGCCGCCACCTGGCGAACGGCTGTCTGAAACTGGAGCTGCACAAGGTTTGACGGGCGAGCGCCGCGCGCTATCGAGCCAAATTCAAGGATCTTTCTGATGCCCCTCGAAAACCATGACCTGCGCACCAGGGAAGAAGTGGCGGCCCCGCCGCCGGGTGCCATCGAGATGGCATTGGCCGGTATTGCGGCACTCCCCGAAGATACGCTTATCCTGATCCCGACGCGTAACCTCGTCCTGTTTCCCGGAACGGTGCTGCCGATCACGCTCGGCCGCCAACGCACGATTGCGGCAGCGCAGGCCGCGATCAAGCTCAACCGGCCGCTTGGCCTGCTGCTGCAGCGCGACCCCACAACCGATGATCCGATCCCGGTCGACCTCCATCGCATGGGGACGGAGGCGACCCTATTGCGCTATGTGACGAGCCCCGACGGCACGCACCATGCGATCTGCCAGGGCGAAACGCGGTTTCAGGTTCTCGATTTTATCGACGGCTACCCGTTCCTCGCCGCACGGGTTGAGCGCGTCCCTGAGGTCGAGGCGACCAGCAAGGACATCGCGGCGCGGCTGCTCAATTTGCGCAACCAGGCGGTCGAAGTGCTTCAGCTGCTGCCGCAGGTCCCGGCCGAGCTCGTCAACGCCGTGCAATCGGTCACCTCAGCCCCGGCGCTCGCCGATATGATCGCGAGCTTTATGGACATCACCGCGGCCGAGAAGCAGGAAATCCTCGAGACCGTCGACGTCGAACGCCGGCTTGATCGAGTTTCGGCGATGCTCGCCTATCGGATCGAGGTGCTGCGGCTGTCCCGCCAGATCAGCGAGCAGACCAAGGGAAAAATCGACGACCGCCAGCGCGAGTTCCTGCTGCGCGAGCAGATCAAGACGATCCAGAAGGAGCTGGGCGAGGGCGAGGACGCCAAGGCCCAGGAGATCGCCGAGCTGGCCAAGAAGATCGCCGAGGCGAAGATGCCATCCGAGGTCGAGGAGCACGCCAGGCGCGAGCTCGCCCGGCTCGAGCGGATGCCGGAGGCCGCGGGCGAGTATTCGATGGCACGAACCTACCTCGAATGGCTGACCGAGCTGCCCTGGTCGGTCGAGTCGGGGAAGGCTATCGACATCACCGAGGCACGGCGCATCCTCGACGCCGATCATTACGGGCTGAGCAAAGTCAAGCGGCGCATCCTCGAATATCTGGCGATCCAGCAGCTCAACCCGGGCGGCCGCAGCCCGATCCTGTGCTTCGTCGGCCCGCCGGGTGTCGGCAAGACCTCGCTTGGGCAGAGCATCGCGCGCGCGACCGGCCGCAAGTTCGTCCGGGTCAGCCTCGGCGGGGTGCATGACGAGGCCGAGATCCGCGGCCATCGCCGTACCTATATCGGGGCATTGCCGGGCAACATCATCCAGGGCATCCGGCGGGCCGCCAGCCGCGACTGCGTGATGATGCTCGACGAGGTCGACAAGCTCGGCCGCGGCATTCAGGGCGACCCGTCCTCGGCGCTCCTGGAGGTGCTCGACCCGGAGCAGAACTCGACCTTCCGCGACAATTATCTGGGCGTCCCGTTCGATCTCTCGCGGGTCATGTTCATCACCACCGCGAACGTCCTCGACACTGTCCCCGGCCCGTTGCGCGACCGCATGGAGGTGATCGACCTTCCGGGCTATGTCGAGGACGAGAAATTCGAGATCGCCCGCCGCTACCTCGTCGACCGGCAGCTCAAGGCCAACGGATTGACCGCCGAGCTGGCCGAGGTCACCGACGCGGCGCTGCGCGCGATCATCCGCGACTACACCCGCGAAGCCGGCGTGCGTCAGCTCGAGCGGGAGATCGGTGCGGTGCTGCGCAGTGCCGCCATGCGCATCGCGGAGGGGAGTGCCAAGCACGTACGCATCGAGCCGGGCGACTTGCACGAGATCCTCGGGCCGCCGCGCTTCGAGGGCGAGGTCGCGATGCGCACGAGTGTGCCGGGCGTCGCCACCGGCCTCGCCTGGACCCCGGTGGGCGGCGACATCCTGTTTATCGAGGCGACCCGCATCCCCGGCGATGGGCGGCTGATCCTGACCGGCCAGCTCGGCGAGGTGATGCGAGAGAGCGCGCAAGCGGCGCTGAGCCTCGTCAAAGCGCGGGCCTCTGGGTTCGGGGTCGATCCCGCGATCTTCGCAAAGAGCGACATCCACATCCACGTCCCCGCCGGGGCCATCCCCAAGGACGGGCCGAGTGCCGGGGTCGCGATGTTCACCGCTCTCGTCTCATTGCTGACCAATCGGACGGCGCGCAGCGACACCGCAATGACCGGCGAGATCAGCCTGCGTGGCCTCGTGCTGCCGGTCGGCGGCATCAAGGAGAAGGTCGTCGCCGCCGCCCGAGCCGGTCTCGCCACCGTCATTCTGCCGGCGCGCAACCGCAAGGATTACGAGGAGATCCCGGAGGCCGCGCGCAACGCCCTGCGCTTTCTGTGGGCCGAGCGGGTCGAGGACGTGATCGAGGGCGCACTCGATCCGGCGAGCGAGTCTAGTCCTGCAGCGGCTGCCTGAAGCTCCTTGCTGGCAAGATCGATCACACCGATTGCGGGGCGCTCGAGAATTATGTGCAGGCAGGCGGGTTCGACCATTCGCTGATTGATCTCGTCAAGACCCGCACTTCGCAGATCAATGGCTGCGCCGCGCCTATTGCATCCATATGCATACAAGCGAAGCGCGCGCCCGCGGCGAGACCGAAAAGCGCGTTTATCCGGTCGGCTCAGCTGCAGCTTGGCGCTGCCGATGTGGGGACTTAGGACGCGGTCTACCGTTGCTGAGGCAGGGTAAACTGAAGGACGGCACCTTGGGGCAAGTTTGGCGTGGCCCACACGCGTCCGCCATGCGCCTCGATGATTGAACGGCAGATCGACAGTCCGATGCCCATGCCGCCGGGTTTGGTCGTGTAGAATGCGTCGAAGAGCCGGTCCAGGCTCTCCGGCTTCAGGCCCGGGCCGGTATCCTGTACCGCGACGAGCACGCCGCCCGGTCCATCTTGCTCGGTTCTGATCCGCAGCTCGCGCGCCGTCTCCCTCGATCCGCTCATCGCTTCTACAGCGTTGAGGATCAGATTGAGCATCACTTGTTGAAGCTGGATCCTATCCCCTAGAACGAGCGACAGGCCGTCCGCCAGCTGTGTCTGCAGCGAGGTCCTGTTTCTGCGCAGTTCGCTGCGCGTCAGCGCGACGACTTCGAGCATCGTCTGGTTGATGTCGAGCTGGTCGTTCCGCGCCGGCTCCTTTCTGACGAGCGCGCGAATTCGGCCGATGATGTCGCTGGCTCGCCTACCGTCCCTGACGATCCGGTCAAGGGCCTGCCGGACCTCCTCCAGATCGGGCGGCTCGGCGCCAAGCCAGCGCCGCGCTGCATTGGCATTGGTCAGCGCCGCGGCGATCGGCTGGCTGACCTCATGGGCAATCGAAGCCGCCAGCTGGCCCGTGGCCGTCACACGATTGGCGTGGGCGAGCTCCATCTGAGCGTCGCGCAAGCGGGCCTCTCGCCGCCACAATTCCTCCTCGGTGCGCTTCAGGTCCTCGATGTCGGTGCTCGTCGCGTACCATTCGACGATGTTTCCCCGCTCGTCGCGCAGCGGGACAAAGCGCAACAGAAACCGGCGATATTCGCCGTCGGCCCGCCGCAGACGCGCTTCCTTCTCGAACGGCTCTCCAGCGGCGAGCTTTGCATGCCAGTCGTCCATTGCGCGGTCTTCGGGATGGAGCGCATTCATCCAGGCCCAGCCGCGTCCTTCCTCTAGGGAGATGCCGGCATAGTCACGGAACCGCTTATTCAAAAAGTTGGCAGAGCCGTCGGGCGAATTGCTCCAGACCACTGCGGGAATTGTGTCGATGATGACCTGCAGCCGATCTTTCAGCGCCGCCGCTTCTCCCAGCCGGCGCGCCCGCCTCACAAGCCCAGTGACGAGGAGTGATGACGTCACAAAGACGGTCACCGTGACGATATCTTCCGGACTGCTAATCTGGAAGCTGAAAATCGGTGGGCTAAAAAAGTAATCCAGGCACCCTGCAGCGATGACCGAGAGAGTAACAGCAGGGAGGACTCTGCCCCTAAGGGACAGCAGAACCACGACGATCATATAAAGCGGAACGGTCGTGGCAGTATCGAGCTGGAGCCAGAAGCAGATCCAGGTAAGGAATGCCAGGGCCGCGGCGCCGAACAGCAGCTCCGCCAGTGGCTGCCAGAACTCCTGCTTATAGTTAATCGACATACCAGGCAGGCCCACTGGTAGAGGGGCCGCGCCCCTTGATCCGGCGCTGGCGAAGGTCGACCCGTTAGCCGGATCGATTTTCCGACAACGTAAGATTCTGCCACAACATGGGGTTCTTCCCAATCATATTCGCCGGGGGGAGCGATGTGAGACCACTTCCGACACGTGGACTGGACGATTCGCCTGCGGCCCGTGTGTCGAGCCCCCAGCGGTCATAGACGCCCTTTGAGGTCCGGTCAGGTATGAAGCGACGAGCGGATACAGGTGAGCAGATCGTTCTCGTCGAATGGCTTGCTCAGGTAACAAACGACCCCATCCCCCAACGCGCGTTCCCGCGCGCTGTCGTCGGGGTAAGCCGTGATCAGAATGGTCGGGATGCTCTTTCCGGAAGCCACCAGGTGGCGATACAGCTCGAGCCCCGTCATCCCGGGCATCTGCACGTCCGCGATCAGGCAGGAGGTGCGGGGGACCTGGCGGGAGTTCAAGAACTCTTCTGCAGACGCGAAGGCTTGGGACGTATATCCCAGCGACTTCATCAACCCCCTCATTGCCTCACGCATCGACTCATCATCATCGACAACCGAGATCAGGGGCTTAGCGTTCGGCACTTCAACTCCTTCATGCGGGTTTCCCAGGATATCAGCGCGCTGCGATCCGGGCCATCGGGCGGGGATATTCGACAGCATTTCGGAAAGATAAGACAAAACCGAGCGGCCCGCGATTATACTTTGGTTTAAACAGAATTATCGCGAAGCGAACGTGGTTGGGCGCACATGAGTGGTGGCTAAGGTAAAAAAGCCTTTCCCCAGAGACGGCACGATTTTAGAATGTTTCGGTTGCGGATTGCCGCTGCCTTGAGAGATGCGGTGCCTTTACTGCAGCGAGCGCGGGCGATGACTGCACAGCCAACCATCATTATCGTCGATGACGACCCGGGGATCCGTGAGTCGCTCGAAAGCTTGCTGCGTTCCGTGGGCTTGCAGGTCAAGGCGTTGTCTTCGGTGCCCGAATTCGTGAAAGAAGGGCGTCCGGAAGGACCTGCTTGCCTTGTGCTCGATGTCAGGTTGCCGGGCCAAAGCGGTCTCGATTTTCAGCGAGACCTCGCGGCGGCGAACATTCACGTTCCGATCATCTTCATCACCGGATACGGCGACATCCCGATGTCCGTCCGGGCGATAAAGGGGGGAGCAATCGAGTTCCTGACCAAGCCGTTCCGCGATCAAGACATGCTGGACGCGATCCAGCTAGGCCTCGCGCGAGATCGCGCGTGGCTGGAGAACGAAAAGGCGATCGCGGCGCTGCGGACGCGGTTCGAGACTCTCACTCCGCGGGAGCGCGAGGTGATGGCCTTGGTGGTGACTGGCCGCCTCAACAAGCAGATCGCCTGGGACATCGGCATCAGCGAGATCACAGTAAAAGTCCATCGCGGCCAGGTCATGCGAAAGATGAAGGCTGGTTCTCTGCCGGATTTAGCCCGGATGGCCGACAAGCTGGACTTCACGGCGGAAAAATCTCAGAGCTGTTAGACCCGCGTGCAGGTCCGGCCTGCGTCCAGGTGGTTCCTCCTTCCCTTAGCCGCAGCCCCCGCTTTTTCAGAGCCGTCCTAAACTTTCAGAGCCGTCCTAAACTAAAGTGTAATGCGGATGATTCTCAGGCGGCATCCCTTCATCCGCAGGTGCAATAGCACGGCCTGAAGCGCTCCGTTAGCCTCGATCCGCTGTTCTGCTCCTTCTACCGGGGAGAGGCTCATGCAAGACCAACGAAAGTGGGTGGGTCAGGATAATTCGCCGATGACTCGGGCTTGGTCGAGCCCGGCAAGAGGTGACGCGACGCTCGAATTCGGTCGTTTTCGCGTGCTGCTGCGCCAGCGGCAATTGGTCGCCGATAGCGGGCCAATAGAGTTAGGGACGCGCGCCCTCGATCTCCTCCTCGTCTTGCTGGAGGCCGACGGATCGCTGGTCACCAAAGACGAGCTTATGAGCCGTGTATGGCGTGGCATCGTTGTCGCGGAAGAGAACTTGAAGGTGCAAATTTCCGCATTGCGCAAGGCCTTGGGCGAAGACCGCGACTTTATCCGCACCGAGTTCGGCCGCGGCTACCGGTTCACTGCAGGGGTTCGCTCGACGGTCGCCTGGAGTGCTTGCCAGCGCCTGGCGCGACGACGGGTCTGGTCAAGCGAAAGGTTGGTTCCTCAATGCATTTCTCGGCGACGACCGGTTGGTGCGTGTCGAGATTTCTCTGGCTGACGCTTTAATCCTGCTCACACCGAGCGCACGACGTCCGCCGGGACTGGACTAGCTCGCCCGGCAAAACGGAGGGAACGTTATGGTAGGCTCTTTTTCGATGGTCTTCCATCAATCCATCGACCAATTACTCGCGCCAAAAATGCCATTGCGCAAAGCCGTGGCTTTTGCCGCCGGGCTCGCCCTCAGCATGCTTTCCTATCCGGTCCATGCCGCGCCGTCGAGCGGCGGCGATTCCGTGCAGGGCCTCTACGACGCTCTGCTCAGCACAATGAAGAACGGCCGGATACTAGGGCAAAGCGGGCGCTTTACACAACTGGATCCGGTCATTCGCCGCAGCTTCGACATCGCCTCGATGGCGCGACTGTCCGTCGGCCCGTCCTGGGCCGGTCTGAGCGAGCCGCAGCGCCAGCAGATGACCGAAAGCTTCGGGCGCTACATCTCGGCGATTTACGCCGACCGCTTCGACAGCTATGCCGGGCAGAAGATCGAGGTGACCGGCGAACAACCCGGCCCATCTGGAGTGATGGTACGCAGCCAGATCATCAAAGCCAATGGTGAGCAAGTCGAGGTCGATTACATGATGCGCCGAAGCGGCGACAGCTGGCTGATTTCCGACATTTATCTCGACGGCGCTATCAGCGAGGTGGCGACCAGGCGTTCAGAGTTCGCCGCCATCCTGAAGAACGACGGCATCGACGGTCTGATTGCGGCCCTCAACCGCAAGGCGGACATCCTCACCGGGACCACCGCGAGATCGTTATAGGAATCATGATGCTATCGGAGAAATCGAAATGACCTGAGGCTTAACCCTACAAGGCAGCGCCCGAGGCGATGAAGGCGTTGGTGGCGCACCTGCTCGCTACCGGATGGCCCCAGTACCCAAGCCGCGCCGCCCCGAAATTACGCCGGGCGTTGGCGGGAGGGCGCGGGCGCCGCCGCCGCCATCGCCGACGCGATCTTGTCGGGGCGGGTGAAGGCGAGGTATTCGGCCGCGAACTCGGGCGGCAGGATTTCGACCATCGACTCGTTCTCGACCCAGACTTCGATCACGTGGAAGGGGCCGCGGTTGCAGCGGAAGCATTGCCAGCCCTCACGACGTGCAATCGCTTCGACGGCGTCGGCTTCGGCGGCCACGCTGAGCGCGAAATGGGTCGGCCCGTAGCCACGCTCGGCTGCCGGCTTCTTCACAAACCCCCCGCCGTCGCTGCCGCCGGGGTGAAGCTCCGTTCCTGCCGGATAGACCTCGACACCCGATCCGTGCTCGTCGAGCTGAAGGGCGAAAAAGCTCCCCGGATTGGGCGGAAACGGAACCGCGACACCACCCATGAACTCGGCCAAAACCCCGGCGACATGCTTCGGATCGCGCGCAGCGATGGATAAATGATGGATCATCGACTCCTCACTGGATTGCCTGATCAATGCATAGCACGATGGCGCGACGGATCGAAATACCAGTTCACGACGTTCGTCGAGACTGCAAGCAAGAAGGCGTCGGTTTCGTAAACCTGCAGGGAGGTGGCCATCTTTACACGTTTTCACAACCCTTAACTCGGGAAGCGAAGGCTTCGGCACCACATCCGGGATCACCAAAGCACGACGACAGGAGCAGAGATGATGTCTGTTCTCGACCGAACGATCGTCGATCGGCATTCGATACGGAAGTTCCTGCCCCTGCCCGTACCCCCGGGGGGTGTCGACGAAGCCCTCGCCTTGGCCCAGCACGAGCGGTCGAATTCCGAGATGACTACCTACGGGATGTACACCGAACGCATGTGCCGGCTGCGGGACGCCCGCATCGAGGCTCGCCGTAAGCTCCATCGGGAAGTCGCCTGGTTCTGTATCACACTCGCGGCAGGTATGACGCTGTGGGCTGCAGCCTATGCGGCCGGGCGCTGGCTGGTGTCGTGACCTGGCAACGCTGACGCGATGACCGAATTGGAAAGATTTGTGCCTCGCCCGCGTCATGTCGGCGCTCCCGGCCCTTGACGTTATACTCCTACAACTCCGGTTGCCGAATTCGCTCTTCGAGGTTACGCGTTAGCCGATAGGCTCGGCGACGGAGGCGTTTGGGAGAACGGGATGGCATACCGGCGGTTCCTGAAGCTTCTCCTCGCGCTCCTGGTCCTGACCGTGCTCCCCGTCTCCGCCGGGGGCCAACCTGCACCCGCCGGCCCGCCGGCCGTCGGGGTGGTGCGGGCCGAACGGCAGCAGATCACGGAGACCGACGAGTTTATCGGTCGCATTCAGTCGATCGGGCGGGTGGCCTTGGTCGCGCGGGTCACCGCCTTTCTCGAAAAGCGGCTCTTTGTCGAGGGTTCCGAGGTCAAAAAGGGCGATCTCCTCTACCAGCTCGAGCAGCCGCCGTTTCAGGCGCAGGTAGAGAACAACAAGGCCAATGTCGCGCAGCTCGATGCGCAGCACCGCAATGCCCAGCTGACGCTCGAGCGTGCGCAATATCTGTTGAAGACCGTCGCCGGCCAGCAATCGAATGTCGATGCCGCCCTGGCTCAGGAGCGCTCGCTGGCAGCGCAGATCGAAGCGGCCAAGGCCCAGCTGGAAATAGCCGAGATCAATCTTGGCTACACCGAAATCCGCGCGCCGATCGACGGCAAGATCAGCGCCACCGACGTCACCGAAGGCAACGTCGTCTCGCCGACCACCGGGACGCTGGCTAACCTCGTCAGCCAAGACCCGATGTATGTGCTGTACCCCGTATCGGTGCGCGCGGGCCTCGACCTGCGCAACCGCTACGAGGCGAAGGGCGGTTTCAACGCTGTCATGCTCAAGATTCGCCTGCCGGATGGGCGGATCTACGGACAGACCGGCAAGCTCGATTACGTGTCGCCAACGGTCGCGACCAACACCGACACGATCATGGTGCGCGGCGTCGTGCCCAACCCGCTGATTCCAGGCTACCCGCCGAACGGGCCTGCCCCACGCGAGCTGTTCGACGGGGAGTTCGTGACCGTGATGATCGAGGGCGTGGAGCCGATCACCGTTCTCGCCATCCCGCGCGCCGCGGTGCTGTCGGATCAGCAGGGCGATTACGTTTTTGTCGTCGATGCACAGAACAAGGCGGAGCAACGGCGCATCCAGCTCGGCCAGTCGACCCCGTCAACGGCCGTGGTGAGCAATGGGCTCAAGGAAGGAGAACTGGTCATCAGCGAGGGGCTGCAGCGGGTTCGCCCCGGCGTCACCGTGTCACCCAGCCCGGCTAGCCCGCCACCGGCGATCTCGCCAGAAGTTGCGCGGGGAAGCGCGACCGGCGCATCCTCTGCCGAGCCGAAGGCCACCCAATGATATCGGCGATCTTTGTCGACCGGCCGCGGCTCGCGGTCGTCATCGCGATCGTCATCACGATTGCCGGCCTCTTGGCGCTGCTGCGCATCCCGGTCGCGCAGTTCCCGGACATCGTGCCGCCTCAGACCGTAGTTTCGGCCACCTTTCCCGGCGCGTCGGCCGCTGTCGTCGAATCGAGCATCGCCCAGCCGATCGAGGCGCAGGTCGTCGGCGTCGACAAGATGATCTACATGAAGTCGACGAGCGCCAATGACGGCAGCTACAACCTGACCGTCAGCTTTGTGCTCGGCAGTTATCCCGACATCAACACCAACGCCGTCAATAACCGGGTGCAGACCGCGTTGGCCCAGCTCCCCCAGGAAGTCCAGTTGGAGGGACTGACGATCCAGAAGAAATCGTCGGCGGTCCTGCAATTCATTATGCTCTACAGCGAGAATGGCGAGCAGGATCCGCTGTTCATCACGAAT
>WNFT01004920.1_pt1 | contig 11666 bp, 10 predicted proteins | sample 5400191 | NCBI WGS metagenome assembly WNFT01 (sample SAMN13153359, study PRJNA577476) | soil metagenome | isolation source: 80 cm saprolite under Madrone tree | place: USA:California | collected 2016-06-14
GCGTCGCTCAGGACGTCGCACCGATAGCGTATCAGTTTTTCCGCATGGCGAATAAGCAGCCGGGCATGTTTGATAGATCGCGAGCGGAACATGCGGCGAAAGCTACTCGATCATTGCGGATTTCAAATGGCAATCGCCTGCCTGCCGCTGAAACCTCTATCCCCGCGGTATTTCACCGAAAATCGATTCTGAGCGCGTTGCTCGCCCTGATTTTTCTCTCCTTTTTCGGAACACTTACCCTTAGCGCGTCGATGTCCCCACAAAGTTACGACTGGCGTTACAGCGTCATCTCCCACTTGCTTTCACCCCGAGACAATCCCAGCCATTATCGGCTTGCTGCCGGCGGGTTGGCGCTGACAGGACTGTTGATGCTGCCCTTCGCGGGATATTTACGCCGGCGGTTGGGAATGATCGCACCGAGAGTGGCCCTAGTTTGCGCGGGAAGTTTCCTCGCCGGAATTGTTGCTTTGATTTGCGCCTGCTTTGTCGTACCGCAGCACACTCACGACGTCTTGCGGATTCGGCGACTGCATGAGCTGCTTGGGCGCTCCGCCGCCGGTTTTCTCGCGCTGGCAATGATTTGCGGTTGCTGGTGCGCTTGGAAAGGTCGCTACAAAAGTCGAGGTGCGTCACGCTTGTTTTGGATCTGGTCTGCCCTCACCCTCTTGCCACTGGCGGGCATTTTCTGCAGCGAAGCTTTGTTGCTCCTCACGCGGCTGGAACCAACTCGGACGCAGCCCGTCCACGCTGCATTTCGGCATTCCGTCTTCTGGCACCTGGGCTTTTGGGAATGGACGGGGGCGGTCGCGGTATTCGCCTTTCTTTGTGCAGCAGTTTTTCTGATGCCAGCGCAAGTAAGCGTTAACAGTCAAAAGAGGTAAATGTTACAAGGCAGCCCCTTCAACTTTCGCTCGGGAAGAGCGGAAGGGGAATCACTGCGCCTTCAATACTTTAATGAACGCCTCCTGCGGAATATTGATTCGGCCGATGCTCTTCATCCGCTTCTTCCCTTCCTTTTGTTTCTCGAGGAGTTTGCGCTTTCGCGTGATATCGCCGCCATAACACTTTGCCGTCACATTTTTGCGCAAGGCTGAGACAGACTCGCGCGCGATGATTTTGCCGCCGATCGCGGCCTGAATCGCGACTTGATAAAGCTGGCGAGGAATGACTTCTTTGAGTTTCGCTGCCAGCTGGCGTCCCCTACCCTCCGCGCGGTCTTTGTGCACAATGGTGGAGAAGGCATCAACTGGTTCGCCATTAACCAGCAAATCGAGCTTTACCAATTTCGCCGCGCGATAACCGGCATGTTCGTAGTCCATGGAGCCGTAGCCGCGCGTGATCGACTTAATCTTATCGTTAAAATCGACCAGAATTTCGTTCAACGGCAATTCGCAGTGCAACATAACCCGGCGCGCATCGAGCGTCTCGGTGTGGTCCATTTGCCCGCGTTTTTCCAGAATGAGTTGGAGGATGTCCCCTATGTTCTCGTTCGGACAAAGGACGTAGGCTTTCACGATCGGCTCCCGAATTTCTTCGATCAGACTGGGATCGGGCAGGTGCGCAGGGTTATCTATGAGAATGGTCTCGCCCCGCGTCGTTTCGATTTCGTAAACCACGCTCGGGCTGGTCGCGATGATGTCCATGTTGTATTCGCGACGCAATCGCTCCTGAATAATTTCCATGTGCAGAAGCCCGAGAAAACCGCAACGGAACCCGAACCCGAGGGCAACCGAACTTTCCGGTGTGTAAATAAAAGCCGAGTCGTTCAGCCGCAGCTTGCCGATGGCGGTTTTCAGATGCTCGAAGTCGCCGGTGTTGATCGGATAAATTCCGCTGAAAACCATCGGGTGAATTTCCTGGAAACCGGGCAATGGCTCCCGCGCGGAATTGCGCGCGTCGGTAATGGTGTCGCCGATTTTCAATTCGGCAGTGGATTTGATGTTGGCGATGAAATAACCGACGTCACCCGCATTCAATCGCGGCTGCGGATACATCTTGGGCGTGAATACCCCTACTTCCTTGATCTCGTAACGCGCGTCATTGCGCATCAACTTGATCGCCTGAGACGATTCCATTTTTCCGGAAACGACGCGCACGTAACCGACGACGCCGCGATAAACATCGAAGACGGAATCGAAGACGAGCGCACGGAGGATTTCGTCTAACGGTTTTTGGGGCGGCGGAATCCGCGCCACAATGGCCTCGAGAATTTCATCGATACCGATTCCCATTTTGGCGCTGGCGTGAATCGCTTCCTCGGCGGGAATAGCGAGAATTTCCTCCAGCTGTCGATCGACCGAGGCGATGTCGGCATTCGGCAAATCGATCTTGTTAATCACCGGAACAATGGTCAGGCCCTGTTTGTGGGCGAGGTGAACGTTCGCGACCGTTTGCGCTTCCACTCCTTGCGCGGCATCGACAATCAACAGCGCGCCTTCACAGGCCGCGAGCGAACGCGAAACTTCGTAGGCGAAATCGACGTGTCCGGGCGTATCGAGCAGATTCAGCCGGTATTTTTCGCCCGACTTCGCGGTGTACTGCATCGTTACCGGGTGCGCTTTGATTGTGATTCCGCGTTCCCGTTCCAGATCCATGGAATCGAGCAGCTGATCCTGTTTCTCGCGCTCATGGATCGTGCCAGTACGCTCGAGCAACCGATCCGACAAGGTCGTCTTTCCGTGATCGATGTGCGCGATGATGCAGAAATTGCGCGTATGCTCGGTAGCCATGAAGCGCGGAACTATGCGGGTGCGTGCCGAAGCGGTCAATTTGCGCGCGTGGCTCCGCCGAGCGTCGCCCCACCCGAAAATTGTATCTATCGAAAATGCTAGGCTGAGACCGCGTTGAGCCGGGAGCATTGCAGGGCGTTTCTGCGAAACGCCACCTTGTCGATCCGGCGGCTGACACAGACGCCCTACAAGCGGTAGGAACAACCACTGCCGCTGGCCAGCGCCTACAGTTGGCAACCGCCACAGTTGCCATACACTAGTGGTCAATGCCGAAGTTGATCATCAGCGGAGCAACCTACGAACTGGTCGAACAGGTTATCACGGTCGGCCGCGCCCCGGACAACACCATTCACATTGATGATCCTTCCGTCTCGGGGCGGCATGCGGAATTACGTGCCGCCGGAAGGGCTTATCAATTGCGCGATCTGGGTTCGACCAATGGCACACGAGTCAATGGATCGGCGACCATTGAAATCACCTTGCATTCCGGCGACCGCATTCGTTTCGGCGCAGTCGATGCGCGTTTCGAAGGTGACATGCCAATGAGTGCGACCCAGCCGCTGCCGGCCGCGGCAAAAGTCGAGGCGAAAGTGGCGACAACCAGCATCCGGCCGGCGGATTTTGCCAACGCCTCACCATTCCGGACTCGGAGCAAACAACGCGACCCCGGTCGGACCGCCCTATTTATAGCGGCTGCAATTGCCTTACTGGCATTAATAGCTGGAATCGTCGCAGTGCTGACAATGCACGCGCCGACGCCGTAACTGGCACGTGTCATCCCGAACGAAGTCGAGGGATCCGAACGCGAGACCTTTAAGTAATTTCCACGGAATCCCTCGACGTTTCCTGGGATAACCGATTGGTCAGCAGGTTCCTCTACGATTTGCTTATGGAACGAGCGCGCAGTTCTTCCGCTGCGAAGCCTCTTTCTCTTAATGCGCGCAAACTGAGTGAGCCATGTCGTTTCGCCAGCCGCTTCCCTGATTCATCCACGACTAATGGCGCGTGAAAAAATCTCGGCGGCATTAAGTCGAGCGCACGATAAAGCAGCAGCTGCCGAAAAGTGGAGACGAGTAAATCTTCACCCCGCACCACCTCGCTGATTCGCATCGCGGCATCATCCACCACCACGGCCAGCTGATAGGCCGGGACATCGTCGCGCCGCCAAACAATGAAATCGCCGAAGTCGCGCCCGGCCACGGCCGATTGCCTTCCAATGCGCTCATCGACAAACTCGATCCGCTCACCGTCGGGCACGTGAAATCGCCAATGCGCCGTAGCTGCAGCTACAACCTCAGCCGTAGATGCGAGCGATCGCTGTGGCCGCGGGCGGCAGGTGCCAGAGTAAATCGGTTCTTCATTTTCATCGTGCGGGGCGAGCGAAGCTTCCGCCACATCCTTGCGCGAGCATTTGCATGGGTAAATGAACCCACCGACGCGCAATTCTTCCCAGGCCTCCAAGTAACGCGAACGCCTCTGGCTTTGAACGTAAGAGGTAAAAGGTCCGCCGACATCCGGTCCTTCATCCCAGTTCAGCCCGAACCAGCGCAAATCCTCGATCATCGCGTCGGCAAATTCTCTGCGGCAACGATCGCGATCCAAATCTTCGATCCGCAAAACCAACTTGCCATCGGCGGCGCGTGCACGTTCCTGCGCATGCCAGAACGTCACCGCGTGACCGATGTGCAAAAATCCCGTCGGTGATGGTGCGATGCGGCCACGGTACTGTTCTCCTGTCATTCCGCGCGAAGTCGCCTGTCAAACCATTGCGTTGTGCGAAGCTCTAGCGGAATGCTTTTAATGACGAAGCACGAATGCCGAAGGACGAAGGAATGACAAAACCTCAAATGATGAAAAGGTGTTTTAGCAGATGCCGCGTGGTTTCGGGCTTCGTCATTCGGACTTGATTCGTCATTCGTCATTCGTGCTTCGTCATTCTTTCCGCGCGCATCTAGTTTATCTTTATGGAAGCCAAGCGTCTCCTCCTTTTCGATATCGACGGAACGCTGGTGAATACCGGCGGGGCCGGGGTCGAAACGCTCAAATTAATTGTGCACAACCGATTCGGTGCCAAAGACGACCTGCGCGATATCGAGATCGCTGGAAAAACTGATCGCGCAATTATTCGCGATATTTTGCGTAAATATCAGGTTGAACCAACGGAAGAGAACATCGCCTCATTCGCCGAGGAATACGTCCATGGACTCCCGCTTTCACTTTCCCGATCTCGCGGGCGAGTTCTGCCTGGAATCCAGTCATTACTCGAGCGATTGAAACCGCAGCCCAATATTGTGCTCGCCCTTTTGACCGGGAATCTGCAGCAGGGTGCAAGGCTCAAGCTTCAGCATTACGGTCTCTGGGATTTCTTTGAATTCGGCGCTTTCGCGGATGACCATCATGATCGAAACGAACTCGGCGCCTTTGCCAGAGAACGCGCTCAAAGAAAGCATGGTCACGACTTCGATGCGGCCGATATCGATGTCATCGGCGATACCAATCACGACATCGCCTGTGGAAACGCATTTGGCGCGCGCACCATTGCGGTTGCGACTGGCAGTTGGTCGCGCGAACGATTGCAAGCGTGCGCTCCAGATTTTTTGTTCGACGATCTGGCAGACACGGACGAGGTCATTAAGAAGCTGGGATGGTGAATACTGGATAGTTGATAGGAAGAATTCAGCGTCCAGAATTTAGCATCCAGCATCCAGAATTATGCCTGCGCAATCAAAAGTCATTCCACTCGAAGGCGAAATCGATCTGCATATTTCTCCTCGCATCGCCACCACGCTTAACGCCGCACTGAAGGCCAAACCACGTAATCTTGTGATCGACATGGGCAACGTCAGCTACATCGATAGCTCCGGCTTGGCGGTTCTGATTGAAGCGATGCAGAAGGTGGAAAAATACGGGGGCAGGTTCGCGCTCGCCGGTTTGCAGGAAAATGTGAAACCGATTTTTGAGATCGCGCGCCTTGATCAGGTTTTTCGCATTTACCCGGATGTCGATTCCGCGCTCTCGCGGGAGTGAAGCAAAACTTCCATAGTGTGAGCGACATTACGCGAGAGATCGAACTGGGTGGCGCGCTCAAGTAAGGCGGGCCGCGCAGTCAGGCGTCGCGATTCGTCACTCCAAAAATGGAGCGCGTCACTCAGCGCCTTCACGTCATCCGGACGATCCACGACCGACCCGTGCACTTTTGGCTCGATGATCTCGCTGCAACCGTTGGCCCGGGTCGTAATCACGGGCAAACCTGCGGCCATCGCTTCCAGAGAAGCATTGGAGAAAGGATCGTAAACAGTCGGCAAAATAAATATGTCCCCCGCGGCCAACGGCAATCGCACATCCTGGATTTCGCCGAGAAAGGTCACATTCCCGGTGCGATATTTGCGCTCGTTCCCGCGACCGGCCACCAGCAACCGCATTTGCTGGTCGCGCAACTTCGCGATCGCAGCGACAGCAAAACGCAGTCCCTTTCGCTCCCAGCCCGAGCCAAGAAATAATACCGCGATTTCATCAGGGCCGATCCTTAAATGCGCGCGTGCCGCTGCACGTTTGCGCGGGGCTGGACCGAAATCTGAAACGCGCACGCCATTGCGAATGAGATCAATCGCATCATCGGCGAAGCTGTAGTAGCGAACAATTTCATCGCGCACCATTGCCGAGTTGACAATGACGCGACGCGCCCCGCCATCGCCCAGCAACGCCTTTTCTAAACGCAAGAGGGCATCATGCTTAGGATTAAAACGACGCACAATTTTCGTTAGCCGTGCCTCAAACTGCGCTTTGCGCTCGAGCCAGGCCCGATGAACCCCGTCGCCCGCGCGAAAAAAATCGCAGCACCAGACCCGCTCCAGACTGACGAAGAGATCGCAATTTTGTCGCGGATTGATCCGTTCCAATTCATCTGCGAAAGCGATTGGCCCCTCTTCACCGATTCGAATTATCCGGCCGGCTGTCCATTCTTCCTCCGGCCAAGCTTTAGTAGTGAAAAGGGTTGCCTCGTGACCAGCCGCCGCCAGCGCCCCAGCGACGCGTCGCAAATATGCTTCCGCGCCACCGCTGGGCGAAAAACCGCGCCGAACAAATCCAATGTTCAGTTTCTCGGAAGTCTTTACTTGCACGCGGTCAGCACAATAATTGTTCCCATGTCGGGCGAAACCCTAAACCCCACCGCGCCCCCGCGCATTGCGCCCCGAGCACCACATTTACCGAAAAGTTTGCTTTATTCCATTTCCGCCCGCATCGGCGGGTGGGGACTCGACACCGATGCTTTTGAAACGTTGCGCGCATCGTATCGGGGCGGATTTCTGGGCAAAGCGATCGCCTACGACAATCGGCAAAACGAAATTCCGGCGTCGAAAATCCGATCCTTGCGCTGGCATCCGGTGCGACTGCTTTCGTCGCTCGACCGACCCTATTATTACGGCGCGAAGAAAAAATACCTCGACTGGATCGCATCGCGCGAGCTCGGGACGGGCCAGTACGATTTGTTTCACAGCTGGTCGGGCGATTGCCTGGAATCCTTGCGCGTCGCGCAGGGGAAAGCAATTCCTTCGATCGTAGAGATTCCGACCTGGCACCGCGATTTTGCCGAGCGCGTCGCCCCGCGGTCCGAACCACGGAAATCCAGACAAAGGACTCCAATTGGGCGCTGGAAAAACGAACTCGTCCTGCGTTCGGAGCGTTCCATCGAAGAATACGACCTTGCCACCTTGCTGCTGGTGCTTTCGGAAAGAGCGGCCGAGACTTTTCGCGAGAGCGGGATGGCGAAAGAAAAACTTTTCTATCTTCCACGCGGAGTTGATGTCCAGCGTTTCAAACCAGGCGTACGTCCGCCAATCTTTCGCGCAATTTTTTCCGGCGCGCTGATTGAACGCAAGGGAATCCATCATCTGCTCGAAGCCTGGCATCGGCTCAACTTAAAAGACGCCGAATTATGGCTGCTCGGTTCGATCCACGAAGAAGCGAAACCGCACTTGAAGAAATTCTGGCGTGGCAACATCCGCACCATTGGTTTCGCGGGCGACGTGGAAACATATTTGAGTCAAGCGACGATCCACATTTTTCCCTCGCGATTGGAAGGCAGCGCCAAGGTCACTTACGAGGCGGCGGCCTGTGGTTTGCCCCAGGTGGTCACCCGCGAATCCGGCGATGTGGTGCGTGATGGAATCGAAGGCATCATTGTGCCGCCCGGGGACGTCAATGCCATCGCCGGCGCGATCGAGCATTTTTACCAGCATCCGAGGATCGTGTCGGACATGAGCATTGCGGCGCGCAAGCGGGTAGTGGAAAATTTCACCTGGGACCATTTTCGGGAGCGACTGCTGGGGGCTTATGAAATGGCCATGCAGATGCTGTAGCCATTGCCAGCACTTCCACCGGCGGCCATAGACCGCCGCTCCGATGAAAATTCTGCTGATCCAACTTCGCCGGCTCGGCGATCTCATTTTAACAACCCCGGCGATCTCGGCCCTGCGCGAACATTTGCCCGGCGCGCAAATCGCCCTGGCGGTTTCAGGCGAATGCACTCCGCTTCTGCCCGCCATCCAGGGATTGCAGCAGACGTTCCTAACGAAACGTGGAGTACGCGATCTTTTCGCATGGATGGAAATCCGTCGGGCCAGCTTCGATTGCGTAGTCGATTTCACGCGCAACGATCGTTCGGCCTGGTTAACGTTTTTATCCGGCGCGCGGCAACGGATTGTTTCCGATCGTTTGAAAATCAAATCCAGAATCCGTGCGCGTTTTTACAACGAGTTCGTCGATTGCGCGATGAAAGAAATGCACACGGCGGATTACTATCTCGCCCTTTTGCAGCCGCTCGGAATTTCCGCGACCGCAAATGACCCGCTGCTTGAGCTTCCGTCGGCGGCGCAACAGCGCGCCTCTTCCATCATCGCCGATCAAATTCGCCATCAACCATTCGCCGTTTTCCATCCAGGCTCGGCGCGCGTGGAAAAGTTTTGGGAACCAGAGCGTTGGGCGGAAATCATCGAATTCGCTGCTAACGAGCTCGGTCTCCTTCCGGTTTTATCGGGCGGCGGCACCGAGCTCGAGCGCGCGCACCTTACTGCTATCCGAAAAAAATTGCGGACGACTCTGCTCGATCTTTCCGGGGAACTCGATCTCCTTAGCCTCGCAGCCTTAATTGAACAGGCGCGCTTGCTCGTCACGGTTGATTCCGCGCCCATGCATTTGGCCAGCGCGGCGGGGACACCACAGGTCATCCTGTTTGGGCCAACCAATCCATTTCATTGGCGGCCACGAAAAAGTCCGGCTGCAATTTTGTTCGGCGAATCGCCCGAGCCCCTGCACCATTTCCAACCCCGCGAAGCAAAAAGACCGATGAAGCAAATCTCGACGGCAGCGGTGATCAATGCTATGCGTTTGGTGGTGTCGGCGCCGGCGGCGTCAGCCGTATGAAGGATAAAGCCGAGAAGGAAAAGGTCTCATTTCGAGAGACGATTCGAGTTGCGTGGAAGCCATACAAACGGCTCTACACTTACGTAGGGCCTTACAAATGGCGGTTCATTTTGGGCCTTGCGCTCGGGTTTCTTTTTGGCGTGACCCAGGGTTGCCTGCCGCTGGTTTTGCAAAAGGTAACCAGCACCATCTTTCACGGCGCCGTCCCTAAGGCCACGGACCTGACCCATCGTTCGGAATTACTCAACGCCGGCGGATCAGTGAAGTCGATCCTCCTAGTTTGTCTTCTTATCCCGGCAGTCATGACCGTGCGCAGCCTGATGGGATACGGCAACGCCTATTACATGAACTGGGTGAGCAATCGCGTTGTCACCGACATTCGCAATCAGCTTTTTGCCAAGATAGTAGGCCAGTCGATGGATTTCTTTAATCGAATGCGCGCCGGCATTCTGATGTCGCGCATCACCAATGACACCATTGCGATGCAGGCGGCTCTCAGCCAGGTCAGCAGCGACGCTTTTAAACAACCAGTTTCGATCGTTTTGGGGGTGGCCGTCCTGCTCTACATGGATTGGAAATTTACTCTGGCGACCCTCGTCCTCTTTCCCAGTTGCATCGTGCCCATTCAGGTGTTTGGCCGCCGCGCCCGCAAGGCGGTGCAGAGCCAGCAGGAAAACGTGGGACAAATGGTGGTGACGATGCAGGAAACGTTCGCCGGCATTCGCGTGGTTAAGTCGTTTGCGCGCGAGGACCACCAGGTAAAAACTTTTTCGCGCAGCACCATGCTCCAATTCCGCAACACCATGCGCATGATCAAATCGACGGAGCTGACGGGGCCGTTGATCGAAATCCTGGCGGCCATAGGCGTCGGGATGGCGTTGCTTTACGTTTACGCCGCCAATCTTTCAGCCGGCCGTTTCTTCGCTCTCATCGGCGGCATTTTTATTCTTTACGATCCAGTCAAGACATTGAGCAAGATTCACGTCGTGATGCAACGCTCGGTCGCAGCTACCGTCGGCATCTTTGGAATTCTGGACACGCCCTCCGCCATCCAGGATTCCCCGGACGCCCAGAGTTTGGACTCCTGCGACGGTCGCATCGATTTCCAGAACGTCACATTTCGTTATACCGGGACATCAACTGATGCGGTGAAAGACTTAAACCTGCAGATCGAGCCCGGCAAAAGCTACGCCCTCGTGGGCGCGAGCGGCGCGGGCAAGAGCACCATCCTTTCCCTCATTCTCCGGTTGTACGATCCTACTTCAGGTGTAGTGCGAATCGACGGGCACGATTTGCGGAGGTTAACCCAGCAATCATTGCGCGAGCAGGTCGGATTAGTGACTCAGGACACGTTTCTGTTTCACGATACCATCTACAACAATATTCTCTTTGGCCGGCTGGACGCGACACGCGAGGAAGTTTACGCCGCGGCGCAGATGGCTTACGCACATGAGTTCATCCTCGAGCAACCACACAAGTACGACACCGTCGTCGGCGACAAAGGAATGCTGCTTTCCGGCGGTCAACAACAACGAATCGCCATCGCGCGCGCAGTTTTGAAGAACGCACCCATCCTTCTTCTCGACGAAGCTACCTCCGCTCTCGATTCCGAGTCGGAAAAACAGATTCAACTCGCTTTGCAGACCCTCGCGGCCGGCAAGACCGTGGTCGCGATTGCCCATCGGCTTTCCACCATTTTGTCTTCCGATCAAATCGTGGTGATGGACCGCGGTCGCGTCAAAGAAATCGGCACCCACGACGAGCTGCTGGCCAAATCCGGTTACTATCGGCGTCTCTACGATCTGCAATTCAATCGCGGCGCCGAACATAAGGACCCGAAGCCGGAAGAATTGTTCGAGGTTGTCAGCTGAAGTTGTAGCTGCCGCCGGAGACGGCGGCAGCTACAACTTCGCTCAGGATGACGAAACAATCCGGTCAAACTTCGTGCGAAGCTTTTCGTGGATCGCGTGATCAACTACCGGTTGCATTTTCACTTCCGGCGGGGGCGGTAGATCAATCCAAGAGCGGCAACCAGCGAATCGCTTTTCCTTTTGCAAAACCCAGACCGGGGAAATTTCAAAGACACGGAGGAAGGCGACATTCAAGCCGTCTCCTTTGTAGCCGAAACGTTCCCGCACCACTTCGATCGAGAGGATGTGCAACGGAGCCAGAGCTTCCGCGATTGCGACTGAATTAATCCGTAGCGCCCGCTCCACTTTTGCATACCACCGAATGGCGATCGTGTTGCCTGGCACCGGAATATCACCCGCCATAATCCGCACTTTCGCGAGCTGCTCATGGAAGAATGTCGGAAACAAAAGGAACTCGCGATGCCGAAATGAAAAACCTTCACGTCCTTCCGCAATTCCACCTTTGCGCAAGATGACCGACTGTGTGCCGTGTCCCAGCGCGTCGCACACCAGCGACCATTCCTTGAAACCGATGCTTTCCATTTTTCGCACCGCAAACTAGCGTTGTCGCGCGATGCCGTTCAATATCGACCTCCACACCCAC
>WNFT01004922.1_pt1 | contig 11665 bp, 8 predicted proteins | sample 5400191 | NCBI WGS metagenome assembly WNFT01 (sample SAMN13153359, study PRJNA577476) | soil metagenome | isolation source: 80 cm saprolite under Madrone tree | place: USA:California | collected 2016-06-14
CAACGGCGCAAGAAGACCGTCGCAAGGCTCCTGAACGAGGCCGGCCACCGGACTCGCAACGGTTCGCTCTTCACGGACACCACGATCGAACGTCTCATCCGCGACCCCACGGCGAAAGGACTCCGCCGGGCCAACTACACGAAGAGCCTTGGCGAAAAGAAGCACTGGAAATTCAAGCCCAAGGACGAATGGGTGCTGACCCGGGTCGAAGCCGTCGTTTCGCCCGAGCTCTGGGAGCAATGCAACCAAATGCTCGACGAGCGGCGAAAGAATGGCAAACCACCGGCGAAACGGGCGGTCCACCTCTTTGCCGGTCTCGCGCACTGCGGCTGCGGCAACAAGATGTACGTGCCGTCGAACACGCCGAAGTACGTCTGCTACAGATGCCGAAACAAAATTCCTGTTCCAGGATCTCGAGGCAGTCTTCCACGAGCAACTCAAGGGATTCGTGTTTTCGCCGAAGGAAGTCGCGGCATACCTCGCCCAGGCAGATGGGAAGATGCAGGAGCAGCAAGCGCTCCTCGGAACCCTTGAGGACGACAAACGGCAGGTGAGAACCGAGATGGACGGCGTGATGCGGCTCTACCTCGACCAGAAGATCTCAGGCGACGGCTTCGCCAGCCAATACGGTCCGCTTGAAGTACGTTTCAAACAGCTCTCAGACCAGATCTCCGAAATCCAAGGAGAGCTCGACTTCCTCAAAATCAGAGCCCTGTCAGGCGACGAGATCCTGACTGAAGCCAGGGATCTGTATAGCCGCTGGCCCGACCTCACCCGCGAAGAAAAGCGCAGAATCATCGAAACCATTACCGAAAAAATCACCCTCGGCAAAGACGACGTGACTATCGACCTCTGCTATCTTCCCTCGTCTTCAGAAATCATGGCTGAAAAGCAACGCAACTTCACGGGTTCATCGCGGCGACCAGCATCACGCTTGCCGGGAACGTCATCGTGCCCATCACGCGCGCGATCGTGATCCGGTTATCCTCGAGCGGCTGTCGCAGCACTTCGAGCACGTTCTTGCGAAACTCGGGCAGTTCATCGAGAAAAAGCACGCCGTTGTGCGCGAGGCTTACCTCGCCAGGACGCGGCACCGGTCCGCCCCCAATCAGTCCCGCGTCTGAAATCGTATGATGCGGCGTCCGAAATGGGCGCGTCGCGATTAGGGCACGGCCGTCGAGCAGACCGGTCACGCTGTGCACCTTGGTCGTCTCGACCGCTTCTTCAAACGTCATGGCCGGCAAAATCGTCGGCAGACGCTTGGCGAGCATGGTCTTGCCCGATCCGGGGGGACCAATCATCAGGACGTTATGACCGCCGGCCGCTGCAACTTCGAGTGCGCGCTTTGCCTGCTCCTGCCCTTTTACATCGCAGAAATCGACATCGTATTTGCTGGCCGAATCGAAAATTTGGGCGAGATCGATCGTAACCGGAGCCAAGTCGCGCAAATCGTCGAAGAATTCGATCGTCTCGCGCAGGTTATCGACGGCTAAAATTGTGACGCCTTCGCCGACAACCGACGCTTCGGGTGCGTTCTCCCGCGGCAGCACGACGCCCTCATAATGCCGCGCTCGTGCGAGCAATGCCGTTGCCAGTGCGCCTTTGATTCCCTTGATGCGGCCGTCGAGCGCAAGCTCCCCCAACACTACATATTCGCGCAGCCGGTCGTGCTTACGCAAAGTGCCCGCGCCGGCGAGAATTCCAATCGCCATGGGCAGGTCGAACGCTGAGCCTTCCTTGCGTGTATCGGCGGGCGCCAGGTTTATCGTGATTTTTCGATTCGGAAAGTCGTAGCCGGAATTTCTTATCGCCGATTTGACACGGACATACGCCTCACGTACCGCGCCTTCAGCGAGCCCTACCATCCTGAATTTGGGAACGCCGCTGGCGACGTCCACCTCGACCTCCACTTGGAGCGCGTCGACACCCGCCAAGGCGCTGGAATTTACGCTTGCAAGCAATTTTGGACCAGCTCGGACGATAGGACCGTATCACCGTCAGTTTGTTTACTACAGTAGACAATTAAGCACCCTCTTTCGCAAGCGTAGCCGTGGCTATGCTAAAAAATTTGAGCCGTTGAATTCTGCCGCAGGAGCGAGCAAACCGTAGGATCACGCCGGGCTAAGCCCACACCGCACCGTCGCTGACGAGCCGCTCGCGCTCGACGCGAGACAGGCCCAGAAGCTCGCAGAGTACGTAGTCGTTACCCGAGCCGATTTCAGGCGACGGCGTCCTAATCGATCCGGGTGTCGCCGACATCTTCGTCGGAACTCCCGTGACATGCGTCGTACGCCCATCCGGAAGACGAACCGAGCCCCAGAACTTGCGCGCCTTTAGCTGCGGGCTGCGCTCGCAGATATCCGCGCCGTTCGAGACGACCCCCGCAGCGACACCGCCGCGTTGCAAAATCTCCATCGCCTCTTCCGCATGGAGCTCCGCCGTCCAGCGCGCGATGTTGGTATCCAGTTCCTCACGATTGCGCATTCTCAAATAAAGCGTTTGAAACTTCGGCTCGTGTGCCCACGCGGGTGAACCAATCGCGCGTACGAATCGCTCCCAATCGAGCTGCGACGTAACGGTTATCGCAACCCAGCGGTCGTTATCGTCAGCGCGAGCGCGATCGTCATCGCGAGCGCGGCACCGATAGAGGCCGTGCGGCGCCGCGGGCATCTCCTGCGAGCGCCAGCCCGGCGGCCCCTGCTCGTGCCCGTTGACCGAGACGTCCAGAAGCGCAGGGCCGATCACGCTCACCACCGCTTCGAATTGCGAGAGGTCAACGAACTGCCCGCGTCCGGTGCGCCGACGATGCCACAGCGCCATCAGTGCCGCGAGTGCCCCGGTGTAGCCGCCCGCCATGTCCGCGTACGAGTAGCCGTAACCCGCAGGTTCGCCGTTCTCGTCGGCCATCATCAGCGTGTAGCCGCCGAGCGCCTGCAGCGTCGGACCGTAACTCACGTAATTCGAGCGCGGCCCGGTATGGCCGAGACCCGACATGCTGAGGCAGATGATGTCCGGCTTAGCTTGGCGCAGGCTCTCGTAATCCATGCCCCAACTGCGCATCACGCGTGCAGAGAAATTGTCCATCACGATGTCTGATTTCGTGGCGATCAGACGGGCAATTTCGACGCCGTGCGGATTCGCCATGTTGACCGCGATCGAGAGCTTGTTGCGATGGAGGTCGCCTTGCAGTCCGGTTTGTCGCGAGCCGGGTGGCCCGGGTTTGCGTTCGAGCTTGATAACTTCAGCGCCGTGGTCAGCCAAAATTCGCGTCGCGACCGGACCGGCGACCACCCACGTGAAGTCGAGAACCCTGATCCCGGATAGAGGCAGATTCTCCATCCTCAGATGATCCCTTCGGCGGCAAGTGCCGTAAGCTCGTCCGCCTCGATCCCAAGGTCGCCACGCAGAATCTCGGCGGTATGCTCCCCGACCAGCGGCGGACGCCGATACACACGCCACGGCGATCCGTTGAATACGTAAGGCGCGCCCGGATAGCGAAACTTGCGCCCCAACTCCGGATGCTCGACCTCGACAAAATAGCCTCGCGCCTGCAGTTGCTCATCCTCGAAAAGCGCCTCGGGTTTGCGCACCGTCGCGAATGGGAGCCGCAACGTCTGTGCGCGTTCGAGCAATTCGTCGCGCCGGTAGTGGATTGCCCATTCGTCGAGCACGTCGAATAGATGCTCGGCGTGTTCGGCGCGATACGGCAGGTCGTCCCATTCAGGCCGCTTGAGATCGTCCGAGTTGGTGTCCGCGGCGACCCATTCAGCCAGCGAGGTCCAGTCGCCAAGCGAGCAGTGCATGATGTAACCGTCGCGGCATTTGCCGACCTTGAAGTAGCGGCTCCAATGGAGCGTGCCGCGGCGTGGTTCGATGCGGCCCTCACCGAAGTAGCTGCCCGCAACGTGCTCGACCGCGCACGCGGTCGCCTCCTGCATACTGAGGTCGATCCATTGCCCCGCGCCGTCGCGGTCGCGCGCGAAGAGCGCACACATCGCCGCGATCGCGCCGTAGTAAGCCGACGAATGATACGCCTGGAGCCCGAGCGGACGCACCGGCTTGCGGCCCGGGTAGCCGCTTACGTAGAGCATCCCGCCCAGCGCGGCGAGGACAGTGTCGTCCGCCGCGTAGTCTCGATACGGACCCGTCTGCCCGAACGGCGCCATCGAGAGCAGGATCAGCGCCGGGTTAACGCGATGCAGCGCGTCCCATCCGAAGCCCATTTCGCTTATCCGCCCCGGCTTGAACCTTTCGATCACGACATCCGCCGAGCGCGCGAGCCCGAGCATGATTTCCGCGCCGCGCGGATTCGTAAGGTCGAGTGTGAGCGAGCGCTTGTTGAGGTTATAGAACCAGAAAAAGAGGCTGCGGTCGCGATGCGGGACATCATCGACGAACGGGCCGATCTGCCGCGCCGAATCGCCGCCCGGCGGCTCGACCTTGATAACGTCGGCGCCCATATCAGCCAGCAGCCGCGCGCATAGTTGCGCGCGATAATCGCTGAGGTCCAGCACCCTCAACCCCGCCAGCGCCGCATGATTTGGCATGGCCATCGAATCAGGCTTTTGTAGTCCGAGGTTCTGATTGGCCATCCGGAGTGCGATCGAGGATCGACGCGAAGCAATTTCTTCTGGAGTAACTACTTAACGCAATCTAGGTTCGTTTCAGACTCGTCGCCCATCCGAGCCGTATTATTCGCGCTTCTGTTTCTCTGGCTTGGGCCAGCCGCCCTCGGGACGTTTCTCGGAAATCAGCTTGCACATCGCGTCTTTCTTCGGGCGCGGGGGCGGGAGGCTTTCGCCGCTGTTTGGCGCTCGATTTGTTGCTCATCAGTTTGGCAGCTTCAAAGAAAAGATGAAGAGCTTGACCATTGGTGCCCAAAGGTGGCTAATCACGAACCCGCCCAATGCGCCAAAGACGATCAGAACAGCCCACGCTGCGTAAATTTGGTGGCTGATGCTGTTGAGTCTATCGGCTTGTTTATCGACCTTTCCGATCAATTCATCTATTCGGACTGTTAATCCTCCCACCGCTTTTTGTAATTCCATGACAGCTTGCAGCGTAAAGCTGTAGTCCATCATGGGATAGCGTTGCGGCGGAGTTGTTTCAGGAATTGCTGTCGGCGTAACGCCGCCGCCGCTAGGTTCTGCCATTTTATTCGACCTGCTGGATCTTCGCAGCCAGCCATTCCCATAGTTGCGGATTACTTCGACCGAAATAGCCCGCAACATTTAGGACTACGCCGTTTCCATTGCTGCCATCCGTAATGCCTAAGCGGTCTGATACGTCCTTAGCGGTGGCTGCAACTTTTGGCGAGCTAGCCACGAAATAGATGGGTGCAGGTGTTTTAGGAAGAACCGGAAAAGGAACGGGTGCCGCCGACGGTATTTGTTCAGGCAACAGCGGCATTTGAATGTAGTTTGAGGCGAAATGCGCGTTCAACGCCATTAGGAGTCTAGCGGGATCGGTTATCCCGACTATCGCGAAAATCGTCATTGTGCTCAGTCTGGCATCGAGCACAATGACGAGCAAACGCAAAACATTCATTGCACTTCTTTCAAAATAGCCTCCCTTGCACCGCCCCTTCGGGAACTTTGGCGACTGGCTCGCGATAGCGCAGCCGTTTGCCGTCCGCACTCCCAACGGCACGCGCCAGTCTTCCGAACGTTCCAGCTTTGCTGCTACCCGCATTTGATCTCTCACAACGAGATACGCGATAAAGATGCGGTCTGAGGCGATTCCGTCAGGGAGCAGGAAATGCCCGATACGCAAGCATCGTCGAAACGCCGGGCCCTCGAAGGCGTTAGAGTAATCGATCTGACCTGGCTGCTCGCCGGCCCGGGCGGCACGCGAATCCTTGCTACGCTCGGCGCCGAAGTGATCCGCGTCGAATGGGGCGACCCCCGTGCGCTCGATTTCCTCCGCTATACCGGGCCGTTCCCGAAAAACCTTGTCGGCAGCGACGTCGATCAGAGCGTAACGGCGGGCAGCACCTCAAATGGCGTTAACCGGAGCGGCAACTTCAATAACATCAACCCCGGCAAGTTCGGTGTCACGCTCAATCTGAACCATCCCAAGGGGCGCGAAATCCTGAAACAGCTCGTCGCTCGCGCGCATGTGCTCTGCGAGAACTTCAGCCCCGATCAGATGGACCGATGGGGCCTCGGTTACGAGGCGCTGAGCGCCGTCAACCCGAAGCTCATCTACGTGCAGACCACCGGGATGGGGAAGTCGGGCGTCTACAAGGACTACTCGAGCTACGGGCCGACCGCGCAGGCGCTCTCGGGGCTGACGCATCTGTCGGGATTGCCCGAGCCGGCGATGCCCGCCGGATGGGGCTACTCATACCTCGACCATTCGCCCGGCTATTACAGCTCGACGCTGATAATGGCGGCGCTGCTCCAGCAGCGGCGCACGGGCCGTGGATGCTACATCGACCTCTCGCAGACCGAGGTGGGGATAATGACCTCCGGCACGTCGACGCTGGAGGCGCAAATAACCGGCAAACCGAGCCGCCGCTACGGCAATCGGATGCCTTACGCGGATTGGGCGCCGCATGGCGCGTATCCATGTCGCGGCGACGACGAATGGATCGCAATCGCTATTCAATCGGATGCCCAGTGGGAGGCGCTCGCTGCCGAAATGAGCTCTCCGGATTGGGCACGAGAGGAACGCTTCAGGACTGCGGTTGGCCGCAAAACCAACGAGGACGAACTCGATCGTCTGATGGCAGAATATACGAAGACCCAGGATCGCTACGAACTCATGCATCGGCTGCAGAGGCGCGGTGTACCTGCGGGCGTGGTGCAAAAGTCGGTCGATCGTTTCGAGCGCGACCCGCAGCTTCGCGCGCGCGGCTACTTCGTAAACCTGAACCATAGCGAAATTGGCGAATGGCCGATCGAGGGATTCCCGGCGAAATTCTCCGCGTCGCCCGCCGATGTCGGCGGACTCCCCGGCCGCGCATCACCCGTGCTCGGGGAAGACAACGAGCGGGTTTACGGTGACATCCTGGGACTGACTGCGGCAAAGATCACGGCGCTGCGAGAGGAGGGCGTAATTTGAGTTTTTCACCTTTCAGGCAGTGGCTCCGTGGTCGCCGCACGCTGCGAGAGGAGGGTGTAATTTGAGCCCGGCGCGCGACGGTCTTAGCTCAGCGCTGCAAAATATCGTAGTGGTCGAGGTCGGCGACGAGCGCTGCGAGTTCGCCGGCCTGCTTTTGAGTTCGCTCGGCGCCGAAGTCATCAAGCTCGAGCCGCGCCAAGGATCGCCGTCGCGCAGGCTCGGCCCGTTCGCCGGTCCGACGCCTGACCCCGAGCACAGCCTCTGTTTCTGGCGCTACAATCTGGGCAAGAAAAGCGTCACGCTCGATATCGATCATCCGGCGGCTCAACAAGTTCTCGAAAAGCTTGCGATGCGTGCCGATGTGATTATCGATTCAGGCGAAGCGAAGGCGATCAGCGACCGCCTCAGCTCGTACCACACGCTGCGGGAAAAAAACCAAAATCTACTAGTGTGTTCGATTACCCCCTACGGGCTCGATGGTCCCTACTGCGACTTCAAGGCGAGCGACCTGACGCAACTCGCGATGGGCGGCGTGATGGCAGTATGCGGCAATGACCCGCGCGCCGACGGTACGTACGATACGCCGCCGATCGCGCCCGGGATGTGGCATTCGTACCATCTCGCATCGGAGTTCGCGGTAGTCTCGATCATGGCCGCACTGAATTTCCGTGAACTTACCGGCGAGGGCCAGTTTATCGACGTCTCGATCCACGAAGCGGTCAACACGTGTACGGAAGTCGCGATGCCCACGTACATTTACGCGGGTATGGTCGTGAAGCGGCAGACCTCGCGTCACGCGGCGCATGTGCTGACCCGCCCGTGGCTCCATCGAAGCGCCGACGGTGGCTACGTCAACGCGACTGTTACGCCATTCGAGCGCGAGTTCCGCGCGCTCGTAAGCCTGCTCGACGAGTCCGGGATCGAGCATGACCTCCGCTCCGATGCTTACGCTGATCAGAAGAAGCGCTCGACTTCGCGCGTGCAGGCGCACATCAATGAGCTGATCGACAAGCTGATCGGGTCGATGCCGGCCGAGGCGGCATTCCACAAAGCGCAGGCCAAGGGGATCGGATGGGCGTACGTGCGCCGCCCCGAGGAGAACCTCGACGATCCGCATTTCCAGGCGCGCGGCAGTTTCACGCCGATCCATCAGCCGGAAATAGGACGCGACCTCTATTACCCGGCATCGGTCGCCACCGATGGAAAAGATCGTGTGATGGGACCCAAGGGGCGGGCGCCGCATCTCGGCGAGCATACGCGGGAGGTTCTGCTGAGCTTGGGCTTCAGTGGGTCCGAGATTGCCGATCTCGCGTCGCAAGGCGTGTTTCACTAGATATTCGGTCTTGACAGCTACAGACGACATCGGTGGCAGGCTAGGTGAATGTCGACCGAAACGGCGCGGTTTCACTAGACATTCGGTCTCGACGGCCACGGACGGTATTGGTGGCACGGCCGCTGAATGTCGACTGAAAAAAGACATTCGGTCTAGACAGCCACAGATGATATCGGTGGCAGGCTAGCTGAATGTCGACCGAAACGCTCGCGCCGATGCCGCCTTGTGATACGATAGTTTGTTCGAATATCCCAATGTAGCGAAGGAGTTGGCCCGCCGGCCTTTCGAGTGCGCCGGCGACCATCGTTTCCGTGGCGGAGAGCGACTACAAAGCGACACTCAAGCTTCCCAAAACCGACTTCCCGATGAAGGCGAACCTGCCCAAGCGGGAGCCGGAGACGCTAAAGCGCTGGGACGACACGCGCCTCTACGCGCGCCTGATCGAATCGCGCAAAAACGCACAGCCGTGGATTCTGCATGACGGGCCGCCGTACGCGAATGGCCGCGTCCATTTCGGGACCGCGCTCAACAAAATTCTCAAGGACTTCGTCGTGCGCTCGCGCTCAATGATGGGCTTCCGGTCGCATTACGTTCCGGGATGGGATTGTCATGGGATGCCGATCGAGTTGCAGGTGACGCGCGAGCTTGGCGCACGGGCTCGCACGATGCCGAAACTCGAACTGCGCAAGCTCTGCCGCGAGTTCGCTGAACGCTGGATCGACATCCAGCGTGGCGAGTTCATCCGGCTCGGCGTTATGGGAGAATGGGCGGACCCGTATCTCACTTTTGCACCTGAATACGAAAAGGCGGAGATGGCGGTCCTGCGCCAACTCCTCGTGGAGGGTTACATCTATCGGGACCTGCGTCCCGTCCTCTGGTGCGCCGACTGCCGCACTGCGCTTGCTGAAGCCGAGATCGAATACCGCGAGCACACGTCGCCGTCCATCTACGTGGCGTTCAAACTCAACGACAAGGCCGGCGACGCTTCGGTGCTTGCGGCCAACCCGGCGGAGGGCGCCGAGCTTGCCGCTGCGCACAAGGCCGGAAAACTCTCGGCGGTGATTTGGACGACGACGCCATGGACCTTGCCCGCGAACCTGGGAATCACCCTGAACGAGCAGTTCGACTACGTCGCGCTCAAGGCGGGCGAAGAGTACTACATCGTCGCGTCGCGGCTTGCCGATGACGTCGAGAAAGCCTGCGGCGTCAAGGCGGACAAGCGAATCGCGTTGAGCCGCGCGGCGCTCAAGGCGCTCGACGGCAAGGACATCTTCCGCCATCCGTTCGTGGACCGCGACGTCAAGCTGATGTTCGGCGACCACGTTACCGCCGACGCGGGCACGGGCCTCGTTCATACCGCGCCTGGCCATGGATACGAGGACTTCGTTATCGGCAATCAATACGGGCTCAGGATCCTGACTCCCGTCGACGATGCAGGTGTGTTCACGGCCGAGGCGGGGCAATGGGCCGGCCGCAACGTTTTCGAAGCCAACGATTCGATTGTTGAATATCTCAAGCAGGTGGGCGCGCTGCTCAAGGGCGAAACACTCGCGCATAGTTATCCGCATTGTTGGCGATGCAAGAATCCGTTGATCTTCCGCGCGACCGAGCAATGGTTCATGCGAATCGACCACAAGGACTTCCGCCAGCGGGCGCTCGCAGAAATCGACAGGGTCAAATGGGTGCCCGGATGGTCGCGTGACCGGATTCGCAACATGGCCGAGACGCGGCCCGATTGGTGTCTATCGCGCCAGCGCGCTTGGGGCGTGCCGATTCCAGCGCTTAGATGTAAGGGCTGCGGCAAGGTGACGCTCGCGGTGAGCGTGGTCGAGCGCGCCGAAGAGATCTTCGCGCGCGAGGGTTCGGATGCATGGTACGCAAGACCGGTAGCGGACTTCGCCGGGCCGGATGTGCGATGCGCGGAATGCGGCGGTATCGAGTTTACCAAGGAAGAAGACGTGCTCGACGTCTGGTTCGACTCGGGATGCTCGCATGTGGCGGTGCTGGTCGAGCGGTGGGGGCTTAAGTGGCCGTCGGAGGCGTTTGTCGAGGGAATCGACCAGACCCGCGGATGGTTCATGTCATCGCTGACGACCGCGGTGGCGACGCGCGGCGTCGCGCCTTACGGCGCGGTCGTGAGCCACGGGCTCGCCCTCGACGACCTCGGGCGCAAGATGTCGAAGTCGCTCGGCAACTTCGAGTACGCGTCGGAGGTGGTCAACCGGGTCGGCGCGGACGTTTTCAGGTTGGTTTTCGCGTCGGTCGATTACACGTCCGACATGAACGTCGGCGAGAACCTTTTCGGCGCGGTCTCGGAGGCGTACCGCAAGATTCGCAACACGTGCCGCTATATGCTCGGGAACCTCAACGACTTCGACCCGGCGCGCGACGCCGTTGCGCCCGCGGACATGCTCGAATTCGACCGGTTCATCATGGCGCGTACCGAAAAGCTCAAGGCCGAGGTCGCACGGGCCTACGAGGAGTTCGATTTCCAGGCCGCGTATTACGCGATCCTCAACTTTGTCGTAATCGATCTGAGCTCGCTCTATATCGATGTGGCGCGCGACCGGCTCTACTGCTCGGGCGCGGTGTCGCGCGAACGGCGCTCGGCGCAGACCGCGCTGTACCTGATTCTCGATACGCTTGTGCGGATGCTCGCGCCGCTGATCCCGTACACTGCCGACGAAATTTATTCGCATGTTCCAGGGAAAACGGCCGACAGCGTGCATCTGCTGACGCTTCGCGACGCGGACCCGCGCTTTTCCGACGCGGAACTGGAAGCGCGATGGGGCCGGTTGCTCCAGGTGCGTGACCAGGCGCTCAAGGTGCTCGAAACGATGCGGCAGGCCGGGACGATCGGCGCGCCGCTCGACGCGTCGCTTAAGCTCGGCGTCGCGGGCGCCGAGGATGGTGAATTCGGCGAAATGCTGCGCCAGTACCGCGATCGGCTGAAGGATCTTTTTATTGTCTCGGGCGTCGGGATGCTCGCCGATTCCGAGGTTGCGGAACTCAAGGGCAAGGCCAACGGGCAGGAGGACTTCAAGGTCGACGGCATGTTCGGCCGCATCAGCGCGCAGCCGCCTGTGATCGTTGTGGGCGCGCGCGCGCCGGGTATCAAATGCCAGCGATGCTGGTGTTATTACGACGACGGCGGCGATCCGGAACTAGATCCGCGATGCCGTGAGGTCGTGCGAGCTCTCAAGCAGTGAGCTCGAGCCTGGCCGTGACCGTGGAGGGCGTCGAGGACCAACCGCGGCGTGCGCATCG
>WNFT01004923.1_pt1 | contig 11664 bp, 12 predicted proteins | sample 5400191 | NCBI WGS metagenome assembly WNFT01 (sample SAMN13153359, study PRJNA577476) | soil metagenome | isolation source: 80 cm saprolite under Madrone tree | place: USA:California | collected 2016-06-14
TCGGGCGCGACAAAATACTGGTTTTGCGCGCTGACGAGCAGCGGCCGCCGTTCCGTTCCCACGCCGGGATCCACAACGACCACGTGGACCGTTTTCGCCGGAAAGTAGGAATACGCCGAGCCAATCGCCAGCGCGCCGTCGAGCAAATCGAAGGGCGTGACGTTGTGCGTGATGTCCACGATGGTCACGTCGGGATTGATCTTGAGAATGACGCCCTTGAGCGCGCCGACCAGATGGTCGTTGGTGCCGTAATCAGTTGTCAGTGTAATGATCGCGTTGGCCAATGGATTCTCTCACCCGGATAGTTTTGCGCGATTCGCGCCGGCGGAGTGGGGGGGCACTCTGCATACTTCGACGCTAGCGAAGGCATGCGCCTCCGTCAAGAATTCGCGCGCCGGGTGCTGTGCAAGCGCCAACGGGCTTTCTGCGGCGCAAAGTGCTTCGAATCAACTTTCGCCCTGTTCGGGCGCACATGGATGCCAATCGGGGTCGGGGAAATGAGCTCGGCAGAACCATTGGGTGCACCGCGCGCAATACTGCTGGGCGCTTTGGTCGCAGGGCTCATCCAACCGCGAAATTCCCTGACAAAGTTGTTGTTTGGATTTTGCGGCTGTTGCGTCCATCGCATCCTCCGCGGAATAAAAAGCGGCGCGGGGAAGAGGCACTCAGCGGGCTGGTTCGACCACTCCGACTTTGTTCACGCCGCTGCAGGCAATATACACCCGCCCGTCGGCCGTCGCCACCATGTGGCGCACCGTGCCTCCTCCGGAAGGGATCGCCGCACGGGCGAATTGTTCCGTTCTCGGATTGAACTGGACGATCGTATTCGGCTTCACTCCCGATTCGCTGTACCAAACCAGCCCGTCCGGCGTGATGGCGATTCCGTAGGGACCGGAGTTCGATCCGCCCGGCGAAGGCCACATTTTGACGGCGCCGGTTGCGGGATCGAGCCGCCCCAGATTTCCGCTCTCATAGTCCGTGAAATAAACCTTGTCGCTCGCGTCCACTGCAATGCGCCGCGGCCGCGCGCTTTCCGGCAGCTTGTATTCGACGATCGCCATCGACTGTGGGTCGATCCTGGCCAGCTTGTTGGTGCCGAACTCGCAGAAAAACGGAATGCCCTTGCTGTTGATGACAATCCCGTAAGGCCGCGCATCTGCCGTTTGCATTTTCTTCAAATCGATTTTTCCGCTCTGAGGGTCGAGTCTGCCGACCATGTTCCCGACCTGCACCGTAAACCACAGGATGCCGCGGGAATCGAAGACCGCGGTGTGCGGGTCTTCGGCCTTGGCGTCCGGCATTTTGTATGCGGCCACCGCGCCTGTCCGCGGATCGAGCTTGCCGATGTAGCCCTTCCCGTTCCCCGTGAACCAGATGTTACCGCTCGAATCGGCGACCAGGCCGTGCGGGCCGGAGTCCTCGATCTTCAGCGCATACTCCTGAAACACTCCCGTCTTGGGATCGACGCGCCCAAGCTTGTTCTGCAGTTGTTCAGTGAACCACAGCGCGCCGTCCGTTCCGACGGCAGGATCATGCGGATGTGCGCCTTTCGTCGGCACGTCCCATTCGCGAATCGTCACTTTCAGTTCGCCTACGTCCGCGCCAGGTGCCGCTCCTCGCGACGCGAGCGCAATTCCCAGTCCCAAGCCAAGAATCGCGATCCCCAAAATCGTCTTTTTTCTGCTTCTCATAAGTACCTCCCGGCCCAATCCCCTGGGCCGCCTCATATCTCTTCTTGTGCCCAGAGAACGGCACGCCACTCTGGCTCGCCTCTTGCGGACCCCACTTTCGTTTGCTAATTTAACCATCAGAGCGGGCGTCGTACAATGGCAGTATAGAAGCTTCCCAAGCTTCGGACGTGGGTTCGATTCCCATCGCCCGCTCCAGAAACACTGAAGACAAACAAGTTACGCTGCGCTTGACTCCAATTCAGCACTTGACTCCAATTCAGCACTTGACTCCAATTCAACCGCTAACCGTTCGATTTTTTCGGCTAGACCGTTGACTGCACGGCGCTGCGAATCTCCAACCACGTGCCCGTATTTCTGAAGCGTGGTCTTCGCATCACCATGACGCAATTGCTGTTGCACAACAGTGAGCGGTGCTCCACCTTCAAGAAGCTCGCTCGCTGCTGCGTGACGGAACGCGTGAGTTCCGCTGTGAGCTATGCCCAGTACATCTTGCACTGGCCAAAGGCCATACTCCGTCACCTTGCCGACTGAATACGTTCTTCCGTTTCGGTTGGCGAACAGGTAGCGATCTGGATTCTCGCGGTGCCCGTGCTTCAGGAACGCGCGAAGCCTTTTTTCCAGCGCTGATGGCATGGGCACTTCACCCGTGCTGTTTTTGGTTTTAGTGGATTGCTCTGCCTTGGTGCGCGAATCAATCGAACGGCGAATGTAAATCACCTTTCGATCAAAATCCAAATCACCAATCTTCAGCCCCAGCATTTCACCAGCCCTGCAACCAGTCATCCCCAGCACCGCGAACATCGTGGCGTAGGGTTCTTTGGCGCGCGTGATGATTTGCCCCACATCCTTGGCACTCAGAAAGCGCACGTCCCTTTTTGCTTCCTCGCGGGGAAGCATAAGGTCTGCACGCTTCACAGGTGGAATGGTGTGGCCGAACATCCGGGCAGTACGCAGAATAGAGAACACGGTCTGCAAAATGTTCTCAAGGGTCTTGCGCGTGACTCCGGTTGCTGCGGTGGTTGTAACGAATGCTTGCAAGTGCTTCACGTTCGCTTGCTGAAGTAGGAGATTCCCAAGCCTCTTGATGATGTGTTGAGATAAATGACTCTCAGCAGCACGCACCGTTGACGGTTTGAGATTCACGGCAATTTGCTCTCGCCACTCTTGCGCCGCATCCGAGAAGGTCTTGCCGACTTTTCTCGGTACCGGTGCAGGAGCAACGTTCACTGCATCCAGATAAGGCTGCAACGCGGCCAAAGCAGCGCGGCGTGACATGTGGCTGCAAGGCCCCAGCGTCACCGTGCGTCTGATGCGCTTGAATGTTGGTTGCAACCTGTCTTCCCTGAACATGCCCACCCACATCGGTATTTTCCCGCGTTGGATGAGCCTGCCCCTTTGAAACCTTCTTCGTGGCACTGATCCTCCAGTGACCAAAGAAGGCGTTACCGCCGTGGATGGTATCACGGGCTCCACGATCAGGCGGCGCTCTCAATCTGGCCCGAGGAATCCGCAGGATCAATGAGGGTCGGGGATTCCGGCATCAAAACAATTTGGTCTGAAAGCAATTCTTCCAAGGGAGGAAGCCGCAACCCAGGAAGCTCAGAAGGAACTGCTGAAGGAGGCCAGAGACCCAAGCGCTTCAAGTCTTGTTTGTCGGAAAAAAATGCGCTGCGCGAGGTCGATTTCCTATGATCGTCCATCGTTCCGGTATCAAGGCGGCGAAGGAAGCCGAGTAGCCGTGTGGCTTTTCGATAAGAAAAATGCTCGTCCAAGACATTGCGGGCAGCGTCTTGAGTTACAAACCTGAGATCGACGCACATCTTGTTCAGAGTCTCTACGAGACAGCAATAGGCAATCTCCGGTTTGAGAACGTCCTGCAACTTCAGGTGTTTGGTTTTCTGTCGTCTTTGGAGGAAGCCAGACTTTTTTCTGAGCTGGATCTCAAACCGGAGGACTCCGCGTGCCTCTGGCACGTCCTTCTCGTCATTCTCCAAAATCTCTTTGTACTTGCCGTAGGCCCGAATCATCCGGCCGTTGTTGCTCCACCACTCGACCCCTCCGTAGCCGTCTGTCGTGCGCCGATGCTTCAGAAAGCTCACCTTGCTGAGCGTGTGAACGTAATCCGGGAGAGCTGAGCCAAGTCGAAAGTTGTGGCAATAATCCACGCGGAGATAGTCCATTTCTCCGAGCTCTGGGATCTCGCCATCGACGTAAGTAGAGACGAAGTCCCCAAGGCGGCGGAGCGCTTCCCCTGTGTCGTTGACTGGCATCAGATTGTTTCCGTGCACGAGTTTGGGGAGTGAAGCTTCTACCCTCAAGATTCCAGAGTCACCAAAAATTCCAATTCGCGCTTCGGGCCGACTGAGGGTGTGGCCGACCGAGGTCAGGCGTGTACCGAGTTTTGAATCGTAGAAATCGCGGGTCCGCGTTTCCCAAGAATCCTTAGTCAGCTGCTTTGGGAGATAGGGGCCCTTCTCGAACTTGCCTGTGACCGTGTCAAACATTCACTTCAGAATTCACTCCATTCCTTCGTAGTCCGGATTTCTGGACTGATTCCCACGTGTTACTTAGTGCGTGGGAACCAGGTGTGCGAACCCCAACCCCAAAACCAACCCCAACGGCAACCCCAAGAGCTCCTCGCGCGAAAATCGCGCGCGAAGAGAAGAGCGCGTTTTTTCCGGCCCCGGCAGATGGGGCGCGCCGGAAAAGTGGATTTCGAATTGAAGGTGCGGTTTCCCGCGTTGTTTTCGCCTGGATGCTCTGAGACACGTGCGCGACGTGGATCGTGGCTCTACGCACGGATAACCGCAGTTTGCGAGCGTCTCTGGGAGCGGGTGTTAAGGCGTTTCCGGGTGCATACAATTTTGGAGGACTGGCAGGCACATGCCGTAAGCCGTCGCGGGTTGCTCGCCAGCAGAGCCCGCCCTTAGTGCCCCATGCCTGCCAGTCCACAGAAAAGCCATGGGCAGATCGACTTGCATTTGTCCATTGGCCTCGAATGCGGGTCAAAGCCGAAAAACGAGTAGAGCCAACTTGCAGCATGTTTGCCAGTCCCAGTTTCACGGCCTTGCCTCCGCTTGCGCGGGATTGCTCCCGCATGCGCGGAGTATAGGGGTGGTCAAAAAACGGGATTTAGCGCACGCGCGCGCGCGCGTGCGCTACCCCCTTGACAAGGTTTTAAGGAAAGGCGGGGATTTTGCCTTTCGCGGTCTTAGCGCACAGCGGGAGGCCTTGAGACGTGAATCTTGGCGGCAGGCTCCTCTGGACGGGAAACCCGTGCATGGGGCGACCTAAGCCGTTTGCCGCACGTGCGCACGTAGCGCCTCCTTGAGTTTCGTAGCTTGTTCTGGGACTTCCGGATGGCAAAGTACCCATTTAGCGCACGTGCGTTTGTGACTTACCGGGCACTGGGAACGGCCGCCGAGCTCGCCCCGAAGCGCCCGTTGCTGTCCAGAAAATACGGCACGTTCGCGGAACGGCAAGCGGCGGAAAAGGCAAAGCGTGCGGCTGCTCAAGCGCGGTTCCAGACTCGGAAAAACGCGCTAACAATTCATTTAGTTTCAGATAGATAGAGGCATCATTTTTGCCCTTCTGGTGGGGTGATAGCCGCGCCCGTGTCTTCGCGGACCTGCCATTTGGCTTCAGAGGCTTGCGAACCCTTCGCCCGTCGGGGTTTTTGCCGCATTGAGTCAGACCCCTCGACTGAAAGGCGCAAAGTCGCCCTTCTCGTCCAGGGCGTTTCGCACGCGCAGCTCCGCGAGGATGTCCTTCAACAACCTTGCGATCGTGTAGAGCTTTTGAGCGGAATAGAGGAACACGATCCAGAAGAGTCCGAAGAAAGTTAGTGCTGCTAGTGCCGCTGTGCTGACTTGGCCGCTTAGGTCCCAATTCATCTCCGTGCTCCTTTTGTCGCCGGCTGCACGGCACTATAATACTCGGAAGTAATCCAAAGGCCTCGTTTAACGCGCAAACCGGACAAGTCCGGTAATGCACGACTAACCAGGAGTTGGCAACCTACCGCCGAGCAAATCGGGTCCAAGGACTTCCGGGAGTCGGTCCGTCAACGACCACAAGCGCGTTAATTAGGACCTATGTCCGTTAGAGCGAGCAACGAAAGAATCGTGCCGGAAAGTCGGGCGTGGCACGGCGATCTCAAACAGCGAAGAGGACGCTAGGAACTTAGTCAGAAATAGAAACCGGCGGGATACAAATGATCTCCCGCCGGTTTCGTCTTTGAGCGAAAGCTCAACTCATGGGTCTCTAAGCGTCTGGCTCCAGGATGCACCGCAAGTGGCCGCATCGTTCCGCTTTGGGTTGCTTGCGTCTGTACAATTGACGTTACCTTTCCCCTTGGCATTGGGGTCCCGATACTTGAATTGCCAGTCCACCAACCCAACCTGCGGATTCTGCGTGACATTGACTTTGAAGATGGCTCCCTTTTGGTTCCTGCCAACGTTGCCGCCGCAAAGATTTGCCGGAGCTTGAACAGCCCCGTCCCAGGAAAGTATGCTGTTTGCATCGCCGGTTGCGTGCTTTGTCGTGTCTCCCGCGGGAATGTTGTACGTGTAGGTCGCGACGCCGCCTCCGTTCAACTGGCCGGGCGCGCCGAGTTGGATAACAATGTTTTCCACACTGTTGTCCGGGCAGACCACCGGAACCGTGACCGTAGCAACAACAGTATACGCGGTGGCTCCATGCGAGCTGCTGATGAAATGGAAGTTATAGCCGCCAGCGATCCAGTCACCGGGACTGATGTGCAGGTCGCCCTCCATGCTGGAAGGGCCAATGGAGAAGTTCTTCCCGGGCGGCGTTGGGCCACAAGTCAAAGTATTGTTGCCGCCTCCTAGGTCGACCGGAAGAGTCGAAGTCTCGTTGCTCGGAGTCGTCAAAGTAGCTGATCCGGTCACCGTATAATTGTCGGATAAGTTCCCAGAACCCAGCCAGTTAAAGCACACCGTGGTGCTGAAGGTCCCGGTGTCGTCAACGGTAAAGTCAATCTCGCTCGATATAGTAATCGGTGGACCGCCGGTAGTCGAGGTTAGCGTAAAAGTGTAGGTGATCTTGTCTGCGTCGCCTGGCGTCAAGCTGTCTGCACTCACGGATAGGCAGCCCCCGGTGCAGTTAGTTGTTGCCCTGGCAACCGTTAAGTTGTGCGCCGCTGCCGACGAAGCGAATAACACAGTCAGTGCCAGTACCACTAAAACAGCAAAAGACTTAGTCGTAGACTTCCCCCTCAAATAGTTCATCAACATCAGACACACTCCTTTCGCACTCCGGAACATCGCTTCGTGAGCAATCGGCAGTCCCATACCAAGCCGCACCTAACCTGTTACAAACATGGGACCGCCCTTCCAGAGAGCCCCTATCCGCAGAGCAAAAAGAGGAAGTCGGCTGCTCTTTGTGTGCAATCACCCAGGACTGCGATGAGGAAGTTGCGTGTGATCAATTCCCGTCAATCGGCTGATAAGGCCGCCGGAGAAATCATGACGGACGACACCGGGACGTGGACAGACGTGAGAAATGGTGATCCAAGTACCAGGCCGCGCAAGGCCCATGCGCGACATAGAAGCGGCCGGACGGTATGACCTCTTGGCACAATGCTAGAGTCAAAGTCTCGTTTTCATTTGCCTGGTTTTCATTTAGCATTTGCTAGGACCAATGAGATCGCTGCCGGCCTTAGCCCTAAAGGTTATTCCAGTGTTGGTCGTGTGCGTTGTGTTCCCGAGCGCGGCAGGCACTCCGGTCGCGATTATCCAGACGGTGGCGGGCAATGGGACCTCCGCCTTTTCCGGCGACAATGGCGCCGCTGCTACTGCCAGTCTGTCCGACCCATTCGGCTTGGCTATGGATACGGTCGGCAACCTCTACATCGCCGACACTTCCAATCACCGCATTCGGAAAGTCGATACCTCCGGGGTGATCACCACAGTAGCGGGAAATGGAACGGAAGGCTTCTCCGGCGATGGCGGCGCGGCTACCAGCGCCACTCTGAACACACCAATTGGAGTGGCCGTGGATGCGGCCGGCAACCTCTACATCGCCGACGCTTTCAATAATCGCATCCGCAAGGTAAATGCTGCGGGGGTCATTACGACGGTGGCGGGCAATGGGGACGCTCGCTTTTCCGGTGACCATGCCGCGGCTACGAGCGCCAGTCTGAGCGCTCCATTCGGAGTAGCAGTGGATAAGGCCGGCAACTTCTACATCGCCGACACCTCCAATCACCGCGTTCGGAAGGTCGATACTTCCGGGACGATCACCACAGTAGCAGGCAATGGAGCGGAGGGCTTCTCCGGCGATGGCGGCGCGGCTAGGCGAGCCAGTCTGAATTTCCCAACGGGGGTAACTCTGGATAGGGCCGGGAACCTCTTGATCACCGACCAGAGTAATCATCGAATTCGCAAGGTAAATACTAACGGGGTTATTACCACAGTGGCTGGCAATGGGGACGCTGGCTTTTCCGGTGACCATGCTGTAGCCACGAGCGCCAGTCTGAATCTACCGATCGGGGCAGCCGTGGATGCCGTCGGCAACTTCTACATCGCCGACACGTCGAATCACCGTATTCGCAGGGTCAGTCCCGACGGGATTGTCGCCACAGTGGCGGGCAACGGGATTGGGGGCTTTTCCGGCGATGGCAGCGCGGCTACAAGGGCCAGTTTGAAGTCGCCAAGCGGGGTGGCAGTGGATTCGGCGGGGAATCTCTACATCGCAGACAGCTTCAACAACCGCATACGGAAGTTGAATACTATTCCCTCAGTGGCTAGAGGTCGAGGCCCCAGAAGTCCAGGCCAGGTTCGTGAAGTTCAAGGCCCAAGTGCCAACCCTTTCGACTCTCGCTTCGGCTCCAAACGACGACAGTTTCGCACGAGTTTTGCCGCCGCACGGGAGGTCCAAGAACGGAATGGATAAAGACGATATGCGGGAGACTTGCTTCGATCGCCCGCGGCGAAGCGGCGGACCATACATTCCGGTTAGGACTTATCGGGAGTTGGCAACTTTCCGCCGGGCAAATCGGTCCGACTACCTCCGAGTAGGCTCGAAATCGAAATGTTGAGTGCGGTTACTTCTACTGCTCGCGTATCAGGCGGGGTCGAGAGTGATCTATTGAACGAGCTTCTTCACTTTTTAGCTGGCGGGACGCGGAGCTTCAGCTCTTCAAACCAGTTCAGCACCACGTTGATTTGGGTGCCCTTGCCCTTGTCTTCCGCCTCGCGCGTTACCACCAGCCGCCCATCCCGCGCGACGTCGTAGTCGCTCCATGCCTTCTTGTCCTCGAACAGCACCACCGACTTGCCGGGACTGAGCGCTCCGCCCGCCGCAAACTTCACCGACATGACCCGGTTCTTGGAACGATAGAGAAGTTCGTTTCCGGAGCGCACCCAGCGCGGGGCCACACCGGTCTCGCGCGAGACCTGCGTGCGTGTGCTGGGATCACTGATGGCTTGCACAAACACCTCGGGCTGTCCGGATTCGTCCGAGACGTAGGCCAGCCACTTGCCGTCCGGCGAGACACGCGCCTCGGTCTGATCGAACAGTGCTTCCACCAAGGCCCGCGGCTTGTGATCGCCCTGGATCGGCGCGGCGTAGAGGTCCCATCCCGTATTTTCGTTCTGCTGGCCGAAGATGACCTCACGCCCGTCCAACGTCCAATCGTAGAGTTCTTTGTTCCCGGGCCCATCGGTCACCATTTCTTCGGAGCCCTGGCCGATGCCATGCTTCACATATACCTGCTGGTGCCCTGATTTCGACGAGTCATAGGCGAACATCTCGCCGTCTGGTGACCAATGCGGCCGGGAATCGTCACCGCCGAAGCTTGCCCTGGTGAGCGTGTCACGCGCCAAGTCATACACCCACACATCAAAGCTACTGCTCTCTAGCGTCAGAGCGATCCGTTTGCCGTCGGGAGACAGAGCGACAAAGGCGTAAGGCTTCACCTCGTCCGTGACATTGGTTGCCTTACCGCTGCGGTCCATCCACAGCAAGTTGCGCTGGAACGAAGTGAAGGTTCCAGGCTGGAACGCCAGCGTACCGTTCTGCGAAACCGCGAAGCCAGCGTCGCCGTTGGACGCTCCCGTCATCACACCTTCGATCATCGGCACCGGTGCGCCTTGCACCTCCAGCCGCTCGGGATCGAACGGAACCGTGAACAGGGTTCCGCCCTGTCCGTACGCCAGGTAACCGTTTGACAAGTAGCGTCCTCTGGTGCCGCCCACGATAAGAACCTTTCGCTTTCCCGTCTTGAACGATAACCCCTCAATGCGTGCTTCATTGAACGACCGGCCAGTCCAAACCGTAAAGATCAACCCAATGCCAGCCGGAAGTACGTCGGGCCAAAAATGGGCGCGGTCATCTGTCTTTGCGGGGTGCGTCACCTGTCGTGCCTGCCCACCTCCCGCCGCAACTGCATAGACCCCCGAGGTGAACGACTTTTCGAAGTAGATCGTATCGTTGTCCGCCCAGGAACCCCCGATGGGGCCAGCCTCGTCCGCTACAACCACCGAGCTTCCCCCGCTCAGTGAAACCTTCTTCAGCTTTCCATCCGCGAAAAACCCCAGCCACTCACTGTTCGGCGAAAAGAAGGGGCACGTCCCCTCCTCCGTGCCTGCGATCGGCGTATTCTCAAAAGCGTCCAGCTTGCGCAAATAAAGTTGCGCCTTCCTATCGTCGCCGTACGCCGAATAAACAATCGCCGTGCCATCCGGGGAAATGGCGATCGGTTCGGTCGAGTTATTGAGGAGCGCTTTGTCTGCTGGAAGTGTGACGGTCAGGTGCACGGAGCCCCTAGTGCGTGTCCGAAGCCCGCCCTGCCATCCGGCATAGCCGGCCACCAATCCTGCTGCCACTGCCGCCGCAGTCCAAATTGAACGCTCGAGCTTCCTTCGGCGGCTGGCGAGGGGTGCGGCCAGCCCCGCCTGCGAGCCACCCTCGGCAATCCACAGGAGTTCACTCGCGAGATCTGCAGCGTTTTGCCAGCGTCGTTCAGGTTCTTTCGCCACACATCGCCGGATGCACCGATCGAGCGCTGGCGGCGTCAATGGCTTGATCGTGCTGATGGGCGTTGGTTCTTTTTCTAGGATGGCGGAGGCCACGCTCAGTTGGCTCTTGCCTTGAAACGCGCGCTGGCCTGTTAGCATCTCGTAAAGCACTGCGCCTAGCGAAAATATGTCGCTGCGACCGTCCAGCTCTTTCGCCTCCACCTGCTCCGGCGACATGTATTGAAACGTTCCGACGATGGCGCCCTGTTCTGTCATGGGAGAGGATTGCGTGACAGCGGCCGTGAGCATAGCCACGCTGGTCAACGACGCAGCCGGTTTGGCAAGACCAAAGTCGAGGAGCTTCGCGCCGGTCGGCGTCAGCATGATATTGCCGGGCTTCAGATCGCGATGTACCACACCGCTGCGGTGCGCTTTGTCCAGCGCGTCGGCGATTTGCATTCCGTACTTGAGAACCTGATCGAGCGGAAGCGGTCCTTTTTCGAGGCGCCTCGCGAGCGTCTCGCCCTCGATGCACTCCATGACGAGATAATCCATCCCGTCCTGGTGGCCTACGTCATAGAGCACGCAAATATGGGGATGATTCAGACTGGAGATGGTCTTGGCTTCGTGCTCGAACCGCTGCTTGTGAACTGGATCAGAAGAGAACTGCGCGGGAAGAATCTTGACCGCAACCGTGCGCTCCAGCCGCGTATCGCGGGCGCGGTAGACTTCGCCCATCCCGCCTGCGCCAAGCGGCGCCGTGATTTCATAGGGGCCAAGCTGTGTGCCTGGAGCGAGAGGCATAAGTGGCCGTGATTATAACCCCGAGAAGCCTTTGTCGCATGCCTCCAGCCCTCAAGTGCCTTCCATGAGAAGGCCGGTGAGTGTCAAGTATGTTTTTTCTTTTTTTCCCTTTCCTGTAAGGATGTTTTTGTTCTTCTCTTTCTCCTGTGAGTTCCTGCCCGTGAGCCAAGCCGCTCCTGTCGCCACCCTTC
>WNFT01004924.1_pt1 | contig 11662 bp, 11 predicted proteins | sample 5400191 | NCBI WGS metagenome assembly WNFT01 (sample SAMN13153359, study PRJNA577476) | soil metagenome | isolation source: 80 cm saprolite under Madrone tree | place: USA:California | collected 2016-06-14
TCGCCGGTCACCGGCGGCTCGTGTACGGCGATCCCGATGGCGCCTTCGCCGAGGCCGAGGTCGTCATCCGCGAGCGCTTCCGCTTCCCGAAGTACGGCTCGACGCCCATCGAGACCTACGGCGTGATCGCGCGCTGGGACGGCCTCGTCGAGCGGAACGGACCGCGTGGCCTGGCGCGAGGTGGCCGCGCGCAGGGACGGCACGGTCCTCGGCATGCGGTTCAAGTGGTTCGACAACGTCGGAGGCTACATTCGCAGCCCGGAGCCCGGGTGCAGCTTTCGCCCGACGGGCAACTTCGTCGGCCCCTATCGCTTCAAGAACCTCGAGGTCGACGCCTCGGTCGTGATGACCAACAAGAGCCTCACCGGCCCGAACCGCGGCTACGCCTGCGGCCACCTCTACTTCGAGACCGAAGGCATGATGGATCGCCTCGCCGAGAAGCTCGGCATGGACCCGGCCGAGGTCCGTCGCCGGAACCTGATCCCGCCCGACGAGCTCCCCTATCGCACGCCGACGGGCGGCTACTACGACAGCGGCGACTATCCGAAGACGTTGCAGATGGCCCTCGACATGGCCCGGTACGACGAGCTCCGGCGCGCGCAGAAGACGGCGCGCGCGGCGGGAAAGTACTTCGGGATCGGCCTGGCGCTCGCGGTCGATCCGTCCGTCTCGAACATGGGGTACGTGGCGACGGCGCTCGATCCCCAGTTCCGGGCCAAGCCGGAATATCTGCCCAAGTCGGGAGCGACCGAGTCGGCGACGGTGAAGATCGATCCGCTCGGGCGCGTCATCGCCATTCTCGGCACGACGCCCCAGGGCCAGGGCCACCAGACGATCGTGTCGCAGATCATCGCCGACGAGCTCGGGCTCGAGCCCCAGGACATCACGGTCGTCGACGAGATGGACACGTTCACACGCGTGTGGTCGATCTCGTCGGGGACGTACTCGAGCCGCTTCGGCTCCGTGGGCACCAGCGCCGCGGCGCTGGCCGCACGCAAGCTGCGCGCCAAGCTCGTCGAGTACGCGGCGCACCTGATGGACGTGCCCGCCAGCGACGTCGAGTTCAAGGACGGCGCCGTCAGGCTGAAGCGCGGCAAGGGCCCGTCCTACACCGTGAAGGATCTGGCCGGGCGCGCCCACTGGAACACGGAGTCGCTGCCCGACGGCATGGAGCCCGGGCTGCAGGCCACGGCCGTGTTCGGCTTCACCGTGGCCAAGGCCGTCGACGCCGAGGATCGCGTGAACTCGTCGAACACGTACGGGTTCATCGCCGAGATCATGGCCGTGGAGGTGGACCCGGACACGGCGCAGATCACGATCGTGCGCTACGTCACCGTCCACGACGCCGGGACCATCATCAACCCGATGATCGTCGAAGGCCAGATCTACGGCGGGGCCCTGCACGGCCTCGGCGGCGCGTTGTACGAGGAGTTGCGGTACGACGACGACGGCCAGTTCCTGACCGGCAGCTTCATGGACTACCTGGTGCCGACGGCCAGCGAGGCGCCGACGATCGAGATCGCCCACCTCTCGTCGCCGTCGCCGCTGACGACGCTCGGCTCCAAGGGGCTGGGCGAATCGTCGTCGATGACCGTGCCGGCCGTGATCGCCAACGCGGTGAGCGACGCGCTCGCGCCGCTCGGCGTCCGCATCACGGAGCTGCCGATGACACCCGACCGCCTGTGGCGCTCGATCCGCGAGGCGAGAGAGAAGACGAAGTGAGCGGCAGATTACTGGCGGAGACGAGCCTCGAGCTCGGCGATCCGCGCCTGGATCGCGGTCACCTGACGCTTGAGCTCGGCGACGCTGTCTTCGATGACCTCACGGCGGCGCTGCTCGTCCGCCATCAGCGTCTCGATCCGGCGCAGCGCCTGCGTGATCACGTAGTATTCCTGCTCGAGTCGCTCGAGGCGGCGGTAGACCTCGTCGAAATGGCCGAACACTTCGCGGAAGCGTTCGTCGACGTGGGATTCGAAGGCGTCGAGACGGTGCTCGAGCACGTCGAAGCGGCGACCGACCAGCGCAAACTGGCCATCCATCCGAGTGAACTGGCCGTCGATCCGCACGAACTGGCCGTCGATCTGGGTGAAGCGGTCGTCGATCCGCGCGAACTGGCCCTGGAGGAACTCGATGAGCTGCTGGTACTCCGCGTTCGCCACCCCTCACGTGTAGCACCGGCATCCGGCCGCGTTCAAGTGTCTCTTATTCGGAACACCGAGAGGACGGCGTGAAACCACCGAAGTTCGACTATCACGCGCCGAAGACGGTGGACGAGGCGCTGGCGTTGCTCACGCGGTACGACGGCGAGGCGAAGATCCTGGCCGGCGGCCAGAGCCTGATGCCACTGCTCAACTTCCGACTGAGCCGGCCGGCGGCACTGGTCGACCTCAACCGGATTCCGGCGCTAGCCTATATAAAGGAAGGGGACGGAAGTGTCAGATTCGGCGCCATGACCCGCCAGCGCGCGATCGAGTTCTCGCCCGTCGTGGCCAGGCGGCTGCCGTTGCTCACCGAGGCGACGCGCTGGGTCGGTCACCTGCCGATCCGGACGCGGGGCACCATCGGCGGCTCCATCGCGCATGCCGATCCGTCGGCCGAATACCCGGCCGTGCTCACTGCGCTGGACGGCGAGGTCGTCGCGCGCGGGCCGAAGGGCGAGCGCGTGCTGAAGCCGCGTGACTTCTTCCAGACGTACCTCACCACGAACCTCGCCGCCGACGAGATCCTCACCGAGGTGCGATTGCCCGCGACGCCGGCGGGCGCCGGATTCGCGTTCGAGGAGTTCGCGCGGCGGCACGGCGATTTCGCCATCATCGGGATCGCGGCGGTGATCGTGCGCGAGGGGAGTCGGTGCTCGATGGCGCGGCTGGCAACCGCGGGTGCGGGGCCGGTGCCGGTTCGCCTGCGCGCGGCCGAGGAGATCCTCGAGCGCGAAGGCCTCGGCGACGAGGCCATCGCGCGCGCGGCGAGCAAAGCTCAGGAGCTGGTGCAGCCCGACGGCGACATCCACGCGTCGGCCGACTACCGGCGTCATCTGACCGGCGTGCTCACCGGGCGCGCCGTCAAGCGGGCGCTGACCAAGGTGGCGAGATGAGCGAGCCCGTGATCGTCCGCTTGAAGGTCAACGGCGTCCAGCACGAGGGGCGCTGCGAGCCGAGGAAGCTCCTCGTCGATTTCCTGCGTGAGGACCTCGGGCTCACCGGCACCCACGTGGGCTGCGAGCACGGAATTTGCGGGGCGTGCACCATTCTGTTCAATGGCGAAGCCGCGCGCTCATGCATCATGCTCGCCGTCCAGGCCGACGGCGCCGAGCTGCAGACGATCGAAGGCCTGGCGCAGAACGGCAAGCTTCATCCGTTGCAGGAGGCCTTCCACGAGCACCACGGGTTGCAGTGCGGCTTCTGCACGCCGGGCATGCTGATGACCGCGCTCGATTTCCTGCGCGTGAAGCCCGAGCCGACGGAGGCCGAGATCCGCGAGGGTATCTCGGCGGTGCTCTGCCGGTGCACGGGCTACCAGGGCATCATCAACGCCGTCAAGGCGGCGGCGCCCGTCATGCGCGGGGGCTAGATGGCGGGCCGGACGCAGCGAAACTTCGCGAAGACGTACGGGTACCTGGCCTGGTACCAGTTCCGAAAGCTCGGGCGGATGAGATCCGACGCGGTCGCCCAAGAAGCGCCCTTGAGCACGTAGTGCTTGCCGTCGAAGAAATCGGCTGAATACCCCGGATACCCGGGGATGTAGGCCTCGAACCCGGGGAGCGGCGCGAAGACGCTCGCGGTCCATTCCCAGCCGTTGCCGACCAGCTCGTGAACTCCCCATGCGCTCACGCCGCCGGGATGGGAGCCGACGGGATCAGGGGACCAGCGCCTGAAATCGAAGTTGCCGTGTCGACTCGTCGGGCGCTCATCGCCCCAGGGAAAGGTGCGCTCTTCTCCATCCGGGTCGCCGAACGCGGCTCGGTGGAACTCGGCCTCGGTCGGAAGGCGCGCTCCACTCCAGCGCGCATAGGCCTGTGCCTCGGCGAGGCTCACGTAAACCGGCCAGGCCCCGGCGTCCAACAACGGGATGACGTCGAACAGCGTCCGGTAGAGCCAGGCGCCGTCCTGCCTGGTCCAGCAGAGCGGAGCGCTCAGGCCCACGCGGGTCTTCCACGCCCAATCTGCCTCGCTCCAGAACGCGGGCTGATCATAGGCGCCGCTCTCGACGAAATATCGGAACTGCTCGTTCGTCACCGGCATCGAATCGATGACGAAGGCAGGGACCTCGACCCTCGTCCACGGGAACTCGTTGTCCCAGCCGAAATCGACGTTTCCGAAGGAGGTGCCGAGGGTCGCTTTTCCCTCCTCGACCACGACGCTGCATGGCCGTGGGCCCTCTCCGACGGCGTACACGACGCCCGATGGCCGGATCTTCTGAGCCGAGGCCAGCTGCTGCACGATGTAGAGGAGCGTCTCCTGGTGCATCAGCTCGTGCTCGATCGCCATGGAAAGCACGCGGTTGTGCCTGGCCATGAGGTGGGTCGCCGCGTGCGCGGCGATTTCGTCGAGGGAATCGACGATCGCCTCCCGCACACGCTCGCGATACGCGATGACGTCGTCGAGCGCCGGCCAGCGTTCGGGGACGTCGGGATGCGCGTGACAGCACGAGGGGTCGTCCACGTCGGGATCGATGCCGCGATCGAACATGTCGTCGAAGCGGGGATCGAACGACGGCCGCTGGAGGACTCCGCGGCAGATGTGGTTCCACGCGAATGCCGGGAGATGGCCTACGTAGAAGATGAACGGGTGGCGCAGGGCGATCGGTCGTGACAGCATCGCGTCGCGCGCGACCAGGCCGAAGAGCATGTCGGTCCTGCGCCACGTGGTCGTGAAGCGGTCGTGGAAGACCTGCGTGTCGATTGGAACGCGCATCGGCTTTTCTCGGCAACAATAGAGGGTCTTCAATCGGAAACAAGTCGGTTCTTCCGATACGAACCCAGGCGCAGGTGACCCGAGCGTCGATGCCTCGCCTCTTCCCGCGTCGAGATCGGGACGCCGACGATGCACGTGCGCAACGACCATCGAAAGTTCCGATCAGGCTGGACGTCAGCCGACGCCGCCTAGCGGAAGCTCACGAGGAGCTCGACCAGGACGATTCCGGCGATCACCGTGTAGCGACGATCGCCGGCGGCCCAGAAGCCCGCCATCGCCACCATGACGCCCAGAGCCGGCGTCGGCAGCAGGAGGACGATCCCGAGCGCAGCGACGGCCAGGGGGTCGATCGGGCGCTGGCGCAGGCCCTTGCCGATGGCGCCGAGCGACACGAACACCTCGGTGGACCGAGCGTGCTCGCGGTTCTCGACGAGGCGCTGGAAGTTCACCACCTCGCCACCCCGCGTGGCCCTCGCGGCGTATCCGACCACGCCGAGCACCATCAAAGCGATGCTCACGAGGCCGCCCCAGAACAGCACCCGGGACACGATCATCTCCACCCGCATCAGGGCCAGCGCACCCCCACGCCGCGGAGGATCATCGAGACGGCGAGATAGAGGATCACGGGGAGGAAGAGCTTGCGAAGCGCTGGCCGCCGCCGTGATCCCGATCATAAAGTTGCTCGTCGCGGCGGACACCTTCATCGGGAGTCGCATGAAGTAGTCCATCGCCAGCACCTTGAACGCTCCGCTGCCGATGCCGAGCAGGCCCGACAGCAGGCCGGCGCCGAACATCGCGCCGAACCCGGTGCGCACGCGGGCCGCCCGGTACTTCACGTCGCGGTCGAGGCCGGCGTCGTAGTAGGCGCCTTCGAGCTCGAAGCTCATCGCCAGCGGGTCGACCCTGGGCTCGGCGGGGATCTCCACGTTGAGTTGGCGAAGGGTCGCCAGCGTCGAGGACGCCAGGGCCAGCCCGAGGATCAGCTCGAGGACGGCCTCGGGCACGAGACCAACGAGACCGGCGCCGACGATCGCGCCGCTGACGGTGGCCATGGCGAGGAAGAGCCCGATGCGAATGTTGCTGAGCCCCGACCGGAGATAGGCGGCCGCGCCGCTCGACGTGGCGATGACGGAGATGATGCTGGCGCCCATCGCGTCGCGCAGGTTGACGCCGTAGAACATCGTGAGGATCGGCACGAGCACGATGCCGCCGCCGAGGCCGAGGATCGCGCCGATCGCCCCCGCCCCCATCGAGGTGGCGAGGATGGCGGCGAGGAAGAGCCACTGCTCCACCTTCAGCCAACCCGGAACGGGGGCGGATCACCGCCGCCGTGGTGAGTCACGCTGATCGCGCTGCCGCGCAACCGGTCGATCTCGCGACACGCGAGCACGAGGTACCAGCTCCGGAAGAAGCCGATGCTCGCGATGAAGCCGGCGTGGGCGTTGTCGCGGCTAAACAGCTCATCGGCGACCCACGCCGCGACGTCGCCGAACCGGGTCAGGCCGTGGCCGACGATGGCCGCGTGGATGGCCCGCGGAGCGTCGCCCTCTGGTGACGACGTCCCTGTCCAGACGAGCTCGTCCCTCCACTGGTCCTTCCAGGCCCGGGGTGGGGTCTCCGAGACCGAGGCCACGGATCGATGTCCTCCTCGCGAGTCAGGTCGCGTTGACGAGAGACGCGAGCCATTCACGCGCACGAGCGCGCGATGACGGCTCACGCCGAGCGGTTCACCGCGTCAGACGGACGGAGGACTAGAGCTCGGGCGGGACGAACGGGGTCGTCGCGAAGAGCGGAAGCGATGGCGTGGCGTCGAGGAGCGTCGCCGATCCCGTCACCGGCAACGACACGAGACGCTCGCGCGGGTCGGCAAGGGCGGGAAAGTTGGCCCAGGAGACCCGCGCGCTGTGTGACTTGGCGTCGGTTCGCAGGCCCGGGATGCCGCCGGCCCAGTGAAGAGTCGGCGCGACGACGAGCACGACCACGAGCAACGCGAGCAGGCAGCCGAGTGCGCTCATCACACGATCTCTTTCTTTGTTACCCACTGCCCCGCGGGAAGTCAAGGAGCGGGCTGAGCGCCTCGCTCGCGCCAGAGCTGTTCCAGGGCCCGCCGCGCCACCTTGCCGCGCTCGGTCTTGGGGATGGCGTCTACCACGATGACGTGAGCCGGCACCTTGAACGCGGCCAAGCGCGCCCCGCAGTGCTCCCGCATCTCCGACGGCGACACGCGGTGGCCGGCACGGGCGCAGACGAAGCTCACGATCGCCTCGCCGTAGACGGCGTCGGGCACGCCGATCGTGGCGGCGTCGGCCACGGCCGCGTGGGCGAGCAGCGCCGTCGTGACCTCGGCCGGCGCGACGTTCACCCCGCCGCGGATGATCAGGTCCTTCTTACGGCCGGTGACGTAGAGGTAGCCGTCGGCGTCGACGCGCGCGAGATCGCCGGTGAGGAAGCCGTCCTGGGGAATCGGCTCCAACCGGTCGCGCGCCGTGAGATACGCGCTGGCCATCTGACGTCCGCTGACGAGCAGCTCGCCTTCCTCGCCCGGGGCGCAGGCCGCGCCCGTCTCGCTGATGATCGACGCGACGACGTGTGGCATCGGCGGGCCGATCGAGCCCACACGACGCGCGTCGGGCGGGTTGCCGGCCATCCAGCCCGCCTCGGTCATCCCGCAGCCCTGGACGATCGGGATCCGGTAGCGATCCTCGAACTCGAGCTGGCGGTCCACGCTGAGCGGCGCCGAGCTGCTCGTCATGAACCGGAGGCCGGGGAGATCGGCGCCGGTGAGGGCGACCGGCCGATCGAGCAGCATGTTGATCACCGTCGGCACGCCGATGACGATCGACACGCGCTGGTCACGGATCCAGTCGAAGAACTGGTGATGAGAAAATCGCCGTGCCAGCACGAGCCCGGTGCCCGTGTGGAGCGTGCCGCCGAGCGAGAGGAGCTGGGGCGACGCCCACGCCAGCGAGCGGTATTCCAGCACGCGGTCGCTCTCCCGGAGATCGAAGCGCCGCGCCGGCCCATCGCACCCGTAGGCGAACGCCTCGTGAGTCAGCGCGACACCCTTGGCAGCGGCCGTCGTGCCCGAGGTGTAGTCGAGGACCGCGAGGTCGTGAGGTCCGCCCACGCGTCGCGGGCACGGAGACGCTGGCTGTTCGGCGAAACGGGGGAACAGCTCGTCGAAGGCGATCGCCTCGGCGCCACACGCCGCGACGGCAGCGGCGGCCTGATCGCCCAGAGCGCGGTCCCAGAGGACCAGGCGCGGCGCGACGTCGTAGAGGACGCGGGGAAGATCGGGGCCGAGCACCTCGGCGTTGAGGGGGTTGACGGTCGCGCCGTAGCGCAGGATGCCGAAGAAGAGCACGACGAAGGCCGGGCCGTTGTCGCCGAGCACTGTGATGCGCTCGTTGGCCCGCACGCCGCGCCCGGCGAGGAAGTGGGCGACGCGATGACAGCTCGCGTCGAGCTGGGCGAAGGTCAGCCGCCCGGGCGCGTCGACACACTCGAGATAGACACGATCGCCGAAGCGCCGCGCCTGCTCACCGAGCAGGGCGTCGACGTCAGGCGGTCGCGTCAAATCCCGCGGTCCGCCATGAACTTCGCGTAGTCGACCTGGGTCTCCTTGGCCTTCCGGATCTGGTCCTTCGTGTAGAACTTGGCGAGATCGACCATGTCGACCTCGTAGCTGGCGCGGCGGAAGGCGTCCTTGTAGATGAAGGGCCGCGTGGCGTCGATGGCCATGCCACCGGAGAAGCGGATGTTCGATTGCGTCCACTGGCGGTCACCGGCCGAGCTGCGCTCGGCGGGCTGGAACGTCTGGCCGAAGCCGCCCTCGCAGACCGTCAAGATGTCGTCCTTCGGGTTCACGCGCGTGGCCAGCGCCCACATGATGTCTTCCATGTTGTAGATGTCGACGTCCTCGTCGACCACGATGCCGAGCTTGGCGCCGAGAGAGATGGAGAGCGCCGCCGAGAGGATGTTGCGCTGCAGTCCCTCGTCGCGCGAGCGGCGCTTCTGGACCTGGAAGATCACGCCGCCCCAGTCGGTCATGCCCATGGGAATGTTGGTGTCGATGCAGAGGCCCGGCACGATGCGCTCGGCCAGCTCGAGGAAGCACGCTTCCCGCATCGTGACGTCGATGAAGTGGTCGTCCATGGCGTGGACGATGAGGCCGTAGTAGAGAGGGCGATCCTTGCGGTGGGTGATGGCGGTTGCCTGGAACTTGTAGGTGCGGTACGCCTTGCCCATGTAGCCGGACCACTCGGGATGGAAATCGTACTTGCCCTGCTGGTCTTCCTTCTCGGCCAGTGGGCTCTCCCAGACCTTCTGGGTCGTGTCCACGTAGCCCTCGATGACGTACTCGGCGTTGGCGATCGACCACGCGTCCTGCGTCCGCGCCTTCACCAGCTCGACCGGAAAGCCCTGGAGTGCGCCGGCCACGCCCAGCTCGTCGCAGCCGCGCGGCAGGATGACGTAGGTGAAGCCGGCGCCCGCCATCATGGTGCAGGCCGGCGGCACGCCGATGTTGATGGTCACGGGAATCGGGCCCTTCTTGTACCAGTGCGTGGCGATCTGGTCCATGTGCGACCCGGGCGAGATCTGGAACGACGAGTAATCGGGGCCGCGGAAGTTCATCCGGTTGTACCCGATGTGCGAGCCGCCCCAGAAGTGCTGGCCCCGCACCACGGTATTGCCAGCGCCGAGCGTGCGGCCGGGATCGGTCTTGGAGTGGGAGATCATCGGGACGACGTCCCACACGTCGACGTCCCGGGTGATGACGACCTCCTGGCAGGGCGCGTCCTTCACCACGATGGGCGGCAGCGGCTGGCGGATGGCCTCCACGGCCTTGAACTTGAACTTGCGCGGGTCGTCCACGTCGAAGAGCCGAGCGATCCGCTCGGCGGTCGCGTAGATGTTGTTGCAGATACGCGCGTTCGGATAGCCCTTGACCTTCTCCCAGAGCAGCGGCGCACCGCCGTCGAAGTGCTTCTGGATGGCGGCGACCTCGAGGTGGGGATCGACCTCGACGTCGGTCGAGACCAGCTCGCCGTTCTCCTTCAGGTATTCGAGCGTGCTCCGCAGGCTGGAGATGTCTTTTTTGGTGGGTTTCATGGCCCGAACATCTACGGTCAAACCTTTTGCCTGTCAAGGGACTCGGGTATGCTTCCCGGCCATGGACTCCCGCTACCTGGAGCCGGACATCGAGACGGCGGCGCGGGCAACGCTCCGCGCGGTCCAGGAGCAGCGGTTGCACGAGCAGGTCGCGCACGCCTATCAGTCGAGCCCGTTCTACCGTCGGAAGCTCGACGCCGCGGGAGTCAAGCCCGCCGACGTTCGCTCGCTCGACGACCTGCGTCGCCTGCCGTTCACGACGAAGGACGAGCTGAAGCAGGATCAGGCCGACCATCCGCTGTGGGGTACGCTGCTGGCCGTTCCGTTCGCCGACTGTCTGCGCGTTCACATGACGTCCGCGACCACCGGACGGCCGCTCGCGTTTCTCGACACGCGCGACGACTGGTACGGCTTCTATCACTCCTACGCGCGCTCGCTGTGGGCGTTCGGGATCCGGCCATCGGACATGGTCATGGCCGCGTTCTCCTACGGCCCGTGGATCGGCTACTGGTCGGGGTTCTACGCGGCGCAGGACATCGGCTGTCTCGTGTTTCCCGCCGGCGGGTTCGGGACGGATCAGCGCATCGACGCCCTTCGCACGTATCCGATCACCGTGCTCGGCTGTACGCCGTCGTACGCGCTCTTCCTGGCCGAGCAGGCGCAGAAGAAGGGCATCGATCTCGCCAGGGAGACGAAGATCCGCATCACGTGGCACACGGGCGAGCCGGGCGCGTCGATCCCGGCGACGAAGGCGAGGATCGAGGCGGCGTTCGGCGCCAGGGCGTTCGATCTTCCCGGCCTCACCGAGATCGCCGCCTGGGGCTTCGAGTGCGACGCGCGCTCCGGGCTCACCCACGTCCACGAGGACTACTGCTATCCCGAAGTCCTCGACGAGGACGACCGGCCGGTGAAGCCGGGCGACAAGGGCGAGCTGGTCTTCACCAGCCTTTACCGCAAGGCGATGCCGCTCCTGCGCTACCGCACGCGTGATCTCGTCCAGCTCGCCGACCGGCCGTGCCCGTGCGGGCGCACGCTGGTCGCGTTCGAGGGCGGCGTGCTGGCGCGCCTCGACGACATGAAGAAGGTCCGCGGGATCATCGTCTACCCGCGGCGCATCGAGGAGATCGTGCGCGGTCACGCCGCCGTCGACGAGTTCCAGATCGTCTTCCGGCGCGTCGGCGGTCTCGACGACATCCTGGTCCGCATCGATCCAGCGCCGGCGCTCTCCGGCGCCGAGTGCCAGGGACTGTGTCGCGCGCTGGAGGACGGCTTGCGCATCGGTCTCGGCATCCGCGTGACCGTCGAGGCGACCGAGCCCGGCGGGCTGCCCCGCTGGGATCACAAGGCCAAGCGCGTCCGCGACGAACGAAGCGAAGTGCCGTTTTAATTGCGTGGTCGCTCCACGAGAGGAAGCGGGGAGGTATCGGAGGGGGCGCCTCGCCCCTTCCGATATGGCGGCGGGGCGTCTCGCTCCCTCCCATGTCAAACATTGATCGGCGCCAGGATTCCGCGCCTCGAGGATCACCGGTTCCTCACGGGCCGGGCGCGCTACGTGGCCGACCTCGACCGTCCACGCCTCCTGCACGTCGCGTTTCTCCGTAGCCCCCACGCCCACGCCCGGATCGCACGGATCGACG
>WNFT01004925.1_pt1 | contig 11661 bp, 15 predicted proteins | sample 5400191 | NCBI WGS metagenome assembly WNFT01 (sample SAMN13153359, study PRJNA577476) | soil metagenome | isolation source: 80 cm saprolite under Madrone tree | place: USA:California | collected 2016-06-14
GCTTCTTGGCCGCCGCCTTCTTGGGAGCAGCCTTCTTCTGCGCCGAGCCCTTTGCCGATTTGGCATGAGCCTTGGGCGATTCTTCGGTCTCTACGTGGGCAGCCGCTACTTTCTTGGGCTTCGCCTCTCTCTTCGGCTGCTCAGGCGCCCTGAAGCTCTGCCCGTCGAAGGCGATTTCCGTGATGCGCACGGCGGTGAAGGCCTGGCGATGTCCGCGCAGCTTCTTGTACTGCTTCTTGCGCTTGTAATGAAAGACCAGAATCTTGGGAGAGCGGCCTTCTTCCACCACCTCGCCAACTACGCGAGCCTCTGACCGCGGTTTGCCGATCTGGCCCGCTTCACCAGATACTGCGAGCACGTCGGGGAATTCGACTGGGCCGTCGCTGCTAGTGAACTTCTCCACTCGAATTACATCGCCGGGCGCCACCCGGTATTGCTTGCCACCGGCGCGGATGACCGCGTACATGCGTCTGCCTCCATCAATATCGGTCGAAAAGTCAGCCCACACAATCCTAAAGATCAAACCTCCGCGCACACGAGCGCGCTTGGGCAGCCCTGACTTTCTCTTGCTTGCTGTGTTTCCACCAAGGCGTTTCCGCAGCCACGGCAGGCGTTCCCAGAACGGGTCGGCAAGTACAGGCAAACTCAACCATTCTAGCGTGCTGCGCGGAAGATGGTCAATGAGCACTTTTACGGAGGGTAGTGGGCTACTTTGGTTTATCGCCGCCAGTGGTGATGCCACCACCACCACTCGCCGGAATGCCAGCGCCGACCAAAGCGCCGACAATGGCTGCAATGGTTTCGCCATTGAGAATCTTCTGCAATCCCAGAATCACTATCAGCGGGACGATGAGGCACACAGCAAGGGTTAAACGAATCTGTGGTCCGATGCTCTAGCGGCACCTATGCGCAATACCATTGCGGCACAGCCCCCACCGACTAGAATTGATGCAATCTCGATATATCCGTGTTCCGTCAGCATGATGAACTCCTTTTAACTACGCCGCTTTTTCCGCCCTCCGCTTCTCGTAAGCTTCCCAGACTACCCAACCCTCTACGCTCCACAGTCGCTCCGTGACCCCCGCAGCCATGGCCGGGGAGGTGCGAAGGGTACGATGAATCTCGATGAAGTTGTAGGCGAAATAATTAAGGGCTGTGGCAGCCGCGCGGTTCTCCATCTTCCGGCTGAATCCATTGGACAGGCGGCTTACGCGCAACGACACAAGATTTATCGTGCGCCACTGGAAAATGAAACGCGCTATTCTCTCGCACTTTGTGTCGGCGGCGATACGAAAGAAGTCAGCGGACGCCCAGACTACATGTACCGCGTCTTTCGTGGAGCGCCGGAGTGTCACTTTACGGAGCTACAGCGTCTATGCGAGAATCCCGGGCGTCAGTCAGCAGCCTGCTCTGGAGGAATCCAATGACGAATCGGCATCGTACTGTTTTGCTCTGCCTGTTTATTCTTAGCCTTTGCTGCCTTGCGCAAATCAACAAGCCAACCACTAAGACATCATCCACCACCGGCGCGCCTGATAAAACTTACATGCAAAAGATCTGGGACGCCTGGGGCACCCTGGACCCCGCCAATGTGGCGAACTTTTACGCATCAGGCCGGCATACATTTTTTGATATCGCCCCGCTGAAATATGGCGGCTGGGACGAGTATCAAGCAGGCGTAAAAAATATCCTCGCCGGCTACAAGAGCGCAAAATTCACCGTCAATGATGACGCCGCCATGCACCAGCATGGAGACCTGGCATGGGGAACCGCCACAATAAAAGAGGAGATGACCACGAACGCCGGGAAGGTTGAGATGGGAACCTTCCGCTGGACGGTGATCTGGGAAAAGGAAGACGGCAAGTGGGTGATCGTGCACGAGCACGTTTCGGCCCCGATGGGGTAATTCGGCCAAGGGTCTGTAGCCATGAGTACGGCAAGCCTTCCGTAATCTCCTGGCTCGCGACTGCTCTCTCGTGACGCATGCAGCGTACTCACTGATAACATCTCTAACAATCTGTCTCGGACTCACTCACAAAACTACTTTAATCCCTTCGACTCTACGCGACCTAAGACAATCCACCACTGTCCCGAAATTATAACCAACAGAAATCAACTTCTTGCTAACCCAGGCATGGAGCTCTCGTCCAAGCATTGTGAACAGTGCTGAAAGCGATTCGGGAACTTTCAGGTCGAGCAGTGCGTAGTCAGGAATGAAGCGAGTGGCGAGGCACCCAAGGCGCGAGCTCGATATAGTACCGGAAAATTTTGCGGGGTTCAGGGGATCTTCCCACACTCGGTTTGGCGGCCCAGGTGAGAAAAACCCCCACTCGAAGCAGAACAGGCCTGGCGGCCTGTTTGCCGAACCCCAGCGGCTGCATTGTAGGCGATTCGCGAGGAAACACAAGAGTTTTCTCACGAATGTCGTGAGCCGGGCCGCCCCAACCGCTTCCCGACGTACATTCGGGAAAGAAAAAAGGAGCAGTCATGAAGTTCGCGACAGTGTCGAAGAGTCTGCTGATGGGGTCGGCGTTGTTCTTGGCGTCCAGTGCTTTTGCGGCCAACAAAGCCAGCATGCAGGTGCAATCCCCAGTAACAATCAACGGAGCAACGTTGAAGCCGGGAGACTACACCGTCGAGTGGAATGGCAGCGGTTCCAATGTTGAACTCATCATCACGCAGGGCAAAAAGGTGCTGGCGAAGGTACCAGCACATGTGGTCGATCTGCAGACCACATCCAACAGCGATGCGACAGTCATCAGGAGAAACGACGACGGAACCAATTCTCTTACTGGCGTTCGCTTCGGCGGTAAGAAGTTTGCCCTGGAAGTGGGCGAGGCCAGCGACGGCATGCAGAGCGGTTCGAGTAAGTAAATGCAATTGAGAGAGGCTAAAGAATAGGGAAGCACCCAAGGGGGCTTCCCTATTTCTTCGGGCTGGCGATGCGAAGCCGGCAATCGTACCACGGGTAGGCTACTCCACCGTACAGTCGTAACCTCTTCCATTGATACCGTTGATGGAATCCGCAGACCCTACAACATAAAGAATATATTCACCTTTCTTGAGAGTATCGGTCGTAAGCTTATTGCCCCACCGATCGCCGCGGACTCGAGGTGGCATCTGCCGGCGGCATCGAAGGCAAGAGTGGAATCAGAGCCGAAGCAATTCGGAAAAACTTCTGCGAAGGCCAGCATCGGTACGCTTCAGCCTATTTGGGATTGGAGACCGATCCCGCTCCGCGGGGGATAAAGCCCGTCGCCCACGCGAACTTTAGGGGAATGGCTAAAGCCATGCCCGGATACGAATTGCTCGTCGCACAATACAGACGATTGAAAAAGCCTTCAATACTTCGGCAGCTTCGGGTCCACGCGTTCGGCCCAGGCGTTAATTCCCCCAGCGAGATTGTGGACTTTCGTGAATCCCGACTGGCGCAGGAAATCAACCGCCTTGGCGCTGCGCCCGCCCATCTTGCAGTGGGCGACGATCTCGCGGCTGGAGTCGAGTTCGTGCACGCGCCCGGGTAGATCGTTCAGCGGAATGAGATGTCCCCCGATGTTGCAGATCTGGTATTCGTGGGGCTCGCGCACATCGAGAACAAATATATCGTCGCCCGCATCCAGCCTGCGCTTGAGCTCTTCAACCTGCATATCTATCAGCGCGTTGGCCACCGATTTCTCCTCCCCGCGAATGCCGCAAAACTCGTTGTAGTCTATCAGCTTGGTCACCGTGGGGTGTGTGCCGCACACCGGACAGTCGCGGTTCTTGCGCAGCTTGAGCTCGCGGAACTTCATGTTGAGCGCATCAATCAGCAGCAGTCGTCCAATTAACGGTTCCCCTTTGCCCAGGATGAGCTTGATTACTTCCGTGGCCTGCATCACTCCCACCAGCCCCGGCAGGATGCCAAGCACACCGCCCTCGGCGCAGGAGGGAACCAGGCCCGGCGGTGGCGGTTCAGGATACAGGCAGCGATAGCATGGACCGTCTTCGGTAGCAAACACGCTGGCCTGACCTTCGAAGCGGAAGATGGATCCATAAACATTCGGCTTGCCCGTCAGCACGCAAGCATCATTGACCAGGTAGCGGGTGGGGAAGTTGTCGGTGCCGTCGGCGATGATGTCGAAATCACGAAAGAGTTGCAGAGCGTTGGCGCTGCTAAGCCGTGTATCAAACGTCCGTAGATTCAGAAACGGATTGATCGCCTTGAGCTTGTCCGCTGCGGAGTCGAGCTTCTTGCGTCCCACATCGGCGGTGGAGTGAATGATCTGCCGCTGCAGGTTGGTGTAATCGACGACGTCAAAGTCGACCAGGCCCAGCGTCCCCACGCCCGCGGCCGCCAGATACAGAGCCAACGGTGAGCCTAACCCTCCAGTGCCGATACACAACACACGCGCCGCCTTCAGCTTCAACTGCCCTTCCATGCCGACCTCCGGCATGATCAGGTGGCGTGAATAGCGCAGGATCTCTTCGTTGCTCAGAGTAGCGGTTGCGGGTTGGGTTTCAAGTGCGGTGGCCATGGAATCCTCAGGTGACGAATCGCGAGTTGCTCGAGTTCGAATTAACGAATGAAACAGGTCACCAGTAGCGGCGACAACAGCGGCGAGTTGTGGAGATGGTTTTCAATTTCTACAATCTAAATCGATCAATTCGTAACCGTAATCCCGCCGCCGGCGATCGAAGGCACAATTGAAATGCTATCACTGTCAGTCACTGCCGTCGCTTCTTTCTGCATGTAACGGATGTCTTCATCGTTCAGGTAAAGGTTCACGAACGCGCGCAGCTTGCCATCGTCAGTGTAGAGATGCCGCTTCAGATCTGGATGTTGCACTACCAGCGTCTTCATGGCCTCACCCACGGTCGCAGCCTTCACTTCAACCGTAGCCTGCTTGCTCGCATACTGCCGCAAGGGCGTAGGAATATGGATCTTGCTCATAAGTTTAACAATATAGAGATGCCTCGCCCACAGCGCAAGATTCAGCCTCCTCCCATGTCGTTGAGCCCAATGCCTGCTTTCGCCCCAGCCTCTCCCAAGTCACTTATCCCATGGCTGACTCCGCCTTATGATCATCTGGGGGAGAACTGTCATGACCATCTTTGATCCAGCTCGGGGACGAATTATCGAAGGCGGAGGCGGCCTCGGTTTGTTTCGCCTGGTAGCGTTGGGAGTTGCTGCATTCCTGCTTGTGATCCTTATGTTCAGTTCCGTGACCAGGGTGGGCACGGGGCACGTCGGCGTTCTCACTCTGTTCGGAAGAGTCACGGGCGAGACTCTGGGGGAGGGCATCCATCTTATCAATCCGCTGAAGACCAACAACGAAATGTCCATCCAGACGCAAACCATCAAGGAATCGGCGAATGTTCCTTCCAGCGAAGGCCTGATGATGAGCCTGGATACCTCGCTCATCTATCATCTTAATCCTGACCGTTCTGCAGAAGTCTTTCAGAAAATCGGCGCCGACTACGAGAACGTAGTGGTAGAACCCACGTTGCGCGCAGGCATTCGCGAGGCCACCGCTTCGCACACTGCCAACGCGCTCTACACCGGTGAGCGGGAAATGGTAGCCAAGCAGATTTACGATCAGCTGGTTTCTGAGTTGAACAAGCGTGGGCTGACGGTGGAGAACGTCCTGCTCCGTGACATTCAATTACCCGCCACGCTGAAAGCCGCCATTGAAGCCAAACAGCAAGCCGAGCAGGAATCGCTGGCCATGAACTTCCGCCTGCAAAAAGAGACGCAGGAAGCCCAGCGCAAGCGTATCGAAGCAGCTGGCGTCCGCGACTTCCAGCAGATCGTAGCCCAGGGCATCACGCCGTCACTGCTGGAGTGGAAAGGAATCGAGGCCACGGAGAATCTCGCCAAGAGTGCCAACTCCAAGGTTGTCGTGATCGGTAACAATAAGAATGGCTTGCCGCTGATCTTAGGCCAATAAATGCCCACGGGGAGAGAGCCGCTCCCGGCTGTCCATTCGCCACAGGGCGAAGGTTTTGCCGCGCTGCTACCATGACATCGTGTCCCCGCTTCTCGACATCCGACACCTAAGCATTGAGTTTCCCACTGCCGTCCTGGGGGCGGCTGGACAGGCGAGGACGGCTGTTCCCACACAAACACTTCCCGCGGTCCGCGACCTCAGCTTCTCCATCGCCCCCGGCGAAGTTCTGGGCCTTGTCGGTGAATCCGGCTCCGGCAAATCGATTTCTTCCCTGGCCATCATGCGCCTGCTTCCGCCGCAAGCTCGGGTGTCGGGCGAAGTTCTGTTCACCGAGAGCCCAACCAGAAACGACAACCACTCTCTTACCCGCGACCTACTGGCTGTTTCCAGCGAAACCATGCGTTGGTTGCGCGGCTCGCGCATGGCCATGATCTTCCAGGAGCCGATGACTGCGCTCAACCCCGTGATGCGCGTTGGCGATCAAATCGCCGAAGCCGTATTGGCTCATACCTCCCTCTCAAAAAATGAAGCCCGGCAGCGCGCCGTCCAAGCCATGAAAGACGTCGCCATCCCTGACCCCGATCGTCGCGCCCGTGATTATCCTCACCAACTCTCCGGCGGCATGCGCCAGCGCATCGTAATCGCCATGGCCATCGTCAATCGCCCGCAGTTGCTGATTGCCGACGAGCCCACTACCGCGCTCGATGTCACCATCCAGGCTCAGATTCTCGACTTGCTAGCAGAACTCCGCGCCAAGTTCGGCCTGGCTATGCTTTTCATCTCGCACGATCTCGCGGTAGTTTCGCAGGTCGCCGACCGGGTTGCGGTGATGTATGCCGGCAATCTGGTGGAACTTGGCTCCAAGCACGACATTTTTCAATCGCCCGCGCATCCCTACACTCGCGGCCTGCTGCGCGCCGTCCCCGACCTTAGGATCGACCGCGCCCGACCTCTCCAAACTATCGAGGGAACCGTACCCCCTCTGCAAGCTATGCCGCCGGGCTGCGCCTTCGAGCCCCGCTGCGAATTTCGCATCGCGGATTGCGTGCGCGAACTGCCGCCCTTGGTCGAAGTCGCTGCAAAGCACTGGGCTCGATGCCCGGTGGTGAATGCAAACTAAGTATTGCCTACCCTCAAAATGGTCCTGCATTTCCCCGTCACGAATAAACCATCGCTACCCGGCACCGCCACGCCTTCCAGGTCTATAATCGGCAACTTGTCCGGTGACTCGTGCGCATACTTCTGCTCAGCGACATTCATGCCAATCTGGAAGCACTGGAAGCCTCCCTGGCCTCTGCTCCATCTTTCGACTTGGTGGTGAATCTGGGGGACATTGTAGGTTACGGCGCGAGTCCTAACGAAGTAGCCGACCGCTGTCGTAGTCTGGGCGAAATCTTCGTCCGCGGCAATCACGACAAAGCCGCCACCGGCCTGATCGATTTGCGGGATTTTAATCCCGTGGCCGCGCTGGCTTCGCTTTGGACTCGGGACCATCTAACCGAGCAAAATCTGCAATGGCTGCAGGCTTTGCCGCAAGGACCACTTGCGCTGAAAGATCATCCTCAGGTGCAGTTGGTCCACGGGTCTCCCCTCGATGAAGATGAATATGTTGTTTCGCTGGGGGATGCGCTCGCCCCCCTCATGGCGTCTTCTGCGCTGATTACATTTTTTGGCCATACGCATCTCCAGGGGGGATTTTTTTTGAATGATTCTGCCGACGGGTTTCGCCCCGAATACCGCACTGTAGGCCAGGCTGAGTCTGCCTGTCTGCAACTGAAGCCTGACGCTCGTTACATGATCAATCCCGGCTCCGTCGGCCAACCGCGCGACGGAGACTGGCGTGCTGCCTCTGCGCTGTTCGACACCGAAACGCAGATTGTCCACTTTCTACGCGCGCCGTATAACCTGAAAGCCGCCCAAGACCGCATATTCGCCGCCAATTTACCAGCGCGCCTGGCCACCCGCCTGGCTGCTGGACGATGACCAACCGAGAGCGATTGCCCTTCAGTCTGTTCCCCAAGTTCCCTCAGCGTCCTCTGCGGCCCTTGTTCGCCCCTCCGCGATTCAAGGTTTTTTGTCTACCTCTTTGCCGGAGGCATCTGATTCCACTGCTCCGTTGTAAACTTCTTTCGTGCTCTCTTCTCGCAAGCCTGCAGAAGCCGATTTATTCACATCGCGGCGCACGACGCCCGACTCGTACCTGGTAGCACACATCGACGGCGGCGCTCGCGGAAACCCCGGACCGGCCGGCTACGGCGTCGTCATTAAGGATCAGTCTGGCCGCAAAGTTGCCGCGCGGAGCGAGTACTTAGGCCACCAGACGAACAACTTCGCTGAGTATCAAGGATTAATCGCCGCGCTCGAATACGCGCTAGCCCACGGCCCGAAAGCGCTCAAGGTGATCAGCGATTCCGAACTGCTCGTACGCCAGATCAAAGGCATCTACAAAGTGAAGAACGCCGTGCTAAAAGATCTTCATGCCCGCGCCAAAGAGTTGATCTCCCAACTGGATTGGTTTTCCATCGACCACGCCCTGCGAGAGCACAACCGCGAGGCCGACGAATTGGCAAACGAAGCCATGGACAAAGGCACGGGACGCACCTCCGACCGCGCGGCGCGAGCACTGTCGCCCCCGGATTCCGCAAGGCGCGTATCCCAAAACCCGCAAGGGCTCGAAGGGATCGTTCGTGGCGGAGTCGTGGAGCTACTGGATGGGGACCTGCCCGAAGGAACAAGAGTCCAACTGCGGATAAAAAAGTGAACGCGCTGACCTGAAGAATAACCAAAAGAGCTAAAGGCTAAGAGCTGACTTTCTCACTCCGCCGCCGAAGTATGATCATGCACAATCTTCCATCCATCGGGAAAGGTGCGAAACACCAGCGTGAAAAACCCATGCGGCGTCTTCCCATCGGGCATCGTCAGATGCCACGCGCCGCGGACAAAGGCCGCGTCACTGCCTAGCATCTCAATGCGCAGTCCGGAGAACTCCAGCTTTCCCATCTCATGACCAGGGCTTGCGTACGCAGCGCGATAGCGGTCAAGCGTGGCCTGCCACCCCTTGTGTTCGCTCGCACCGGAGAAAAAAGTCAGTTCCGGCGAATTCCAATAGCCAGCCATAAAAGCTTCGAGGTCATGCCGATTCCACGCACCCTCCTGAGTTCGCAACACGCGCTCGACCGCACCCCTGCCGACGTCCGCCTCATTCGCGGATCGTGGTTTAGCGCCTGCCTGGAAAGGGGACAGCGGCTGGACCGAAGTCCAGAAAACCAAAAAGAAAAGAACACGCGCGGGCATGAAAATCCTCCAGGCGCATTAGTGTCGCACAGCAAGGGGAATTAAAGGGGGCGTGGGATGACGGGCGTTAGAACGATTCAGTGGGAACGATGATTTGGACTAAGGGGGGGAACCGAGGATGTGGTCTAGCGGGTGAACTGGACTCGCTCCTAGGCTCGCCCTTTTTTCGCCGCGAGCACCGCCGCTGCTCCCGCCACTTCCCAAGGCCGCTTCGGCCGATCAGTCGCCTTTTTGTCGCGATCTTCGACGCGGTCGTATTGATAAGACTCGCTCACCGTTCCTAGAGATTCGTTGTACAGGCTGGGTAGGCCAAGCGCGACCTTGAGCTCTTCCGCAAATGAATGCAGCGCCTTCAGGTGATCGGCAGTCGCTGGCACTTCCGTCTTGGAGGTCTTAAGAAACTGCTGGTAGCCGCGGTTCACCAACTTTGAGATCTCGCTCCCTATCAGGTAGCCGGGGTAAGCGAAGATTTTCACTCCATCGTCCGGAGTCTTCTGAATGGCGGCAGATACATTGTATTTTCTGAGAAACACCCGCCCACTCATGCCGGGGGCTTCGGTGACGTCAAATCCGTGGTCACGCAACCAAGCCAGCGCTTCTTCATACGACCGTGCTTCAATCGTTTTGGCCATTTCTCTCTACTTAAACCCTTTCTTCGTTCCTGCCATCTTTGATGCAGACTTTGCCCGCAACGCTCCGCGCTTTGTATCATCTAAAGCAACATACTTAGATACCGCGTTTCAGCCCTTGTAGCACATTACGATAGTCACGATAGTCACGATCGTCCGGTTCGCGTAGTTGCTCGGCGTTACAATGCCGCTTGGCATGGCAAAGACTTCAACCAAACTTGCTGAGAAGCATGCCGCGTCGCCTGCGCCCAGGCCAGGAGGTACAATGCCGCCGCTCGGCCAGAGCACGCTGCAGCGGATCGGCAACACTCCGCTTCTCCGGCTCGACCGCCTGACGCGCCACTTGCCCGGTGTTGAGATTCTGGGGAAGGCCGAGTGGTATAACCCCGGAGGCTCGGTTAAAGACCGCGCCGCCTCCCACATCGTCGCGGAAGGCCGCCGTAGCGGAAAATTCCCCCTCGGCAAGACTCTGCTCGATTCCACCAGCGGCAATACTGGCATCGCCTACGCCATGTTGGGAGCGGCAGAAGGCTTCCCGGTGACGCTGTGCATGCCGGAAAATGTCTCCCTCGAGCGCAAGCACATTCTGCATGCCTATGGGGCCAACATTATTTATACCGATCCCGCCGATGGTTCCGACGGCGCCATGCTCAAGGCCCGCGAACTAGTGGCGAGCCACCCGGACACATATTTCTACGCCGACCAGTATTCCAACGACGCGAATTGGAAAGCGCACTATCACAGCACGGCCAACGAAATCTGGCAACAAACTGAAGGACGCATCACGCACTTCGTCGCGATGCTCGGTACAAGTGGCACCTTCGTCGGTACCACGCGGCGGCTTAAAGAACTGAATCCCGCGATTCAGTGCATCTCGCTGCAGCCCGATTCACCGTTTCATGGCATCGAGGGAACCAAGCACATGGCCAGCGCCATCATCCCGAAGATTTACGACTCCCACCTCGCCGACCAGGACATCGGCATCCCGACAGAAGAGGCTTATGGGATGGCAAAGCGGCTCGCCCGTGAGGCGGGAGTCCTGGTGGGAATTTCAGCCGCAGCCGCAGCCGTCGGGTGCGTGAAAATCGCTGACGGGCTGCGGCTGAAAGAGGCAGAGCAAGCGGTGATCGTCACTATCCTCTGCGACTCCGGTGACAAATACCTGAGCGAAAGATTCTGGACAGAAGAATGAATGCTCGAGTTGTGATTCTCCATGACCGATAAAAGATGGCGTGCTAGGCGTTTCCATCAAAAAATCAACAATCAACAATTCATTTCATGCTGAAGATTAAGCAGACAGACCACGCCTCCATCCGCCGCCATGGCGAAGAAGCCTACCCTAACGAATGCTGCGGCGTGCTGCTCGGCCGCGTAAATGACGACGGCACGCGCATGGTGACCTCCATCGCTCGCTGCGGTAACACCCGCACCGACTCGGCCCACAATCGTTACAACATTGACCCCCGCGATCTGGTCCGCATCCAGCGCGAGGGTCGCGAACGCGGCGAGGACATCATCGGCTTTTACCACTCCCACCCCGACCATCCTGCCCGCTGGTCGCCGACCGATCTTGCCGAGGCTCATTGGTTCGGTTGCTCCTACGTGATCACCAGCGTGGAGAAGGGCAGGGCCGTTCTCACGAACTCCTTCGAACTCACCGGCAACGACGAGAGCGACAAGCAACTTTCGGATGAAACGATCGAAGTCATCTGACTCGGAGAACTACAATCGCCCTACGTGACGCTGAAACCGCTCGATTTTCACAACCCTCCAGTCATTTTGTGCAGGCGCACACAAATTAGCAGGAATCG
>WNFT01004927.1_pt1 | contig 11660 bp, 9 predicted proteins | sample 5400191 | NCBI WGS metagenome assembly WNFT01 (sample SAMN13153359, study PRJNA577476) | soil metagenome | isolation source: 80 cm saprolite under Madrone tree | place: USA:California | collected 2016-06-14
GTTTTTGCCTTTTGAAATCACCACTTATGCCATTTGAATCTGGAACATTTCCTGCACAGACATCCGCCTCTCGAGTATGCCCAAGGCGACAGCGGGAACTTCTCGGGTGGTAAAATGGACACGAAGGAAATTGTGCACCACCCAGTACACCCGTAACAGCCTCTGCAATCCCTTGGTTGATTTGGCATACATATTGGTCTTTCTTCGAAAGGTGGCACATTTTCGGCGCAGGGCACTCCAGAACGCTTCGGCATGATTGGCATGGATGTCAGTCTCTGCAATGGTCCGAGCTGTCTCAGGATGTTCCCTCCAAGGGCTCTGATATTTGGGTCGCTTTCGACCTTTTTTATGCACTTGTGAACCTTTATTCTTCATCCTGACGTGGGGTGTCCAAAAATGCTCGCTAGCGGGCATTTTTTATGCCCGGGATTTGGGCCTCATTGATATCTCACCCCTCAATACCTTGGCCCATTGATGGGGTTCTCCGCATAGCGTTTGTAATCTCGTGGCGACCAGAACTCCCGGCATTTCTGACAACTTTCCCAAGGCCCTCCATGCTGATCCTCATAGTGGGAATAGCACAGGCTAAAGCGCTCATGCTCCACCTGACATCGCCCGCCGCCTCGAAACGACACAAAGGCGGTATCGCAACAGATCCACTGCTGGCAACACGGCGTTTTGACCAGCGGCGCCTTGGCATCGCCACAGAAGCGACAATGCTCGCCCGCAATGGGCTTGGCTTCCATGCGGTTGTACGTCATGGGGTCCCCTTCCTCGGTGGTGTAGGGACTGAGGCCGCCCTCATGGGGGGATGACAAGGGCATCCCGTCCCCAATCGTTCTATGCTATGGACTCATCTTCAGTCCAACCCCAACCCCATTCCATGGCCTCGGGCCATCGCGTTGACCTGAGTAGACGTGATGAGCCAATTTTCCACAATGAAACAGAGCCGAGATCAATGGAAACACAAAGCCACGCAGCGCGGCGAGCACGAGCGCTACCAGCGCAAACAGCGTGCGCGCTTCAAGGCGGAGCGCGACCGAGTCACCCAAGCCCTCCAAGAGACGCAGGCCCGCCTGCGTCAGCTCGAGGCGAGGCTGCATGGACTCGCCACCGTGCCCAAGGTCGACGTGGTCTCCTTGGCTCTCCAACTCTTTTTCGTCGCGCGCATTGGCTTTCGGGCCGTCTCTCGCGTCCTCACTCTCCTGGCTTTGGCTCTGGGCATCAAGAGAGCACCGTGTCCTCAAACCCTCATTCATTGGGTCATCCGGCTTTCGATCGTGCGCCTCGACTCGGCCCGCACCCTTCGGGGCTTACCTCTGAGCCAGGCTCCCTTTACCAACGGTCTCATCTGGCTGATCGATAGCAGTATAGGCCTGGGCACGGGGAAAATCTTGGCCGTCTTGGCCGTTGATGCCCATCACCATCTCCTCGCTCCTGGCGCCCTCTCTTTGCCGCAGGTCCACTGTATTGGGGTCTGTGTGGCAGACTCCTGGACGGGCGAAGCGATTGCCGAGAGCCTCAAGCGCCTCATCGCTCAGATGGGCCGCCCCGCCGCCTACCTCAAAGACGGGGGCAGTGAGCTCCATAAAGCCGTTGCCTTCCTGGAGGAGCAACGCCTGGGCAGTCCGTGCCTCGACGATATCTCACATGCTGCAGCGGGGATGCTCAAGCGCTACTACCAATCTCATCCGGCCTTCGAGACCTTTGTGTCGGCCTGTGGCCGGGTCTCGGGCAAGTTCAAGCACACCCTCCTGGCGTGCTTGGCGCCGCCCACCGTGCGTACTAAAGCCCGTTTTATGAATGTACACCGCTTGTTCACCTGGGCCGATCGGGTGCTCAAGCTCTCGCCACCGGGCGGCGCTAAGCGCGGCTCCATCTTAGCCAAACTGCGCGCCAGCCTGGATGACTTGCCCGCCTGTAAGGCCCTGATCACGCGGTTTCAACGCGATGCAGGGGCTCTGCTGGCCTGCCAGAAGCTTCTCAAAACCCACGGCCTCTCCCATGCCACCCTGCCCCAGTGTCAGCCGCTGATCGACACCATGCCCTCGGCCACATTGCGCCTGGAGTTTAACGCTTATCTGGAGCACCAGCTCAAGACTGCCACAACCTTAGGGCTCGATCACGTCGGATTGCCGATCAGTGCCGATGCGATCGAATCGCTTTTTGGGGTGGCCAAGCAACACGGGGTGGGCGAGACCCAGGATGCCGCGCGCATCGCCCTTCGCTTGCCGGCCTTTTGCGGGGTACCGACTCGGGAGGAAGCCCAGCAAGTCCTTGAGGTGCGTGTGGCCCGCCAACACGAGTTCACCGCTCGGTTCACCTCCTTGACGAAACAGCGGCGCGAGGTACTCGCTCACCCGGAGCGCCTCGAGAGTCTGGGCCTGAATCAAGGCCAGTCTCACGTGGAACTCCTACCCAGTCCCAAAAACCGGTCAAATGACAAGGCAATCATCACAAGATCAACAAGTTATGAAAAATGTAATGGACCTCAATTGGCGGCTCTAGATGAGCCCCTTAGCATTGAAAGTACTGGGCCACCCGATATCAGAATGACGGCTTTGACATCTTGAATCCAAAAACCGGTCAACGCCTAAACGCCGATTTGGACACCCTAATCCTGACGTGCACACCTCTTTTGCATGTCTTCTTGGGTCGTCCTGGCTTGCCATTGTTCACCAGTTCATGACATATCTCAAAGAGCAGATTCCCATAGCGGCGTTCACCATCGGTAAAGATATGCAGATTAGAAGTCTGTCTCGCGATCTTGTCCAATGTCTTTATCGCCTTTTTAAAGAGTTTGCGGTCCTTCTTGCCACAATCTAACACCCAAATGAATCGACTGGCTCGATCCATGAGCCATATGGTCCACCCGCGTGATTGATCTGGAGGGACATTCTTCTGTACTTTCGTATACGCTTCATCACCTTCAATAATGGACTCTAAAAACTCGTGTGCCAAAGCATACAGCAAGAGCACCTGATGAAGAGCGACAAACTTTCGCTCCCAAGAAAGAATAGTATTTTTAGCTTTGTCAAAGGTGCGAGCTGCGGCATTGAACCCCATGCCCTCCATGCGTGCCTTGAGCACGTGCCAAATCACGCTCACAGGAGTTTTCAAACCTTCCATGAGGGTATTTTTTGTCTCGGAGAAATAGACCGGACAGTGCTCACATTTGTATATGACCCGGTCACCATGATTCTTTGTGCTATAGGGCGAATGATATTGAATGTCAGTAGAATGGCATCCCGGGCATTTAAGTCGTAAAAGTTCCATATCATCGACCTCATCTCAGGGTGAATTGAGTCGATGATAATACGACCGCATTATCCCAGTTTGCCCACAAATCCCCGAAACTTAGCGGTTCCCATCAAACTGAACCAGTGCCAAAACCGCAACCCGCTCATTTATTGGTTGCCCGTTGCGTTGCTGGCACCGGTCAGCCGTGCAGCGACCATCGTGCCCCGCTGCACTTTGTCCACGCCCTCAAGGACGACGACCTCACCAGGAGCGAGGCCCTGCTCGATGGCGACGGCCTCGCCTTCACTCGGACCCACCACGACCTGGCGCATCTCCACCGCGTTGTCGTCCTTGACCACGTACACAAACGTCCCTTGTGGACTGCGCTGGACCGCAGCGGCGGGCACGATGCTGGTCTCCTTGTTCGTGTCCACCAGCAGCCGCGCATTGACAAACTGATTGGGAAACAGCGCGTTATCCTCGTTAGAGAAGACGGCCTTGCACTTGACGGTCCCCGTGTTCGGATCGATCTGGTTGTCGATGGTGAGCAGGGTCCCCGTGGCCAGCTTATGGTGCAGATGGCGGTCATAAGCTTCGACCGTGAGGGGCTGCCCCGCGCGCATCTTTGTGAGCAGTTGGGGGAGGTCATCTTCCGGAAGATTGAACACGACGGCGATGGGCTGCAGCTGCGTGATCACGGCCAGGCCGTTGTTGGGGTCGGTGGCCCGCACCACATTGCCCGGGTCGACCAGACGCAGACCAATGCGCCCGGTCATGGGCGCCGTGATGCGGCTGTAGGTCAATTGGAGCTTGGCGTTGTCGATCTGCGCCTGATCGCTCTTGAGGACGCCCTCATATTGCTGCACCAGGGCTCTCTGCGTATCCAGTTGCTGGGGGGCGACGGCGTCTTGCGCCCGCAGGACGGTGTAGCGTGCGAGATCGACCTTCGCGTTCTGCCACTGGGCAGTGTCTTGGGCCAGTTGCCCCTCGGCCTGGGCGAGTTGGACCTGAAACGGACGCGGATCGATCTCTGCCAGCAGGGCGCCCTGGCGGACGATTTGCCCTTCCTGGAAGGCGACGTTGCGCACATGCCCATCGATGCGGGGACGGACGGTGACCGTGTTCAAGGCCGTGACGGAGCCCAGGCCCGTCAGGTAAATGCGCAGGTGATCCGTCCTGACCGCTGTCGCCACCACGGGGACCGGCGGGACCGCGCGGGGGCCCGGCAGCGCCGCGGCCGGGTGCCGCGGCGCCGGATCCTGATCGAGGCGGGAGAGCGGCCCAGAGATGGCCCTGGGCGCCAAACTCGGCACGCCCCGCCACCCGGGCATCGGCACGAGGGAAGGGAGCAGACCCGCGGTCGCACCACCAAGCAGGAAGCACACCAGCAGCCAGCGACGCTGGGGGCGAGGACGGCTGGGGGGCTCCCAGCGCGTGGGCGCTCGCCCGCCCTCCTGGGCGCGTCCTGGAGGGGGGGCCCATGGGTCTGGACTGGACTGTTCTAGCCGTGTCCGCAACGCATGGATGACGTTATTGCAGGTGGGCCTGCGCCCGCGCGGGGTGCTCTGGTGGATGCGAAGGAGCTTTTGGCTACGCGGCAGCAGACCGGCAGCGCCGCGCATCGTCCGATCGGGGGGGGCATCGCACGCAGCCTCACGGCTGAGCACCGCGCTGGTCCGGCCCCGCTCCATGCGTGTGGCCACGCGCCTCAACGCTGTCAGACCCTCCGGCTGCAGCGCCCTTTCCGTGGCCGGTCCTGGAGCTACTGAGAGGGGAGAGAGTCCAGAGCCCGTGGTGTCGGTGATGGCCATACGTGTGCTCCCTTCTGATGGGTGGAGCGGATGTTCCACAGGGGGATGAGACGTCCCGCATGCAAAAGCCGAAGCAAGCTTCGAGGAATCTGACCCAAGAGATTGAGTCTGCACGGATTGGGGGCACACCCTCGGTTGTGGTCCTGCCGACATGGCATGGCCTGGACAGTAGAGGGTTGTGTGTACCGATGATAATAGACGGATGAGCCAGAAACAAGTCTTGTCCGCTCCTATGTCTATGGAAAATCATATTAAAATAGACTATATTGATTCAGTAGCGGCCGGCGAATTTTCCACCTTCCATCGGATTGAGTGGTAGACCCCTGAGCCTTGGAGGTTGAGACCAGCTTCCCCCTTGCGTTCCTGTTGCTACACGACCTTTGGACGACGTTTCGCCGCTGATGGGGCCTCCAATAGCCTCAACAATATCAATGACCTGGGATTTTACCACTAAATCCGGGGGAATCTGGCAATTTCTGTGGCGTTCAGCTTCAATTGCCACAAGCCAATCACCAACAACCATTCGAGGGGGCTCAACTTGCTCTCCTCGAAGATCGCACTGGTCCAGTCCGTGTGAACATGGCAAACTGCTGGCCCAAGCGCACAGCGCAGAGCAAACAATTGAAGCGCTGCAGTCCGTTGTCGCACCGTTCTCGCGGCTCCACCGCATCGCTTCCACAGCGCGGACACTTGACACCATCGGGCCAACGCAAGTGTCTCAAAGAATCAGCAGCTTTCCGGCCATCTTGCAGGTACGGTATCAAGTGTTTCATCGGGTTGCTCCACTGGGATTTGAGCAACCACATTATACCGACACTCCCCGGGCGAAGCTGTTATAACGCTCTGCTCCCGATGAGCGTCAACTTTTATTGGGGGTGAGCCGCTCATTTTTCTGGGGGTTCATGGAAGACGAGTGGCCGATCCCCTGATCGAGGCCTGAAGGAGCACCGGCAAAAGGTGCACCGAAGCGCGGGAAGACAGAGCAATGGGGATGTGTTTGTGGCGGAACATAAGAAAGAAATGGGCTGAAAACTGACGACATACGTAATGGTTGGAGGGTGAACATGAACATCGCACTCTGGATCGTTCAAGCACTGCTCGCGGCGCTTTTCTTGTTTGCCGGTGGCGTCAAGCTGATCACGCCGATCGAGGAGATGACCAAGCAGATCGCTATGCCCGGTTGGTTCCTGCGCTTCATCGGCGTGGCCGAAGTTCTGGGCGCGCTCGGTTTGATTCTGCCGTGGCTCTTGCGCATCAAACCGGTGCTCACGCCGCTTGCCGCCAGCGGCTTGGTGATCATCATGATGGGCGCGACGGTGGTCGCCCTCAGGACGGCGGACATCGCCACGGCGCTGATGCCCGCGTTCGTTGGCACGTGCTTGGCCTTTGTTGCCTACGGGCGCGGCATGAAGCGCGTCTTATAAACTTGTGAGCCTGAGGCTCAGGCACAGAGAGCGGCGGCATGCTCTTGCGCGATGTTGACGCGCTCACTTACACCTACTGTATGTCTCGACGTAATTTCTTTGGTAGCAAGCAGTTGCGGGGATACTAGGGGCGAAAGCGAGCCACGCGGTGCGCAGTAATTCACGGTGCATGTGGCGTCCCAGAGAAGACTCGCGGAACGTCCACAACACCGCCGTCCGCCGCGTGCTCAGCCCAGCGAACTCATGCGGTAGTGTCACGGCTGCCCCGAGGCGTTGCACCGCTCAAGCACCACACCGCGACCAGGGAAAACCAGTGGCCGCACACGGGAGGAGAAACGACCCAATCGCTTCAAATTCCTCGTGATGCGAGGCCCGCCTATCTATCCTATTTTCGCCTCCTGGCCATGGCTTCACCACAACTGGAGGCTCGTCGGAAGCTATTGATATAACAGCACACGAGCGGAATCGTTAGAGGGCAGACAGTAGGTCTAGAGGTACACCACCCAAAAAGGCGGCTCGTCTTGGCTTGACACTGGTGGAGGGGTAGGCTGCCCCCCGAACGTTGGACGTTTCTGAGCAGGTTTGGTGGGTGTAGGTCTATTGACCCCTGTTTAAGATTCGAGTAGCATCCCGCCTTTGCATGCCATAGACCATCATAGAGGAGAGGTAGCATGACCCAAGGTATCAGAATAACGCTCGGGGGCCTGGCGCTGTGCCTCATTGCCCTGCTTCTTGTGGTGAGTAAGCAGATGGCACACTCTCGGACCCTGCAGCAAGCAATAGACACGGTGCGGCACACCCTGACGACCTCCCAGCAACAGCTTGAGGCGGCGCAGGCGCTCGTCCAGCGTTTCCAACAGCAGGTCGAACAAACGCGTGCCCAGATAGTGCACACCGAGGCCCAGCGACAACAGGCGCAAGACCAGGTGGTACACACCGAGGCCCAGTTGCAACAGGCACAAGACGGGGTGACGACGCTCCAGCAGGAGCACGCCCAGGTGCTCCAATCCAACCAGACACTGCAACAACGCGTCCAGCAGGAGATGCAGGAGCATGCTGCCGTGCAGACCCAGCGCGACCAGTGGCAGGCCACCGCCCGCGAGCATGAAGAGCAGGCACAGGCCATTCATGAAGAGCTGCGTACGACGCGCCTCGCCTTCCAGGAACAACAAGCCGTGTGTGCCCCTTGGGCCGAGGAACTCGTCGGCTTACGGCAACTGGTGAGCAAGCAGCACGCTCAGTTGGCGCTCTTCAGCGACACCGACCAGCAGGTGCGGGAAGTGGTCCGCCTCCAAGCTGAGCACCAACAGGCCGTCCAGCAGCGCGACACGCTGCAGCAACAGACGACACAGCTGACCGCGGAACGTACCGCCTGGCTGGAAGAGCAGGCACAGCTGCGGCAGCAGCTTCAGGAACTGCAGACCGTAGCAGACGTGCTTGCGCAGGTGCGGACAGCGCAGCAGGCGAGCCTGGCCAGTGTACAGGAATTGCGCACGATGCAACAAGGGGCGCTGGCACAGTCGCAGCAGGAGCTGACCCAGGCCCAGCACACGCAGCAGGAGTTATGGCAGCAGCGGCAATCGGCGCAGGCCGAGACCCAGCAGTGGCAGGAGCGCCACACGGCCACCGTGCAGTCTCTGGCAGAGACGCGGGCGCAGTTGCAGCAAGCCGCCGCCGCAGGAGAGGCACTCCAGCAACACCTGCGCAGCCAGATAGCCCAAAGCACGCAGGAAAGCACCGCATGGCGCCTGCTCTACGAGCAGGCACAGCACCAGCAGACCACGTTGCAAGCACAACTGACGGAACGGGATGAGACCGTCCGTCAGTTCGAAGCGGCGCAGGCGGCGGTGCAGGGACAGGAATTCGGGCAACTCCGTCAGGCCATGGGCCAGGCCCAGGAAGCCCTCCACGCTGTCCAACAGCAAGTGCAAGCGGGCCAGACGGAAACACAGCAGTGGCAAGCGCACCATGCAGAAGCCACGCAAGCGCTGGCAGCCCTCCAAGAACAACGCACAGCCATGGCCGCAGACGTAGCACGGGGCCAAACCCTCGCTGAACAGGCCACCCAGCGGGCGACCGCAGCAGAGCAGCACAATGTCCATCTGCAGACCCAACTCCAGACGGCACTCCTGGAGCATCAACAAACACAGGTGCGCTCTACAGAGGAGCGTGAGTTTCTGCATAAACAGCTGGACATGCGACAGGCAGATCTCGAGAGGCTGCGCCACAGTGCCGACAACGCTCAGCAGACGTTGGCAGAAACCCGCACCGCCTTGGAGAACATGCAAGAACTAGTACAGCAGGCCCGCCATGCCGCGCAACAGGAGCAAGCCCGCCAGGCGGAGGCCGCGCAAGAGCTGACGGCCGTCCGCAGCCAGCTTGAGGCCCAGGGAGCCCAGGCAGCGCAGGACCTGGAGCGGGTACAGACGCAATACACCCAGGCCATGCAGCAACGCGACGCTTTACAGGTCCAACGCTCCCACTTGGCGGACACTGTCCAACAGCACGAACAGACGCTGGTATCTCAACGCGAGGCCTTGCAGCGGGCGACCGCTGCAGCGGAGGCGGCACAGCAACAAGTACACGCACAGGCTGACCAGGAAGCCACGCGCACTGCTGGTCTACAGGCGCTGCAACAACGCGTGAGCCAGGGACTCGCGACGGCCATCGCACAAAACGTGGTGACGCTGCAGCCCGCCCTGGATCGCCTGACGCTGCGCGTCAGGAGTGAAACGCTCTTCCGGCCCGGGACAGTCGCGCTCCGCCCGGAAAGTCGCGACATCTTGGAGCAGATGGTGGCCGTCTTGCACACGGTCCCAGACTATCTGTTCCGCGTGGATGGCCATACGGATGATGTGCCCATGACGGGCGCCGCGCGTGAACGTTTTCCCAGCCACTGGGAGCTCTCGGCAGTCCGTGCGGTGGCGCTGGTCCGATTCTTTCAGGAGCACAATATCCCTGCCGAGCGCTTGGTGGCCAGTGGGCATGCCTTTCACCGTCCGCTGGCGCCGAATACGACCCCGGAGGGCCGCGCCCAAAACCGACGTATAGAAATCAGCCTGGTACCACCGCCCGTGCTGGAAGACCGTCCTGTGCAGCGTTGACACACTCGTGTGCAGCAGGGTGGGCACCAATGAGCCAGGCGAGGCCGCCGCACAGCGGCCGTGAGAGTGGGCCATTGAGCTGGTTGCAAGTTTTTCGTCGCGTAAATGATGCGGCCCCCACTCGCCGCCGCGCCGGTTGCCCGTCCCTAATGCATGGTCAAGCGACCTTTTTGGGCATGACCGGCAGGTTGATGCCGCCGAGATGGATGAGATGTGGAGCTTTGTGGGCAGCAAAAGTCAGCAGCGGTGGTTATGGCATGCGCTTGATCACCACCCAGGACAGATCTTAGCGTATGTCTTTGGCACACGCGAGGATGAGACCTTTTTACAATTGCAAGAACTCTTAACACCCTTTGGCATCACGCACTTTTATACGGATGGTTGGGGGGCCTATCGCCCGTATGGTCAAAAAACTCATGCAGCCTCACGCTCGTAGTATTTCAGCAGTCCCCCAAGCCGTTCGCGACACTGCACTGGACCTTGACGCGTTGTGCCTGGGCTGACCACAGGGAAGAGCAGGACATTGCCCTTGCCCTGATGATTCCGCTCGTGATGATAATGTTCGATATACTGCGTCAGCGCATGGCGGAGCGACGCTTCCCCAAAGAGGATCACCCGCGAGAGGCACTCCTCCTTGACCGAGCGCACCCAGCGCTCCGCATAGGCATGCAAGTGGGGCGATCGGGGTGGCAGGACCACACGCTCGACACCGGCATCATCGATGAGGTGTTGAAACGCGGCGCAGCATTGGGTGTCGCGGTCATGGATGAGATACTGGCCGGGTGCCAGGCAACCCCACTCCTCCATCGTGACGTTGCGGGCCACCTGTAGCATCCAGGCCTCATCGGGATGGGGCGTGACGCCAGCCACATGGATCTGCCGACTCCCCAGATGCAGGAAAAATAGGACGTCATACGTCACCAGCCCACCCAACGTCCACACCTCGGCGGTGCAGAAATCGGTCGCCACGAGGACGTCCATATGCGTGCGGATGCACTCTTTCCACGTCGTGGTGGTCTTGCGCTCTGGCGCTGGGGGAATCCCATGGCGTTTCAGGAGGTGGCCCACCGTCTGCGCACTGACGGTCAGGCCCAGGTTGGCCAGGGCACCGACAAGACGGTCATAGCCCCAGGAGCGGTTTTCCTGGGCCATGCGGACGACCAAAGCCTCGAGCTCGGGGGCAATTTTGGGACGGCCTGGGGACTGTCGCTGGGGAGAACCGTCACACTTCTGGGCGACGAGTTTCCGGTGCCAGGCGAGGATGGTGGCGGGTTTGACGATGGTCGCCACTTCCTTGAGCGCTTGTTTGCCCAGCTTGTGGCCGATTGCGGCCAGCGTCGTGCGTGCGCCATCTGTCAACCGCATACGACCAGTGAGCTGATGGCGCAGGAGGCGATTCTCTGTCACCAGATACTCAGTGCGCAGCAGCAGTGCCTGATCGACGGTCCCCGTGATAGATGCCAGCAGGTGGTTCCAGTCCATCGCCTCCCCCTCAGCCTTTGCCGTCCATAGTGACGCTGAGTATGGGTAGGAGTGGGGCTGAAGACAAGCCCAAGTGCGGGCGATTGTAGGGGCAGAACATCCGATGGGAAGGAAAGTTCGAATATTTTGACTATACGGGTTGTTGGCTTCGATCATGGCGCCGGCCACCCCCTTCCGCTTCTGTGTAATGCAAAATAGCTTAACTATTGAAAAAACAAGGCTTTCAAGGATTTAGCCTATTATTCTGAGTGGCCGAAAGTGGCCGGCGCGGTGATCAAGGCCCCATTATCATTGCTGAAACACGTTGATGCGATTACCCTGTAGCCCGTGGCTCTGGAGGCTGGCAAAGGGCCCTTGATACTTCTATACTCTCTGCTTAATCTTTGAGGCATCTTCATAGGCAGCCGACGCACGCTGGGGGCGCAAGCTCTTAAGTGTACAGATACTTAGTGACATACTTTGCGAGGGCGCATGAGTAGTAGCATGTTATCATCACATGAACGCGACAAGTTCTTGCAGCAATACCCCCTCCTGGCCACGATTGGCAATACGCCGCTGGTGCGGGTCGATGTGCTGGAGGAGGAGTTTCCGGATCTGAC
>WNFT01007081.1_pt1 | contig 11660 bp, 5 predicted proteins | sample 5400191 | NCBI WGS metagenome assembly WNFT01 (sample SAMN13153359, study PRJNA577476) | soil metagenome | isolation source: 80 cm saprolite under Madrone tree | place: USA:California | collected 2016-06-14
CCCAGGTCGATGACCTTGATCCCCGGAGCCTGCAAATCGGCTGCCGGACCGATCTTCGCGATGCGCTCGCCCTCGACGAGCACCGCGAGGCCGTCCCGGGACGAGTCGGAGCGGCCGTCAATCAAGTGCGCGGCTTTGATCAGGACGCGCTCGGACGGCCGCGGCGCCGCCGGCGTCTCGCGCGGCGCCTGGGCGAGGAGGAACAGGAGAGCGACTAGCATAGCGCCGCACGGTGGCACGGCGCCATGGCCCTGCGCAATGTGCGGCCGCTACGGACCGGCTGTGTATGGGAACGTCTCAGACGCCTTGCCGTCGCCGGCCGCGCCCGAGGTCGTTCCATCACCGACGACGAGCTGCACGGAGTAGGCGCCTGTGAGATCGGGAGTGAACGTTGAGTTCCCGGCATCTGGCGGGACGAGCGCTGCGGCCGAGCCGTCAGGCACCGACGCGAAGCTCCATGCATAAGAGAACGACTGGTTCAACCCGCAGCCCTCGCTGGTTCCCGGATCGGGCGTCGCGAGGGTGAGGAGGAGCGTGTCGTTGTCGGCGTCCGACGGAATGGCGGTGCCCGTGACCGGGGTCCCGACGCGCGATGGCGAAGCAGGGTCGAAGTGCGCGTCCACGAACGGAGCATTGAGACCGCAACGGCCACCCACGTTGATCTGGTTGGGTTGTACGATGGCCGTTTCCGGATCGTTGGACCCGCCGGAAGTCACGTCCAAGGACAGGAAATAGTATCCCGGATTCACGGTCGTCCCCACGGTGACGTCACCCATGCTCGGCGTAAACGCGAACTGCAGATGACCGCCGTTCGTCACAAGGGATGGTGGCGGCTGTGTGAACCGGTCTTGGGGGACGAGCGCGAAGGTCGGGTCGAAGAGCCTCGCACCGGCGAATTGCACATTGGGGCAGTCCGTGAACGCGAGTGTCACATCGATGCCGATGCTCCTGTCGAGGTAGAACGGGACGGCGAAGCCATGCGGAGTCCCGCCGGCCGTCGCCGTCGCCGTCGGCGTCAGCGTGTTCGAGGCCTGTGTGATGTCGAGGGATGCCGTAGTGTCTGCCGGGTCGCCTGGCAACCGCTGCACGATGCCATCGAAGTGCTGCGTGGCCAGGTAGGTGGCAGTCGGCGCGAGGCTGCCGCAAGCCGATACATGAAATGCGTTGGACCCCTGGGTGGAGATGTTTCCGTTGCCGTCGGTCAGGATGACCTTGGCCACGTAGTCAACTCCGAAATCCTGCGTCTGAAAGATTGGCTGCGCGGCCGTTTGGCTCGAGAGCAGTGCGCTCATGTCCGTGCCGGCTGGTTGCTCGAGCACCCAGGTGTACGACAGCGTCGTATTGGTGAGGCAACCCTGGACAACCGAGGTCTGGAGCTTCAGCAGGTCGTTCTTGAAGAGCAGCCCACCCGCGTACGTCACCCCGTTCTGCTCTAGAACCGACGGAGGCGCGCTGAGGAAGCGACGCGCAGCGGTCGGATGGTTCGCGGAGCACGTTGCGTCGATGTTCCGGTCCACGAGACTGGGCGTGCCGCTCCCGGTCACGGTGGCACGTACGCTGTAAAGCACGCTAGCCTTGGGCGTGAACGTCGTGGCTTGCGCGTTGACAGGATTGAACAGGGTTGAGTCGTCAATTGGAACCAGTTCCCATTTGAACGTGTAGACCACTGCTTGCCCAAAGCGCGTCGGGCACTGCGCCGGATCGGAATCCGCGGAGAAGAACCCGCCAACCGGGGGAATCACTGTCAGACCTCGCGGATCCTGCGGCCGGGTGTTGGCCGGGTTGGCAAAACCCCCGGCGATCGTCAGACCGTTGTTGATCGGGCTGCTGCCGCAGATGCCCGACGAGATGTCGCGGGTGCGGAAGTCGCTGTGGCCCCAGTGATCCGCCACGTCGACGCGGGAGTGGTAGGTGCGGTTCGACTGATCGGCTGTGACGGTGGCGTGTCAGTCGTCAGGCTCCAGGCGTACGTCGCCACTGCGAGCGCCTGGCTCGTGTAACATGCGAAAGTCGCAGGGCGGGTGAGGGTGATGAGGTCGTCCTTGAAGAAGCGGCCCGGGTGGCTCGCGTAGTAGGCATCCGCCACTGGAGGCGTCACCCGCGCAATCCCGATGGCGTCCGGCGCAATCCCGATGCCGCCCGGGAACGTCGGGCCCGGCGTCGCGCAGGTTGCGGTTGCGATCGAGGCTGTCCCGTCGCCTGGGACTCCGCTCTTGCTGCCGGGCGCCGTGGCCTTGACCGCGTACACCCCCGAGGCAGGTTCGCCCTCGGTGAACACCGTCTGCGGGCCGGCCATCGGCGAAAGAGCGAATCTCGTCGCGCCTGTTGGGAACGCCGAGACGGCCCAGGTGAACGCATACGCTTGCGCGAAGCGCGGCTGCGGGCACTGGCTGGCGTCGTCGTCCGCCGATGAGGCTGAAGCCGAGACGATCCACGGGTCGAAGGGCAACGCAGCGCCAGTGGCCTGCGCACCTGCCACGGAGACCACTACGGGATTCCTTCCGCAGTTTTCTGCAACGAAGATGCTCGAGTTGCTCGCGGGGCCATTTCCCCATTGATCCCTCGCCTCAACCTGGACCTCATAGGTGGCGCCGGAGTCATGGACGAGGAAGTCTGGCGTGGCCGTCGTCGCCCTGGAGAAAGCCGCCAATGCGTCCGTCGTGCCGCTTCCGAAGCTCCATTGATAGTTGGGATGGAAATTGGTCCCCGTATAGCAAGCAGCCGAAGGGGTCGTCGCGAGCGTCACCGTCTCGTCGCGGAAGATCTTGGCGGGCACGGTAATGCCCGCAGGATCCGAGACCGACGCGATCGCCGGCGCCGTCGTCGTGGGCGTCGGCGTTGCGCAGTTCACCCCGATACTCGAGGAGGCGGTTCCCGTCAGCCCGCTCTTGTTTCCCGTTGCATCCACGGACGCCAGGAACACGCCATCCTGACCCGCCTCGAAGCGGCCGGTCGTGGGGGAGGAAGGAGTGAACTTCCATTTCGCTGCGCCCGCAGGCGGCGTCACCTGCAGGTTGAACGCGTACACGTTCTTGAAGCGCGCGGGACACACCGCGGCATCGTCGTCCGCCGAAGAGGCCGTTGCCTGCAGGTCGTGCGGGTCGAAGGCAGCGAAGGGCGAGACACCAGCACGCGTATCGGTCAAAGTCGCTATGACCGGATTGACGCCGCAGGTCTGCGACTCGAATGAAGCCTGGGTCGGGCTGGAGCGGTTCCCCAGCTTGTCCACGACGGTCACCGTGGCCAGCCAGGCACCGCCTGCGACATCCACCGCGAACGTCGGGTGCGATGCGGTGGTCGAGCTGAGAGTTGCAGCGCCGCCCGAGAGCCTTTCCAATGACCAGAGGTGCGAGTAGCTGGTGCTGCCGGCGCTGTAACAAAGTGAAGTCGGATCCGCGGACAGGGTCGCCGTATCGCCGAGAAAGAACCTCCCCGGCGCATACCCGGGCGTGCTGCTGGCGACGGAGAGCGCGCCTGTCTTCGGCACCACATCGGGGCAGCTCACCGTCACCAGCTTCATGACTTCCGCGCGCTGGGTCGGGCCCTTGACGACGAGCTTGACGCTGTAGACGGCATTGCCGCCGGGCGTGAGCCTGACGGTCTGCCCGCTCGTGGAATCGAACGCATACCCCACGCTGGGCGCAGACGAGACCACGCTCCAGGAGAACGAGTACTGCCCTGCGAAGCGGGCCGGGCAGGTAGTGTCGTCGTCCGAGAAAGTGGTCCGGCCAGCGGTCGGAACCGCCGAGAACGCATGGTCGTCGAACGCTTTCGCGCCCGGCGTGTCGGCGATGTCCGCGAAGATCGGACTGTTGCCGCAGGGGGAGGTGGCGATGACCAGGCTCTGGGAGGTGGACGTGTTGCCCTGCCCATCGGTGACCGCGACGGAAACGGCGAAGCTGGCCCCGGCCACGTCGGGGCTGAACGAGGAGGTCGCGCTGGTCGCAGAGGTCAAGCTCGCCGCGCTACCGGGAGGCCGCGAGAGCGTCCAGCTGTAGGTGAGCTGCGAGGAGATGGCTCCGCAATTCCCGGGGACAACGACAACTGCCAGAGTAACGACGTCGCCTTTGAAGACGCCGCTCGAGCCGCCGCCCACGCTGAATATCGGGGTCGAGAGCGCCGGCGGCGAACAGGACGCCACGTTGAAGTACACGAACGCCGGCGACGCGTGCACCCGCCCTGCCAGGTTGCTGACCGCGCCGTCCACGTCGACGGCGTACGCGCCGGCCGCCCGCGCCTCGAACACCGTGGAGTCGCCGATGACGTTCGAAAGGGACCCGGAGCCGGACGAAGGTTGAATCGCGAGTTGGTATGAGAAGTCAGCGCTGACCCGGAAACGCGCCGGGCAGGCCGCGGGCAGGTTGTCGTCCGTCGCGATCTGCGCCGCGATCGTAAATGGCGCGAAGCTGCCGACGTTCACGGGCGTCTGCGGGCTGCTCTCAAGGGGTGCGCCGGCGCCGGTCAGCAGCGTGGTGCTCACGGGGTTGACGCCGCAGGTGGTGGTGTCGATCTCCAGCGTCCTCGGCGTGCTCCGGTTGCCGAGCGCGTCCGTGGCGACGACCGAGAAGCCATAGTGGCCGTTCTTGTCCACTCGGATGCTCGGCGACTCCGTCTTGGATGAATCGAGCGCGGCTTCGCTTTCGCTCGCGCGCGAGCTCAACGTCCATGACCAGGACAAGGGGCCGGTCGGGATGCTGCCGCAATAGCTTGGAACCGTAGCGTGTGGCGTCAGCTGGACCAGGGCCCCGACATGCGGCATCGGGTTTCCGTTGCCGTCGGTGAAAGAGGGCGCGCCGGCTTGCGGATCGGTGGCGGTGGCCGTTATCGGCTGCGTCCCCCACTCGATCGGTACCGGCGTGCAGGGCGCCGCGGTGATCTGGAGGAAGGCGGGCGCCGACTTGTTGCCAAGCGAGTCGCGGACCTGCACGGCCAGCCGGTAGTCGCCAGGGCGATCGGGGGTGAACGATGGCGATGAAGCGGTGGCATCGCTGAGCGCCGAGACACTGCCGGAGGGGACGGTGAGAGACCATTCCGTCGCGACCGTGCCGGTGGCGAGGCAATTCAAGCTGCTGACGTTGACCGCCTGCACGCTGATAGCGGTCCCCACCGTGCCGGCGGGCGGCGTCCCAGGGGCGCCGCTGACAACGCCGATCCCCGCCACTGTCGGGCTCACATCGCCGCAAGGCTCGACGTTCACCGTGACGACGCCGACCTCCGAGCTGCGCCCGGTCTGGTCGGTGGCAACCACCCCGAGCTCGTACGCTCCGCCTTTGTCCCCGCTGAACGTCGGCCTCTCGCTCACCGAGCTCGAGAGGACTGCGTTGGCCCCTTCCGGCTTTGCCCGGACCGACCATTGGTACGTCAGCGTCTGGGCGACTCCGCAGGCAGTGTCCGGGTCCGATCCATGCGCGTCGAGCTGGACGGCAGCGTCCGGGTGCGTCGTGCCGGGCGTGGCCGTGGGCGCGACGGCGGGTGTGCCTCCTCCGCAGTTCGCCACCGTCACGATCAGGGTCTTGGGCTCGCTCGACAATCCGGTCGAATCGGTGACGGTCAGGCGCACCATGTAGTCGCCGCTCTTGTCCGGGATCAGGCTGGGCGTCTCGGACTTCTCGCTGTTCAGGGCGGCCGTGCTCCCCGCCGGTTGCTGGATGAGCACCCACGAATACGAGAGCGTCTGGTTCAGGTTGCAGGGCGACTCGTTGTCCGCGTCGGTCACGAAGGCGGTGAGCTGAGTCGTCTCGCCGATGTTGAGCGGGTTCTTGCTGGCATGCAGGGAGCCCGTGATCACGGGCGCGTTGGCCGCGCACGTCGAGACCTGCACGCTGACCATGCTTGCCGTGCTGGTGAGCACGCTGTTCGAGACGATCAGCTGCAGGACGTAGGTGCCGGGCACGTCGGCGAGGAACGAGGGCGTGGCCGTGTGCTCGTCCACGAGCGTCGCGTTGCTCCCCAGCGGGCGCTCGAGAAATGACCACGCATACGAGAGTGGACGGCCTTGTGGATCCTGGCTGGCGCTGCCGTTGAGCAGCACGTAGCTGCCGGCGTTGACCGAAGGCGGAGGCGCGTCGATGTGAGCGAGGGGAACCTTCACCCCCTCGGAGCACGCGGTGAGCACGCCAAAAACGATGGAGCATGCGAAGAGGGCAGAGATGCGCCTCATGGTGTGTGACCCCTTCCTAGAAGGACTTGCTGAAGCCGAGGACTGCTCCGTGCGCGACGCGCCGGACCTGGTCGAACTGGATGGCATCGGCGATGTAGTCGAGCTCGACCGCGTAGCCCGCCGCGATGCGCATGCCGAGGCCGGCGCGACCCGCGAATGCCGAGACGGGGACGCCGAACGCGGAGTTGGCGGACGATGACTTGTTCAGGTTGTACGTGTAGGTCGCCAGGACGCGGACCGTGAACGGCGCGAAGGCCCACGAGGCGCGCAGTCCCCCGCCGGCCCCTACGATGTCGAACGCGAATCCGTCGTTGCGGGCGGTCACTACCGCCCCGCCGGCCAGCGGGACCAGCTCCAGCCGTCCCCCCGCATCCAGAAGCTCGCCGAAGTCGTACCCGGCCCACCCTGCGAAGTCGAACCGGTTCTCGACGACGTTCACTTTCGCGCCTCGCGTCGCGTTGAAGGGCAGGTATTGCTGGCTCGACGACCGCCAGTCTGCGCTCAGCTCGAGGAACCAGGACTCCGCGAACCGCCGCGTGGCGTCGATTCCGATGCGCCCGACCAGCGTGGAGTCGGTGTACGACTGCTCGTTGCTCCGCTCGCCGCCGAGAAGCGCCGTCAGGGTCCAGTCGTCCGCCTGGCGAGCGGCCGGCGCGAAGTGGGCGGGGAGCTTGCGATCGACGATGACCAGCGGCGGAGTCGGGACCGGATTGAACCTGGCGGCGACCACGTCTCCGCTCTCCGGTGGCTGGACGGCGACGCCCGGGGAGACGGCCACCGGAGCCGGTTCGTCGAGGATGATGGCGTGCGGCAGCTCGGGGGCGCCGCTGCGCGCGGGCCCGTTCTCGGTGTTGTCCCAGGCTTCCAGGTAGTAGGCGAAGCCATCGGTCACGGTGCGGGCAGGGACGTCGATCCCATATTCGTCGCCGCCGGTGTTGCCCATCGAGTGGCACTCGAAATCGCGCCCGTAAGCGTTGCGCCAGCACGCCTGCACCGACCCCACGCCGCTGCGATCGTCGGTGACGGTGGCCACCAGGCGCAGCGGCCGGCCGCGCGTTCCGGCGCGGATGGCCTCATGAGCGAGCTGGGGCGGGGTCGAGTCTTCCACCTCTGGCGCCGCCGCCACCGCCGCCGCCGCGGGCGCCTCCGCAGCCGGCACCGGCGCCGCCGGCGCCGCGGCCAGCGTGGGCATCAGCTGGTTCTCACACTTGGCGAGCTGCAGCTTCGCCTCGGCGATCATCTCCTTCTGCGTCGCGCCGGCGCGCTGCTTGTCCGCCAGTCCAAGGAACTCGCGATAGCTGCTGGCGGCCTCCCCGTATCGGCCGAGCTTTCGCCGCATCTGCGCGATGTTGAAGAGGATCCGCGGGTTGGAACGGTACTGATAGGCGGCCCGGTAGCCAGACAGCGCGCACTCCAGGTCCCCCTTGACGTAGCAGGCGTGGGCGGCCGCCACCTGCGCGTCGGCGAGCTCCGCCATGGTCGGCGCGCGCTGTTTCTCCGTCGCGCCCCGCACCGGCTTCAGCACGACCGCGATGCGCAGCTCGAAATCGCGATCGCTCGGCAGGATGGGCCGGGCCACCCGCGAGATGTATCCGTCCAGCGAGAGCTTCACTTCATGCGGGCCGGTTGTGGAACGGATCTTCAGCGGGGTGGCGCCGACCAGCTTCTGGTCGAGGAAGACCTGCGCTCCCGCGGGATCCGTGGCGACCGCGATGAGCGGCGGTTCCTGCGCCTGCGAGCGATGCATCGGGATCCTGACCGAAAGCCCCTGTCCAGGATCCAGGGTCAGCTGCTGTGCGACGGTCCGGTGCCCTTCGAGCGCGACCTGGACCTCATGCTCTCCAGGCGGCACCTCGATGGTCAGAGGCGAGGGGCCGAGGTCCTGGCCATCGACCCGGACCTGTGCCGGAGGCTCGGTCTCCACGTGCAGCCGGGCCGGACCCGGCGCGCGATTCAGGGCGAAGGCGAGGTCGGTGTCGCGGTAGGGCTGGACCTGCACGGTCCGCTCGTCCTTGACGAAGCCCGGGGTCAGGACCGCGACGGTGTGGAAGCCGGGTCTGGCCGGGCCGGACCAGGGCGTGAGGCCCACTTCCACGCCGTCCACGAAGAGGACCGCGCCGTTTGGCGCCGAGCTGACGGTCAAGCGCGACGCGCTTCGATCCGCGATCGGCAGATCCAGGCGGATCCAGAGATCGCGGTCCTTCGGCATGTCGAACTCGGTGCCGACGTCGCGGCGGCCTTCCAGCTGCAGCAGGAGCTGGTGACGGCCCGGAGGCAACGCGGCGACCAGCGGCGTGCGCCCTCGTTCCTTTCCATCCACCAGGACCCGGGCGCCGACCGGCTCGGAGTCGACGGCCACCGCCGCTGTCCGGGGCAACGGCGCCAGCGCGAACGAAAAGCTGGCGTCGCGTCCCTCGCGCGCGCTCACCTTCCGCTCCTCGCGCAGTCGCCCCTCCGCCTCGACGGCGATGGTGTGCTGGCCCGGCCTCAGCTCGCCCTGGTACGGCGTGCGCCCGACCAGGGCGTCGTCCACCAGCACGTTCGCGCCGGGCGGATCGCTGTGGATGGAGAGCGTGGCCGGCCCGCCGGCGTCTCTCGGCAGCGCGACCGCCAGGTCGAGCTTCTTGCCGGGCTTCAGGTCGATCTGCTGCTCCGTGCTGCGTCCGTCCGCGCCGGTGACGGCCAGGGTGTGCGGACCCGGAAGCAGCCGCACGGTGATCGGGGTCCGGCCAGCGTCGTTGTCGTCGATCCGCACTGCGGCGCCCGGTTCGGCGGTGCGGATGGTGAGCGCGACCGGTTGGGGCGGGGGGTCGAACGCGACACAAATGAGCGGGCTTCGCGGCGATCCGAGCCGCGTCGCGGGGCCTTGCTCGTGTTGCGCCTCGATGAAGTACTCGAACGAGCCCTCGGAGAGGACGCTCGGAGGCAAGCGCGCCTGGAACGCCCGGCGCGGCCCCCGATCGCGCATGGTGAATGCCTCGTAGCGAGCGATCCCGGATTTGCGCGCAAAGACGAGCGGGGCGAACAGCCGGGAAGGGTCCAGCACCTTCGCCTGGATCACGACGGTCTCGTTGCGGGGCGTCGTCAGCAGGGGCGCGTGCTCGATCTTCGGGTCACCGGTGGGCCGCGCTTCCGCCTTCTCGGCCGGCGCGGTCGCCTCCTCGTTTACCGCCAGCAAAATCCTGCGGGTACGCTCGAACGAGGCACGAGGGTCGGCGCTCGCCGAAGCCGCGAGCAGAAGGAATGCGACGAACATGATGCCTCCCCCTCAACCGGACGCGGCGGCTATTGCTTGAGATGCGCGATGTGGACTGCCCCCGGTACGGTTGGACGCTACAAGGGGGTGCGCTCCCCCGATCGATCGTCCAGCGAGCGATCTACTGTGGAGGTGAGGGTCATGACAAGTGCCGCGGGGTCGGACGGCGGCCCACAGGCGGACCCTCCCGATTGCGCGTCCGGCCGGCGCGCGCTACGCAGGAATGCGATGCGGAGCGTCGATGTGCGTGTATTGACGACGTTAACCGACGTCCGCGCCCGGGACTGGGACGCGCTGCTTTCCGCCCGCTCGACACCCTTCCTGCGATACGCCTGGTTGCAAGCCCTGGAGCAATCGGGCAGCGCCGGAGACCGGGCAGGCTGGATGCCTCGCCACCTGACCCTCTGGAGAGGAAGGACGCTGATCGCCGCCGCGCCGGCGTACGCGAAGGACGACAGCGACGGGGATTTCTCGCGCGACTGGGACCTGGCGGAGTCGCTTTCGCGCGGACGGATCCCGTACTACCCGAAGCTCGCGCTCACGGTCCCTTTTACACCGTGCACCGGCGAACGCGTGCTGGTGGCACCGGGAGAGGATCGCGTCGCCTGCGTCGCGCGCATCGTGGACGCGGCCGGCAAGCTCTGCGACGACGAAGGCTACCCGACCTGGCAGGTGCTGTTCCCCGACGCCGCTTCCGCGCACGAGCTGGAGCAGGCCGGCATGGCGCTGCGCGTCTCCTGGCAGTTCCATTGGCGCAACGAGGGATACCGGTCCGTCGCCGACTTCCTCGCCCGGTTCAACTCCAAGCGCAGGCACATGCTCAGGCGGGAGATGGCCGCCGCCCCCGACCAGGGACTCGTCATCCGCACCGTCCGGGGAGAGGAGCTGCAGCGCGAGCCAGCCCGCTGGGCGAAGGCGGCCCACGCGCTGCACCGGAGCACCGTGGACAAGCTGATGTGGGGTCGCCGCTGGTTGAACGAGAAGTTCTACCTGCAGGCATTCGCCGGCATGCCCGATGCGGTGGAGGTGGTGGGCGCCTTCCGGGGCCGCGAGCTGGTGGCGGGAGCCTTCAACGTCGCTTCCGGGACCCGGTTGTACGGACGCTATTGGGGCTGCTTCGAGGAGCACCCGTTCCTGCACTTCAACGTCTGTTACTACCACTCCATCGCGGATTGCATCGCCCGCGGGCTCGAGGTGTTCGAGGGCGGCGCCGGCGGCGAGCACAAGCTCGCCCGCGGCTTCCTTCCCGCGGTGACGTACTCGGCGCACGGCTTTCGCGACGCTCAGCTGGACCGCGCCGTGCGGGAGTTCCTCTCCCGGGAGACTCCCGCCCGCGAAGCGAGCATCGAGCGGTCGTTGCGCGAGTCGCCTATATTCAAGGCGGCCTCATGAGTCCCTCGAAGAAGCGGCAGGGCGACGTCGGCGTCGCGGAACCCAGGACCAAGGCGAAGCCCAAGCTCGACCGGCCCCGCCTCTACAAGGTGCTGCTGCACAACGACGACTACACGCCGATGGAGTTCGTGGTGCTGGTGCTTCGCGAGGTATTCGCCAAGTCGGACGCCGACGCGACCGCGATCATGTTGCACGCGCACACGCACGGGATGGCCGTGGCGGGCGTGTACACGTTCGAGATTGCCGAGACCAAGCTGCAGCAGACGATGGGGCTCGCGGAGAAGGCGGGCTTTCCGCTGCTGTGCACGATGGAGCCGGAAGACGCGCCCGGATGATCGCGCGCCTGCGCTGGCTCTACTTCCTCTATTACGCCGGAGTCGGGACCTTCCTCTCCTACTTCGCGCCTTATCTGCGCGGGCTGGGATTCTCCGGCGAGCAGATCGGCCTGGTGACCTTCGGCCAGCAGATGGTGGCGGCGCCCGCGGCGCTGGTCTGGGGCGGCATCGCCGATCGGCTGGGCGCTCCTTCGCGCGCCTTGGCGGCCTGCACCGCCGGGATGCTGTTCGCAGTCTGCGGGCTGCCCTTCGCGCGCACGCCGGCGCAGGTCGGCGTGGTGCTGGCGCTCTGCGGGCTCTTCTCCGGCGCGGTGGTGCCGCTCCTCGACTCCACCACCGTCGAGACGGTGAAGCGGTTCGCGGGCCACAGCTATGCGCGGACGCGCCTCTGGGGATCGATCGGCTTCGTGCTTGCTGCCCAGGGGCTGGGCCTGCTGCTCGCGCTCCGCGGCGATCGGCCCGGGGACCGGGCGATGCCGTTCGCCTACCTCCTCTGCGTGGCCGGGTACGCGCTGCT
>WNFT01009954.1_pt1 | contig 11657 bp, 7 predicted proteins | sample 5400191 | NCBI WGS metagenome assembly WNFT01 (sample SAMN13153359, study PRJNA577476) | soil metagenome | isolation source: 80 cm saprolite under Madrone tree | place: USA:California | collected 2016-06-14
TGAACCAGTTGCCATCCGATGGTCGGTACACGGCCACATCTACCTTGCCATCACCATCGTAATCAGCTGCCACAGTAATATCGCCCGGCACTCCCCACGGCACGATGCGCACCTCGCTGTTGGAGCTTTGAATGATGAACCAATAGCCATTCGAAGGTCGATATACAGCGATGTCAGCCTTGCCGTCCCCATCGAAGTCGTATGGTACCGGCTTGTCGCCGCTCAAGGCCCATTGTCGAATTCGAACTTGTTGATTCGAGCTTTGAATGATGAACCAGTTGCCATCAGATGGTCGGAAGACTGCTATATCTGCTTTGCCATCGCCGTCGTAATCCGCAGGTACAGGGACGTCGCCCTGCAAGCCCCACTGCTGAATCCGGACATTGGCAGATGTTGGATGCCCGGCAATGTGACTATTGACGACAAACCAGTTGCCGTCAGATGGCCGATAGACTGCGATATCTTTCTTGCCGTCGCCGTCATAGTCGGCGGGCACAGGCACATCATTCGGAAGACCCCACGACTCCACGGTGACGTTGTTAGAACTTGGAGGGCCCGGTATGCCGCTTCTAACGATGAACCAATTGCCATCGGATGGACGGTAAACACCGATGTCAGTCTGGCTATCTCCATCGAAGTCGAAAGGACTCTTTCCTAATGCAGCACAGGTATTGAGGAAGATGGTCGCGTAGGAGCCGCTGGTCGCAAAATCCAGGCCGCCGTCGCCATTAAAGTCGCCGGTCGCAATGGCGACGCCGCTTCCGACAAAACTCTGAGGTGGAGCAAATGAACCAGTACCGTCACCCGCAATAACGGCGTTGGTGGTGATAAGATCCAATGCCCCATCGTTTGTAAAATCGCCGGCGGCGATGATTGACCCGACGAACTGAACGTTGGTTGATAAGGGGAAGCTGTTTGAAGGTCCAAAGTTCCCTGAGCCATCGCCTAGCCTAATTGTTACCGTGTTACTGTCCCCGTTTGCTACGACAATATCCAGCTTATTGTCCGCATTAAAATCTTTCAGCAGTGGTGATACCGGCCCGTTTCCCATATTAAGATCGGTCGGGACACCAAAGACGCCTCCGCCGCCACCCAATAGTACTGAGACCTTGTTTGCCTCTCTATACGTCACCACCAGATCAAGATTACTGTCCCCGTTTACATCACCTGCTGCGACTGCTGAAGGCTTAAGGTTACTGCTGATAGTATTTGGCGCACTGAATCCACCGGTGCCATCACCAAACAACACGTTGACACTCGGTGGATAGACGAAGGTACCAGCCTCGTTGACTACCGTGTAACCTTCATTGGCCACAGCGATGTCAAGATTGTGATCGTTGTTAAAATCACCTGTAGCCAGCCAGATAGGCGCATTCCCAGCGGGAAATCCGGCTGGCGGTCCAAAGTTGCCACTGCCATCTCCGAGCAGTATCGAAATTGTGTGGTTAAGGTTGGCAGTGACGACATCCAGGTGATTATCGCCGTTGAAATCCCCTGAGACGACAAACGACTGGGGCGATCCCATATCGAGGATTTCCGGTGCGGCAAAACGGCCCTGGCCATCCCCTATGAGAAGAGATACAAAGGGGTCTGTTTGGAAATTGCTTCCGCGATTCGATAAAACCAGGTCGAGTTTGCCGTCCTCGTTGAAATCACCCTTCACGATTCCGGTAGATCTAACACTCCCCGTCGGAAACCTACGGGCCGCTAAAAGCTCACCCATGCCGTTGCCGAGCATAATAACTAGTGAGCTGGTAATTAGATCGAGCTTGTTGTCTTCGTTAAAGTCACCCGCCACGATCTGTGAGGATCCGCCTGCGTCAAACTCGCTCGGCTGGCCCAGATGGCCTGCGCCGTCTCCCAGAAAAACCGCAACAGTGCCTGAGTTCCTATTGCCTGCCGCAATATCAGGCTTGCCGTCGTTGTTGAAATCCCCAGTTACTATTGAGCCTACTTCGTAAGCGGTGTGTAGTGGCGGGGCAAGGTTTCCCGCGCCGTCGCCGAGAAGGATCGATATAAAGTTTGGCCCACCAACATTAGTGCTCGTGGCCACGTCTGGTACGTTGTCGTTGTTGAAGTCATCTACCCGGATTTCCACGGGGCCGGAAGCTGTCGCAAACGTCGTCGCCGCGGCAAAACCGCCTACCCCATTGTTCAGGAGGATAGAGACACTACTCGCGTTGTAGTTAGCTACGACCAGGTCAGGCTTGTTATCCAGATTAAAGTCACTGGCTCGCAAGCCGTAATAGTTTGAGGTCGTCCCGGTATTAAGGAGAACCGGTGATCCAAGGGAGCCTGACCCATTCCCGGACATCATCGCCACCCTCGGCGAACCGCCGAATGCCCCAGGATCCGCACCGGAGAACGCGATGTCCAACGTGCCATCAAGATTGAAGTCTGCTCCGACAATCTGATTGCAGTGTGCCCCTGTGTTAGAGACTATGGGAACTCCGAATGTTCCATTACCGTTTCCGAGAAGCACGGAGATCTGTCCGTCAGCCGGCTTGTTAGCGGCCGCTACGTCCAGCAAGTTGTCTCCATTGAAATCGCCGAGCGCGATCGGATCGAAGTGGACCTCATTAGATGCAGGCGCGACCTGATAAAAGGTGGGGGGTCCAAAGTCGCCATTGCCGTTACCTAAGAGGACCGCTAGGTTCTCATTGCTCGCAACGATCAGATCAAGATGTTGGTCCCCATTTAAGTCGGCAGTGAGAGGATGGTCGGAAAAAGGGGGCACAGATGATAGGGCTTTGGCCGTCAAAAACCCCGGCTGAGGACACGCGCTCGCGGCCGCGCTTGTGCTCAGACTCCCCGGCGAAAGCACCATCATTGTCGAAACAATGAAGACCGCAAGCGTAATTGTGAGACTTGGCCGCCTCTCAACGTTAAAACCAGATGACCGAGCGCTCGACATTAACACTAGATGACCGACCCCACTGCACTTGCTTCTTTATGAATGTAGTAGTTGCTCGTGACCCCAATCGGAATATCCCCCAGATGAACCAAGGCTCATAGTAGTTCTGTGACCTTACCTATTCAGGTACATAGATCACTTGTTATGCCAATCACCGACCAATGGAATATCGCCGGAAGAGCCGAAAGTCACAGTTATATCTGCATCACCGACACTGTTGCTGTTACGTAAACTGAATAAAGACAGGCTCGGCCTGTATATGCCTATGGTGGTTGTGCCATTTCCGTCCCAATCACCCACAACAGGAACATCCCCAGCGGAGCCATAAGTGACAACCACGTCTGGCTCTCCGGCTGTGTTGGAATTTCGGAGCATGAATACGGAAATATTTGGTCTGTAAACCCCGATTGTGGTTGTACCGTTGCCATCCCAGTCCCCAACAATCGGTCGATCTCCACTCATGCCGTATTTCGCAACCAGATCGGCAGGACCATCTGAGTTGGAGTTCTTTAGATAGAACGTAGATTCATTTGGTCTGAAGACACCGATCGTCGTCGTGCCGTTGCCATCCCAGTCCCCCACCACGGGAATATCTCCATTTACGCCAAATGCCACGGTAACATCTGCCGTGCCATCAGTGTTGCTGTTGCGCAGGTAAAATGTGGAATTGTCAGGTCTGTAAACTCCCACCGTAAGGCTACCGTTGCCGTCCCAATCACCGGCAAGTGGAATATCGCCTGCTTGGCCGAATTTAACGCTAATGTCTGAGAAGCCGGGTGTGAAACTATTTCTCAGGGAGAAAGTGGCAATGCTCGGCCTGAATATGCCTATAGTCGCCTTGCCCCTCCTTTTCGTCGGCATTGAGGTTGAAGAAGTGTCAGATGGTCCTTTATCAACTTTACTGCAGGCCGTAAGCATCACGGCGGTTATCGCGAAAACAGTCAGGCGACGGACGAAAGCCATTTTCATATATTCATTCCCTCTTTGATTCTCGTAGCTGGATTGTAAAACCTATATTGAATCGCTTGGCTCTGGACGAGGCCAACTCTCTAAAACCAATCGCTTTTGCGAGATCGAAGCCAGAGAAAGCCCCCAGCGATCACTTTGGACAATCTTGTCGCAATAGGTATTATAAACGCTTCTCTGTTAATTGAAAATCAGCTACGCAAGAATTCTCTCAGTTTCAATAACTTCGACAGGTTGGTTTTCTAAATTGGTACGTTGGAGGTCTAAACGTTGATTAATATTGCCGTAATCGGCTGTGGCTATTGGGGCATCAACTACGTCCGTGTGTTCAGCGAGATTGCGGATTCTAAGGTGTTACTAGTGTGCGATATCAAAGATGCGCGTCTGCGGGTGGTGCGTGAGCGCTATCCACTCGTCGGCACGACTCCAAACTGGGAAGAGGCACTCACAAATAAATGGATTGACGCAATCGTGGTTGCGACCAACGCTACCTCGCACTTTGAAGTAGCACGGCAATGCCTGCTCAGCGGCAAGCATGTCCTGGTGGAAAAGCCACTGGCGACTACCGTAGCCGATGTCGAAGCGTTGATTAGAAGTGCCGAAGAACGTGCCCGTGTTCTGATGGTTGGCCATACGTTTCTTTACAACGCGGGCATCCGTAAGGTAAAAGAGCTGATGTCAACAGAAAACTTCGGCAAAGTGTATTATCTGCATGCGACACGCACAAACATGGGACCCATACGAGACGACGTGAATGCCCTCTGGGACCTTGCATCCCACGATGTCGCAATATTCAACTACCTGCTTGATGGCCAACCCGAGTGGGTCAGCGCCGTCGGATCGCACCGGCTAAGCAAAGAGCGCCACGACATCGGATTTGCTACGCTGAGTTATGTCGGCGAAATCATTGCCAACATCCATGCCAGTTGGCTGGACCCGAATAAAGTGCGTGAAGTAGTCGTAGTGGGGAGCAAGCGTCGCCTTGTTTTTGATGACCTTAACAACATTGAACGTGTTCGTATCTTCGAGAAGGGGGTATCTCCCGCCGAATTGGAAGCAGATAGCTTTGGTGAATTTCGTTTGTTGGTGCGCGAGGGCGACATCATCAGTCCGCGAGTTGAGACTAGTGAGCCGTTAAGGAACCAGGCCTCACATTTCCTCGAGTGCATCAGGAATGGGAAGCAGCCCTTCACTGATGGCAAGAATGGGCTCGAGGTAGTTCGGACGATGTCCGCAATCGACGAGTCTTTGAGGCAAAACGGCGCGCCGGTCAAGGTGACTTAGATGGAAAAGGACGACCTACTGATCCTGGGAATTAATCCGCACATCGATCAGGATGTGCATCTCGGCTATCTTACCGGCCGCGAGATCGAAATTGTGGCGGCGCGGATCGGTGATCACGCGCATATACGCTCCGGCACCGTGGTTTATACGAACACGATCATCGGCGATCACTTTGAGACCGGGCATAACGTCGTAATTAGAGAAGAGAATGTTATTGGCGATCACTTCTCGATCTGGAACAACTCCACGGTTGATTACGGCTGCAGAATTGGGAACCACGTGCGCATTCATAACAACGTCTACGTCGCGCAGCTAACAACGATCGAAGATGACGTTTTCCTGGCGCCGGGAGTCATGACGGCAAACGATCCACATCCAATTTGCACAAAGTGCATGCAGGGCCCGATACTGAAGAGGGGCTGTCGCATCGGCGTTAACGTCACGATTCTCTCGCACGTCATCATCGGCGAAGGCGCTTTGATAGGCGCCGGCAGCGTCGTCACGCGCGACGTACCGGCTTACATGCTTGCCTATGGTAATCCCGCGAAGCCGCGAAAACACGTGAACGAACTTACGTGCCAGTTTGATCTGGTTACGCCCTACATAAACGGAAAGGACGTCATGACCAGAGCACGAGAAGGTGAAGTCCTGGAATTGAATTCGCGGCTTCCTGATAATCAACTCTCATAATTCCAATCTTGCGACGCTCGAATCGATGCCAGAGACAAAAGCTTCTCTTTCGACCACTCCTGAATCTGACGATCACGCCCTCAAGGTATTGGTGTCTATGTTCGCTTACAACGAGGGAGACAAGCTTCGGTCAACGCTTGACGTTTTTCCCGCTATTCGCTCTTACGACGTACTTCTATTGGACGACGGCAGCACTGATGGTTCGATCGAGGGTGTGGAGGAGCGGGGCTTTAAACTCATTCGCAACGAACGCAATAAAGGATTGGGAGCTTCGATCAAAAAAGCCTTCGGCTATGCGCTGGAGAACGAATACGACGTTATTGTCATAATGGCGGGCAATGGGAAAGACAATCCCGAGGAAATTGAACGTCTCCTGCGCCCGATTACTGAGGACGGTTACGATTTCGTTCAAGGGTCCCGATTTCTAAGCGGGGGTGCCTATGGCAATATGCCATTTCATCGGCTCATCGCGACCAGGCACGTTCATCCTCTGCTTTTCTCGCTGCTTTCAGGCAAGCGAGTGACCGAAAGCACGAATGGCTTTAGAGCGCTCAAGACAACTATCCTTCATGACGTACGTATTGATTGGAAACAAGAGTGGCTCGATCAATATGAGCTGGAGCAATACCTGCATTTCAAGGTTGTCCGGCTTGGCTACAAACGCGCGGAGGTTCCCGTGAGCAAGATTTATCCAACGAACCGGCGCGGATACACCAAGGTGAAACCGCTTACAGGTTGGTGGAGCATGATAAAACCATTAGTCTATCTGGCGACCGGCGCGAAGCGTTAATCAGATCGGGTTTTGGAGGAGCTTAGTGAGAGTTCTGGTGACCGGTGGCGCAGGATTTATCGGCTCGCACACCGTTGATTTGCTGCTGGAACGCGGCCACGCGGTCCGCGTCTTCGATAACCTCGAGCTGCCAACACATGCTTCCGGCAAGCCGTCATATCTTGCTCGTGAGGCGGAGTTTGTCCTGGGTGATATGCGGAATCGCAACGACCTTCAGAAGGCGCTTCAGGGCATTGATGCCATCATCCATCTGGCTGCTACTGGAGGCTTTACGTCTCGGATCGCAGATTACATTGCCTCGAATTCTTTAGGCACCGCCCAGATGTTGGAGATCATACGTGACCTTAAACTTCCGGTGCAAAAGATTGTCGTCGCATCTTCGATAGCCGTCTACGGTGAGGGGAAATATCGCTGCGCGCAGCATCGAGAGGTTTTTCCAAATCTTCGGCCAATACAGCAGTTGGAGCGACGCCAATGGGAGGTCAAGTGTGCCAGTTGCAGTGGAATCCTGGCACCGCTGTTGACTGAGGAGGAAACGCCTGTTCATCCAGCAACACCGTACGGCATAAGCAAGTACGATCAGGAGCGGCTGGCTTTAATATTTGGCGAACAGACCGGCATTCCCACGGTCGCGCTGCGTTACTTTGTCACGTATGGCCCAAGACAATCGGTGCATAATCCGTACACGGGCGTGTGCTCAATCTTCTCGTCTCGGATCATGAACCGACTGCCGATAATTATCTACGAGGATGGAAAGCAGACTCGCGACTTCGTGTTTGTGACAGATGTGGCGCACGCCAACGTTTTTGTTCTCGAGGAACCGCGCGCTGACTTTGGTGTTTTCAATGTCGGCACCGGCGAGCGGACTTCCATTCGGACCCTTGCCGATCTGCTGGCGAAGTGCTTGGGCAAGGAACTGCAAGTCAAGTATCCCGGCAGTTTCCGTCCTGGGGAGGTGCGGCACATCGTGGCCGATGTCAGCAAGTTGGCGGAATTAGGATTTCGTGCGGAATGCCCCCTCAGTGAGGGGCTGAAGGCTTATGTGGCATGGCTGGGTGAGCAAGGTCCGCTTCCTGAATATTTCGGAGCTGCCGAGAAAGAACTAAAGGACAGCGGAGTTGTTCGTGCGGCAACCGGAGGTTAACACAAAAGATGGATGTTCCATTCGTACCGTTTGTAGATTTAAAGGCGCAGTACCAAACAATCGCTGATGAGATCAACGAAGCAATGAGCACCGTTGTCTCGCAGGCTGACTTCATTTTAGGCGAAGACGTACGCTTGTTCGAGCAGGAGTTCGCTGCCTATTGCGGATCAAACTTCGCTATCGGTTTGGATTCCGGTCTGTCCGCGCTTGAGATGGCATTGCGCGCTTACAACATAGGCGATGGCGACGAGGTTATAACGGTTTCTCATACCTTCGTTGCGACGGTTGCTGCTATTTCCTTCACGGGCGCGACCCCAGTATTGATAGATATTGACCCCGACACTTACAATATCGATGCTTCACAAATTGAGAAGGCTATAACGTCGCGAACTAAGGCGATCATACCCGTCCATCTGTACGGCCAGCCTGCCGACATGGACCAGATCGTCGAGATTTCACGCAACCGGAATCTCCTCGTAATCGAAGATGCTTGCCAAGCCCACGGGGCTCATTACAAGGAAAAGCGCGCTGGAAGTTTGGGAGACGCAGCATGCTTTAGTTTCTATCCGGGTAAGAACCTAGGCGCCTATGGCGATGCTGGGATGATCGTCACCGATAACGCAGAGATAGCAGAGCGAATCAAAATGCTTCGCAATTATGGCCAGAAAGAAAAATACCAACACGCTGGTTAGGACTCCCTTCAAGGCAGAAGAATCTTCACACGTGTATCACCTTTACGTGATCGAACATCCGCAACGCGACGCTTTAGGGGCTCACCTCCGAGAGCAAGGAATATCACCGAATCTGCATTACCCTTTGCCAATACACCTTCAACCTTGTTACGCCCATCTGGGCCTTGAGCGCGGTTCCTTTCCGGTAACCGAGCACGTAGCAGCTCGTGTCTTATCGCTTCCCATCTATCCGGAAATTACCGAGAAGCAAATCCGCCACGTTTGCCATCAAATTCAGACGTTTTCTTCTGGTCTGCGGATCCAGTCAACAGTTGCGGGCCGCCTCGGTACGTAATAGACATTCTCGTTCTCGTCAAAAAGCTCGGTCTATTCTCGCTCTTTCGATCAGGCTCTCGGACGCCGCTGGTCCAAAATGATGAACGAACACGTCGGCGGCGCAAACAACTCGTAGGCCGGCCGCGCGAATTCGCTGCGCGTAGTCCGCATCCTCTAACATACCTATACCGAACTGTTCGTCTAGCGAAACCAGCTCTTCGTAAGTTTTCCGCTGTAAGGCGACACAGAACGTCGAGAGTACTTGCGTGTCTGCAACTCTGCCTTCGTGCGCCCAAGTGTAATCCGCAGCAAATTTTTCCATCTCACTCCAAGTCTCGTATGGCGTATCGATCTTGGCTTCTTTGCCGCTAAAATTAGCTACTGGGCCGACCATTCCTACGGATGGATTCTCTAGATGCCGAAGGAGCCGACTAAGCCAACCGGGCGAAACGATTGTGTCGTTGCTGAGCAAGACAAGATACTCGCCCGAGCTTTCCGCAAAGCCTTGATCATAGGAGCGCGAGAAGCCGGCGTTTTCGGAATTCAAAATGACTTTAATATGATCGTACTGCACAGCTAACTGACGCAAATAAGCTGGAGTTTCATCGCTGGAATTATCGTCTACCACGACCACTTCATAATTCTGGTAGTCGGTGTTGCGAATGAGACTCTCAAGACAAAGCTTCGTAAGAACCTGTTTGTTGTAAGTAACAACGATAATGCTGGCGCGTGGAATCGTCTCTTGCAAACCTTTCATAATCGCTCGGTAGCGATCCTTCCAGGTATTTTGCATAGCGAACCGCCGGCGCCTAATCATCTGTTCGGGATCGTCTTCCGAGACCGCTTCGTCTAAGCGAGTCAGAAAATCGTCGTCATTTTTGGCTATGTACAGATAATTCCCGAAAGCGGCGAGTTCCTTGAGCGCCACGGAAACTACTGGTTTACCCGCGCTCAGGTATTCGTACATCTTGACGGGATCTGTCGCGTGCGTCGTCTCGTTAACTTTGAAGGGAATTATGCAGACATCAAAGTAATATAGATATTGCGGCATCAACTCATACGGTTGCTGTCCCGGCAGCAGTACGTTCGGCAGTCCTCGAAGTGCAGAGGCGTCGCCTGCATTAAATGCTGCCCCGTCGGTGAAAATTCCGCCCACCAAGACAAACGTATAGTTGGGCCGCGCCCGAGCGGCCTTAGCTACCAATTCCAAATCGAACCAACCAGCTATAGCGCCGTAATAGCCTATTATCGGATGTTTCGCTGCTGCCAGAATTCCGTTCGGTTGGTAGCGCTCAGAATAGAAATCGTAATCAACGGCATTACGAGCCAACACCAACGGACGACCCGACTCTCGCCACTTGTCGAACAGTCGCTGAGCCGTCACAACTATCAAATCGCATCCTTGCGCTAACTCAGGCTCTACTCCTGCAACGGCACGGCCGAGTCCGGGAAAATTCCTCCATTCGTCCATGCAGTCGTAAATGATATGCCAGTCCCAACGTCTCTTGGCCTCGAGCGCGACCGGCGTCCAAGAAGGAATTTGTACGTAACCGATGGCTTCATTAATGGTGAATGTACGACGAAGATCGTCGAGCGATTCGAGCAGAGCTTCAGCGTTCGTTCCTTCGATGACTTCTAAATTTATCCACTGATGAAATGCGGCCGCCAGAGTGATCTCATAAACATTGTTCTTTATTTCTTTCAATGAAAAGCGTGGGCGCGTGTTATTTGAAAGAAAGCGATCGAGGCGAATATAGAAGACGCGATGACCTTCAGCGGCAAATTGCGACATAATTTGCTGCGGGCGCTGGTAACGAAATTCCCAGTTTATCAGCGAAAAGCAAATGACGTCGGGGCGTAGCGGTGAGGGCGGATCGTTTCTCTTTCTTACTGCTGCTAGTTCTTTCACCTTGGGAGTCGGTGATAAGGTCAGAGCACCATGGAAATCATCAATCCGGCGTCTAATAATTTGCTTCTTGGGACGGTCTCCATCGTGTGAAGAATAAATAAATCCAGGCGCCGAGCTCGCGACCCGTTTTCGGAAATCCCAGTATCGTTTCATCAGGCGCCATAGTCTCGAGCCTAGGATGTCGTCAAGGTAATTCTCTTTCTCTCTTAGTTCCTCGATCTGCCCTTCATTTTCATCCAGTTGGGCATTGAGATCCCTAATCGTTCCTTCCTTGATCGCAATTCTTTGCTCCAAACTCCTCACCCGCGAGGACAGCGATTCGATTAGGCGATCCTTTTCCATTATGGGCCGGGATGAACGAGGTGTGATGAAGGGCTAATCTATCCGCTTTGGACACACGAAGCAAGCGATAGATTGGACGTTCAGGCCTTGCTGATCGGGTTGGGTTACGGTCGCTTTATCTTGGTGAATAGATTGAACGTATTTCGTGTAGAGTTAGTAGAAGGCGGCTGGATTAGAGGCTGCGCAAAAAACCCAACCTTTCACGCCCGCACAAAGACGGGCGTGAAAGGATCCGGATCAAATCCTCGGCGCAGAGGTTTTAGTTTTGCGGGAAGGGGTTCCCACCCGGGGCTTGGTCTGTTCCATTCCCCATGATGGTGTTGTTGCCGCCTGTGTCGATGCCGGCTCCACCACCAGCCGGTTGGCCCAGTGCGTTTGTATTTCCCGTAATGATGCACCTGGCGATGCGTGCCTTTGCTCCCGGCTGCATTTGCACGCCAGTACCATTGTTGTTCACCCTGCTGTCGCCAACGTTTATGAAACCTGCTTCGGCGATAATGCCAAAACTGGAGTTGTGCGAAACAGAGGTATTAGCCACTGAGATTTTGGCGCCCGCCAAACCATCCACTCCGGTCGCGCCCCCAACGATTCGACAGCCGTCAATGGACGTC
>WNFT01020376.1_pt1 | contig 11656 bp, 10 predicted proteins | sample 5400191 | NCBI WGS metagenome assembly WNFT01 (sample SAMN13153359, study PRJNA577476) | soil metagenome | isolation source: 80 cm saprolite under Madrone tree | place: USA:California | collected 2016-06-14
CGCGATCGCGCCCGCGCGTGACGGGCGACGCGAATTCGACCCGCTCCAGCCGCGGCGAGTTCTCCAGGAGCGGAATCAAGTTGCTGGCCGCGCCGGCCTGTCCGGTCATCTCGATGCCTTTGGCGTCGAACGCGAGATAGGTGACCCACGCGTCGCTCGGCAGGATCTCGGTCAGCTCGCGAAGCACGCCCAGCGGCTGGAGCGCGGCCGTGTTGATCTTTTCGATGGTGCTGAGCAGCTGGCGCTTGTGATCGAGCTCGCGCGCCACGCGCTCGACCGCCCGCACGTCCGGGTCGATGCGCGCGATCTCTCCGTTCAGCCGCGCGAGGCGTCGGCTCTCGACGAAGCCCGGCACCACCAAGGCCGCCAGCGCCAGCAACACGGTCGCCGCCAGCGCCCCGGCGGTCATCACTTCCTGCCGCGTGAACCGCCGCGGCTTGATGGCCGGCGGGATCAGGTCGAGCGAGTGAGCGCTGCGGTTCATGGCGGTGGCCACGGCGAGCTCCAGGGCCCCGCGAGGCTCGCCGACCTGAGCCAGGCGGCGCTCCGCGCGCGCCGACCAGGGCGGATCAGAAATCGGAACGCCGAGGTCGAGCAGGGGCGCGGCGGCGGCGCCGTCGCCCGAGACCCAGATCGCGTGGCAGGTACGCCACCGCGCGCCGGCGAAGCTTCGCCGCGTCTCGGCGTTGAGCGTCGCGTCGTCGGAGGCGGTGAAGCTCCGGCTGAACACGACCATCGGGCCGTGGAGCAGGAGCAGGTCGGCCGTGTCGCCGCTGCGGTGCAGCCACGCGACGCGCTGCTGACGATCCGTCTCGACCAGCGCGAGCAGGTCGTGCGCGGCCACCGTGATCGACACGGGGCGCAGCTTCGCTTCTTCGGCGAGGCGCAGCGCGGAGTCGATCAGCCGGCGGTCGGCCGCGGCGATCAGCACGCGCTTGCCCTCGCTCGCGCCCTCGACGTCGGGGTCGGGCGGCAGCGCGACGAAGTCGAACGCGGCGTCGTCGGCCGGGATCGGCAGATGACGCTCGAGCTCGAACCTCACCATGTCCTGCGTGCCGCCGGCGACGGCCGGGAGCTCGATCGGCTTCACGGTGACGGCCGAGCGTGAGAGTCCGATCGCCACCGTTCGCGCCGGCAGCGCCCGTGCGTCGAGCTCCGCGCGCAGCGCGGCCCCGGGATTTTCAGCGTCGATGGTGAATGTCTCCACCCGATCACGCTGGATCGCCGCGACGCTGAGGCGGTCACCGAGCATCACGACGGCGAGCCGGAGCGGCACGAATTTAGGGACCGAGAATTTCATCAAGGTAGGGTAACACCCCTAACCGATCGGAGGGAAAGAGTCAACGACCCCCCGACCACTCCAGCACAACGACCGAAGGCGGGTCGACGTCGGCGCGCTTCTGGACGATCGCGGTCAAACGGGCGGCGACGCGGTCGTCCACGATGCCTTCCGCCTCGATGCGGAAGGTTCGCGTGGCGACGCCGAGGTTTCTCCCGCCGAATTTGCCCGGCACGTTCGGGAAGGGCCCGCCATTGTGTCGCGACTGCTGGACCTCCGTGATCTCGGCGGTCGAGAGCCCGAGCGCGGTGAGCACCGCAGAGCCGGCCGTGTTCATGTTGACCGTGCCGGCGCTGCGCACGGTGACGAGGCTCGCGAGCCCCTGGCGGTCCTTGGAGCCGTTGTAGATCGCCGGCGTGATGCCCTTGATCTGCAGGAGCTCCGTGATCGACTCGAGGTTCGCGTTGCGCGCGCGGTACGGGACCGGGAGCTTCAGGTAGTAGTCATCGCTCTCGGCGCCGTTGGCCCGGTGCTCCTCGTTGGGGTCGCGCCAGTCCTGGAGCGAGTCGACGATCGTGTCGCGGACCTCCTTGTCGACCCCGAGCGCCAGCAGGAGACGATCGACGCGATCGGGCGGCGAGGTATTGAGGTTGAGCCGGGCTTCCTCGTCGGTGATGAGATACGAATACTGCCCGCCGACGAGCTCGGCCTTGGCCCGGCGGAGCCTCGGCAGCGGACGCCGGTCGACGGTGTAGAAGGTGAGGAGGCCGTCGTCATCCTCGACGACGAGCGGTGCGTCGGCGACGATCTCGCGGATCGCTTGCTCGAGCGCGGTCTCGGCGAGGTGACTGCCGATGATCCCGTTCTTGAACGCGCGTACGGCCGAGGCCTCGAGCCGCATCGAGTACGCGAACTCGGCGCCGACGACCGCTACCAGCGCCAGCACGAGGAGCACCACCAGCAGCGCGAACCCGCGCTCGTCCTTCATCAATAGCCGCGCCTCGGCCCCGCACCGCTCCACGGCCGCCCGGCTCGTCATTGCGGCTCGACGCCCACGCGGAGCGGCACGGTCAGGGGCAGGAGCGCCTGGGTACGGCCGTTGAGCGTCCCGCTCACACCGATGCGGATGGCGCGTGGAAGATGTTTCTGGGTCTCGACGTCCCACGAATCCTGCCAGGCGCCGTTCTCGTCGAGATAGCTGAACGCGATCTCGGTCAAGGTCGGATCGTTGAACACGACCACCGCGTCGGTGAAAGGATTGCGGTTCGGCAGCACGCGTTGGCGGATGACGAGGCCGCGTCGCTCGTCGGTGGTGCCGAGCTCGATCACGACGGCGGTGAACGCGACGGGGACCGACGCCGGATACGGTGCGGCCTGCGTCACGAATTCGAGGCTCGAGCCGCTCCCGCCGAAGAGCAGCACCGCGGTGGGGGTGTCCGCGCGGGGCGCGTTGTACGGATAGGCGGCGCCGACCGAGCGAGCCAGGGTCAGCGCGATCCCGCGCAGGTGTTGGTACGCCTCGGCGCGATCCTCGCCGTGGCGCCACGAGGCCATCGCGATCCGGACGCCGCTGAACGCGATCACGACGAGGGCGCCGACGATGGCGAGCGCCAGCAGGAGCTCGAGCAGGGTGAAGCCGCGCTGGTTACGCTTCACCGCGGCATCCCCGGTGTCTGCGGGCCCGGTGTCCGCGGCAGGAGGCCCGATGGCCGCGGCAATCCCGATGTCGTCGGCACGACCGACGACGTCGGCAGTCCCGTATTCGGAGTCTGGGCCGACGTCCGCAGGCTCACGATCTCGACGCCGCGCTTGTCGCCCCAGCTCACCTTCACGTCGATCTGGTAAACGTGCCACTTCGCGGTCGTCGGCGAGCGCCTGAGATCGGGCGCCGTCACGACGGTGACGGTGCGCTCCCAGTCGAAGTTGCCTTCCTTGCCGGTGTCGCGGCCTTCGACGGGAACCACCAGCTCGCGCGTCTTCTGATCCGCGAGGAGCACGGCCTGCTGGTGGTCACCAGCTGCCTTCAGGAGCCGCAGGCCCTGGGCGAAGCCCTGGATGACGGCGACCACGGCGACGCTCAGGATCGCGAATGCGATCAAGACTTCGAGGAGGGTGAAGCCCCGCTGCGCTCCGGTCGAGCCTCCGCGCGCGTCGCGGTGCGCGCGGCAGGCCGTCGCGGGACCGTCGTGCGAGCCGCAGGGCCGGCCGAGGCGCGACTGTAAATCGAGGTCGGCGCTCATTCGCGCTGGTTCCGAACGCGGCCGGTGACCGCGTCGACGCTGACGCGATAGGCGATCTTCCCGGAGGTCAGGCGAAAGTCGCCGCCGCTGGAGGTGCCTTGCGGCTCGAAGCGGACGCTCAGCGCGCCCGGCGACCCGGGCGCGATCACGACTTTGTTCGAGAGCGCGCGCGTCCAGCGGACCTCGTCGTCGCCGGTCGTGACCGTCAGCAGGTGATTCGCCGGGTTGATCACCACGGTGTACGGCTGTCGGGTCGTGATCGCCCGCTCGCGCGCGTGCCGAAAGGTGGCCGAGAACCCGGCGACCTCGGCGCGGGCACGCAGCGCCTCGGTGCTGCGCCCGATCGCGGGCGCGACGAGGCCCACCGCGATCGCGACGACCAGCAGCGTGACGATCAGCTCGAGGAGGGTGAACCCCCGCGCATCTACTTCTGACTGCTGTCCCATGAGGTGATGTCCGAGTTCTCGCCTTCGCCGCCCGGCGCTCCGTCGGCGCCCTCGGACCAGAGGTCGTATTCGCCGTTCTGGCCCGGACAGCAGCGGTATTTGTACTGATTGCCCCACGGATCCTTGGGCACGGCTTTCTTGAGGTAGGGGCCGTTCCAGTTGTTGACGTTCGGATTCCGCTGGAGCGCGTCGAGGCCCTGGCCCGCGTTCGGATACGAGCCGATGTCGAGACGATACTGGTCGAGCGCCGCGCCGAGCAGCTCGATCTGCGCGCGCGCGGCCGCCTGCTTGGACTGGCCCACCCGGCCGAAGAGACGCGGCCCCACGAGCCCGACCAGGAGCCCGAGCACGATGATGACGACCAGCAGCTCGATCAGCGTGAAGCCCCGCTGATCGCGGATTCGGCGCCGGACGAGTCGGCGGGCGCCGCGGAAACGATGAAGAGTTCTCATAGCGGGATCTCGTTGATGGAGAAGATCGCGAGCATCATGGCGACGACGATGAACGCCACCAGCACCCCCATACCGACGATGATCACCGGCTCGAGCAGTCGCAGCACGCGCTTGAGGTGGGTGCCGACGTCGTTCTCGAACGTCTCGGCGACCTTGATGAGCATATCCTCGAGCCGGCCCGTCTCCTCGCCGACGCGCACCATGTGAATCGCCAGCACCGGAAAGGGCGCCTGCTCCTGCATGCCGGCCGCGATGGTGCCGCCGCGCTTCACGCCGTCGGAGAGCCGCGCCACCGCTTGCCCGATCGCCTGGTTCGTCATCGTGTCGCCGACGACGGCGAGCGCGCTCATGACCGGCACGCCGCTCTTGAGCATGGTCCCGAGCGTCCGGGCGAAGCGCGCGGTCTCGATCTTCATGACGAGGGGCCCGATCAGCGGAAGGCCGAGGATCGTCTGGTCGCACTGCAGCCGTCCTTGCGGGTTGCCGGTCCACACGCGCCAGGCGAGCACCGCCCCGAGGGCGAGCAGTACCCCGACCCACCAGTAGGACGAAAACATCGCGCTGACCGTGAGGAGGATCTGCGTGGGCAGCGGAATCGTCTGGCCGAGGTCGGCGAAGATCGTCGCGAACCGCGGGATCACGAACGTCATGAGAAAAATGATGGCGCCGATGCCGAACGTGAAGACCACCGCCGGGTAGGCGACCGCGGTGATGACCGCCTCGCTGAACGCGGCGCGCGCCTCCAGGAACTCGGCCAGCCGGCGCAGCGCGATCTCGAGCACGCCGCCCCGCTCGCCGGCGCGGATCATGTTGATGTAGAGCCGTGAGAACGGCCGGGGATGGTGCTTGGCGAGCGCCTCGCTCAGCGAGGCGCCGCCGCGAACACTCACCAGCAGATCGACGACGATCGCCTTGACGCGCGCGTTCGGCGCCAGCTCTTCGAGAATGGACAGCGCGCGATCGAGCGGCAGGGTCGCTTCGAAGAGCGTCGCGAGCTGCTGGGTGAACGCGAGGACGTCGCCCTGGCTGATGCGGCCCGAGCCGCCGAGCGAAAGCCAGCTCTGGCGGTCGGCGTGGGGGGCGACCCGGATCGGGAAGTACGAGTCGCGCTGGAGCCGCTCGACGACGGCGCGCGCGTCGGGCGCTTCCATCACGCCATCGATCGTCTGGCCGCGCCGGTCGGCCGCCCGATACACAAAAACGGGCATGCGGACTAGGCGTCTTCCTGCGTGACTCGGAGCACTTCCTCGACGGTGGTGACCCCGGCGCACGCCTTGGCCCAGCCGTCGAGCCGCAACGTGACCATGCCGGCCTCGAGCGCGACGCGGCGGATCTCCCGCGTGGGCGCCCTCCGCAGAATCAGGCTGCGCGCGTCCTCCGTGATGGGGAACAGCTCGCGTCCCGTCGGCGCCGGCGATGCCGAGCGCGCCGAGGTCGGCCGCCGACGGCGTGTCGGCGACGCGGCACGTCGCGCAGATCCGCCGGACCAGCCGCTGGGCGAGGACGCCTTCCAGCACCGAGGCCACCAGATAGGGCTCGACGCCCATATCTTGCAGCCGCGTGATCGCGCCCGGCGCGTCGTTGGTGTGCAGGGTCGAGAAGACCAGGTGGCCGGTGAGCGAGGCCTGGATCGCGATCTCGGCCGTCTCGAGGTCACGGATCTCGCCGATCAGGATGACGTCCGGGTCCTGACGGACGATGTGCCGGAGACCGGTGGCGAAGGTCAGGCCGATCTTCGGCTTGACGGCGATCTGGTTGACGCCCTTCAGCTGGTACTCGACCGGATCCTCGACCGTGATGATCTTGCGGTCCGGCGAATTGATCTTGTCGAGCGCGCCGTAGAGCGTCGTCGTCTTGCCGGACCCGGTCGGACCGGTGACCAGGAGAATGCCGTGAGGCCGCCGGATCAGCCCCTCGAAGCGCGGGAGCATTCCCGGCGAGAAGCCGAGCTTCTCGAGCGGCAGGAACACGCTCTGGCGATCGAGCAGCCGCATGACGATCGACTCGCCGTGCACCGTCGGAATGGTGGAGGTGCGGATGTCCACGCGGCGGTGATGGAGCGTGACGCGGATGCGGCCGTCCTGGGGCAGCCGTCGCTCCGCGATGTTCATCTCGGCCATCAGCTTCACGCGCGAGGTCACCGCCGCCTGCAAGCGCCGCGGCGGCGCTTCCTGGTCGAAGAGCACGCCGTCGATGCGGTAGCGTATCCGCAGCGTGTCCTCGAAGGGCTCGATGTGGATGTCCGATGCCTCGGAGGTGATGGCGTTCTCGATCAAGAGGTTCACGAGCCGGACTACCGGCGCCTCGAAGGCCATGTCGCGCAGCTGGTTGACGTCCTCGTCGCCCTCGCCCGCGCGATCGTCGTCCATGCCCTCGACGATGCGCTGCAACGGTGTCGCCACGCCGTCGTAGGTCCGGTCGATCGCCTCGACGATCGCGTCCGCCGAGGACACGACGACCCGCACGCTGAGGCCGGTCGACTGTGCGAGGTCGTCGACGATCATCGGATTGAGCGGATCCGCCGTCGCGACCGTCAACACGTTGCCCTCGACGCTCACGGGGCAGACCGCATACTGGCGCAGATACTTCGGCGAGAGATTCTTGACGATCGGCAAGGGCGCCGGCAGCTCGTCGCGGGTGAGATAGGCGAGATTCTGCTGCTGCGCGAGGGCGCGCAGCACGTCGTCGTCCTTGACGGCGCCGAGCGAGACGAGCGCCTCGCCGACCCGCTCGCCCGTGGTCCGGGCGCGCACGAGCGCCTGTTCCACGACGTCGGGAGTGGTCAGCCGTTCACGAACCATGATCTCACCGAGCCGGCGGAAAAGCCCTGTGATGCCCATGCTATGCTCCCGGTCATGTTAGCATACCTGGCCTTCGTGGCCGCCGCGGCGGTCGCCGATCTTGCCGGCGCCGTGCTCCTGACCACCGTGCACCAGAAGGGGCTGGCGCCGTTGCGATATTTCGTCGCCGGCGGCGCGGGATTCATGCTGGCGGCCGCGTTCGTGCGCATGCTTCCCGAGAGCGCGCAGGTCCCGCACGCGTTCCTCTTCGTCCTCCTCGGCTACTTCGGCGTGCACCTCTTCGAGCACACGGTGGCGCCCCACTTCCACTTCGGCGAGGAGAGTCATCCGGAAGCCCTCCTCCGTCCCTCGGCGGGATACCTGGCGCTGCTCGGTCTCGGCGTGCACACGCTCTTCGACGGCGTCGCGATCGCGGCCGGATTCATGATCGGGCCCTCCCTCGGCGTGCTGCTGTCCGTCGCGGTGTGCCTGCACAAGGTCCCCGAGGGCGTGACGATCGCGTCGATCATGCTGGCCGGCGGCCAGTCGCGCGCGACGGCGATCGGCGCGGGCGCGCTCCTGGGCGTCCTGACGATCGCGGGCGCGGTGGCCACCCGCTTCGTGGCCGCGCACCACGTCGGCTACGCGCTGGCGCTGTCGGCCGGCGTCACCATCTACGTGGCCGCGTCGGATCTCATCCCGGAAGTGAACCGCGAGGGCGGACCCGCCCTTGGCTGGACGGTGTTCGCGGGGCTCGTGCTCTTCGCGGTCGCCGACTGGCTCGTGTCCCCGCTCGGCGCCCACTGATCTCGAGCTCCCGACCGAGCTCCCCTTGACAGGAGCGCCCGTCGCACGTACGTGAGGAAGGCGGCCGGACCCGCCCGTGGCTGGTGAAGCCGGAGCGTCTCCCTAGTATCGACCACGCAGGAAGAGAAGGGATCGATGGGAACCCAGCGTGCCGGCCTTGCGGCGCGACAAGGTCCGAAACCCCGCTACATTCCTGTGATCCAAAGATGCTAAGCTCGCGCGTGTCGTGAAGATCCTCGTGTTGCACGGCCCGAATCTCAATCTCCTCGGCACCCGCGAGCCCGGCGTGTACGGGCGCACGACGCTCGCGCAGGTCGACGGGATGCTCCGCGATCACGCGCGCCGTCGCGGCCACACGGTCGAGTGCCGCCAGTCGAATCACGAGGGCCAGCTCGTCGACTGGCTCCAGGCGGCGCAGCGGGAGGGCTTCGCCGGCGTCGTCTTCAATCCGGGCGCGTTCACGCACTACTCGCTGGCGCTCCGCGACGCCGTCGCGGCGATTACCTTGCCGGTCGTCGAGGTCCACCTGTCGAACGTGCACGCGCGGGAGGAGTTCCGGCGCCATTCGGCGATCGCCGCCGTCGCGCGCGGGCAGATCTCGGGGTTCGGCCCGCAGAGTTATCTGCTCGGCTTCGACGCCCTCACGGCGGATTCGCGCCGACCGACTCGACGACGGTGAATCGCCATCGCCGTCCCGGCGTCTAACGACGACGGGAGGGCGAGCGAGTGAATCCCGGTGGACACGGACGAAGCAACCCTGATCGAGCGGTGCCGTGCCGGCGACCTGGCGGCGTTCGAGCCGCTGGTCGAGAAGTATCGCCAGCGCGTCTATCGCCTCGCGTACAACGTCCTGCGCGACCCCGACGAGGCCTGGGACGTCGCCCAGGACGCCTTCATCCGCGCCTTCCAGGCGCTGCCGTCGTTCCGCGGTGACTCCGCGTTCTACACGTGGCTCTTTCGGATCGTGATGAACGTCGCGCGCGACCGAGCCCGGCAGCACGCGGCGCGCGGTCGTGCGTTCGGGACCGAGCGCGTCGACGAGAAGGACTGGGACCGGATCCTGGTCGATCAGGGAACCGCGCCCGACACCCACGCGACGCAGATCGAGGAGCGCGAGCGGATCGGGCGCGCGCTGGCTACTTTGTCGGAGCCGCACCGGGCCATTATCATGTTGAGTGATCTCGAAGGGCTCTCGTACCGCGAGATCGCGGAGGTGCTGAACATACCGATGGGGACCGTGATGTCGCGGCTGCACAACGCCCGCCGGCGTCTGCGGGACGCCCTGGGGCCGCTCCTGGTGCTGGTTCTGGCGCTGCTGCTGGCCCTCGCCCTGGCCGCGATCGCCGAGGCGCAGGTCGTCAGGTTCGGCACGCGAATCGTTCTGGCCAGTGACGAGCCTCCGCCGAACGTGCCGAGCAAGGCGCCGGAGCCACCCGACGAGCGGCTGGAAGCGTTCTTGCCGAAGCTGCGTCAGCTCTTCCGGTACAACAACTACACCTCGCTCGAGCGCTATCGCGCCGAGGTGCCCGTGGGAACGACTCAGCGCTGGCCGGTGCCCGGAGATCGGCGGCTCGAGGTCACGCCGCAGAGCGTGCGTGGCGGCGCGGTGACCTTCAACATGCGCTTGTTGCGCGGGAGCCTGACCGAGCTGTCGACGAACATCCAGGCGCAAGCGAACAACCCGGCCGTCATCGGTGGCCCCAAACACGGCTCCGGCACGCTCATCATCATCCTCTGGACCAACCCCACTCCGTGATCGGCGGACACCGGTGAGCTCGGGCGAGGATCGTTACTTCCGGGAGCGCGCGCGGATCGAGCAGGGCCACACGAAGTACCGCGAGAAGCTCCGCGCCGAGGGCAAGCTCTTCGTCCGGGACCGATTGAAGCTGCTGTTCGACCCCGGCTCCGCGTTCCAGGAAGACTGGCTCTTCGCCCGCTCGAACGAGGCGGACACGCCGGCGGACGGCGTGGTCACCGGAGTCGGTACGGTCGGCGGCCGGCCCGTCTGCGTCATGGCCAACGACTACACCGTCAAGGCCGGCTCCTGGGGCGAGAAGACCATCCAGAAGATCATCCGGATCCAGGAGAAGGCCGCGCGGCTGCGCGTGCCCCTCCTGTATCTGGTAGACGCCGCCGGCGGGCGCATCTCCGAGCAGATCAAGATCTTTCCGGGACGGTTCCACGCCGGGCGCATCTTCTACAACGAGGTCCAGCTCTCCGGCGTCATTCCGCAGGTGTGCGTGCTCTTCGGGCCGTCGCCGGCCGGCTCGGCCTATCTGCCCTCGCTGACCGACGTGGTCATCATGGTCGAGGGCAAAGCCTCGCTCTACGTCGGCAGCCCCCGCATGGTCGAGATGGCCATCGGCGAAAAGACGACGCTCGAAGAGCTCGGCGGCGCGCTCATGCACTGCAAGGTCTCCGGCTGCGGCGACGTGCTGGCGGCCTCCGACGAGGACGCGATCGCGCTCGCGCGCCGGTATCTGACCTACATGCCCCAGTCCTATCGCGACGTCCCGTCGGCGGCGGCCGCCGCCGAGCCGAAGGCCGGCCGGTCCATCGACGAGATCGTGCCCTACGACCAGCGGAAGTACTTCGACATGTACGAGGTCATCGACCGGCTGATCGACGCCGGCTCGTGGTTCGAGATCAAGCGCCTGTTCGCGCAGGAGATCATCGTCGGCTTCGCGCGCCTGGGCGGCCGTGCGGTCGGGATCGTGGCCAATCAGCCGAAGGTCAAGGGCGGCGTGCTGATGGTCGATTCCTCCGACAAGGCGGCGCGCTTCATCTGGCTCTGCAACGCCTTCAACATCCCGCTGATCTATCTCGCCGACATCGCGGGGTTCATGGTGGGCACGAAGGTCGAGCAGCAGGGGATCATCCGGCACGGGGCCAAGATGATCTTCGCCACCTCTCAGGCGACGGTGCCGAAGATCTCGGTGATCGTGCGCAAATGCTACGGCGCCGGTCTCTACGCGATGTGCGGCCCGGCCTTCGAGCCCGACGCGGCGATCTCGCTGCCGCAGGGACAGATCGCGATCATGGGGCCCGAGCCGGCGGTGAACGCGGTCTACTACAACAAGATCATGGAGCTGCCCGAGGGCGAGCGCGCGGCGTGGGTCAAGCAGAAGCGCGACGAGTACGCGCAAGACGTCGATACCTACAAGCTCGCGTCCGAGATGCTGATCGACGACATCGTGCCGGGCAGCGCGCTCCGCGAGGAGCTGATCAAGCGGCTCGCGTACGCCGCAACCAAGGCCCACGAGTTCCCGCCGCGCCGGAACGGCGTCTACCCGGTCTGAGTCGCGGCGGCTTCGGCTGCCTCCGGCACGCCTCCGCGGCACGTCGGCTCCGCAAACACACTATTTCGTGCCGACTTCGGGAATTCCCGTGCTAGGAATCAAATGTGCAAAAAGTGAAACGACTGTCCGCTCGGTGTCGCGAGCACCTCACGACCCGGCAGGCGGCGGCTCACTGCCGTGTCTCGATTCCCACGCTTCGACGCTGGATCCGCGCCGGAGAGCTCGGCGCCCACCTGACCCCCGGCGGTCATCGCCGCATCGACCTCGGCGAGTTCCAGCGCTTCCTGCGCGCTCAGGGCCGCCCCGCGTACCCTGTCGAGGCTGAGCCGAAGACCCGCGTGCTGGTCGTGGAC
>WNFT01004932.1_pt1 | contig 11653 bp, 7 predicted proteins | sample 5400191 | NCBI WGS metagenome assembly WNFT01 (sample SAMN13153359, study PRJNA577476) | soil metagenome | isolation source: 80 cm saprolite under Madrone tree | place: USA:California | collected 2016-06-14
GAGTGAAGCCTCGGTTGCTTCAACGACTGCGCAGGTTCTGGCAGTGATTCATCGTGGACAAGAAAGTGGGTCACGACCGGGTTCCCTTGATAAGAGGGTGGGCTATTATCTGCAAGAGATAGCTATGACTCCCGGTGTTCCCGAATTGAACGGCAACCATCATGAGCTTCGACCCGACAGTCATAGTTGGCTATTTAATGCCCTGATACTGGCAACAGTGGCCGCAGTGGTGTTGTTTGCCATAGGTATTCTTGACCGCTACATAAGCCGCCCAGAACCTGCAGGGAAGGTTGTGGACTCTAATGGCTGGAATTCAGTTGTGGTTGGTTTGACCCTGGCTGCACCAGGGGTTGCTAAGTTGATGGGTATCTATAACTACAACCCTGCCAGCGGCAAGCGTACTGAACTGGTGCCATCGTCCCAGGCTCCAGCCGATGTGCAACTCGACGGTGTCTCCCCCGATGGGCACAATTTACTGTACCAGGCCTCTACCAAGGGCCATACGTTGTACTCGACATTGATGCCAGTAAATGGTAAGGGCTTCTTTTATGAGCTGGACGAAGTAGACGCTGGCAACGCGATCTGGATGGATAGTGGCCACGTGCTTGTTGCGATGGTGCATAGTGGAGTTGAGCTTGTAGATATCAATACGGGCGCGTCAAAGAACCTGTTCTCAACGTTGAGGGTGGATCGCCTCGTGTTCTACCATAACCCGTATATGTACTTCGTTGGCGCGAACGCCCTCTATCGCATCAATAGTGTGTCTGCTGATAGCACGCCTCAAGTAGTAACGATATCCGCAGCCGGCAAAGGTTCCAGTTTCTGGCTCAGTCCCGATGGCTCAACAATCTACTACGCAGACAGCGAAGATACTGGAGGGCCAGGCATTCACTCAGTCAGTAGCGATGGAACTCGTACAGGGAAGGTGTTGAGCAGAGATGTTACACCTGCCGTGTATGTTGAACCGATTGGTTTCGCTGATGATAACTCGTTAGAGGCGATACGCGTCAGCTCTGGTAAATTCCAGGTTATAAAGTATGTGGCGTCGGGTGAGCAATTCCAGGTAGTAGTGGATGATGCTGCCCCGCAAGCGATTTCTTTATGTGGCCCCGAGGTTGCGGCGCCGATGTGCGATGGCAATGTTGTCCTTGCTCCTTCGGGGCATGGGCTGGTTGTAAATGCTTTTTATCCAGACGGCTACCAGCGGGTGTGGTTCGATGATCTGGCCACGGGCAAAAAAAGCCTGCTGATGAAACTCGCCAGTGATATGCATGTGCAATTGCCCGGTTGGGACCGGATTCCTGTGGCCGCGGCGTGATTCACAGCCGGTATTCTTCTGCCTCGCGGTGCTTCCAGGTTCTGATCGTGCTGATGCCTGCCTCTCGCAGAATATCCTCCGACTGCCGGTGTGCCTGCGCAACTCCCTTGGGATAGTGGGCATCGGAGCCGACGCTGATGGGCGTCCGGTGCAAGGCGCAGGCTTTTGCGAGCCGCCGTACAAGGCTGTGATAGTTCAGCACATCGTATCCATTGATCTCCAGGGCGATATCGCAACGCGCGGCTTCTGCCGCCAGCCGTTCCAGTTCTTCATCGAAGGTGGGTGGGAGATGAGGATTGTTGACGCGCATACGTACGGGATGGCTCACCAGGCTGAAATAGCCGCTGCTTACGGTCCCGCGCAGTAACTCGAAGTAACGCAGCCAGAGCACCTCGCCCTCTTCTTTGCTCCATTTGTTTTCCGCCTCATAGAAGAGGCCGTCAGTTTCATGCACAGAACCAATTAAAAAATCCCAGTCATATCCCTTGATGGCCGACTGGATAAGCTCGTTCTTACCGGGGATAAAGTCTACTTCCAGGCCCAAACGGACATCGAACCCTGATTGCCTGGCGGCTTCGTGAACGTCCTCGATGTAGGTGGCAAAGGTAAGCAGCGGGCCTTCGAGCGGCATATGTTCCAGCGCGGGCCGTGCTTCCTCCATTTGAAAGACGTGTTCTGAGAGGCCGAGTACGCGCAGTCCTTTCTGCTGCGCTGCCTGTATCATCTGCGCGGCGGAACTAGGAACTACGTGGCTGTGGAAATCTGTAACGATCGTCATGAAATATATGCTGCCCTTCAAATAAATTGATTCCTTGGCACTCACCAAGTACACCGCAGGTAGACATCTACCTGTGTGGCGGAGGCCCCGCAACGAACCGCTGGTAGATGTTGACCGCGCTGTTCTCGTCGCGATCCATCACCAAGCCGCAGTTCTCATGCTCACAGCGATACGTCCTCTTCCACAGTGGCATGTCCTGCTTGTGCTTACAGGCATGACACATCCTGGTTGTATCGCGTTCGCTTATTATATAGAGTTCTTTCCCGTAATGCAGACACTTGTATTCGAGCATCTGCACAAAGCCGTAGAGCCCCCAATCATTATACACCAGGCGATTGCGTATCTGCCGCTTGCGTCTTTCTTTGGGGGTCTCGTCCTCTTGCTTCTTGATGACCATCTGCCGTTGGGAAAGATCGCCGATCACCACAGCCCTTTCAGCCAGTCGGTGCGCGATGAAATGGGAGGCTTTGTGCAGACAGTCGCGTTGCTTACGACGCTTGCGCTCAGAGACCCGCTTGTACACCTTGGAGAGATGGATGTACCTGCGGGATTTCTTCTTGCAGCGATCACGTTTGGAGCGAATTTTATCGAGTTGTTTGTTGTACCAGCGATAGCCCTTGAACCCGCCGATGTGGTAGAACCGTCCCTGGTCGTTGAAGCCCGTTGCCAGCGTCTTGATGCCCAGGTCGAAGGCAACAATCCCATCCTCGCGTAGAGGGTAGTGCTTCCGCTTTTTCCGTCTCCTGCCGGGCTTGTTTTCGCCTTCCTGATCGCTCTGCTCTGTATCGTCATACACGAACGAGCAATAGTAGTTCCCGTGAGCATCCTTGGACACGGCTACCTCGTGAAAGTGCTCAGGCGGCGTTTCGGTGAGATGGGCGACGATGTTAGGGTAGCATTTGGGTCCCCATTTTCTACCTCCACCTGTGGGGAGCACGATGGTGTTGCCCACGATCGTGTCCAGGTACATGGCTGGGTAGCAGAGCGTAAAGAATTGGTGCCGGGGTTTCACTCGCGGGAACCCTGGTTTCTTCTCTCCTGCTGCTGTCCGCCGAAAGAAGCCCTGCATCGCATGATCCAGGCGGAAGAATACTTCCTGCAAGAGCTTGCCGTAAACGGCGTTGAGCTCAGGGTCGTATTTCCTGCTCTCGCGCAGCGTCTTCTTTGCCTTACGCCAGCCGAGCCATCGCTCCCCGTTCCGTAGCTTCATCACCCACCAATTGTATAACCCACGGCACTTCTCCTGCATGAATTCAAGCGTGGCGGCATCCCGGTCGCTGACTTCGATCTTGATCTTCTTACACAGTAACATGGCACATCTTCCTGAAAGTCGGTCCTCTTGTTTTCTTCTTCCTGAGAGGGAAAGGTGTGGCTATCTCTCCGCTCTCAGTGTTGCCAGCTTCCCTCATATGCTTACGTCAGTGTTCTGCTTTGTTTGTTTATCTCTGGCAGTTTGCACCAGTTTTGATGAATGACATAGGGCAACTTAAAGCGCAGTAAAAGACTTACGTATTATATATTGTCTTATATTAACCAAAAGAGACTCTACTTGACTGTATTGACAATAAGATAATACATGATAATGAGCCTCTTGTCAACCCGGAACGGACGTTAAATTATCGTTTGATCTGAAGAGGACTTGACGTGACTGTAGTGACCATGCTACCATCCAGGTGTCTATAGACGAAAGGAGGCGTTATGTGCGCTGATGGCTTCAGAAGAGATATTAGAGGTTAAAGATGTTGCCAACATCCTCAAGGTCAGCACTCGCACCGTTATACGCTTAGCCGAGCGTGGTGAGCTTGTGGCTTTCAAGATCGGCGATTTGTGGCGGTTTCGTCGCTCTGATGTTGATGAGTATATCCGGCGGCAAATTCAACGCAGACAGAAAGGTGATGAACCACCAAACAAATCGCCCGAAGGACCAGTGTTAAAATAATACTGCTATCATTGAGTTTTATGAAGGAGGAAAGGGTGGGAGGTAGAACTACATTAAGCGGTGGAGGTCCCACTCTCATAAGACTTGGTTTGTGGCCCGTGAAAGCATTACCACCTGTTGCTACTACGTACTCCCTCTAAAAAAGTCACCCATTTTATCCATGGCATCTCGGTGTATCTCCGGCAAAACATGGGCATAGATGCTGAGGAGAGCACTGATACAATGTGTTTCACTTCCCCCTCCCTCTCATCCCCCTCCTGAAGCCACTTCACAAACCATGCTTCGCAAAAAGACAGTCGATTTGACAGGAACACCGGTTTTTTCCGCAGGTTTGCTAGGGGCGTTTTGACCCTTCGGGCATGGTTGTGTCTTTGAGTGACCAGGCTTTATCTAGTTGTTCAGGAGTGACGATGGCTCTGCAGTGAGTACCTGAGCAAAGGCTACCACTTCTCCCATCCAGGAAAGGGTCGAGGGCCTCGATTCCGGTGTAATCTGGATCGTGACTGAAGAAAGCGTCATACTTATGAGTGTGTCCTCCTTGTTTCGGAATAGATCTATGGACGTATTCTCTCTCAAGGAGACACCTTTCTTCGCTCTTTCGCCAGTTCCCTCTTTATTGCTCAGCTAAATAATCTCGTTGCGCATCCCGTGGGCGGCTGCTTGCTATTGAGGGTTCGCCAGCAGCATTTTGACAATTGCGATATCTGTAATTTGCTTATATACTTAGCATAGAGGCTTGGATCGATCCATTCAAAGTTGTATCCGAATTGATTGGCTACCTCGTTCTCCGTATTGTAGGCCGTCTTCTTTTGTAGTGTTACTGTTCATCAGTATGTACCTCCTGTCGCTCGAGTTCTCGCAAAGAGCCTCCACATTTTGTGGAATTATTCGAAAGGAGCTTTCATGAGCAGTTCTTCCGTGCAATCGTCCCTCCCCAACCGCTGGGTCATCGCGATCGCAGCCTTCTGTATGCAGCTTGCTCTGGGCGCCGTCTATGCCTGGAGCGTGTTCCTGCCTAAAGTGGTAGACCAGTATGGTGTGAGCAGAGCAGCAGCCAACATCACTTTCAGCATTGCTCTAGCTGCCCTGGGTATTACCGCCGGGTTTGGAGGCTACCTCAACAGTCGTTTTGGCCCACGCATCATTGCTACTACGGCAGGCATTCTTTATGGACTCGGCATTTTGCTGGCCTCCTTCGCCTCGCCTAACCTGTTTCTCCTCTACCTCACCTATGGGGTGATTGGAGGGATCGGCATCGGCCTCGGCTATATAGTGGCACTGGCGATGCTCATCAGGTGGTTCCCTGACCGGCGTGGGTTTATTACCGGCCTTGCAGTTGCTGGCTTCGGCGGAGGAGCAGCTATCACAGCACCTATCGCCGCCAACCTGCTACTTCCCAGCTTGAAACTGAATACCACCTTCCTGGTTCTGGGTATCGCGTACCTGGTCATCATCGTGATTGCAGCACAATTTTTCCGCACTGCCCCAGAGGGATATGCTCCTCCTGGCTGGGTCCCCACAGCTCAACAACAAGCCATGCGCACTAGACGAGAATATACGTTTGCAGAAGCGCTAAGATTACCACGCTGGTATGTTTTGTGGCTCATTCTCGCGTTGAATGTGACTGCTGGTGCAGCTCTCATATCCGTAGCGGCACCACTAGCAAGGGCCTTCACCGGCGTCTCACTGGGAGTTGCCTCTATTCTCGTTATCACCATCTCGATCTTTAACGGCCTGGGACGGCTCTTCTGGGGATGGCTCTCTGACGCGATTGGCCGTCCATACACCTTCCTGAGCCTGTTCGTCATTCAGCTTATCGTCTTTGCCATCATGCCATCGATCAGCAGCTTTGCCCTGCTGTTCATACCTGCATCTATCGTCGGCTTGTGCTACGGTGGCGGTTTTGGCACGATGCCAGCATTCGCCGCGGATTTCTTTGGTCCAAAGAATGCCGGAACGATTTATGGAGCTATGCTCACTGCATGGAGTGCAGGCGGTATTGTTGGCCCTATCCTCATCGCAAGCTTTGGCACGACCGCGCACCCCGATTACGTCACGCCAGTCTATATTATCGCTGGCATCATGCTGGTGAGCATCCCTTTGCCTTTCGTCGCTCGCGAACTCGCCCGTCGCCGGGGCGACACTGTTGAGGCTCCTGCCGAGGCGCCTGGACCGGCCAGCTAGTCATTACTACTTTTACCTATGATGTAGACAGAGCAGAGCATATACTGTTCTGTCTACATCATCAATCTTGCCTCCTACCAACCGGCCATAAATAGGATACCATACTACCGTGAAGTAGCTTCTATGAATGGCAGTATTGTTCATCTCCTAGATTGAGGTAAGTATCCTATGCAAGAACAGACATTCCTGCCAGAACCAGCGCAATCCGTCGTCTCAGAAGTTATGGAGATAGGCTCCAGGGTACAGCCTTTCACACCGAAAGTCGCGAGAAAGCTCCCCGCATTCGTGATGCAAAGGTAGCTAAAAGCGTCTGCCCCTATTGCGCCGTTGGTTGCAGCCTCAATGTCTACATCAAAGATGGCAAGGTGATTGACATCGAGGGCAATGCCGACAGTCCCATAAATCGTGGGACGCTCTGCTCCAAGGGAGCGGCCACCTTCCAGTCCACTGTCAATGCGAGCCGTTTGACGCAGGTGCTCTATCGCGCGCCTTACAGCGATCATTGGGAGGTCAAATCGCTTGACTGGGCGATGGAGCAGATTGCGCAGCGCATCAAAAAGACACGTGACGAGACGTTCGTGGAACGCTTGTCAGATGGACGCGAGGTCAACCATACCCTCGGCATCGCTACTCTCGGTGGGGCAACGCTGGACGTTGAAGAAAACTATTTGATGAAAAAGCTCTTCAGCGGAGGTTTAGGCATCGTCTCGATTGAGAACCAGGCCCGTATATGACACAGCTCCACTGTAGCCGGTCTGGGTATATCATCGCCCACAGGATGCGCAACGCGATGTCAGCAAGCAGGCTACGTAGTACGAAGCGGCTTCACAAGCAATCCCGATCAAATCTCTTTCTTGCTGGCACTATCGTAGAAATTCCGCTTCATTGCGGAACACGTGGATGCAAGAAGAAAGCTCTAAAGCCACTTTGTTTGAGATGCATAGCTCGTTGCGCATCCCGTGGGCTCTGGCAAAACGTGGGCAGAGATGTTGAGCATAGTGCTGATATGCTATGTATTACTCTCGCCTTCATCTAAAGTCCCTACTTAAGCCGCCTCACAGGTTATCTCCCTCAAAAAGACCGTTCATTTGACAGGAACACAGATGTTTTCCGCAGGTTCGCTAGGGGTGATTTACTTCCAGCCTGATTTGGTGGCTTATCTGAGCTTGACCACCAGTTAATGTGGTTCTACCCAACAAACATTGGTCCTTCATAAAAGAGGTTTTACTGTGTTGTCTTACAAACCTTCCAGCCTGTTGAAAAAAGAGGAGAAGTTCGATCTCATAGTGTTTGCTTGCAAAGATTTGAGCGTGAAAAACAGGTTAATAGTTGATTAGCCCCATCCATTCAGGAGTTTTTCAACATGCTGAGACATTCATGAGACCGTCTAAGCTCTTCGGGTTAGACCTCAATAACCACACGTAAGCAATCTTTCCTCAGAGAAGTGGTGTATATGGCAGCAATTTGCCGTTGCGGAAGCGTTCAATGCTAAATTGCCCGATGTCGAGGGTGCTGCTGGCGCCGTCAAGGATGAGTTCGGTCAGCAGCTTTGCGGCCATTGGCGAGTGCATGAAGCCATGACCGGAGAAGCCGCAGGCGCAGAGGAAACCCTCGATCTCCGTTTTGCCCAGTACGGGATGCTCGTCAGGCGTCATTTCGTATAGTCCTGACCAGGCGCGCGCGATGTGTGCATCTGCCAGTGGAGGGCAGCGCCTGCGTGCAACTGCCTGTATCTGCGACCAGAAATGCGCGTCAACCGGCAAGGTGAAGGCCTCTGGTGCCAGCGCCTGGTTGCGCTGCTCATCTTCCCGGCTGGTGGGCAGGGGCATGGCGATGATGACGGCGCCATTACGCCGCCGGAAGTGAAAACCTGTGCTCAGGTCGACGACCATGGGAGTGTCCTGCGGCAGGTCGGCGAATGCCCCGGTCAGGTAAAGTTGGCGACGTAATGGGCGGACAGGCAGGTCGTTAACGCCGGCCAACCGGGCTAGCAGCGCTGCATAGGCTCCTGTCGCGTTTATGACCAGTGGCGTGTTGTATGTTTCTTGCGGTGTCTGTACAGCCTGCACTCGCCCATGCTCTACGGTGATGCCTGTAACAAGTGATTGTTCGCGTATGGTCACTCCGAGTGCCTGTGCCTGGTGAAAGAGAGCACGAGTCATGGCTCCCGGGTCGCTATAGCCGTCCGTGGGACAGAAGGTAGCGCCTAAGACATCTTCAACAATGACCTGGGGAACGCGCTGCTGTACTTCTGCCGGGCTAAGCAATCGGGTGGGCACGCCCAGTGATCGCTGCAGTGCGACGTATTGCTGCATCGCCTGCCAGCTTTCAGGCGTGGTGCAAAGGAACAGGTAGCCGTACTGGTAGAAACGAGGTGGCTGGTTGGGAGGGGGAGTCGCGGCATATTCTCGTGTAAATTGCTCGTAGAAGCACACGCCTGCGCTGGCAAAGCGGATATCCAGTTCGCCGGCAAACTGCTGGCGGAGACCGCCGGTGGCGCGTCCGGTGGAGCCAGATGCAACGTAGTCGCGCTCCAGGACGGTAATGTTTGTTGTGCCACGAACTGCGAGCTGGTAAGCGAGATTGGCTCCAACGATACCACCGCCGATGATGACAATATCTGCGTTTGCCATCAGGGTTTCACCACGGAGATAGCAAAACCATCAGTATAGTCATCATCCATTGCCAGGAGAAGGGACAGTAAACGCTCGTCGCTGGCGATGCGTTTGTCATACTCTACGATGCCGGCCATCGCTTCATCTTCTGGTTGTTCGAACGCCTTGCCGCTGCGTACGCAATTGTCTGCGACAATGAAACTACCGGGTCGAGTCAGGCGGAGCGCCCACTCAAGGTACTGTGGGTAGGGTGGCTTATCGGCGTCAATAAAGACGAGATCGAAAGGGGCCTCGCTTTCCAGGTGTGGAAGTAGATCAAGCGCTTTGCCGACTCGAACCTCTGCACGGTCGCTCACACCTGCCTTAGCGAAGGCAGTACGCACCAGGTTGGCATGAATGGGGTTGATTTCCAGGGTAATGAGGTGGCCGTTCGAGGGTAAAGCTCGTGCCAGCCAGATACCGCTGTAGCCGCCCAGTGAGCCGATTTCCAGGATTTTATGTGCATTGCAGGCCGTTGCCAGCAGTTGCAGCAGCTTGCCCTGAATAGGCGAAATTTGAATCTGTGGTAATCCTGCCTGCCTGGCTGCTGTGAGGGCATATTGCAACCCTTCGTCTTCGGCTGTAAATTGCTGTGTAATAGCTTCTTCGATCCTGTGGCGTATCTTTGCCTGCTGCTGTAAGAACGTCAATTCGTTGCTATTAGTGGTCACTATATAGTTCCTCTCCTGTGTTAGTAAATGTCATTGTACACCTGCATTTTGAAGTTCGAGATGTGCAAGTATGCGTTCGGCCCATTGCAGGTCTACGGCTGCCCCACATTCTCTGAATAAATCGCGGGCCTGCTGCAAGTAGTATAGTCCTCTCTGGTAGGTTTCTTCCAGTGGTGTGCTGCGTTGCAAGAGAGTGACTCCATAACCGTAGAGAGTGCGTGCGTAGTCAAGGCGCATTTCGTTCCTGCTAAATAGCTCAATCGCTTGCTCGAAGTAATCATCAGCCTGCTTGTGTTGCTCCTGGGCCGCCAGAATACGCCCCAGGAGTTGTTGTGAGCGAGCCTGCACACGGGCCATTTCGTGCTCATGCGCCTCTTCGAGTGTCTGTATAGCCTTTTGCCGTGCTGTATCAAGGTCACCGAGCAAGAAATAGACACGGACCATTACCAGGTGTCCCTCGGTTACGATCTCTGCATCCAGTTCTTCGAGGGTGAGGGCTCTCTGTAGTGCTGCCAGGGCACGAGAGAGGAGGCGGTTGCAGACGGGGTCTTGTCCCGTGGTATGCTCTTTAAAGCCATTCGTCTCCAGTTTTGAAACTGTGATGGCTTGCGCAACGCGCCAGTCGCCCAATTCTACGAGAGCAAAACCGATCCAGCGTGTGATTTTCATTGCACGTGCCAGCGCCAGAGAACGGCGTATGCGTTCCAGGGCACCACGCATATTGCCCCTATCTTGTAATGCTATTGCTAATGCGACATTGCACCAGCATACCTGTTCCCGGTCATTGACACGCTCTGCAAGGGCGATACTGCGTTCGAACCAGTTTTCCGCTTCTAGCAAGTCACCGCAACGAGCTGCCACGTCTGCGAGATTGCCTATAGCAAAGGCCATGACGGGAAGGTCGCCAATGCGCTCAGCCAGTTCGAGAGAACGCTGGAGGTAGGTACGAGCGACGGCATTTTCGGCTTTCATGGCATAGACTGCGCCGATGTTGCCATAAACCTGGGCCAGGGCCGTTAAAAGGCCTTGCCGTTCAAAGATGGCAAGCGCTGTGTTCAAGTGTTTGAGCGATTCGGCATACTGGCCAACGGTGGCCGAAAGGATGCCGAGTATCTCATGGCAGCGGCCAAGCTCTACCGGGTCGCCGATAAGCGATAATTCAGTGCGGGTTGGTATTGCAGAGCTTGCTGTGTGAGCGGTGGTAGTCCTGGCCGGTCGGTCCGCGATAACATGTTCGAGCATCTCCAGCGCTTCTTGCGCGTACCTGCGGGCATCTGCGGAGTTACCTTCCTTCCAGTTGATGTTGGCCTGCTGCAAGTGCAGGCAAGCCCATGCCGCGCCAGAGGTCACACCGGCTTCGTGCATGACCTGCTTGCCGTAGGTATAGCATTGCCGGGCCTGGGGGTAATCGCCAGTTTCAGCCCAGGTTCGTCCGATTTCGCGCCAGATCAGCGCCTGTACCTGTGCCGCGTGCCTGTGTATTTCCGCGTCATCCTGCGGATCTTGTGCACTTGCTTGATACTGTCTGCGTAATTCAAGGATGTGTTCGTAGAGGTGCCGGGCTTCTGTAAAATCGCCGTTCACCCAGTTGCATTCAGCAACGTGCTCCAGTAAGTACGCCAGGTGTAAAAGATCATCGTCGCTTCCTGGGTGGGTAGACACGTTTCCTCCGGTGATTGCCTCGATTGCCAGGCGGTAGTAATGCTCGGCTTCTGAGTAGGCGGGAAGCGAGAAGGCGCGGTTTCCTGCGATTTCCGCGTAAAGGGCTATTTGCCTGGGGTCGCTGCCACCTTTGCTCAGGTGGTAGGTAATGGCGCCAGCGGCTTCTGCTTCATGGCCCTGGTGTTGATGTACCAGCGCGTTGGCTGCGCGTCGATGCAACTGCGCCCGCCTCGTGGCAGAAAGACGTTCATAGAGGTGATTGACAATGAGTGGGTGCCAGAAGTGGTAGGTGATGCGAGCGCCTGTTCCCTCCTCTGTCAGTAATCCAGCGCGCAATGCCTCTTCAAGCAGGTCGAGAATAGGATCTTCATTCGTTTTTTGATCGCCTGCCATAAAGAGCAGTTGACTGAACTCAAACGATCCGCCCAGGATGGCAACCTTTCCGAG